>Ga0182027_10002714_pt1 | contig 28472 bp, 20 predicted proteins | sample 712E1DmetaG_FD_121300 | JGI IMG/M metagenome (GOLD analysis project Ga0182027, IMG submission 121300) | Permafrost microbial communities from Stordalen Mire, Sweden - 712E1D metaG (Illumina Assembly) | ecosystem: Environmental > Terrestrial > Soil > Wetlands > Permafrost | place: Sweden...
CTCCAAAATTCATTCCAAATGCTATTATTGCTACTATGACTGGGTCGATATCAATTGAGGCAAATACAATATAAAATATAATCATTAAGATTACAAGAACAGGCGTTCCGCGCAGTAATGAAATATAAAATTTAGCAGGCAGCTGTAAAATCAGTTTTTTTGACATCCGCATATAGCATACAAGACTTCCAAGTATTGTCCCGAAAATTATTGATAGTACCGAAATGATGGCAGTAGTTTTTAAACCATCAAATACCAAAAGGTAACGCTTTTCTGCAATAATATTGTTATTGAAACTATTAATCATTGATTGGAAAAACGATATGCTCAAAGCTCTCTTTTCTTCTATATTACTTGTTACTGTGAATATATTAGCGCCCAACCTGTAATACGGATCTGAAAAATTAATCTGCTTTTTTCTTTCTTCAGTAATCATTAATGTACTGGCGATCATATCAATTTTCTTTGATGCGGCTGCAATAATCAAACTGCCGAATTCCATATCAACCAGTTTCAGCTCTTTACCAAGGTAATCGGCAAACCTTTCGGATATTTCAATGTCAAATCCTATTGTCTTGCCATTTTTAACAACAGTGAATGGCAACCCTTTATCGGTTACAATCCCGACTGCAAGAGTACCGTTGGTTCTTGACTTTGTAATCTCAGGCATTTCATAGTTGCCTTTGATCAACCAGCGATTTACCATATCATTAAATACACCATTTTCTTTGACTTTATACAGAAATGAATTGAATTTCTCTTTTAACCGGTCATTTTGTTTATTAAATCCCATTGCAATCGGCACCGTAAATAATGTATCACCCAATAACTTTAATTGATTATCATTACGCAGCATTTCAAGTAGAGTTTCATGCGTATAAATTGCAGCATCTGCTTTTCCGGATTTAACTGCAAGAATTAATTCTGAAGGACTTTTGTATTGAAGAATTGTGGCCTCAGGATAATTCTTAAGCGCGTATGTATCGTGCACTGAACCAAGCAGTACACCGATCCGTTTATTCTTAATATCATTGACTGAACTTAGTTTAACTGTTTCTTTTTTTGAAACAGCAATTGAATCAATTTGTTTCCTGACAAGCATTACCTGAGAATTCTGGAAATAAGATTGAGTGAAGTTTACCAATTTTTCTCTTTCTGCCGTTGCCGTCATACCTGTAATTATCAAATCTATTTTCCCGGATTGCAAGGCAGTAATTAGAGCTGAAAATTTCATATCAACAAATACTATTGGTCTATTCAATTTTTTCGCAACTCTACGGGCAAGCTCGCCATCATGACCTGTAACTTTTTTATTTGCGTCAACAAAACAAAACGGCTCCCGTGTTGCGCTTACACCAATTTTAATAATATGTCCATGTTCCGGTACTTTAATTTCAACATCTTCGTAAGGAGTAAGATCGGTTTTGAACCATCTTCTTTTCATATCCTGAAGAGTACCGTTTTTGGTTAGTTCCGATATAAAATCATTTAGTTCAGATAATAATTGATCATTTCCTTTTCTCAAGGCGATAGCAGTGTTTTCATAATCGACTGCTTCAGAAAGATATATTAGGTCTTTGTTTTTCTTACAAACATTCATCGCTGCCGGATAACCTGTTATGACCGCGCCGATCTGCCCGGATTTTAAAGCCCCAACCGCATCCATTATATCATCAAAACTTTTTATTGTAGCTTTAGGAAATCTTTTTTGCGCAAGCTGTTCACCGGTGGTACCGGTCATTACCCCGATCTTACTTTCTTTAGCATCATCGAGTTTAGTAATCTGTTTTTTTTCATTAGTGCAACCGGCAAAAAGAGATAAATATATAACCATTAAAAGTATCAGTAGTAATTCTGTAATTTTCTTGGACATATTTTCTATCCGGGTAAGTTGATTATTAAAGAATATTTTTAATTATAGTTAAACGATTTTTCCCATTTACATATTCATAAAGAACAGAATCCATCATTTTTTTCACAATTAAAACCCCATATCCTCCCAAGCCTCGTTTATCCAAAGAAACCTTAGTATCAGTTTCAGGTAATTCTAACGGATTAAAAGGTATTCCGCAGTCAGAAAATGTTATCTCAATTTTATTTTCAATATGAGAAAAGTCAATTGTTATATTTCCTTGAACAAGGGAGTATCCATAATCGATTATGTTTACGATTACTTCTTCACAAGCAAGTAAAATGTTTGAAGAGTACTGATTATTGATTTCTGCTTTAGATAAACCAGATTCAATAAAATCGATAAAAAGATTGAAATTATCTCTGGTTGCTTTTAACTCAATAGTTACATTATTTGTTATATTCATACTTGACATATATTGGCAATAAAATTTATTTGCAATTACCTACTGAGCGGAGACCAATGCTAAATTTTAGAATAATACTTGATGAATTTTGATCCAAAAATAGCCAAGAAAAAAGAATTAATTCCAAAATTTATATAAATATTCGTCTTTCCGTACCGGTTTAAATGAATCTAATTGCCTCAAGAAGTGAATTACCTGAAAAGCACAAGACAGCTTCACTGCTGGAGTAGTTTTAATTGATAGAATTCTCCTTGAGCCTTCATCAATTGCTCATGTGATCCGGATTCGACTATTTTGCCGTTCTTCATAACTATTATTCGGCTAGCGTTACGGATAGTTGACAAACGATGTGCTACGATTAAAGTGGTTCTTCCTTTCGTAAGGCGCTGGATTGCTTCCTGAATGAGAGACTCACTCATTACATCCAACGCGGAAGTTGCTTCATCAAGTACGATTATATTAGGATTTCGTATTAATGCCCGTGCAATTGCAATTCTTTGACCCTGACCGCCTGAAAGCCTGTTACCATGCTCACCTAGTGTTGTATTTAGTCCCTGCGGCATCTCCGAAACAAACTTAGCAGCATTGGCAATTTCAAGTATTTCCCATAGACGACTGTCGGGTACTTTCTCAAGTCCGTAAACAATATTTTCGCGTACGGACCCGCTGAAAAGAATTGTATTCTGAGGAACGACAGCAAGAAATTTTCTGTATTTTCTGAGATCGAGTTCCTGCATATCACAACCGTCAAGAAGTATTCTTCCTTCAGTAGGTCTCCTAAACCCTATTACAAGATTCATTAACGTCGATTTACCAGATCCGGATTCACCAACAAAAGCTATAGACTCACCTGATTCAATCTCAAGCGAAAAATTATTTATCGCGGGCGACTTACTATTTATATAAGTATAACTTACATTCTCAAAGATAAAATTTCCTTTTACACTGCCTATTTGTTTTTTCCCTTCATTTTGTTCGATATCCGGATATTCGAGAATTTCTCCTATCGATCTGATCGATTCGAATCCGCGGGCAAGTTCGGGATAAGAATTAAGAATTAAATTTACCGCGCCTACTATCATAGCGAAGAAACTCTGAAACATAACCACTTCGCCTACGCTGATTAATTTTTTGAATGCAAGAATTGATGTAAACATCAGACATATAAGCATGACGATCTGGAAAGAAGTCCATGAACTTGCTCCGAATATCGCGCCAATAACTTCAAGCCGTATTCCTTTCTTTTTTACATTCTCCAAATGAGAGTTCATTTTAGTAACTTCAACCCGCTCTACACCGTGAGCTCTTGTAATTGGAATCATTTGAATCATTTCCATTACCCTTGCAGAAAGGGTTTCAATTTCGCTCCGGTATTCGCTGTTAGCCGCTGTCATTTTCTTTGAAAATATAAAAACAAGACTTGATGAGATCGGAACTGAAACAATATAAAATAGAGCTACTATCGGCTGCCTTTGGACTGTAAGAGTAAAAGCTACTAAGATTGTTAAAATTGCAGGGAATACGGAATTCATTAGATTCCTTGAAAGTATCTCAAGAGTCTCAACATCACGGAGTACTTTTGTTTGCAGTCTTCCGGATTGGAAATTATCGTGGAATGAGATTGATAACTCCTGAAGACGCCCTACAATTGCTGATCTTAAAGATGCCTGCATTGTATTCAATGCGCTGCTGAAAATTCTTACATAAAGTGTATGAGTAGGAATATTCTGGATGATTATAAGAAAAAATATGAACCCTACAACCCATAAATCAGAGATTGTATACCGTGATGTATCACTAATTATTGTAATCATCCTGGCAATAATTACAGGCAGAATCCAAACAGGTGAATGTTTTATTGCGAAAAAAAAGATTGATAGAAGAAGTTTTAAGTATTGACCATGGTAAAGATAAAATAACATTTTTAGCGGAGAAGCATTCTTGTATTTGAAATCAACTTGAGAGTATGCTGGTCCTGCCATTTTTATATCGAATTGTCCATTTCGTCTATACTAATTATAATAAGAATAATTGTCTATTTCTAATCTATGCTGAGAAATAATTAATTTAATTTTTCATGCTGGAATTTGTTCATCCTTAACTATTTTTACAATTCAGTTTTCAATAACTATTTCGCTATGTTCTAAATAAAATTATTAAAAATAAATCAAAGTTTTTTAGATATGAATTAAACCTTCTCTAAAGCATAATTGTCGCTATATCATATTAATGTCAGATATGGTGAAATCCTCTGGTAGCATACCAAGATTTGAATCTTTCGTATATTAAGTAAACTAAGCGCTAATAATTTAGAAAAAGGAACTAAATAATTATAATATTTATTGTTACTGATATAATCATTAAATAAAAAAAATCATTTGAACCGACTGCCTTGCTCGTCTCGCGAAAGCCATAGGAGAAGCAGGTCAGCAAATATGCATAAGGCAGTTTAGGGTTTCAATTTATAATTAAATAACATGAATACTAAGTGTGGGAACATGAACAATACTAATATGATCAAGGTTATTATAACTATTCTGTGTATTAATTTAATACCATCATCTTTCATAGCTCAAAGTCAACAGCAAAGGAAATTTGACCCTTCAATGATGCAGCCTATTGGTAAGGTCACTGGTACTATAGTCGATGCGCAAAACTCGCAGCCAATTGAATATGCTAATGTTGTAATTTACCGTTGGAAAGATTCATCTGTCGTGGGCGGAACTGTTAGCAACAGCAAGGGTAAATTTTTAATAGATAAAATCGTATTTGGTAGATACTATTTAAAAGTATCTTATATAGGTTATTCCACTAAAAGATTTGATTCGCTCTTAGTTACACCCCGAAAAACTGAATATAACTATGCTTCTATAAAACTCAAACCAAAAAATGTCAATATGAACGAAGTTGTAGTGAATTCTCAGAAAGAAGCAACTAACTACAATCTCGATAAAAAGGTTTTCAATGTCGATCTTAATCTTGCTAATTCTGGCGGAACTGCTATCGACGTATTACAGAATATACCTTCAGTTACCGTTGATGCCGATGGAGGTGTAGCAGTAAGAGGTAATACTAATATAACAGTTCTTGTCGACGGCAAACCAGCCGAACTTGCCGGTTTCAGCGGTTCGGATGTTCTTGCTCAGATTCCCGCGAGTTCAATTGAAAGCATTGAACTGGTTACAAATCCTTCAGCTAAGTATGATCCGGATGGTACAGGCGGAATTATTAATGTTATTCTAAAAAGAAAATCGAATCTTGGCCTAAATGGAACATTAATGGGTAATGCCGGAACCAAAGGAAGATACAGCACATCGGTGAATCTAAATTTAAGAAGTGATAATTTTAATATATTTTCGAGTTATGACGGCAGATTTTTTGAAATGCTCAATGGAGGAAATACAGTAAGAACTTCATCAACATCCGGAGTTTCAAATACTCTTGATCAGCTTTCAAATAATACAAACCATATGAAAAACAATAGTTTTAATATTGGCGGAGACTATTATTTTACCGAACAGGATATACTTTCACTCTCTACTCAATTCAGAATTGGAGATTTTAATAACGGTGGCACAATAAGTTATAAAGATTATTTACAGAATAATGATATCGATCAGAATTTTAATCGTATAAGCAATGCGACCAGAAACTTTAATTCCGGAAGTTATACCTTGAGTTATAAAAAGAAATTTGATGATAAGAATCAAGAATTCAGTGCAGATGTAATGTATTCACTAAGTTCCATGAATAGCACTTCAAATACAAATCAACAGTATTATGCAACTGATCTTAATCCTATAGTTCCGGCAACATCATTACAAAATGCATTATCTTCAAATACACAAAAGACCTTGCTTATTCAGGCAAATTATATTCAGCCACTTGGAACGTTTGGGAGACTTGAAACAGGATTTAAAAGTTCAATAAAAGATCTAGGTTCAAATAATAATTATCTGAATTATAATTTTGCTACTAATTCCTGGGGACCAAGTGATCTTATGAATAATGATTATGACTACAAAGAACAGATTCATGCTCTTTATGGAATTTTTTCAAATAATTTAGGATCTTTTACCTACCAGCTTGGCTTGCGTGCGGAGGAAGCATTGATTAAGGGAAGCTCTGTTTCTGAAAATATATCCTTTAGCAATAATTATTTTGAGGTTTATCCGACTATACATTTAAAATATAATTTAAGCGATATTGATGAATTTGCTCTCAGCTACAGCCGGAGAATTGACAGACCTAATAACCGCCAATTAAATCCTTATATAGACCGTTCAGATTCTCTCAATTGGAGTCAGGGAAATCTGAATCTTCTACCGCAATTCTTTAATTCTTTCGAAATGGGATATACAACATTAGTTGCTAAGACATCACTTATTACAAATCTTTTCTACCGTTCCAGCAATAACTTGATAAGCACAATTACAACATTAAGTACCCAACAAAACGGAACAACACTTTCAAACGGCATCTTGCTTCCTAACGGTGTAACCTATTCTACTTTTGAAAACATTGCGAGCGGACAATCTTACGGTGTTGAATTTATTGCAAGTTCACAGATTTCAGACTGGTTCAAAATGAATGGAAATGTTTCTGCTTTCAATAACAGTGTTGATGATCCTTCTCTTGGAGGAAAAATTGCAAGCAACAGTTGGATCGCACGTTTAAATACTACTTTTACTTTATTGGAAGGACTTCAGCTTCAATTGATGTTCAATTATAATTCTCCGTCTCTATTGATTCAGACAGGCGGCGGTGGTGGAATAGGAGGTGGCGGTTTTTTTGGAGGTTCGACTGCTCAATCCAAAGTCGAAGAACAGCATTATATGGATTTAATGCTTAGAGATGAGATGATGAATGGAAAACTTACATTTACGCTGCGTGTGACTGATTTGTTTAAAACAAGAACCTTTAATACACAAACTACCGGCTCTAATTTTTATCAGACAAATAACAGGATAATGGATACACGTATAGCATCACTTGGAGTTTCTTATAGAATAGTTGATTCTAAGAAAAGAACACAGGATCAGGAAATTCAGAGAAAAATTGATGATGGATATGATGAATTATAACATGAATTTCCAATATAAAGATTAAGAAGTCGCAGCAAATTACCGTCACATATACTGTGGCTTCTTTCATAATACTCAAAATAACGTGTTTTAAATGTAATGTCTTATTTAAGATGAGTGTAGGTATTCATTACTGTATTATTGACTTAAAAAAAATACAATTGAATTGCGTAATAAAACTGTTTGATAAATATCTTTATGTTAAAGTTATATTATCCATATGCAGATGCGATATTGAATTTAAAAATATAGTAATAATAATTCTTAATCACCACCGTATTTATTCGTATTAAAATATTTTTTAATTTTATTACCTATCCGCAAAGCCGGCGTCGGCTTATAAGGGATTTCATATCTTACGATTGTATTGTATCTTTTTATAAGGTTCAGATACTCATTGAACTTTCTTACATTAAAAAATGCGACTTTAAAAAATTTATTGAATAATGAATATAAGGCAACAGAAATAAAAGGAATCGACAAATAAAATATATGTAAGGCAATCGTACCGTGAATTATACCAAAAATAAGAGGATTGTGATCATGTTTACCCGACTCTTTAAAACCAACTATATAATAAAAAGTAAATTCAAATATACATAACCATATGATATAGATAATCCATAATAAACAAATTGAATAAACTTTCTTGAATCTGATAGATAACTGATTATAAATAACTAATATTGAAAATATACCTAGTGACCAGATTAAAAATGCCGTATAATTTAAGCCCTGAGAATTAAGTATGAGCACATTGTATTCATATCCGTAAAACCCCACCCAAATAAATGCTATTGTAAATGCTGTGAACAAAGCAATGTGCGTATTAGGGTTTTGTAAAATATTTGAGAACTGTTTTTTATCGGAAGAATAAAAGTTTAACCATTTGTCAAATAAATATCCTCCGGCCATGCCAACAACAATATCGGTAAACTGATCTTTGATTGTTTCAGGTTTGAAAATATTCAATGCTGAAAAAACTACTGAAGCTTCGATAATTTCGTAAAATAGGAGAATAGCAAATAGAAGCAACCATTTATGCTTCAACTTTGCGCTGGAAATTATAGTAATTAAAACTCCCCCGCTCCATAAATGTACAAATGACCAGTAGTCGAAAAAAAAGATCGGATTTTCAAAAATTTTAACATACAGCCAATCACTATTTTTTTTTATCAACTCAACAATAGTTTTCATAAACTAAAACCAATAGTATGTTTTGTAAAAAGGTTAAGACTATCTCATTTAATGTTATAATTAAAACTTGCTTGAGTTAATTATACAAAGATCGACTATATAACTTTACCCGAATAATAAGTTATCTAAATTCAAATTGCAAACATTGCAAAACAAATACTATAATTCGTTCGAATTCTTATTGGAACGAAATATATTCAAACTAACCGAAAAATAGCATTGAGCAAAAAGACAAACTTAATGGTAAGTATATCCTAGTCTTAGCAAATAAAGCAAAAAAAGAATAATAATTTTGGATAATGATTTCTTATGTTTTAATTTTTGCAGAACAAAAATTGTGTTGATAGCTCAAAATTATTATTATGAATGAAGCTTTGAATATTTATAGGCAAAAAAAAGTGTTAAAAATTACCGTTCTTCAATGCCGAGCTATTCTCTTTGTGCCTCTTTTCTTGATACTAACTGGAATCTGTAAAAGCCAGGGCCTTAACTTCAATGGCCAACTTTCAGCATGGGCAACAGGGATCAAATCTCAAAATGACTGGAATGAAAATTCCGGCATACGGTATATTCCGCAATTCAATTATAGTTATTTACTTGGTGAGAATGATCTGTTAAATACTGAAGTATTGTTCAATACTTTTTATAAAACAGATTTTTTTCTCTATGATTATGCATTTAAATTGTATCGAGCCATCTTACGTTATACTAACGCACAAACTGAAATACAACTTGGTTTACAAAAAATAAACTTCGGACCGGCACTGCTTTTACGACCTCTTATGTGGTTTGACAAGACGGATCCCAGAGATCCTCTCAAACTGACCGATGGAGTTTATGCACTTCGGTATAAATACAGTTTTTTAGATAATTCCCTTTTGTGGTTATGGTTCCTTTATGGTAACGCTAATATCAAAGGTTACGAACTTCTTCCAACTTCATTTCATAAGCCGGAATTTGGCGGACGTATCCAATCACTAATCTTTGATGGAGAAATTGCTGCTACATTTCATACAAGGAAAGTTAATGGAGGCATATTTGATTACAGAGAAAACCGTTATGCAGTAGATGGACGATGGGATATAGGAGTAGGTATCTGGTTCGAATCGGTATTGCAGCAGAATATTTCCGATATCCCAATTTATAAATGGGATAGAATGACAACATTCGGAACGGATTATACTATCCCGGAAGGTAATGGCATTTATATCCTTGCTGAACATATGATATCAACTGTTTCAACCTCAGTTTGGAATACAGATAAAAACATACAAATATCGGCAATGATGCTGACTTACTCTCTTAGTCTACTCGATAACTTGATATTGCAGGAATATTTCGACTGGCATAATAAAAACCTTTATCAGTATTTTCAATTGCAGAGGACCTACGATAATTTCATTATTAATGTTGCCTTATTCCATTATCCGGAAAATAACGGAATTTTATTTTTAACAAGCAATACATCCTTGTTCTCAGGCTATGGATTAAAACTGATATTGATTTATAATTACTGATTCTGTTTTGAAAAGGAACTTTTTATGAATAATTCCCAAATTATAAAAGTATGCAGCTTGGTCAAAGATTATGCAATGGGAAAGCAATATTTTAGAGCTCTGAATGATATAAATCTAACTTTCAATGCTGGAGAGTTTTGCGGACTTGTAGGCCCGAGCGGATCGGGGAAAACAACATTATTAAATATAATTGGCGCGTTAGATAATCCAACAGGGGGAGATGCTATTGTAATGGGTAAAAGTGTTCATGAATTAAATCATAAGGAAGCTGCTAAGTTGAGGAATGAATCAATAGGATTCATTTTTCAAACTTACAACCTTTTACCTGTTTATACGGTTTTTGAAAATGTTGAATTTCCGCTTCTCCTCTTAAAGAAAAACAAAACTGAACGGGAAGAAGCTGTAATGCGGGCGTTGGAATGGGTTGGCCTTTCAGATAAAGCAAAATCGAGACCAAATCAATTATCCGGTGGCGAAAGCCAGAGAGTTGCCGTAGCAAGAGCTATGGTAAAATTACCAAAGATTGTTCTTGCTGATGAACCAACTGCAAATCTAGATGCGGCAAATTCTCATAACATTCTTAATACTATGCAGAAACTCAACCAGGAACTAAAAACATCATTTATTTTCGCAACCCATGATGAAAAGGTTATAGGATATCTTCGTAGAAAAGTAGTACTTAGTGACGGTAAAGTTATTGATGATATTAATCTGAACTAAGCTGTGGATGCTAAAATGCTTCTATTAAAATTAGCTTTCAGAAATATTTCACATGCCGGAGTAAGAACCTGGCTTAATGTAATAGTGCTTTCAGTTGCATTTGTGTCAATAGTTCTAACTGAAGGCCTCTATGATGGGATGTCAGAACAGGTTAAAGATGCCGAGATTGATTCTAATGTAGGAGGAGGACAGTTCTGGCAGAAAGAATATGATCCATATGATCTATTTTCTTTTGAAAAATCACATTCGGAAATCCCCTCTGACTTAAAAAAAGAGATCGAAAAAGGAAATGCTTCGGCCGTATTAATTGTGTCTGCTGCAATATTTCCCAGGAATCATATTCAATCAGTACTTCTTAAAGGTATTGACCCGGATCAAAAAATTGTAAATCTTCCCGCTTCCATTCTGAAAGAAGAAAGTGACACAAATGCTATCCCCGGCCTTATTGGGTCTCGGATGGCGAAAAGTTCCGGACTGCAGGAAGGTGATTATGTTAGTTTAAGATGGCGGAATATAAAAGGGACTTTTGATGCTGGAGATATTAAGATTGTTAGGGTAATTGATATAAATGCTCCATTAATTGATAAGGACCAAATCTGGATTCCTCTTGAAAAGCTGCGTAAAATGATGCAGGCTCCCGGGCAGGCAACTATAATTACCTTAAATAAAGATATAAACAGAATTTCAACATTCAGCCGGGATTGGATTTTTAAAGATAATAATTATCTTCTAAGAGATCTTAATGAAAACATAAATAGGAAAAAAATATACTCCACTTTTATGTACTTTATTCTTCTCGGGATGGCGCTTCTTGCAGTATTTGACACTCAGGTTCTTTCTATTTTCAAACGGCGCAAAGAAATGGGAACTCTGATGGCCCTAGGAATGACGAAAAGGAAAGTAATTATTTTATTTGCGCTTGAAGGTTGTTTGACGGGCATATTAGCCTTTATTACGGGATCTCTCTATGGGTACCCCGTTCTATCTTACCTGGCAAAAGGGGGTATCCTCCTTCCGCGAATGATACAGCAATCGCAGTTTGCAATTGGATTAACCCTCTATCCTAAATATGGACTAAGGCTCTATATTGTAACAAGTCTGATCCTTTTTATTTCTGTAATCATCGTCAGTTTCCTGCCTACACACAAAATAACGAAACTAAAACCTACAGATGCTCTCAAAGGGAAATTTTCATGATAAGATTTTTAATCAAAGGCATGTTGAGAGATCATCACAGAAGTTTGTTCCCGATAATAATCGTCGCATTCGGAGTGTTATTAACAACTGTTATTTATTCTTACATTAACGGAGAAATGAATGACTTAATTGATTCTAACGCTAAGTTTGATACTGGACATCTCAAGGTAATTACACGCGCATACAATAAATTGGATAGCCAGATGCCGAATGACCTAGAGCTTACCGGTCTAGAAAAACTTATGGGATCACTTAAGAATGAATATCCTGATTATGACTGGGCGGCAAGGATAAAATTTGTAGGACTCCTGGACGTACCGGATAAAAATGGTGAAACAAAAAATCAGAATCCTGTCTTCGGATTGGCAGTGAATCTGTTTGATAAAAACAGCAAGGAAATAGAGAGACTTAATTTATGTAAATCGGTTATAAGAGGGCACATGCCTGAAAAGCCGGGAGACATCCTTATAGGAGAAGAAGTCGCAAAAAAGATGGATGCAGGTATCGATCATCCTATAACATTGCTTTCAACATCTTCAAGCGGAGCAATGGCAGTGCGGAATTTTACCGTATGCGGTACAGTTAAGTTTGGAATAGAAGCTATGGACCGCGGAGCCATAATTACAGATCTTTCGGATATGCAATTTACTCTTGATATGCCAGACGGTGCGTCAGAAATTCTGGGATTTAATAAAAACAAATTCTATGTTCCACTTGAAGCCGAAAAAATAAAAAATAATTTTAATAGTCAGTTTATCAATTCCAGCGATCAGTTTTCACCTTTGATGATAACACTCAGGGATCAGAATGGACTGGGCGAATATCTGCAGTACGTTAATATAGTTGGATTTCTGATCGTTGGAATATTTCTGATTGCGATGTCTATAGTGCTGTTGAACACTGGGCTAATGTCGGGGATCCGAAGATATGGTGAAGTCGGAGTACGCTTGGCGCTTGGAGAAGCTAAAGACCGGATTTATAAAACACTATTGCTCGAATCTGTTCTGATTGGTATTATAGGTTCAGTGATCGGGACTGCCTTCGGCCTGGCAATAGCTCTTTACCTTCAAGAGGTTGGGATTGATATAACAGAAACCCTCAGAAATTCATCAATAATGATGACAAATTCCTTACGGGCAAAGATTAGCTTTACTAGTTTCTATATTGGTTTTATTCCCGGTTTATTTGCAACACTTATTGGTACGACTTTCTCTGGGATTCAAATTTTTAAAAGACAAACTGCATCTCTTTTTAAGGAATTGGAGGCTTGAAAAAAATACTGGCGTTCTTAGGAATTACTACTGCAATCGCAATTAACCTTTTTGCACAAGTACCAACTGGTTCAGAAGTGCTGAAGGAATTAGATAAAAATCTGGTTCTGGATAAAGCAATTAGTTATACAACTATGATTATCCATGGAAGAACAGGAACTCGTTTAATCAAATCTATAAGCTGGATTGAAGGAAAGAATAAAGCATTTGTTGAGTATACCGATCCGCCTCGTGAAAAAGGGAAGAAGATGCTTAAGCTTGAAGATCAGCTTTGGAATTACTTTCCGGAACCAACTGACAGAATAATTACAATTTCCGGACATTTATTAAGACAATCAGTTATGGGTTCGGATCTTTCATATGAAGATATTACTGAAAATAGAAAATTGATTGACATGTATAATGCAAATGTTATAGGCTCTGAAAAAATTAATGACCGGAATTGTTATATTGTTGTACTTACCGGAAAGCTGGAAGACATTACATATTACAGCAGGAAACTTTGGGTCGATAAAGAAAGATGGCTCCCATTAAAAGAGGAAAGATATGCAAAAAGCGGCAAACCATTAAAGAGAAGTGAATTGCTTGATGTATCCCGTGTGGAAAACCGCTGGTATCCCAAAAGAATTCTATATCATGACTTAATGCAGAATGGGGATGGCACCGAATATATCATCGAATCAATAATTCTTCATGCTGACATAGATGAGTCACAGTTTACAAAGGCAGCGCTAAAAAAATAGTGGTTTCCGAGAATATAGGTTCGGAGATATTTTTTTTCAGTCTCTTAGATTTTAAAAAGCATTTGATGATTACTTTTTATCCTTACCTTTAAATTTCAGCCTAAAAAAATCGGCATATCAATTTGATATGCCGAATTAATAACTCATAACTAAAAACTTATTTTCCCATAAATACGGAGAAACCCATACTTAAAGCTAGTTCATTAAAACCGTCTCTTTTAGTTGCTCCCTTAGGGCTAATATCCAAAACCGCATATGTAACTCCTATACTAAATAATCCGCTTTTTCCTACAAGCAGTTTAATACCAGCTTTCCCTCCGTAACTAAAACCGCTATTTATTGGATTAGAACCTGATTCAAGTGAAGTATAACCTAACATAGCTTCTATATATGGATAAACAATACTTTGGGTCGTAAAGGTATAACCCGGGATGACAAACAGATCTAAATTTGTCATTGAATCACTTGCGCCAGCGACTTTAAGAACATTAACTGTCGGACTCAATGCTACTGAAAAACCATTGCTAATAAAATAATTAACATAGGGCATAAAGTTAAATAAGGATGTTGATTGACTTGCTGCTGTGCCATCAGATACAACAGTAGTGCTCGAATAAGCTACAGACCCGCCTAATTCAACATCACCCTGTTTAGCAAATTGAGCATGAACATTACAAGCTACTGCGCTAAAGAGCAATATGATGATTGTAAAAACGGCTAAAGATTTTTTCATAATTTTTCTCCTGTTAATTAATGAATTTGAATAAATGAAATTCTTTTTAAAGAAAATTATAATGAAAAACTGGATAACACTGTATTAAATTACTTAATAAAAATTATATATTCAATAATAGTTATCAAAAATGAATTTTTATTTATTGTTCATATTCAACACTTAATTGTCTATTTTTAACTCTCCTTTCGCATAAAGAATTAATTCTTACATAACAATAATATTGAATCATTGGAATTATCTATTAATGTTACAATTAGAAATAAAGATTTAATATCCCATTTTACCAATAATCAATACTTTTTCTGAATAAAATAGCCGAAAAGAACCAGTGAAAAATATCGTTGATTTACAGTTAAAATTGTTCTTCGAATAGCTACGATTTGAAAAAATAAACTTAATGCCAAAACAATCGATAATAATAACATAGTTGATTCTAAATTCAATTCTTTATAGTAATATTCGCACTTGTACTAGTATAAAGTAAAATTGGTTTAGCTATATTAATATTAAGTAAGATAATTAATTTGTATAAAATTTGCTTTAAGAGTCGTGAAATACAAAACCTGAATTAAATATTACTAACCCTTTTACATATGAAAAAAAATATAGTAACGCAATCGATCATTATTTTTACATCACTGTTATTGTTGTCATGCAACAATTCCAAACATGCATCTGCCGAAGATCTTAAAGATTCATTAAAAACCAAAATAAAAAAAGAATTGTCAACATTCTTTATTGACTTTGAGAATGTTAAAAACACATCTAAGGTATATCCAAATGGTTTTCTCTATGCTTTTTCTGATCAAAGTGCAACACCGAAAGGGACATCAACGATTAATGAACTGAAAAAGAATTCTTTTAATTATGATAATAGCTTAGTTCTAATTCCGATGCATGAAAAAGGAAAAGGAGTCTTTAATTCCGATGGATTTTTAAGAATTAGCGGGAAAATTACTACTGTTTTCCCTTATGGATTTGCAGGATGCGGGATTAGTTTTACACCTGACAGACAAGGATTAGATATCTCAAAGTTTAAAGGATTAAAATTCTGGGCCCGGGGGAACGGGGTTAATTTTGTAGTTAGATTGGAAAGTCCATTAATAACAGATTACGCTTTTCATGGATGTGAATTTTTTGCTGATAATGATTGGGAAGAATTTGTAATTCCATTTGAAGATTTCAGACAACCATTTTGGAAAACGAAACAGGTTAATATAAAAGATATTCTAAAATCGGTTTCCAGTATTCAATGGCAGTCATACAACCGACCAATGGATAAGTATTTCTTATGCTTGGACAATATCGAATTATTTAAGTAGAATAGAAAAATAATTAATGAATCCTAATATCGCTTAATGCATATTAAAATTTCCTCCCCAATACTGAGGTTTTCATCTCAAATTATTTACATTATCTGTAAAGATTTGAAAAAAATAGTTTTACTGTTTTACCAATCCCAAACAAAATCATTTTTTATGATATGAGAAAGTAGTCTTAAATTGAGACCCATTTTCTCTTTTTATTTCTAACAAACCATCTAATTGCTTGACCATTGAAGAAACTATTTTCATGCCAAGTGATTCAGCATTTTCAATATCAAAATTTTCAGGGAATCCTATTCCATTATCACTGACAATTAATGAATATATATTGTTTTCTTCTTTAACAACACTTACTTCAATTTTGAATTCAAAAACAGATGTTAATTTTTCTATCCATACTTTTGGGAAAGCGTATTTATACGCATTTGTCATCAATTCATTTATCATTAGACCGCAGGCCATTGCAGTGTCCAGGTTGAAATTAATATCGTGGTTGATAAATATAGAATCTCTAATCAAAATATCGCTGCGAGAATAAGATTTTTTAAGATGTGTTAAAAGACTGTTTATGTAATTAAATAAATTAATCTCCGATAAATCATTTGACTGATACAATTTTTCATGAAGTAGTGCCATTGATTTTATTCTGTTAAGGCTGTCGTCAAACATATTAAGCAATTCACTGTCTTTTATTTTTCGGGATTGCAAGTAAAGCAGACTTGAAATGATTTGAAGATTATTTTTCACACGGTGATGAATTTCCTTAAGTAAAATTTCCTTTTCTAATAAAAGCCCTTCTTTTTCTTCGAGTGTGGCATGCACATTTGCTTCAGCTTTTTTACGTTCAACAACTTCACGATTTAATTCGGTTATAGTATGATCAAGGTCTTTTGTCCTTTCCGCTACATGGTTTTCAAGAATTTTATTTTGAGATTTTATTTTCCGGGTTCTTTGCTGAAAGAATAAACCTATTGATAAAAGGAAAACACATGATAGAAAAATCTTAAACCACCAGGTTTGATAATAAGCCGGAACAATTATTATTTGTAAACTTGCAACATTTTTGCCTTTGATACCGTCGGAATTAGCAGCCTGAACCTGAAAAATATATTCACCTGGCGGCAGATTAGCATAAGTCGCTGAATTTCGCTGACCTGCATCGTTCCAATTTTTTTCAAAACCGGAAAGTATGTACTGATAGGTATTTCCTCGAACACTTTGATAGTACAAAAGTGCAAAATCAATTGTAATTTCTCCGCTTTCAGATGGAATTTCAATACTAGTAGAAGTTGTGATAGATTCTTTTAATATAGAGTTGCTGTTTTGACGTATGGGCACTGATTTGTTGTAAATTTTTAAATCTGTAAAAATAATTGGTGCCATTGCAAACCTGTTCACTATATTATTTGGATTAAAAAACAGCAACCCCTTTTTGCTGCCAAAATAAAGAGTGCCGTCTTTGGCCTTGCAAGATGCTCTACCAATGAATTCCAATTCCTTTAAACCATCTTTTTTCGAATAATTAGTAAATGTTCCGGTTCCCCTGTTGTAACATGAAATACCATTATCGGTTGAAATCCAAAGTAAACCGTTATTATCCTCTTGCAAGCTGAATATCAGGTTTCCAGGTAATCCATTTTCTTTTTTAAATACCTTAAACTTTCCTGTTTGTCTATCAAAACTATTTAATCCGTCAGATGTTCCAAACCACATAAGACCATCTTTTGTTTCAGTAATTGTTAATACTCTGTTATTACTTATTGGGTTTGAGTTGGTGCTATCATGCATATAAACTGTGAAGGCACTAATTTTAGGATCCATCATACAAACTCCGCCGCCGTCAGTACCAACCCAAATCATGTTTTTTGAATCTTCGTATATTTTCCAAACTGAATTATTGCTAAGGCATTTAGGATCGTCAACTGTGTTTTCATATCTCAAAAACTTTTCAGTTGATTTGTTGTAGCGATTCAGTCCGTACCAGGTTCCAACCCAGATTGTGCCTTTATGATCTTCTAAAAGATCGGTAATACCGGAATTACTTAAAGAAGTAGTATTCTCATTTTCATGAAAAAATATTTTATTTTCGCCGGTGCGAAGATTTATCCGGTTTAATCCGTTTTGATAAGTGCCGACCCATCTATAGCCTGAACGATCTTCTATAGCTGTCGTTATATAATTATCACTTATACTATTCTTGTTATGAGGGTCGGTTCTATAATTAATTATATGCTTTTCCCCATTTATTATATAATCCAACCCGTCTAAAGTACCAACTAACATATTTTCTTTTTTGTCGATGAAAACTGAATTTATCCTGTTATTACTTAAACTGTAGGAGGTAACACGATTATCTTTTTGAAAGTAGTAAAATTTATTTGTCGGTTTATAAAACCGGCTTATTCCTCCATTTGAACCAATCCAAATAAGGCCTGACTTATCCTGTGTGATCGAAAGAATTTCATTATTGATAATGCTTAATGGTTTTTCAGAGTTGTTAAATATTCTGATGAATGTATTGTTTTGAGGATTATATTTATTAAGTCCGTTTTTCGTTCCTATCCATATATCATTGTAATTATCCTGGAAAATTACATTGATATAATTGTATGAAATCGTTTTGGAATCTGAATCATTTGATAAATAGTGATCGAATTTACCTGTACTCGGATCGTATTTATAAAGTCCATTACCATTAGTCCCAATCCATATAAATTTTTCTTTATCTTCATATATAGAAGAAATTGATTTGAATCCAATTGCATCTGTATTTCCTTCTTTATATATAAACTGTTTTAGAATATTACCATTTGAATCCATATTTATAAGTCCGTCCCAAATACCAATCCAGAGATTACCTTTATAATCTTGCAGCATACAAGAAATACTTTCAACATTATCATAAGTCGAAGTTTTAACTAATTTATCCCCAATACGAATCTTCAAAGTTGAAAAATTATCTTTGTTGCGGTTATATTTATTAAGAGCGTCATGAGTCCCAAACCATAAAGTACCGGATTTGTCTTCCATAATGGAATAAATGTTGTTATTGCTTAAACTATTTGGATCGTTTGCATCATGAAGGTATCTCTTAAAAGATTCAGTTTTAAAATCATATCTGTTCAAACCGTTATTAGTGCCAATCCATAAGATACCTTTGCTGTCTTGAAAGATAGATGTAATGTCATGACTGGAAATACTTTTAATATTGTCAGGTTCAGGAAGAAAAACCTTGAAATTATAACCATCATATCTATTCAAACCACTATAAGTCCCAAGCCACATAAAACCCAGATTATCCTGATAGATCTGTGTAACCTGACTTAGTGATAATCCCTCTTCAGCCGTTAAATGTGAAATATGAACTTCCTCTTCTTGGGCTTTTATACTTGTAAACAAGAAAAGGATAATTATAAAAAAATTAGAAAGCTGCTTAACACTTGTTTTAATTTGTAATGAATTTAGAAGATTTTTCATGTTAATAATTATTTTTGTATTAATATTTGGAATAAAAAATTAAAATTTGAATTCATTTATTTATTACTTAAAATTAATGCTTACAGTAGTAGACAAATAATTATCGGTAAATTAACTAATAAATTTAGTCTTTATTAATTCTGATATGTAGTTTTGTAGTAATTATAATCTCTGTAATTTGCTTAAGGCTTATTCTTCTTCAAAATCATGAAGCTCGGTAAATAAAGTTTCCTCCTATACTAGGTTTAATTGAAATGATAAGACAATATATAAAATATCAGTAAGAATAAAATACAATTGATTATATACTTTTCTAATGCTTATAGAAATCAATTGTCACAGTTGATTATAGTTCAAATTAATGAATATTATTATAGAAAATAAGAATAAACTTTTATTAAATGTCAGCGATAATTGATTAGGATGCCCGAAAGAATGATATTTATCCAATTAATTCAAAGGGTTCAAACATTATATTGAGTTTGATTTCTCAAATTGAGGGATATTTAATGAGTAAAATTAAATTAATATAGAATTTATAATAGTATCTTTAAGGGATTGGGGATAGAAATAGATGAAAAAAGTATTTATAGTTGAAGATGAATGGGTAGTGTCACTTGAACTTCAGCAAAGAATACAGGATCTGGGTTACGAAGTTGCCGGGACTACTGATAATGGTGATTCGGCAATTAAAATGGTATTAGAGACTAAACCGGATTTGATATTAATGGATATTAATATCAAAGGAGATATTGATGGTATAGAAGCTGCGAGACAAATACTGGTAAAATATAATGTCCCGATCATATATTTAACAGCATATTCAGATAAAGCTACTATTGAAAGAGCTAAAATTACTACTCCTTACGGCTATATTATTAAACCGGTAGAGGAAAGAGATTTACTTGTATCTATTGAGATAAGTCTAAACAAATTCGAGATGGAAAAGAAGTTAAAAGAGAGTGAAAAAAAACTCTCAATAACACTTCAATCTATTGGAGACGGTGTGATAGCAACTGACGAAAAAAGTTGTATCACGCTAATGAATAGAACAGCCGAAAAAATGTGCGGATGGTCTTTTGACGAATCAAAAGGACTTAAATTAGATCTAGTTTTTAATATAAAAAGCTCGATTGATCAAAAACCTATAAATAATCCCATTGAAGAAGTTTTTAGAACCGGAAAATTTGTTGAATTGGCAAATCATACTGTCCTGGTCTCAAGAGATGGTGTAGAAAGGCATATTTCAGACAGCGCGGCTCCGATTTGTGATGAATCCGGAGAAATACAAGGTGTTGTTCTGGTTTTCTCTGATGTCACCGAATCATTTACTAATCGTGAATTGCTTAAGCAATCTGAAAAATTGCACCGTGAAGTAATTGAAAAAGCAACCGATATTATATATATGACCGATCAATTAGGCAGATTCGTAAATGTTAATGAAGCGGCTCTAAAATTAACCGGGTACTCAAGAAAGGACATAGAGGACAAAACTTTTATAGATCTGATTGCACCTGAATATAGGACTAGAGTAAAACATCATTATTTTCGCCAATTTCTTGAAAAAAAATTCTCCACTTATACTGAAATTCCTATTGTTAATAAGAACGGGGAGATCAGCTGGTACGGTCAAAATGTAACACTTATTATGCAAGAAGATAATGTAACAGGATTTCATGTCATATCACGTGACATTACTGAGCGAATAAACGCTGAGAATGCTCTTCGTAAAAGTGAACAAATGCTCCATTCAATAATTGATATTATTCCCGATAGAATATTTGTTAAAGATGTTGAAGGCAAATTTATTCTTAATAACATTTCCCATCTTCAGTCGCTAGGAGTAAAGACTCAGGAAGACGCTTTAGGGAAAACAGATTTTAATTTTTTAAGCGCCGAATTGTCCTCAATCAATGAAGTCGAAGATAAAAATGTCGTCGAAAAGCAAATTCCAATAATTGATAATTGCATCTATGATATTGATGAGAAAGGCGAAGAAACTTGGCGCCTTGTTTCAAAATTACCGTTTCGAACTTATGATGGCAAAATACTTGGGACAGTTGGAATCAGTAAAGATATCACAGAAAGAAAGAAATTAGAACTTGGTTTGATGGAGGCGAAAGAAAAAGCTGAAGCCGCTAGTGAACTAAAAGACGCCTTTATTGCAAATATATCCCACGAAATCAGAACGCCGCTTAATGGTGTGATGGGAATGAATTCCGTGATCAAAGATGTTTTTTCAAAATATATCACTCCGGTTGAAGAAGAATATTTCAGCGGTATCGACAAGTCAACCAAAAGAATTATAAGAACCGTTGATATGATTTTAAATTTCTCCAGATTGCAAGTGGGTGAATTTAAATTCAATCCTAAAAAGATTGACCTTAATAAAATATTGACTGAATTTTATGAAGAGTATAATCTAATTGCCAAACAAAAAGGACTAATTTTCAAATACGAAAATAAAATTGGAAAAGTTCTGATTCAATCAGATACTTACAGTCTAAATCAGATCGTTTCTAATTTGCTAGATAATGCAGTAAAATACACGAAATCAGGATCAATAGATATTATTCTTTACAAAAATACAAATAGTAAAATAATTATTGATATCCGCGATACAGGCATTGGTATATCAGAAGAATACATGGATCAAATCTTTAACCCTTACTCGCAGGAAGAAGTCGGATATACAAGATCCTATGAAGGAGTAGGATTGGGTCTTTCGCTTGTTAAAAAATTCCTATCTTTAATTGATGCCGATATATCGGTAAAAAGCAAAAAAGGAGTAGGCTCTACTTTTACAATTTCATTTAAATAACCAAATACTTTAAATGAAGTTAAAGTGAAAAAAATTACAATTTAATCCGCCTGCCTTGTCTGCAATTGCGATCCATCAATTGTCCATATTCAAAACCTATTGACTTTACCTGAAAAGAAGCATACAATTATCATATCAAAAAGGTATCTTACCGGATCTATTTTAAGGAGGGAAAAAATCGTGAACTATATTTTACTTTTTTCGCTATTAGCATTATCCACTACAATATTTGCCCAACAGGTGGTAATATTTGACAAAGGAGAAATATCTAATCCAAATGATACTACGTCATACAAACCTGCCGATCAGAAGAAATTAGCTTTCCTTGAAAATTTCAAATTGAGCACTAAAAATATTGTTCCTTATGAAGCTGAATTTAATTTTGATACTCCGCCGATTGCATGGGGTAAAAAAATAAATGATTTCCGGCTGGGTAGAGTCTCTTATCATATCTCTTTTCCCCAAGGTTTTGTGGCAGAAATATGGCTCAACAATTTGCTGCCGAAACACGATTATATTTTATGTCTAAATGGACGACCGGATTTGGACGGGAATGATTTATTGACTGAGCCTGTCCCAAACAATGTAAAAGAAAAATATTATGACTTTCTTGTTATTCAAACCGATTCTAAAGGGGAGTATCATTCTAAAATCGGAGTTTATCTTAAAACGGGTGCTTACCATGTTAGATTTTATGTAAAAGATAACGACGACAAGCTGATAATTCTATATCACGATTATTTCAAATTCAATGTTAATTAATTTACTCAGGTAGCTAATACTGTCAAGCCTGCCCCGCAAGCAAGGTAAACTCTGAGGTAGTCTTGATAGCATTAGGTGGCAAGCTCACATAACTCAAGCCAGATCTCACAAGAAAGGTAAAAATAAAATCGCATCTTTAGAACTAAATAAAGAATGAAAACACTCCGAATGCAATTCCAATAATAGAAGTAGCAATCCCAATATGCCAGATTCTTTTCCAGCGGGAAAGGATAGCAATCGAGCAAAGCACTATTGAAACCTGCATTATCAGGGTTGAGATATCACCTCTTTGCGTAATCGTTGTTTCATGTCTTGCTTCTTCTGTTAATTCCTCTGCTTTTTGTCTAATCTCTTTTAATTCTTCTTCGTACTTTTTCTGAGCATCAGTATTAATTTCTTGAGTAATTCCCTGATCTTTATTAATTGCTTTCATTAATCTATTTTCTGTTTCAACAAGATGTTCTTTAATGCTTTTTGCCTGATAAAATGCCCACTGATCGCTTGCCTGATTCGTTAATATGATAGCGCTTGTTTTTGCATGATCGCCATAAGTAGAAAATACGGCTAAAATTACGGCGATTATTGCAATGCTTAAAGCAACCATTTTTTCAAAAGCGTCTTTTGCTTCTGGCAATTCCTTTATCTCTTCCATTTTTATCCTTATAAAATTAAAAATTATTTCAGTTGAAATTTATATAGAAACATCAAATTTGCCAAATCAATTAATAGGTATATTCAAATGAATATCCGCCAATAATTCCTGATCTGGTTGAAATGTATATCATTATAACTAATTAGCTCCAGCTGAAAATTATATAGTGCTTGTTGAAGCACGTGTAGAACTTATCTAAATTTTAAGTTACTTTGAATCCGGAAGGGGGGATTTTAAGTTAAAAAAGCTTCTTAATCGAAACTTAATTTGAATTATTAGTTTACATTTTTTTATATTATATATATACTTAATATTTTTTTAGCTAAATATATCTTTTAATAAAATTCCGTGAATTAATTGAAGAAAATTCGGATACTTCTTATCGAAGATAATCGACTTCTGCGAGATGGTATAGAAGTTATGCTCAAAAAGCAGTCCGATATGCTTGTTGTTGCTACTTTTGGTAACGGTGAAAATATTTTACTTATGATGGCAAAATTAAAACCGGATATTGTGCTTCTTGATCTTGGGTTACGTAATCAAAACAGTCTGCAAGTTGTAAAATTAAGCAAGATGCATTACCCGGAAACCAAAATAATTGTTATGGATCTCATTCCACTGCAGGCTGATGTATTCGAATTTGTTCAGGCAGGAGTTTCAGGATTCATACTCAAAGATGCAAATGTTACTGAATTTTATAAGACCATTCGGTCAGTTTATGAAGGTTCTCAGGTTTTACCTCCTCATTTAACCGGATCACTCTTTTCACAAATCGTTGAACATGCGATTAGAGGAAGCAAACCTTCAATAATCGAAGAATCGGTTCGTATGACAAAACGCGAACGTCAGGTAATTGAATTGATCTCTGATGGTTTCACAAATAAAGAAATTGCGCAAAAGCTTCACATATCAACCTATACTGTTAAGAGTCATGTCCATAACATTCTTGAAAAATTGGCTCTTAATACACGCGTGCAGATTGCAAAACATGCTCATCGCATGGAGTCATTCAAAACCGCACTTGATAATACTTCATTAATTGAAGAATAATTTTCTTGAACTAACCGTATAAAAGATGTAGTTCCTTTTTCATCCTTTCGTCCGATAGTATTCCACTACCAAAGATTCTATCTTTTATTTGCATTCATTATTCAAATACATGAATTATGTGCAAAATAATTTTATCAGGAGAATCATCATGAAAAAGTTAAACGCAATATTCTTAATCATACTATTTACCTTTTCTCTTTTTATCTGCAGCTGCAGTGCCAGCGGAGGTATCTCAGTTGGTAAACAGCAAAATGTTAAAACTGTAAAATCGACAAAGTAAAATAGTTATTAAAAAAACAGTTAATATAAAACAGCCGGATTTAAAAACGAATCATAAGCAGCATAAAATCTATTCGCAATTAGTCGGTTAATTTATAATTGAGCACGACAATAAGAGGAAAAATCAGATGTCAAATTTTGCAATATATTTAACAGGAACCGTATTTGTAGCCGGCGGACTGGCTCTGACCGCTTATAAATTAGGAGCTTCGGCTATTTGGATCGTCATAGGCGTTATTATCGTAATTGGTTTGGGAATAATGGCTGCAGTATCTAAAACCAGATTAAAAGAAAAATCAGATACAAGCAATTGAAAAATAAAACATTAATGATCATAATTAATATGCGTAATCAACTCAGAATGTTAACGTCATTGAGTTTATTGCTTTTTTTTTCAAGCTCTATTCTATCCTTGGCTGAACCAAAAGATTCTTACAGAAGCATGACCTATGCTTATTCAAATAATATTAATATCAATTATGAAATGATAGGATACGGCGACAAGAAGGTTGTACTTCTTCATGGTTTCGGTACGTCGCTGCATACCTGGGACGACATCAAAGAATTATTCCCGAAAAATGAATTCACTCTGTACCTTATTGATCTGAAAGGATTCGGCAATTCTTCAAAACCGGAGGATGATCAATATACGATTCAAGCGCAATCTAAAATTGTTGAGCAATTTATCCGTGATATAAATACTGATTCTTTGTATCTAATCGGCCATTCATTTGGCGGGGGTGTCGCTCTGCTGACTCAAATATCACTGTTAAATGAGAATAGTAAAACAAAAATAAGTAAGTTGATATTGATTGATTGCCTTGCCTATATACAGGATATGCCCCTGTTCATGGAATATCTGAGAATACCTGTATTAAATAAATTAACATTTCTATTGCCGAATAAATTTAAAGCCGAATATATCCTGAATAAAATTTTTTATGATAAGAAACTTATTAATGAAAAATTAATTGAACGTTATGCATCTTTTTATAATGCAGACGATCTTGAATACACTTTTATAACATCTGCCGGTGAGATCAACAAAAACGGATATAAAAATATAACTGATGATTATAATAAAATACCGACGCCATGCCTGATTATATGGGGTAAAAATGATCTGGTATTATCATTAAATAACGGCATCAAACTCAGCAAAGAAATTCCACATTCCAGATTGGAAATAATTGACGCTTGCGGCCATGTCCCTCAGGAAGAAAAACCGGAAGTAGCATTCAATAAAATATATTCCTTTATTAATGCGCATTGAAGTAAATAATAGATTATACTAATGTGACTTAATTTATTCCGATTCAATAACATACATTACTAACAATATCCTTTATTCAATTATTAATAAATATGTTGTGAAAGAATATTGTTTTAATCCCCTGAGATGGTTTTAGGTTTACCTACTTTTGGCAGGCCTGTCCGGCTTCCAAAGGGAGTCAATTCCCAATGCTGTCAGGTTAGTGGGAATTTGTAATGTTAATTGGGCTAAAGCCCTTTTTAGTTTTTTCATCTTATTCTCCGCCATAAATGGCGGAGTTATTAGCGTTTATTTGTAATTATTAACTCCGTGTTTTAGCGCGGAGAATAATATAACCCCAAAAACGTAGGGCTTTAGCCCAAATATTAATCCTTTAGCCTGAAAGAATAGGGTCAATTTCTAGCCTGAAAGATGTAGTTCTTTTTTCATCCCTTCGCCCGATTGTTACTCTCTAAACTTGTACTTATGTTCCTAACAAGATGATATGAATAATAACTTGTTATATAAAGTAGATGTTGTAAAGCCTTAATTATAATGAAGGAAAAATCATGAAACAGTTAATTAGAATTTTTGCATTAGTAATTATATTAAATATTGTTACTGCAATATTACCGGAACGTATTTCAGCACAACCTAATGATTCCAATTACCAGGAATTTTACGATCAATTAAGTCCATACGGACAGTGGGTTGAAACCTCTGATTATGGTTACGTTTGGATTCCTTCGGCAGGACCGGATTTTACTCCTTACTTAACTAATGGTTATTGGGTAATGACAGAAGACGGCTGGACATGGGTATCAAATTATGATTGGGGATGGGCGCCATTCCATTACGGGCGCTGGGATTTTAATAATTCTTATGGAGGCTGGTATTGGGTGCCGGATAACCAATGGGGTCCTTCATGGGTTACCTGGAGAAGATCGGAAGGGTATTACGGATGGGCCCCGATGAGACCCGGAATTTCTATTACTGCATCTTTCGGCGGCAATGGCGGAGTACGAAATAACCATTGGACGTTTGTAAGAGATAGGGATATTGAAAGTCATGATATAGGTCGAAATTTTATAGACCGGAAAAACAATAGACAGATCTTCAATAAATCAACAGTGATCAATAAAACATATTTCGATAATAATAGACATGCGACATTTGCAACGGGACCAGGCAGAGAAGATGTTCAAAAAATTACCGGTAAAACAATTCAATCTGTTTCCATAAATGAAAGAAATAAACCGGGGCAGAGTTTAGCCAATAATCAGCTGCAGACATATAGACCACAATTCCAAAATAATAACAAAGGGAATAAACCCGCACCGTCTAAAATAACATCTTTAAAAGATATGAAACCGATTTCAGGAAAAAAACAACAGGCAGCAGTCAATACTCCAAATAAGATTAACACACTAAATCAGGTAAATACACCAAGGAATCAAAATCCTCCAAAAAACAATGTAAGAACAGTCCAGACTGCACAATCACCAAATATTAAAACGCAAAAAAACATTAGTGGTTCTAATCGTCAGCCGAATGTAAATACAATGAAGCAGCCAAGACAAAATACAACACAACAACCAAGACAAAATAATGTGCAGCAGCCAAGACAAAATAGTATGCAACAGCCGGCCCAAAATAATATGAGGCCGCCAAAACAAAATAGCAGTATGAGGTCGCCTATACAAAATAGCACGATCAAACAACCAACAACAAATAATATGCAGCCGGCAAGGAGTCATAATATGCAACAACCGGCTCATTCGAATCCGACTGAAAACAAAAGAGATGATAGAAAGTAAGATAACTTAATAATGATAAGCTTTAAGATCAATTTTCTACAAAATAATTAAGGAATGTTTTTCTAACTAATAAAAAGGATAAATGTCATGTTATACACTATCGCAGTAATATTAGTAATATTATGGTTATTTGGATTCCTCGCATCATACACTATGGGAGGTCTTATTCATGTTCTTTTAGTCATTGCAATTGTAATGATATTATTAAGAGTAATTAGCGGTCGCCGTGCACTCTGAGCAAAGTGGTTCTACAG
>Ga0182027_10002715_pt1 | contig 28467 bp, 18 predicted proteins | sample 712E1DmetaG_FD_121300 | JGI IMG/M metagenome (GOLD analysis project Ga0182027, IMG submission 121300) | Permafrost microbial communities from Stordalen Mire, Sweden - 712E1D metaG (Illumina Assembly) | ecosystem: Environmental > Terrestrial > Soil > Wetlands > Permafrost | place: Sweden...
AAGCCTGTGTCACGGGCTTGGATGAGAGGCGCTGGACCACGGAGCGTATTGAGCCACGGAGTGGCGTGGTCATTTAGCCCATGGCGAGCCAGCCATGGGAACGTATGCCGGAACCAAAATATTTTAAGCCCCGTAGGGGCGATGTCAGCATGACCCGACGCCGCCCCTACGGGGCTGAAGGAATATTTGGGAGGGCGCGGAGAAAAAACGGAGATAGGAACTGTAGGTTAACAAACAAATGAATTTGTAATCACTATTTGCGGAAGCAAGAGTGCTTTTCTCTGAGGTCTCTGTGCGCTCTGTGGTGAATTCCGCCGGACCCGATCCCGCCTTCTGGCGTGAACTATGGAATCCCGACGATTAACGCCGATCCTCATCACGTTGTTCGCCGCACTATCCGTGCTCTACCCGCGGACTTTGGCTACCTCCGCCAGGGAAAAGACGGGCGCGTCACCCACAAACATTTCTGGGGACAAGCCTGGGTCTTTGGAGAACGAGCCTGATAAGCTGGGATTTCCCAGCGCCAAGGATCTCGTCTCCGAGTTTCTTTTTAGCCGGGAAGCAACTCAAGCCGCGGCATCGGGCCGCCCTTCGGGAGCGGACTATACCATCGATTTTCTTATCGCCACTGTGCCTGATCCTGTCAGCTCCCGCTTACCCCACTTTTTCGATAGCTTTGCCGAGTCCATGGAGAGCGCCGCGGAAGCGTCCGGTTACACGCTTGACCGCTTTGCCTTGCCCTGGCTCAATAAGGATCGTGAAGCGGGTGACAACGTTCCCCGCTGGCGTCAGACGCTCTACGAGACCGTCCCGGGCCTTATTCTTTTCCGTGATCCGCAGGACCGCAAGCTCCTGCTGATTTTTCTGGTGGGAGAAACCCCTACCACGGGAATTCACAAGCGTGCCATGTTTTCCGCGCTCGAACAGATGGCGCAGTTCTATCCCTGGGATCCCAAACACGCGGAGTTGCCGGCAGGATTTCCCCAGGTGGCGCCGGGCTTAAGCCCGGCAGGTATTCCCACTCCGGCGTCGCAGGTAAAAGCTCCGGACGGCGCTACGTTCCGGGTCATGGGACCGTCTTTCTCCGGGTCGGCGGTGTCATTGCGCTTTGTCCTGGACCGGTGGAGTGAGTCTCGCGGCGACGCCTCCCAGGTGCGATTTCAAATCATCTCCGGGACCGCCACGGCCATCGATGCCGGTTGGCTTTCGCAAGCTGCCAAAGGCCATGCGACCTTCCAGGCTACCGTGCCGCCCGACGATGAAACGCTCCGCGCCGTGGCCTGCTACATCGGTCAACTCGGCTATACAAAGTTTGCAATTCTAACTGAGAGCAACACCGCCTACGGGCAAAACGCTACGAATCAGGCTTCGGCAGGAAAAGGAACAAATGATCAAAACCAAGCGAACTGCGGGAATGGCCGAAGCGCTCCAGACATACTAAGCCTGCCTTTCCCCCTGGACATCTCGCGCCTGCGCGTTGCCGTCAACAGCGTAACACCCTCGCCGGCTCCCACCAGTACCGAAGCCGGAAGCACCAACCCGCTTCCCCGCCATCTTGCGCAACAAGGGGTTGAGCCGCGCGAGGTTATTCCAACCTATTCAGAATTGAGCGTGCAGTCGGCGGAATTGACCCTCTCAAATCTACTCTCCACCATCGCTCGCGAGCAGTACAGCTATGTCGGAATCATTGCCACCGACGTGCGCGACGCAACGTTCCTCGCCCGCGAAGTCCGGGAACATTGCCCTGCCACTGTTCTCTTCACTCTGAACTCAGACCTTCTTTACGCCTACCCTGACGTCAATAGTGCCACTCGCGGCATGATTATTGTTACCCCTTACCCACTCTTTAATCTGGGGCAGCTTTGGACTTATGCCTACGGAGGCGACAAGACGCGTCTTCAGTTCGCGAATCAGGCCGCGGAGGGCGTCTATAACGCCACATTGGCTCTTCTTCATCATGATGAAAAATTGGTGGATTATGGAACGCCCCTGGCCGCGCGCACCAACACCCAGGGCGCCATAGAGCACAAACCGTCTCTGTGGGTGACGGCGATCGGAAGCGGAGAGGCCCTTCCGGTCAGGTTAATGGCGTGGAAAGACAATGGCAATTACACGTATTCACCGGCGGCATCGAGCGGCGCCAATAAACGCCGGGGAAAGCCCAGCGTGGGCCGCGGAATCTATGCGGAAAATTCCGTTGTCGCCGTCATTGCGGTCAGCATATGCATTGCCGCCGTTGCGCTGCTGATAATCAGTCAATACTGGCGGCCCGAAAAAAGGGGGACAAGCCAGATTTCCGCCCTGCTGGGAGATACGGCCTCCGCCGCGTATTGGTCTGAATGCCGCCTGTTCCTGCTTTGTGGCTGTATGAGCATGCTGTCAATTTATGTGGTGGTGGTTACGGCATTCTGCCTCCCCTTCATCGCGGGGAGAGAATTGGGCAGCATCCTTCAAACCACGGCAACCCCTAAAATCGCGGCCGGCATCGCGGTCGCGACGGTTATGTTGTTGCTCCTGGCCACCCACACTCTTGTATCCGCGTTCCGCAAGGCGCCCCGCGATCAGTGCGGATCTGCTCCCGAGGTTGTTATCTCTGCGCTTTTCAGCAGCGTATTTATCTTTATCCTCGCCGGACTTCTGGGAATTACTTGGGTTGAGGGCGTCAAAGAATGGCCCGCCAGCGGGTTCTTCGTTCATCTACGCTCCTTTGACCTGCCCGGCGGCCTGTCGCCACTTCTACCGCTTTCCTGCGTGGCGATGGGGGCATGCCTCTGGGCGTTGTGTTCCTTCCGCCGCCTGCGGCTGCTCGACATCCTGCGCGCCACCGGGACCGTGGAGAAGCCGCATTCCTGGCTGAGCTTCGTGTCCCTCAACGTGCGCTCCTTCAGCGGGGTGTGCGAACTTGAGAACAGCGTGAAACACATTCTGGAAAGCTCCTCGGTCCTTTCCTTGGGGTGGTACTCCGTGTTGATCGCTGTTGCTCTATTGGTGGGCCATTACTTCTTTGCTACGCGGTTGGTATCGGCGCTGGAAACGCGGCCTTTTTACTGGCTATTCGAGGCGGCGTTCATCATTGTTTATTGGGCCCTGCTCATGGAATTTCTCCGCCTGGTTTTTGCCTGGCGCAGCCTGCACCTCCTATTGCAACGCCTTTCCTGGCATCCCCTGCTCGCCGCCTTTAAGCGCTATCGGGGCAGCCGGCCGAATCTTGCAAAGATGAACCTCACCCACCCGCCATCCAACTTTGCCGCCCTGGAATCCTCGGTGGATCAGGCTGGCCGCCTGATGCGCGCGGCCAATTCCCTGGCGCTGGCGCCGGACATCGGCGAGGGTTGGCGCGAATTGTTGCGGCAATCGATTCCTCAATGGGAAGCCCATGTTCAAAGCGCCGGATCACACCTTTGCGAGGCGCTTCGGTTGGAATGGACGGACGATTCCCGGACCGAATCGCCTTCCCGCGCGGAGATGGGGCAAAAGAAGCGCGCCAGCCGCATCCAAGGCAATTGGCGGCAGTCCCTTAAGTCTCGTTGCCACGCCCACCACGCCCTGTTCCGGCTCTTGCAATCCCTGGGAAAACCGATGGAAGAGCGCTGGACATGCCTTCACGCGGAGGGCGCACCGGCGGCGGCTGCACCGGAAATCAAGGAATTTTTCGACCAGGTTGAGGAGTTCATTGCCGGCCGCGTGGTTAACTTCCTGGCCATCGTGTTTCCTTTGATTCAAAATCTGGGGTTCTTTGTTCTTGCCGGATTGTTGCTCATGTTGCTGGCCGTCACTTCCTACCCGTTTCAGCCGCGGAATGAATTCCTCTTCTTCAATTGGGTCGTAATCCTGTCCTTTATGGGGACCGTGTTTTGGATTTTTGTACAGATGGACCAGAACACGATTCTGAGCCTGTTGAACGATACCATCCCCGGCCAGGTCAATTTCAGCCGTGAGCTGGTGATTCGAGCGATTCTCTACATTGCCGTCCCGCTGATGGCCCTGCTCGGCGCGCAGTTTCCCGAGAGCTTGCGGCAGCTTCTTTCACTTTTCACGGCCGCTCAGGGCAGTCCTTGAAAGTGGAATTCGCATCATGAGCAGCAGCGAGGTGTACATGTTCACACCGCACCATGCCGGCATTGTGGTGAGCGATTTGGAGACGGCCATGAATGCCTATATTGAGAACTTCGGTTACAGCTTCTATCAGTTTGAAATCAATGAGGCGAACGCAAGTCTGAGTGGAAGCTCCCCCAGTTTCCTTCTGCGGTTCGGGATGGGGCAACTCGGCCTGAATCTCATTGAGTTGATCCAAGCGGTCTCCGGCACGACCCTGTACTCCCAGCACCTCGCCCAAAATGGGCCGGGATTGCACCACTTGGGATTTTCGGCATTGGACGTTGCCGCCGCCAGGAAGCAACTCGCAGCGCAGGGCTGCAATTGCCTCCAGAATGGAAAAATCAACGGACTGGTGGATTTCAGTTACTACGAATCAGCGGAACTCGCCTGCATCGTCGAACCACTGCAATTGTCTTGTGACCTCGCGGGATTTCTCCTCAAAAACGCCCGGCCTTACACCTGGAAGTCCACGTGAACTTCGGACCGCGGGGCACTGTCCGCTGCACGCGGGGCATGAGTTGGCCGCAATTTTGAGTTAACGGGAAGGGCGGATCATGGGAGTCCTGCACAATTATTGAGATGGGATGGTACGCCCGGGGTGATTCGAACACCCGACCCCTTGCTTCGTAGGCAAGTGCTCTATCCAGCTGAGCTACGGGCGCACACGATGCGCTGCGAAGTGGAAAGCCTGCGCCTCCCACCCAGGCTATAGTCTGGCACGGGCGCGGCACCGTGTCAATATTGTGTACGCTTCTATCGTGGCTAATCATACTCTGTAACGGCACTCAATGAGCGTCGAAATCACTCCCTAAAGAACCGGCGATTCTTGAGCAAGAGGGCGATTGCGGGCTTCCCGGAGGTGAATTGTCTTACTCCCGCGACTCGTCACCCGGTCCACTGGCGCGGTCTTTATGGTATAGTCGCGGGGAAATCCAGAAAGGGAAGTATCCATGACTATTGTTGAAACTATCGAGAAGGATCTGGTTGCGGCCCTCAGGGCACAGGAAACGCTGAAGCTTTCCGTGCTGCGTATGGTCAAAGCCGCGCTGATGAACAAGAAAGTCGAACACGGAAAACCCGTTGACGACCCGGAGGCGCTGGCCGTGCTGCGGACGCTTGCCAAGCAGCGCCGCGAATCCGTGGAGGCCTTCCGCAAGGGTGGAAGAACCGACTTGGCGGACAAGGAAGAGGCCGAGATCAAGATCGTGGAGGCATATCTGCCGGTTGGGGCAAGCGAGGAAGATATCGATGCGGCAGTAGCGGCAGCCATCGCGGAAACCGGCGCCAGCACAGCGAAGGACTTTGGCAAGGCCATGAAAGCAGCCGTGGCCAAACTGGCAGGGAAGAACGCCGACGGCAAGCGCGTAAGCGAAAAGATGCGGGCCAAGCTGGGCGCCTGACGTGTGACGCTGGCGCGACCGAGCCGCAACGCAAAAAGAAATTCACTACGGAGGCCACAGAGGTCCCGAAGCGCCGACGGCGGAACTGCCGTAGGTCACCAAACAAGAAACCGTGATTTCTGTCCGCACAAGTGGAAGTATTTTCTCAGTGCCTCTATGCCTCCATGGTAAGGCTTTTCTTCATCGAAGGAAATTGCTCCTAATCTGCCATTTTTAGGAATACATCTATGAGTACCCAACCCACGCCCGACCCAGGAAGTTCCTCCAGGAAGCACACCCCGTACGTGCCTGAAACCATGGAGATGAAAGAGTTCACCCTCCGAGCGTTGCTGATCGGATTGGTGATGACGGCTATTCTTGGCTCCGCCAATGCTTATCTTGGTTTGAAAGCCGGGATGACCATCGCCGCAACGTATCCCGCTGCCGTAATCGGGATGGCGCTGTTGCGGCTGATGAAGGGATCTTTGCTGGAAGAGAACATTGCCCGAACCGTCGGCTCAATCGGCGAGTCGGTTGCAGCAGGCGCCGTATTCACCATCCCCGCATTTGTGATGGCCGGTTTGTGGCCGGGCCTGACCCACGAAAGATACTGGACCGCGGTGGCGCTCATGGTGATCGGCGGGACGCTGGGAATTCTCTTCGTCACGCTTCTCCGCCGCGTCATGGTGGAAGACACAGACCTTCCCTTCCCGGAGTCGGTCGCAGCCTCGGAAATCCATAAGGCTGGCCAGCAAGGCTCCAAGGCAGCCAAGATTCTGTTCGCCAATATGGGCTTTGGCGGACTCATGTACCTTTTGGGTGCGGTAAACGTCTTTTCAGCAAACAACACATTTCCCGTGAGCATCAGCGCCCTGGGAAAGAAACTACTGCTGCGCACCAGCACGAATCCCAGTGTTGCCACCACGGCGACCGGCGGTGCGACCATCTTTACCGCACCTGACGTCAGCCCGGCTTACCTGGGAGTGGGTTACATTATCGGGCCGCGCCTCGCATCTTTGAATTTTGCCGGCGGCGTTCTGGCTTGGGGACTGCTGGTTCCGCTGCTGACGTTTGTTCTCGGTCCGACGATTCAGGCTTCGCACGCCGGCGGTGCGCCGCTCTCATGGACGCTGCTGGCCCAGGCGATATATTTCTCCATTGTGCGGCCCATTGCCGTAGGCGGAATGCTGGTGGGCGCCACCTACACCCTGTTCAAAATGCGCAAGCAACTGGGCGCCGGCATGGCGCGCGCCATTACAGACCTGAAGAAATCGGCGTCTGCACATGCCGCCACCAATCGCACGGATCGCGACCTGAGTTCCAAAGCGATCTTCGCAGGTGTGGGCGTCGTGTTTCTGGCAATGATCGCGCTGTATTACTTCTTCATCGGCCATGCGGGAAATCTGACCAGTTCGAAAGTAATATCGGCAGCGGTGGTGGCAGCGCTGGTGATGGTGGTGATCGGCTTCTTCTTCGCCGCAGTGTCAGGAAATCTGGTGGGAATGATCGGCTCGTCCAATAATCCTGTTTCGGGGTTGACGCTTTGCACGCTGGTTATTGCTGCTCTGCTGATGGTGGCCCTAGGTGTCTCCGGCACGGGTGGCGTCACCGCAGTGCTCGGAATCGCCGCGGTAGTCTGCGTCTCCTCCGCCGTAGCAGGTGAGATGCTGCAGGACCTGAAGGTGGGGCACATCCTTGGCGGCACGCCCGCCAAGATGGAGGTGGGGGACCTATTCGGTATCGTGGTTGCCTCCCTGGTGCTTTTCTTCCCGCTGGCGATCCTCGACAAGGCGTACCACTTCGGCAGCGCCGCCTTGCCCGCCCCACAAGCCGGACTGATGGCGATGCTGGCCAAAGGCATTGTGGGCGGTGACATGGCTTGGCCGCTGGTGATTGTGGGAATCCTGATGGGTTTCGCGTTGATCATGATTGAAGTAAGAAGCGTGATGCTATTCGCCGTCGGCATGTATCTCCCGCTGGGAACGACCTTCGCGATTTTCCTCGGGGGCGTCATCCGCTGGTTAACCGACAAGCTGCGGGATCGTCGGGGTTTGAACGATGCCCAGAAAGCGCGGGTGGACAACGCCGGAGTACTTACGGCTTCGGGCCTTATCGCTGGCGAGGCGCTTTGTGGGCTGGTCATCGCCGGACTTGTGGGGTCTGGACACAATGTGACCCTGTTGAAATGGGCGCCGCCCTTTGTGGTCGCACTGGTCGCGCTCATCGTGCTCATCATTGCCCTGGTGCTTGTACCGCTGGCAAATGCCGGCAGGCCGGACGAGCCCGCACCGCCCACGGCAATTATGTAGAAGTGTCGGTAATCGCGGGACGCAGAAGCGAGAGGCGCTGTTTTGCAGTTGCAAGGTCAAGCTCACTTACAGGTTCGTAGTGGGGATCGCTGCCTCATTTCCGCAGGCAGCAGCGTTTATATTTCCTACCGCTTCCACAGGGGCAAGGATCGTTCCGTCCGGCCACGCGCCGGGGATCGCCGGCTTTAGCGGCGCGCTGAATTGGGTTTCTGGTTCCTTTGCATCCTTGCTTTTCTCAGGCCCCTCGTAAGTCATGTATTCAGCAGCCCCGCATTCGATGCACTTCCGGAGAATCGCTAGCGCCATCTGGTGTGAATCCAAAGGGGGTACAATATCGAAAAGCCCCTTCATTTCCCCGACGACTTCCTTGCCTATCTTCTCGCCGGTGATGGGTAACCCCGCCCCCGTCGTCATCCAATAGCCATCTAAGGGAACGGTGCGGGTGGCCATCACATACGAACTATCCTTCACACTTTTACTCAGGGCTATATCCATGAGGAAGAGGTGTTCGCCCGAAAGGGCATCGGTACATTCCAAGCCCGCACCGGGCGCGATGCTCTTGGGCAACAATACCCGGAATCGGGCTTGCTGATAGGCGCGTAAAAGGTATTCCTCGTCGGAGCCCGGGAGTACAGGATGTTCAAGGCTGTATTTCGCGAGCAGGTTCTGGCCGTCCCGAATCCAGTCATGCAAGCAGCAGTCCACCAGAACGATGCCAACTTCATCCGGATCGAAGACCAGCGTACCCTCCCGCATAATTCCGAGCGCCGCGCCCATCTCGTTGGTGGCGGCGCGGGGAATTGTCCTGGTAATGTGGCTCATGAGTCTCCTGCCGACTTCCCGGAGTCGCTGGTAATTCGCCACGTCACCCCAAGTAATAGTTTTGGTAGTCCCCATCATCGCTAAACTCCTAGGGAAGGCTGGCAATGCCTGTTTGCCAAGCGGTATGCCGCGGTTGAAACCCGTAGCCGAGAGTTTTATCTTGATGCCAATCTTCCAGCTCTTGCTACGCAAATATACATCATCGCTATTCATGCTTCACTTTGCTTTCGGGCATCACGGAATTGATGTGCCGGCCGCTCTCGAATCTGCTACGCTATCGCCTCAATTCTACCTACGGAGGCAACTACCCATGGCGACAAAGTCGACGAAAGCCGCCGCGCGCCCCAAACGCACGAAGGCGGAGACCGAACTGGAGTTTACTGAGATTCAGGAAGAATTGGCAGTAGCCCGCGAAACGTCAGAGCCCAAGGCCGAAGAGGTCCGGAAGGCCAGAGAATCAGAAACCCGGGCATCGGCCGAAGGACTTTCAGTGGAGACTGTAGTGGGAGAGATTTCGAACCTGGGCCTCCAGGTCTCGAAGTCGCTGGCCGGGCTATCCGATCAACTGGCGCAGGAGGTCAACCGCCTGGCAACAGTCCGGGAAGCCGTCAAGCTCGAACAAAAAGAGTTGGAGCGGCTGCACAAAATCGACGTCGCGGCAACCGCTCTTGACCAACTCGTTCAGGACTACAGCCGGCAGAAGGAACAATTGGAAGCCGAAATCGCGGCACAACGGACGGCTTGGGAAGAGGAGCAGAAGCAGACGGAGCGCGACCGCAAGGAACTGGACGAGATCCTCAAGAAACAACGCCAGCGCGAGACGGACGAGTATGAATACCGCAAGGCGTTGGAACGCAAAAAGGCCCAGGACAAATATGAAGAGGAAGTGAAACTCCAGGAAAGGGCCAACAAGGAAAAGCAGGAGTCCTTGGACAAGAGCTGGCGTGACCGCGAAGCCGCCCTGAAAGCGAGCGAAGAAGAACTCAAGAGTCTTCGTAAGGAGGCAGCGGAATTCCCCGCCCGGCTCCAGCGGGAATCCGAGAAGGCGGCGGCCGAGGCTGTGCGCGTCACTGAACAGAAATTTGAACAGCGGATGCTGCTTCTTGGCAAGGACAGCGAAGGTGAGAAACGCCTGGCGGATCTCCGCATAAAGGCTCTGGAGGAAAGCCTGGCGCGGCAGTCGGCCCAGATGGCCGCCCTCGAAAAGCAACTCGAAGAGGCGAAGCGACAAGTGCAGGAGATTGCCGTGAAAGCCATTGAGGGAGCGTCGGGGGCCAGGGCACTCACCCACATCAACGAGATTGCCATGGAGCAGGCCAAGCACCGCACGCCGCAGGGGTGAAAATAAGGTACGAGTGTGCCGTCCCAGCTAATTCTTTACACGGGCGATCCGGGGTCCTTGACGTTGTAGGGGCGCATGGCCATGCGCCCCTACATTCAGGGTAGGAGGCGCCCGTCGATTCATTGCCATGAATTACACGTGACGCCACACCAGGAGCTTGGGGGCATGAGCGCTAACTTAATGGCAGGAGGCTCCCCAGAGCCCGCCTCGGCGGGCCACATTATTTCACTGCTGTCCAAATTAGCAGACGCTCCCAGTGGACCATGCGGGACCGCGCTCAGCCATCATGAATTCGACATCGAAACTAAGGATACATTTCCCTCTCCCCCAAGGGGGCGAGGGGCATTAATTTCCTCGATCTCCGCTGGAAACAGGTTGGCTTCACCGGCAATGTGCGAAAGAGCCCCAGCTTCCCCGCATAGCGAGCGCTTGTGCTGCACCTTATTCCCAACCTGATCCGGTCTGTTTTGGACACGAGTGTGGTCATTTAGCCCCCGGCCCCTCGCCCCCTTGGGGGAGAGGATGTCCCGCAACTGCCGTTTTCATCAGGTCAAGGCGGGACGGGTGAGGGGGTCGCCCTGTAACCACTTATCACCTAATGCCCTGAAACCCATTAGTGAACAGCATTGGGATTCAGGATGGACACGTTGTCGCAGGCAGTTGAGGGGAATTGAGGCGGGAAAACAACATCATAAGGTACCTTCTTACTCCGTGAGCCGGGAGCGAGCACCGGCGGACAACCGGTCCAAGTCCATCCTCACGCCTACATTGTAGCCTATCATAATGCTGGTGTCAAGCGAAAATTGTCCGCGGCGCCCGCCTGGCTACCCTCCCCAGACATCGGATTCTGGTGAGAAATCCGGATTAGTGTTAGATTTCCGGTTCCAGGCGCTCGTGGAGGCTCACGGGGAGGGTGCTTACCAGCCCATAATGTCAGTTCTATGGTACGCTTCTACAGATGTCTCCTTATCGCCAAGTCGGCTTTTCCTTTGGACCACCGCTCACCCCGATGGTCAAGAAACTGGTCATCATTACGAGTGCGGCTTTTGTCCTCACTTACATCCCCGCACAAATATTCGGGGTGAGATTCTTCGACTACCTTTCCTGGTTCGGGCTTCGACCAGACCTTGTAGTTCACAATTTTTACGTTTGGCAATTGGTAACTTATCTGTTCCTCCATGGGGGATGGTTCCACATCATCTTCAACATGTTCGCGTTGTGGATGTTTGGATCGGAACTTGAAAGCCTGTGGGGGGGCAAGAAATTCCTGACTTTCTATTTTGTGGCCGGCGTTGGGGCTGGAATTCTAGATGTGACCCTTAACACGCTTTTCCGGTCGGCAGATCCGTCGATAACAATCGGTTGTTCCGGCGCGGTGTATGGCCTACTGCTTGCTTATGGGATGCTCTTCCCCGAGCGGCTTATTTATCTCTACATGATTATTCCCATCAAGGCCAAGTGGTTCGTGGCCATTATGGGAGCAATCGAATTCGTAAGCTCCTTCAGCGGCCTCGGCTCCGGCGTCAGCCATGTTGCGCACCTGGGCGGCATGCTCTTCGGGTACATTTACCTGCGAGGTTGGGCTCTTCCTTACCGTTTACAACTTCAGTATCACGACTGGCGGCGCGCCCAATTGCGCAAGAAATTTGAAGTGTACATGCGCGACCAGGAGAAGAAAGACAAACACGGGCGCTGGGTAAACTAAAGAGGAGGTAGCGGCGAGTTTACCTGGCCAATAGCGGCGTAAAGCCGCCTCCACGCAGATTGACCCATCCAACCGAAATAACCCCCATTGACAGCTTTGCTTCGCTGGTGATAATTTCCAGAACGTTGTTGGTATTCTGACAACGTGTGTTCCTGCGGTGCCCCGCTTGAAAGCGGGGAAAAAGGAAAGGCCGTTAAAATCGGCCGCGGTCCCGCCACTGTGATCGGCGAGCCGCATCCTCCCAGGCATTGTTGCCGGCCACTGTTCTGCCCTGCGCAGAAGGGGAAGGCTGAGGATGTGGTGACGACCCGAAAGTCAGGAAACCTGCCCGGGAACCTCATATTCAACCTAACTCTTCGACGGAAAGAGTCCTGGGGAAGACTGCGAAGCCTTCCGATTCCGCCTGTAGGAACTGGAAGGCTTTTTTATTTTCGCCTCCTCCTTGGGATTCCTTCCGCATGCCCCCGTCGTGAGAAACGGGGAGAAGGAGTCTTCTGTGATGCAGCAAAATTCCAAGGACCGGGACGCGCGATTGCAAGCCCCGGCCGGCCGTTTGGATAGCAACACCCCTCCCCACTTTGCAATTTGGCCCTCCTTTCTGCTGGGCGCACTTTTAGTTCTATTTTCCGCAACCGCGGTACAGGCAGGAACCCTGAAGGGAACTGTCCTGGACCCCAGCCGCCGCCCGGTTCCGCAAGCACACGTAACCCTGCTCAGGTCCCTGGCCGTTGTAGACCAGCAGCAGACTGATTCCCAGGGAGTCTTTAAGTTTGCCACTCTCACCGATGGAAAGTACCAAGTGGCTGTTGATGCGCCTGGATTTGCATCCCCTAAAACAGAGGTGGAAATTCACGGAGTTAATATCCAAACGCTGGATCTGCGTTTGCAATTGAGTGCCGTACAACAACAAGTGGTGGTATCGGCCTCGCTGGCAGGCTCGTTGGCATCGGAAGTTGGTTCCTCGGTCTCCGTGGTTTCGGGGCAGGAGATCAACGACCGCGCTGCTCAAAATGTGCTGGACGTCCTCACCGGAATCCCTGGTGTTGAGGCAAGCCAGGCCGGCCGGCGCGGAGGCGCCACCGGCGTCTACGTTCGCGGTGGAGACTCCGATTACAATCTGGTGATGGTGGATGGCATGGAGCTGAACCAATTCGGCGGCAGCTTTGATTTTGCCCCGCTGCCGGCTGATGGCGTTCAGCGCGTGGAAGTAAGCCGCGGTCCGGAAAGCGCGCTCTATGGTCCAAATGCCGTCACCAGCGTAATTAACATCGTGACCCTGCAGGGTGAAGGCACTCCGCATTTTACCTTGCAGGCAGAAGGCGGAAGCTTTACCACTCGCCGTTTTGTCGCGGATGGAAGCGGCCTGACCCACGGCTTGAACTGGGGATTCGATGTTTCCCGGCTCGACTCCGGGGGGCTCGTCGCCAACGACCAATACCGCAACCAATCGGCATTCCTTAGCCTCGGGTATCACCGCAGCCCGCGCCGGCGGTTGGATTTCCACTTCTTCGGCAATGCCAACAACGCCGGTGCGCCCGGACCCTACGGGTCCGATCCCGACGGCCTGTTCGGGGGAATCGACAGGATATCCCGTGACAAACAGAACATGTTCGGGTGGGAGGGTAGCTATTCCGAACAGATCACATCCAACTTTCGGCAGGTCACCACGGGGAACGTTTCCACCAATGATTCCTACTTCCGCTCACCCTATGGAGATTCGTACTCCAACAATCTGCGGGGTGTTCTGAACACGCGCAGCGAAGTGGCGGTCTCCAACAAGGACTTCTTCGTTGCGGGGTTTGAATACAATCGCGAACAAGTGGAAGACACTTACATAGCGGATAACAACGGCGTGCCGTTTGTGCTCCCCCGCACCAGCCTGGCTTTCTTCGCGGAAAATCGGTGGAGCCCCACGCACCGCCTCTACCTCACCACGGGATTCCGCGTAGATGATTTGCGCACGCATTCGCTGCCTGCCGACAGTTCCGCCGGCCGCCCGTTGCTTGATCCCAGTACGATCGTCAAAGTGAATCCCCGCGTTTCAGCCGCATATATGCTGCGAGATTCGAACGGCGGCTCAATGGATGGAACCCGTCTGCACGCAAGTTTCGGGACGGGCATTCGCGCGCCGGACGGTTTCAACCTGGCTTTTACCAACAACCCCCATCTGAAGCCTGAAAAGAGCATTAGCTTCGACACTGGAATCGAGCAGCGATTTCTTCAAGGCAAGGCGGTGTTGGACTTCACCTACTTCAACAATCATTTCAAAGACCAGATTGTAACGTTGGGGGGTTCGCTGACCAACCTGAGTTCGTTTGCCTCCGATAATCTTGGCAACTCACGGGCGCAGGGGGCGGAAATCTCTTTCCAGGTCCATCCCATCAAGTCTTTGCAAATGTCGGCGGAGTACACGCTGGACAATACGGTGGTCCTCGCTCTTAACGGATCATCGCAGGTCCTCGCACCACTACAAGTGGGGCAGGAATTGTTTCGCCGGCCGCGCAATTCCGGGGCCTACAATCTCACCTGGCGGCATGGCAACCTGATGCTCAATACCAACGCTTACATTCGCGGACCGGTTCTGGACATCGAGCCGAATTATGGAGCTTATGCCTGCACCATGGGCATGCCGTGCCTGTTCACGAATAAGGGTTACGTTCGCGTAGATGGCGGGTTCTCTTACCGCTTGCCGCGCGGTGTGGAAATATACGGCCGGCTCGACAACATCGTGGATCAGAAGTACGAGGAAGTTTTCGGGTACCCGTCGCTGCCGTTCAATTTCCTGGCCGGTGTAAGGTTTAGCTTCCCGGGGCGGTAGGGTGGAGAAGCGAGGAGTCAGGAGTTAGAAGCTTATAGTCAGGCCATGCACCACGGATTCTCGCTTCTAACTTCTCGCTCCTAACCTTTTTTGAGGGACCAACTATCATGTCAAAAAACATTCTGTTCTGCTGGAGTGGAGGGAAGGACAGCTCCCTGGCCCTTTACGAAGTCCAGAAAGCAAAAAGCCACAACGTGGCGGCGTTGCTAACCACCATCACGGAAGACTACGACCGCATCAGCATGCATGGAGTGCGGCGCGTTCTGCTGGAGCAGCAAGCCGAGGCTTTGGGTTTGCCGCTGAAGAAGGTCTTGATTCCCAAAGAAGCCACCAATGACATTTACGAGTCCCGCATGCGAGCTTTGCTGGAAGAGGGCTTGCGCGAGGGGATTGACACTGTCGCGTTCGGGGATATCTTTCTGGAAGATCTCAAACTGTACCGGGAGAACAACCTGGCGCAACTCGGAATGAAGGGCCTCTTTCCCATATGGAAGCAGGACTCGGCGGAACTGGCTCAAACATTCATCAATCTGGGATTTAAAGCAGTGCTGGCGTGCATCGATACCAAGTTCCTCGATCCTTCATTCGCCGGAAGGCCTTACGATCAGGATCTGCTCCGCGATCTTCCTCCCAACGTCGATCCCTGCGGTGAGAACGGAGAGTTTCATTCCTTCGCGTTCGACGGCCCGATTTTCAAACATAGGATCAATCATACCGTCGGTGAAGTCGTGCGTAGGGATCGCTACTGTTTTTGCGATTTAGTTCCCGCCTGATTAACCATGCACGGACGTATAGCTCGCCAATTCCGTCACGTAGCGGATAATTTCATTTGTCGTGGCAGCCGCCGGGTAAGAATTGCTTTTGGCAACAGTGATGGAATGCCACAAGACGTCCGCAACCATGGCCATTTGTTGCGTCGGTTTGGAAGTATCCAGATCGGCAGGGGTGGACAAGGCCGACTCGGTCAGACGGTCGATGGCAGCGGGATCAAGGAGGTCGATGCCTATTTGATCTGCAGCGGCAGCCTCGTGCGCCGTCTGGTACGCCTCGATTGGCCGCTCCCAAATGCAATCGCCAGCCGGGTATTTAGCGTTCTGAGCTTCCAGCGCGGACAGATCAAATCCCGTCCCCGCAAAAGACAAATTGAAACTTTTGCAGGATGCCGTTAGAATAAAGGTTTGCTCTTGAGGCAAACAAGGAGTCTGTATGAAGGACAAGATCCACCCTGAGTATCATGAGGTCACCGTGGTCTGCGCGTGTGGCAGCACTTTCAAGACGCGTTCGACTTACAAGAGTGACATCCTGCACATGGAAATCTGTTCCAAGTGCCATCCTTTCTTTACCGGTAAGCAGAAGCTTATTGACAGTGGCGGCCGCGTCGAGCGGTTCAACCGGAAATACGCCGGATTCAAGAAGGCTACCCCTGCGGCTGCCGAAGCGAAGGCTTAGTCCCGCTCGTAACCGGGCGTGGGCAAGGCTTTAGCGCCGGGGAAGTTTGGCGGGCGCATCGGACCCAGGGATTTACATAATTTGCATGACGGGGGCCGGATGGCCACACTTCCACCTCTCGATCCCTACATTTCCAAACCGAAAGTCTACCTGGTAGGCCGCCAGCAAGTCGCCGAAGACGAGCTGGCGCGCTTCCTTGCGGATGAGGGAATGGTGTTTTCCACCGACGCTCCCGCCGCGGGCGAGGCTCTGGCGGAAATTGCCGGGCGTGTTTGTTACATGTCGTTTGGCAAGGGGCGAAAGAGCAATCAAGACTACCTGGACAATATCCTTACTTCCAAACACGGCAGCGTGCTGGAACACGCCGTGTGGAGCGTGCTGATCACCGGAGTCAGCCGCGCCCTTACCCACGAACTGGTACGCCACCGCGCCGGCTTCGGTTATTCCCAGCTTTCCCAGCGCTATGTGGATGAGAGCGATGCCCGTTACGTAGTTCCCCCGCTCTACCAGGAAAATCCAAAACTGCGGGAAAGGTGGCAGCAGACCATCGAAACCCTGCGCCAGGCCTATACGGATCTCGCTGAGGCTACTGCGGATTACGTGCAGCAGAAGCACCCGGAAATGACTCCGCGCGACCGGCGCAAGTGGGCGCGACAGGCAGCCCGCTCCATTCTTCCCAACGCCACCGAAACCAAGATCTTCGTGACGGGAAATTCCCGCGCCTGGCGGCACTTTCTTGAACTGCGCGGCAGCATCCACGCCGATACGGAAATCCGCTTGCTGGCAGTTGAGGTCTACCGCGTCTTTAAGAAAGAATCCCCGAATATATTTCAAGATATCGAGCTCGTGGATGAGCCCGATGGCATGCCTTCCGTCCGCGTCATTCACTCCAAAGTTTAAGCCGCGTCTCAACCGGCCTTTCCTCGCAGCCGTGGGCACAGAGCCAGATGTTGATTTCCTCAGAGGGCCGGAAGATCTGCCAAGACTGCTGGCGGCATCGGATTACTTCGTGGTCACGTGCCCGTTTACCACCACCGCCGGATTCCAGATTACCGGCTGTGGCGTGGTGGTTCCCGAGTGTTGGAGCACAAAACGCACGCAATCGCCTTTGGCCACTCTCACGTTTTTCAAGCGGAAATCGGCCGCTTTCGAGAAGTCCGGTTGAATGTCCGCCCACCCACTCGCCGGCCAAATCTGGCGGTCGTTGTGCAGGATGCGAGCTCCAATGGCCTGCCCGTTTTGCGCGCTGGGATCTTTGCGGATGGACCCGGAAATCGTAAGCGCCGCGTCCGAGGGCGCAACGAACGTGCGCGCAACGTCCGACTGCGCGCCCGGTTGCATCCAAATCCGCCCGACAGTGGCGCTCCCGGAGCCCACCCATCTGCCTTCGTACCCGCCGTGGTCCCACTCCAACTCCCGAAAGGAATGGCCGTCAAAGGCCTCTTCATATCGCCATTGATTCGCCCCCTGCGTCGGGCCAAATCCGCCCAGCGGGGTATACGTTTCTGCGTCGCCTGCCGTCAATTCCGCAGCCACCGCCGGACTGCGGTTGCCGTCACCATCTACGGTGCACACCTCGTAGCGAGCCTCCAGGTTTTCCAGAGGTTGGCCATGGTGGTCAAAGAAGAACGAACCTTTCGCTGCTTTGGCGACGACCGACCCATTTTTCAAGATTTCAAAGTACGAAACCCAGTTGTTATCGCTGCCTCCCTGCCAGGCAATCTCCACCCCCTGCACGCCAAGGTTCGTTCCCAGGCGCTTGGAGACACGCTGCGGAGAGGATGGCAGGGTTTTGTCCGTTCCAGAGCCGGGATGGTTGGGGAGGTTGAGGAAGATCAGTTCACCCGGCTCGACCTTTGCGAACTCGATGCCCGCTTGCATAAGCTCTTCCCCCCGCCGTGTTGCGTGGTAGCCCGACTTGGCGCATCGAATGTCATACGACTCGCCCGGCTTGAGTCCGCGCGGCCTGACGATGATGGGCTGGCGGGGATGCGGATCGAGATGCAGTGGGGTAGAAAGCGCGGCGCATTTGAATCCCTTTGCGTCCGCGGTTCCCTGGCTGGTATCGAGGTCCGCCGACGCGAGGATGGCGCCATCCGCCGCACGGACAATCGAGAGGGCATAAAGGCCCGCAGCATTACGTCCCGCATAATGCCCTAAATGGGTAATGTCAATGGGCGTTTCCCCGAGTTGCAGCGCCATGCCAAAGAATTTGTCCTTCACGGCCTGCTGTCTGCCCAGCGTTTCGACAGAAGTGACGTAGGCCGTGGGCCCTGCCGCAGTCGCATACTTGAAATTCAGTGGCCCGTAAATTTCTCCCGGAACGCCGTAGTAACGATGCTGGTGATCCACCGGGTCTTCGTAGATTCCCGTGTCCACACGTGCAACGTCAGTGGTGGAGATTCTGCACATCACCGCAGTCCCGCCAAAATAAGAATCGGATGCCGTGCCTTCCTTCGGCGTGCAGATCAGGTAGTAAGTGGAGCCGAGCTTGGCGTGCCTGGCAATGATCGCGCCTTTTGAACCCGTGGGGTCCATGCGCTGGAAATACCAAACCGGGTCGTCATTCTCCACGGCGGGGCGGAAGACATGGCTCCATCGCCCCGCAACACCCTGCGCGACAAAGTAATGGTAAAGATCCCAGTCTTTGCGGATGGCTTCCAGGTCCGCCCCGTCGCCGGGATCGCGGTACCAGCAGGGATCCATGCACAGGTGAGTGCGATCGCTCGCAGGATTGTAGAACGTGTGGTCGAAATCAACGACGTTGTGGTACTTGTCGGGAGGAACCAGGAGTGAAGTGTAGTAGCTGGAGTATGGCCCGACGCCGCCATCTGTGTATTCTCCCGACTCGGCGAGGCGGCTGAGGTCATAACTGATCCATCGGCCGCCACCATAACAGGCGTCAACCCCGCTGGCTTTGTGGGCTGCTTTGAAATCCTCCGCCAGTTTGCGGAAGTTCTGGTCAGACGCCAGATACCCGGTGTCCGTGGCGCTGACTGCGGGAGCCATGTCGTAGCGCCATTGGAAGTCGCCCCAGGCTTGCACGCTTCTGCCGAGCAGTTGCCCCTGCCAGTCCGCGGTGGCTTTGATGGACTGCTCAAACACATCCTGCTGGGGGATCAGCCACTCCGGGTGCCGCTGTCCAATCTCCGATCCGGGGGTAGCGGAGAAAGTGGGGAACCACAGAACCCAATTCATACCATGCTTGGCAAGGTAATCATTGGTGAGGCGCCAGTCGGGACTGTTCCACGTTCCCTCCAGGTCGTACCAACCCGCGTCATCCCACAGGATGTCACCGCCCGTTTCCCTGAGCAAACTTGTGTAGCGAAGGTCGAGAGCCAGGCGTCTTCCCCAATTGTCGGCACACGGAGTGCCACCCGCGCCGACCCATGGCGACGGCCAATCCACGGCCCAGCGCGTCTTGGCGAAATAGGTGGGATTGGTAAGATCCCACAGATACCGGTACTGCCAGTCGAGGAGGGCGTTTCCCATGGCGTCGAGATCGCCGGCAAAGACCCCCGTAAAGACCTTGGGGGTTTCAATGCCCTCACCGGGTTGAATTTCCTTGTCGTATCCCGCTATTTGAATCGAAAGGTTGAAGGGGCTTCCATGAAAGTTGCCGGCGTTGAGAATCCAGTGGCCCAGATAGTCCCAGCCCACCATAATTCCGTCTTGCGCCTGGGGGTTGTGCAGGATCAGCAGCGGCAGATGAGCGCTGTAGCTCAGACCCCGGAAACCCGTGTCCGAGGGGTCATAAGAATCGAAGGTGCGAGCATACGCGGCATGCACCTTCTCCTTCTTCAGCATCTGCGAACCATTGAACGCGCCCCCACCGGTCATGTAGTAAAGATCGAGATTCTCCACTTCCTTCGACATAACGTGAGATTCCAGGAAGGCCGGGTTGCTGAGGCGGATCGGCTTCGAAGAATCGTTCGTGATCGTAACCCACTCGCGAATGAGCGGGCTCTCCGGATACACAACGTAATGCCTGGTGATACTCAGTGGTCCGTGGTTCAGCTTCAGGTCTAACTGCAATTCTCCCTGCGGTAGACGGTGCGAGTTCTCTCCTGCCAGCACCCAGCCCCCGCCGGCCCCGGTGATTTCATGCCCATCTACAATCAGGCGGAGGTCATTCGCCAAGGCGCCGCCCTGAATGTACTCACGCCCGGTGAGCTTGTTGCGGAAGGACGAAGGCCCCAACCGCCCATTGTCCAACGCAATTACTTTTTCCACCGTGGCGGTTCCAATAGTCCATCGACCTCCGCCGCTTCGGACATAGCCGCCACCGCTTTCCGTCACGTCCGAGCCTAATATGCGGCCCGGCACGCCGGAAATAGCTCCGCCTGCGCTAATAATTGCTGTCTGCAAGAATCCTCGGCGGTCCATTAGCGCTCCTTGGGATTTTAGACGTAATCCTCTTGAATTCCTGGGCACAAGTCCACCCAGTGGGACTTCTGCCTTGGGCTGACTTGCTGAAGGGATTGTACGACTGAGGGCGCCGAATCTTGAATTCGGCATTAATCAGGTATGCTACTAAAATTAAGTGATATGGTGCCGAAGAGAGGACTCGAACCTCCACTCCCTGACGGGAACTACACCCTGAATGTAGCGCGTCTGCCAATTCCGCCACTTCGGCACATGCGGTGTTTGTTGCTTTTTCGCGATCAGGAGCGTACAGCAAGCAGGGTCGCACCTTTCGCAATCCCTCATCTTGCCATCCAGCCCCCATCCTGTCAAGCAACACCCGCTTTGCGGGTACAGTCCTGGTTTGAGGGGAGCGCCGCCATGATGGCGGCTCAGTGTCGGCTGGAAGGCGGCGCTGCATCTGAAAGACTGTTGATATCGGAACATTCAAGCACTGGTTTCGGCGCTCCCCGCTTGGCGGCGATCAGCATCGCCCGTCCCAGTTTCTCCGTGGTAGTGACATATTTGGGGAAGCGGGACTTCAAAAGTGGAAGGAGCGGCCACATTAGTGCGTAGGAAACCCGGTAGATGGTGGTTCTTGATTTGATCCCGTGGAGCGGCACAATCACCCCGGGGCGAAACATGTACGCCGCCTTAAATGGTAAGCGGAGCAGGGCGTTTTCCGTCTGTCCTTTCACGCGAGCCCACATCGAGCGGCCGCGCTCAGAGCTGTCAGTGCCCGCGCCCGAGATATAAATAAAAGTCATGTTGGGATTGGGCTTCACCAACGTCTGTGCCGCGGCCAGCGTAATATCGTAAGTAAGGCGCCGATAGTCTTCTTCAGACATGCCCGCCGACGTGGCGCCGAGGCAAAAGAAGCAGGCGTCAAATCCCGCCAACTCCGATTCAATTGAAGAAAAATCGAAGAAATCTTTGTGAATGATCTCGCGCAGTTTCGCGTGTTGCTGCCCGGTGCTGCCGCGGACAATGGAGAGGACGGCGGTAACCTCAGGATCGAGCAGGCATTCACGGAGAACCCCTTGCCCGACCATCCCTGACCCGCCAAAAAGAATTACCTTCATCTGTTTACAGCCTCCGGATGGGTCATAGGCCAGGCTTATCCAGATTACCGCCCGGCCTCTGGCCGATGATCTGCGGCTTCGCCGCTTGCTGTGCGGAAAGGCCGCGCCTTTCCGCACAGACGCCCATGCGCCTGCGGCGCACCACTAACGATGAAAATGCGCGAAGCGCCTTGGAGTGCGGCCGCGAAGCTGCCGCCTTTTCATGGACTGGATTTGAGCTCACGATATGCCGGTGGTAGTTGGCACCACTGCATTCCACTGCGCTCGCTGCCGCAACCGCATTCCAAGGCGGTAGCTGCTGCTACCGCACTCCAAGGTGCCTTTGGCACAGTTATTTTCATGACAGCGGGGCGGCAGAGCCGTATGGAGTCCGAAAGTTTCCTGCGAATTTGGACCCCCTTGGTCTTTAGCGGTCGCGCCCGTTCACTGGATTCCTCCCCAAAAGTCTTGAAGCGAAAACGCGCGCCGTGAGAAGTCCGGATCAATTTTCCATCACTCCGGCCAGGCTCGCAGCGCCGTCCGGACAACGCGCTCAAGTTCGCTGCGGCTGGCTCCGCCGGAGGCTTGCACCGCCATTCCCAGGATCACGGTTGCGACGTAGCGGGCAAGATCGGCAGGGCTGGAATCGGCCGGCAGGTCGCCTTCGGATTTGGCTCGCTTCAGCCGCTGACGCAAGGCGGATTCAATCTCTTTGCGGCGCAAGACGAGCTCCTGCCGGATAGGTTCGGCCACCCTGCCGCAGGCCAGCCCTCCTTGCACGGTAAGACATCCCGGAGGACTGCCAGGAGCGGTTTGCAATTTCGCAGCTTCGCACAACAACCGTTCCACCACCGCGCGTGCCGTTGGTTCCTGCAAGGCCTCATGGAGGTATGCCGAGGGACCTTCAAAGTAGCGGTCCAGCGCCTTGCGGAACAGGGCTTCCTTATCGCCAAAGGCTGCGTAGAGGCTTGGCCGGTTGATGCCCATGGCGCGGGTCAGGTCGGAGAGCGAAGCCCCCTCGTAGCCTCTCTCCCGGAACACGCGCAGGGCGCGGTCCAGCGCCTTATCAGGGTCGAAAGCGCGGGGGCGTCCGAGAGGCCGATGGGGCTTTTTCAATATCATTCCCGCCCATGATAGCCCTTTTCGTACCGATTGGTAAAAAACTTTGTATCCTTCGGCGGGGCAGCGACATCTTTACTGTACGGTATAAGAGTACCCGACAGGAAGGCTTATCATGGCAAAGAAACTGGAAGGCAAAGTGGCAGTGGTCACGGGAGCATCCAAGGGGATCGGTGCTTCCATCGCCAGGCATCTGGCGGCGGAAGGCGCATCGGTGGTGGTGAATTACGCCACCAGCAAGGAAGGTGCTGACCGCGCTGTGGCCGAGATTACCGGCAAAGGGGGCAAAGCCGTGGCGGTGCAGGCAGACGTTTCGAAACAGGCGGACATAGGACGCCTCTTTGCCGAAAGCAAAAGGGCTTTTGGCAAACTCGATATCCTTATCAACAATGCGGGAGTTTACGAGTTTTCTCCGCTGGAAGGAATTACGGAAGGGCACTTCGACAAGCAGTTTGACCTCAACGTCCTGGGCCTGATTCTGACTTCGCAGGAAGCGGCGAAGCACTTCAGCCCCGAGGGCGGCAGCATCGTCAACATCAGTTCGGTCGTCAGCACCCTTGCGCCACCGAACGCTTCGGTATACAGCGCCACCAAGGCGGCCGTGGATGCTGTGACCAAGTCGCTTGCCAAGGAGTTGGGGCCGCGCAAGATTCGTGTGAATGCCATCAATCCCGGCATGGTGGAAACCGAAGGGTGGCACGCAGCCGGCTTTGCCGAGAGCGATATGCGCAAGCAGGTGGAAGCACAAACTCCCCTTGGGCGCATCGGCCAGCCGGAGGACATTGCCCACGCGGCGGTCTTCTTTGCCTCCTCCGACGCCGCGTGGATTACCGGCGAAACTCTGCTCATTGCCGGCGGCTACCGCTAGCCGTTGGCCAATAGCCTCGCAATACCCTTGACAAAATACTGTAAGTAGGCTAGCATTGGCGTGGGCGGTTTGCGGCGACTGCTGTCCAAATTGTGTGGAGAGCGCGGGGATGGAAGGGGCTTTGCCCGCTGCTTTGCGGAAAGGCTTTGCCTTTCCGGCTGATTTGCCCGGATTTTCTCCTCATCCGCGCCGCCGCGAAGGCTCTGCCTTCGGCGGCGCGGATAAGGTTGGCGAGTAGTCCCCGGCGACGGAAAGGCGCAGCCTTTCCGCATAGCAAGCGGCGGAGCCGCCGGTCAGCACTAAATTCGCGAATCGTAATTTGGACACGAGTGCTTCCCGGATTCCCGCAAGAGGACAGGAAAGGCATCCGCCCCTGGTCAGGTTTCGGTCATCGATAAGGGTGCGTTGTATCGGGTCGGGGAGGAGGCCGGCCAGGCACGGGGACACAAAACGGGGGATCTGCGAATCACTGAAAAGCCGCGGAAGGCCAGAATGTAACAGAAACAAAGCGGGTTAGTCCCTGAGATCGAAAATACCTGAAAATGTATGACAATGAAAATAAGTTAGTTAGCCTTTTGTTGGAGAGGGGGCCGCTAGGGAAAAGGGGATGCGTAAAATGAAGGCTACTCCCAGAATGTATTTGAAAACAAATGACATACAATCTTGACACGCATCAAATTCGCCCTTAGGCCAGAATGTTCATGATAAATAAGGCACTTATCCTTTCAAGGCCAGAATATTACTGAAAAGAAAGGAGAAAGGCCTCGGGGAGATATGTTTATCGGCTGACGTGTTCTTGGGTCTATCGGCTTGTCATGGGCGTAGTTTTGAATGGCGGGGTGACCCGATGGCCCAAACTCAAGTTTAGTGACACAAGACCAGAGGCAAGCAAAGTCAACAGCGGAAAAGCACCGAGGACGCGATCCTTGGTGGCAGAAGGTAGACAAACTGAGGTAGACTTCTTTCAGGAGGCTAAAATGTCACTGCGACCTATAAAACGCGTTGTCACGTCCAAGCCCACTTTGGAAGGTGCGGGTGTCCACTTGCGCCGCGCCTTCGGTTTCGGCAACACTTCTGATTTCGATCCGTTCCTGCTTCTGGATGACTTCCGCAACGACATTCCGCAGGATTATCTTGCCGGCTTCCCGTGGCACCCGCATCGCGGCATTGAAACCATTACCTACGTCCTTGCCGGGACGGTGGAGCACGGCGACAGCATGGGAAACGCGGGCGCCATCGGTGCCGGTGACGTGCAGTGGATGACGGCGGGGAGCGGGATCATTCATCAGGAAATGCCGAAGGGCGACGCGACGGGCAGTATGCATGGATTCCAGTTGTGGGCGAACCTGCCAGCCGCGCTTAAAATGACCTCCCCGCGTTACCAGGAAGTGAAATCGCCCGACATTCCGGAAGTCCAGGACGACGACGGAACGAAGGTCCGCATCGTGTGCGGCAACTTTTGGGGCAAGTCTGGTCCCGTGGACGGCATTGCCGCTGAACCGATCTACCTTGATGTCTCCGTCCCCCCCGGCCGGACCAAGGTTTTGCCAGTGGAGACTACGCGCCACGCTTTCGCCTATGTTTTCGCCGGAGATGGGAAGTTCTGCAATGCATCGGGACCGCTGGCCGTGCCCACGGAACCGGTATCGTGGGCTGACACGCATCCTCCCACGGAAGCGAATAACCGCTCGCTGATCCTTTTTGATCGTGGCGACGAAGTGATGGTGCAGGCCGGAGAGGATGGGATTCGGTTCTTGCTGGTTTCGGGAAAGCCGCTGGAGGAACCGGTGGCGTGGTACGGCCCCATTGTGATGAACACACAGGAGCAGCTACGGCAGGCCTTCGCAGAGCTGGAAGAGGGGACATTTCTGAAGAACAAATAACAGGGCCAGGTTAGAGGAGCTATACGGACGGACATAAATTGTAGCGTCGATCTCCGATCGACGACGGCGGTCGGAGACCGCCGCTACAACCGGGTGCGCAAACGTTTATGTCCCTCCGTATAGCAAGGACAACCACTCTAACGGGCCGGCGGCGCCGCCGTTCTGGTTTAAGCAGAACCTGGTTCCTCGTTCAATTCCGGTAAAGTATGCACAAGCCTTCGTTTGACCCCGGCTTCACGGAAAAATACCGCGGCGATTTGCGGCGAATCATCAATCCCAGCGGCGAATTCAATGTTCGCCGTCGCGGGACCACGTGGCGCGACGTCCATCCGTATCTTTTCATGATCAACGCCTCTTGGCCGGTTTTCCTGGCGATGATTTTGGGCGGATACCTCCTTGCCAACGTGGCATTTGCCCTGATCTACCTGAAGATTGGCGTGCAGCATCTTCTGGGCGCGGACACCGGCACCGCGGTTAGCCGCTTTATGAGCGCCTTCTTCTTCAGCGCGCAAACTTTTACCACGGTGGGTTACGGCCGGATCTCTCCCGATGGCGTTTTAACCAGTCTGGTCGCGTCGTTTCAAGCTCTATTGGGATTGATGGCGTTGGCGATTGGCACAGGTCTGCTGTTCGGGCGATTCTCGCGGCCCGCGGCGCGTCTGGCCTTCAGCCGGCAGATGGTGGTGGCTCCTTATCAATCCGGAACCAGCCTGCAATTCCGCATGGCCAACCGACGCAGCAATAACTTGATGGAGATAGAGGTGCGCGTGATCATGAGTATGGTGGAATCCACGGAGACGGGGCCCACGCGGAAGTACAAGACTCTCAGGCTGGAACGCCACCTCGTGCAATTTCTTCCACTCTCATGGACAATCGTTCATCCCATTGACGAATCAAGCCCGCTCTGGGGTCAGGGACCCGAATACCTGGCAAAGCATCAAGCCGAATTTCTGATTACGATTAAGGCGTTCGACGATACTTTCTTCCAGACGGTCCACGTTCGCCACTCCTACCGCTACGATGAGGTGGCTTGGGGAGCGCGCTTCGTCCCCGCCTTCGAGCCCGACGCGCAGGGCGAAATGGTGCTCGACTTAAAAATGCTCAGCGAAATCACCCCCGCCCAAAATTCCGCCGACAAGGAAGAAAAACGCCTTCCTGATGCGATTCCCACCCATGAGGGCGACAGGCCATGACGCGCAGAGCGGCGGAGCCACAACCAAATCTTTGTGGGCGGACGAAGAGACCCCTCACCCGTCCCGATGCATCGGGACGCCCTCCCCGATTTCTGGGGTCCGATGGTCCAATCCGATCGGACCTGACATCGGACTCCCCTTGGAGAGGGCAGTTTAACTACCATCCTTCTCCCAGGGGAGAAGGTGCTGAGGTACGAAGCGGATGAGGGGTCTCTTCTCTCTCCCTCCCGCTTTCAACAAGGGCACAAAAATGTTTGCAAAAAAAACAAGCATTTACGGTATTGCAATGCAGAGGCTTTACAACAGCGCAATAAATGTTAATAAGCCTTGATTCCGGTTCACTTCCGGGTTTGTGGTGTCGCGATTTCCTTAAGATGTTTGCGGGTCTGTTCGGCATCGGGAGAATTGGGGGCGAGATGGAGGTAGGTTTCATACTCCTGGCGGGCGCGCTCAAGTTGTCCCTTACCCTCCAGCGTCACCGCCAGATTGTAATGAGCGTTGGAATAATCCGGGCGCAAGCGAATGGCTTCTTCATATTCTTGAATCGCGCCCTCGGTGTCATTCCTGGCCTTCAAGGCATTGGCCAGACTCACGTGTGCGCCGAATTCCTGTGGCCGCGCCCTGAGGTAATCGCGATAGTCGGAGATGGCGTCATCCAGCTTTCCCTGTTGCCGAAGCGTATTGGCCAGGGCGAGTCGGGCATCGGCGTAATCAGGCTTGCTAAGCAGAGCTTCCTGATATTCCTTGGCGGCGTCATCCATCTTATCCAGATGAGCCCAGTCATTGCCCAAAGCAAAATGCGCCTCGGGGAGATTGGGAGTAACACGCAGCACGGCCTGCGCCTCTGCCGCCGATCCAGCATAGTCGTTCTGGCGGGCCAGCGCATTGGACAGATTCAGATGCGCCTCACCCCATTCAGGCTTGGCCTTTGCCGCCGCACGAAATGCATCTGCCGCGCCGGGCCAATCTCCCAACTGGGTGAGTGCCAGGCCGAGATTCTCCTCCGTTTGCGGATCTTCGTGTTGCGTCAGGCTGGCGTGATAGGCGGCCGCGGCGCCCTTATAATCGCCCCCGGCAAACAGCGTGTTGCCAAGGTCGCGCTGATACGTGGAGTTGGTGGGATTCAGGCGCACGGCTTCCTGGTCCTCGGCAGCCGCGCCCTGAGCGTCACCGTTGGCCCGCAGTGCCGCCGCCAGGCTGACGTGCAGGCTGGGATCATCCGGGCGCAGGCGTAAGGCATCGCGGTATGTGGGAACAGCCAGTGTGTAATTCTTCTCGTGGGCCAGCAAATCCGCCAAAGCCACCAGAGCTTCGGCGTAATCGCGGCGCAGTTTTACGGCCTGCTCAAGCTGGGTTTGCGCCTCCGACTGGTTCCCCATCGCCTCCAGCACCAGCGCGGTACGAAAATGAAATTCCGGACTTTGCGGTTGAAGCTCCAACGCCACCTTGTATTCCCCCAGTGATTTGGGCAGGTCAGCGGCGGCCTGGTAGGCATTGGCCAGGTGGGCGTGGGCGTCCGCTTCGTCGGGGCGCAGGCGAACTTCCTCGCGATATTCCTGCACAAAGCCCGCAACGTCGCCGGAAGATTGCAGCGCTTCCGCCAGATTGCGGTGGTAGTCAGCCTCATCGGGAGAAAGGTCCGTGGCCTTGCGCAATTCGCGAACAGACTCCGCCAGGTCGCCGGTTTTGCGCAGCACCAGCCCGAGCGATTCGTGCAAAGTGGGGTCAGCAGGCTTCAGGCGCACAGCCTCGTGGTACTCGCTGACCGCCGCCGGATGATCGCTGATGGAAAGGTAAGCGGACGCGAGCTCGGCGTGGGCGGCGGCATTGTCGGGCCGCAGGCGGATGAGCCGGCGAAATTCTTCGATAGCGCCTCCATAATCACCGGCGGCGCGCAATGTTTGTGCCAGGGCATAGTGGTAGTCGGCTTGATTGGGGCGCAGTTGCACTGCCACCCGGTATTCCTGAATGGCATGGCCCAAATCATCGCTGGCGCGCAGGGCCGCGGCCAGGCTCA
>Ga0182027_10002716_pt1 | contig 28456 bp, 26 predicted proteins | sample 712E1DmetaG_FD_121300 | JGI IMG/M metagenome (GOLD analysis project Ga0182027, IMG submission 121300) | Permafrost microbial communities from Stordalen Mire, Sweden - 712E1D metaG (Illumina Assembly) | ecosystem: Environmental > Terrestrial > Soil > Wetlands > Permafrost | place: Sweden...
GCTGTGCCTTGGCATTATTGTTATTCTGTGGTTTTACTGCATTCGGTTGTTGTACCCTTTTATTCTTATCAGATGGATTGGCTTTCTGCGGCTGCGAAGGCTGTGCCTTGGCATTATTGTTATTCTGTGGTTTTACTGCATTCGGTTGTTGTACCCTTTTATTCTTATCAGATGGATTGGCTTTCTGCGGCTGCGAAGGCTGAGCCTTGCTATTCGTATTTGCTGGCTTTGAAGCTTTTTGTTGCTGTTCCTTTTTAGTATTGTCCTGCGGATTTACATTCCGTGGTTGATTTGTTGAATTTCTTTCTGAAGGTCGTTTCACATCCTTTAAGTTAGCTATTCTGGATGGCACAGGTTTCTTTACGTTATCATTGTTTTTATTCACCTGCGGCCTGTATATCCGTAACTTGCCATTACTCATATCTTGTCCTGGTTTATTATTTTCCTGAATAGCAACAGGACTGACCCTTCTGCCGGTAACTTTTTGTACATCCTCCCTGGCTGGCCCTGATACATAAGTGGTATGCCGCCCATTATCAACATACGTTCTATTAATCACCGTGGAATTTCTAATGATCCTATCGTGATCTGTTCGATTGACATAATAGCGATTAATGTCGGATCGTTCAATATCCCTGTCTCTTACAAACATCCAGTGATCGTTGTGACTATTGTATGCCCTGCCAAAACTAACACTGACACTAATACCGGGTTCCATTGGCGCCCAGCCATAATAACCATCGGCTCTTCTCCAGGTAACCCATGAAGGGCCCCATTCATTATCGGGTACCCAGAGCCAACCATAAAAATTATCGTAATCCCAACGACCATAATGAAAAGGCGCCCATCCCCAACTGTAATCCGATACCCATGTCCAGCCATAGTCCGTCAGTATCCAATGCCCTCGCGTTGAATAAGGAGTAAAGTCCGATCCAACATCCGGAATCCATACATAACCATAATTGGGATAGTCTACCCATTGACCGTAAGGGCTTAATTGATCATAAAAAACCTGGAAACTGACATTAACTTGCTGCGCTGATACCTGTTTTGGAAATATTACAGAAGATATAACCAATGAAAGTAATATTGCTAAAATTTTAATGGTTGAATTCATGGCGATTAGAATTAAATTATTTGATATTATCAAAATGTAATTATATAACATATAAACGAGGCACGCGTTGCAAACGCACGCCAGTTTAGAGTATATCTATAATAGCATAAAGGTACGGTAATACATTGTCGTAAGTGTTACATAATTTTTTAAATGATTTACATTATTCACACTTTATTCAAGTGAGTGGAGAAATGGGGAATAAATGGGGTTAAGGATGGTAAATGAAATGATCCAACTGAGCATAAAATCAAGGCCAGGGTTTAGCTGATTAAGTATACACCTCCAACCAATAATTTCATCAATCCGTTTTCCATTCATCATTACATTCAGGCAGCCTTTTATTGCTTTCTTTGAAACTATGAGGTTTTTTTATTCCAATAGGTCATAGTTTTTAGTACTTTTGTGTGTTTTTTTGTGAATATGTAATATTAAATTATGCTGAATTTATTTAATAAACCGTATCCATTTGACGATGATTTAAAACATAATACTAAAATTATATTTTTTATCAGCATAGGAGTTTTTGTTTTTTTACTGCTTTTTCAGCCATTTGATATAAACTTATTGGCAACAAAACAAAAATATTATCTGATGATCGGTTTCGCCATCATCACATTTCTCTCGCTCAGTCTTAATTTATTATTTATACCCAGCCTTTTCCCAAAAAAATTTTCATCTGCCGAATGGAATATTAAAAAGGAAATCTTTTGGAATTTATGGATATTATTTACCATACTGACAGGCTATTTTTTTTATTGTACTTGGCTGGGAGTATTGAAGTTTAATTTTGACATGGTAATAAAATTAATTGTAACAGCCGTGATACCCATTTCTGTCTTAATAATTGTTAACCATAATAAGATGTTACGTTCCCATTTAAAACTGGCTGATGAACTAAATAGAAAACTGAAAGAAAATAAATCTATACAAGAAAAGATTATACATTTTAATTCTGACTATCAAAAAGATAGCCTTGCCATAAAAGATAGCTTTCTGTTATTTATTCGGTCTGCTAATAATTATATCGAAGTTTTCTGGAAAGAAGGCGATACTATAAAAAACCAGATGGTTAGGAGCAGTATGACCAATGCAGAGGAATTATTAAAAGAACATAAATTTATTTTTAAATGCCACCGTTCATTCATGGTTAATATAAATCATATCGAAAGAATTGAAGGAAATTCGCAGGGCTACAAATTATTTTTTGAAAATGTTAATTTTTCCATCCCTGTTTCCAAGAATTTTGCAAGTAAGCTGCAAGAATTAATCTGATCGAGATTTTAAAACCTTTTCATTGGCACCTAAATTTAACTTATTTGTCCCTAAAAAAATTGTTTATACCTAATATTTCACTATTTAGCCCTTTTTTTTCCAAACTATATAGTGTAGCTATAATTTTGTCTGGAATTTATTTAAAATAAAATTTATGAATGCATTACATATAGGGGATCTTCAGGTGAGGCTTCCAATTATACAGGGTGGAATGGGGATAGCCATTTCATTATCAGGTTTGGCGTCGGCTGTTGCAAATGAAGGAGGAATTGGAGTAATTTCAGCTGCCGGAATAGGAATGATAGAACCTGACTATATGAAGAATTTTCACGAAGCCAATAAAAGGGCTTTAAGGAAAGAAATAAGGAGGGCAAGAGGCCTTACCAATGGTGTGTTAGGCGTCAATATTATGATGGCTTTGACAGACCATGAAGAACTTATAAAAGTTGCTATCGATGAGAAAATAGACCTCATCATTTTGGGAGCTGGTTTGCCTCTGAAAATACCGTCCATGATAGCAGAAGCAGGGTATAAAAATCATCATACTAAACTGGCAGTTAAAGTATCATCCGCTAAGGCTGCGAAACTTATTTTCCAGTATTGGGCTAATAAATATCATCTTATACCCGATGCAGTGGTTGTTGAGGGGCCACTTGCCGGCGGACATCTTGGCTTTAGAAAAGAAGAACTGACCGGAACGGTCGTTCCCTTGCATAGATTAATAGAAGAAACGATGAGGGCAATTCGTCCATTTGAAGAACAATTTGGCATAGATATACCGGTTATTGCTGCAGGTGGTATTTACACAGGGAAAGATATGTATGATATTATGCAGGCAGGGGCAAAAGGGGTCAAAATAGGCACCCGGTTTGTTCCCACATACGAATGCGATGCATCACTGTTCTTTAAAGAGAGCTATTTGGCATGCACAGAAGAGGATATAACTATTATTGACAGTCCGGTTGGACTACCAGGCAGGGTTATTAAAAACGATTTTGTGGAACAAATACTTCAGGGAAATACCAAACCTTTTAAATGTGTATGGCATTGTTTAAGCTCATGCAATTATAAAAAGGCCCCTTATTGTATCGCCCAGGTTTTATTTAACGCGGCACAAGGAAAAATGTTGGAAGGATTTGCATTTGCAGGGGCAAATGCATATAAGGCAACAAAAATTCAAGATGTATCAGAAGTAGTTAGAGAATTGGTGGCAGAATATAATATTGAGTTTTCAAGAAATCAACATGTTGAAACAACAAGGGGAATAAAAGTTGGGATTGACGAAGCGGTATGCAATGGGCAGAAAATAAAAGAGCCTTACTTAACGTAAGGCTCTTAAAGAATAATGTTATGTATATATATTATACTAGTTTAACATTTATTGCATTTAATCCTTTTCTTCCTTCCTGAAGGTCAAAAGTTACCTCATCATTTTCATTGACCTCGTCTTTTAAACCAGATACATGTACAAAGTACTCCTTGCTGGATGCATCGTCTTTAATAAATCCGAATCCTTTCAAATCATTAAAAAATTTTACTGTTCCTTTATTCATAATTATAATTATTAATTTTGACAAAAATATAAATTATTATTTAGATATTAGCTTTATTTTCAATAAATTAAATTGTTTGGTCATTCTTTCAGGTTGCCGCATTAAGATCCATTGGCCAATTAATCTTCTTTTTGTTTTCTGTTTAGAGGCAATATACCTGCCATTTCACCTATAATATTCACTAATTCGCTTCCTGTTGGGATTACAATTTTAGCATTTTTCTCGAGTGATGTTTCAAGAGCCTCCAACTTCCTCAATAATTGGGCATTTCCAACAAAATATTTATCTGCCGCTTCATTTACCAGTTTAATGGCTTCGGCTTCTCCTTCGGCATGCAATATTTTCGATTGCTTAAAACCTTCTGCTTCTTTAATCTTTGCCCGTTTTACACCATCGGCAACAGTTTCGGCAGCTGTAGCGGAATCTATGGCCGCTATTTTTTCATTTTCGGCTTTTACCACTTTATTCATGGTTTCCTGCACGTCTTTAGGCGGGTCAATTTCTTTCAACTCAGTCCGTACTATTTCAATACCCCAGCTTTGGGTTTCATTATGCAGTGTTTTATAGAGTTCGGCATTAATTTTCCCGCGTTCGCTATTGGCCGATTTAAGCGTAAGTGTACCGATAATATTACGCAATGTAGTGCGTGCAAGATTTACGATCTGCCATTTGTAATTATTAACATTGTAGATCGATCCTTTCACGCTTTCTTCATCGGATTTTACCCTGAAATAAACTTGCGCATCAACGCTGGCATTCAGGTTATCGTTAGTGATTATTTCCTGAGGCTCGGCATCTACCATTTGTTCGGTTACATTTACCATGTATAGTTTGTCAATAATTGGAATAATCCAGTGAAATCCGGGATTGGCAAAGTTATGGTACTTTCCAAGCCTCTCAATTAATCCTCTTTGGGTTGGCCGTACAATTCTGATTCCTATTAGAAATATAAACACTATAGGAATGATTAAATAAAGATAGGTGTAGTTCATATTAACTTTGTTTTTAATGAATAATAATTTTTATATGGAAGATACTGTTATAGCTTTTCAATAATGTCCTGCATCTCTTTCCTGGTTTTCCGAAGCTTATATTCTACCATTCTTAACATATCTTGTTCCATACCATCTTGATAATGTAAATCAGCATCTGTCAGTTTTGGGTATTTTTGTTTGAGTTTGCTTTGAAGTGTATTCCATTTTTTTTGGCTTACTATTTTGTCCATTTTTGTTGATGTTAAAAGTGAATGAAAATCAAAGCTGAGCTAATAAGTGATGGTATTTCATGAATGAACCTATAAATATACTAAAATAAATTTCAGGAAACGTTACACAATTCGTTATAAAAGTTACATCTGGTTGAAAATAACAAAAAAATCCCGCAATTGCGGGACTCAAAATTTTAAATGTTTATAATATTATAAACTATGCTAGTTTAACATTTACAGCATTTAATCCTTTTTTTCCTTCTTGCAAATCAAAAGTTACTTCATCATTCTCCCTAATACTATCTTTTAAGCCGGATGAATGTACAAAGTATTCTTTAGATGAATCTGCGTCTTTAATGAATCCGAATCCTTTCGAATCATTATAAAATTTTACTGTTCCGTTGTTCATAATATGAATTTAAATTATATTTGTGCAAGTTATGCATTATTTTCGTGATATTGCTTTTTTTTCAACAAAATCTACCTTTTTCAGTCTCTTAATTTGTGTTAATAATCATTCTTTTTAGCCAGCACTAAGTTGAGCACTAAATTCTTTTACCTGTTCAATTTTGTGAGTGAGGAAAAAATGTTCAATGGTAGTATTTAAGGATTGTTTTGTTTTTTGAAGCTTGAAATATCAACTACCGACAAAAGGCATTTACGGTCATCGCCAGTAACTATGCCTTCCATATAAACAAAGCATAAAGGATTATTGTCATAACCAAGCGTCACTTCGCACGATTCTTTGGTATTGCTGGTAAAAACTTTACTGAAAAAATTGTTAAATACAGGCTTCGAATCTTCGGAAACGAATAGTTTAAAGTTGCTGTTTACCAAACTAAAGCGTCTATCGCCAAGCATTTCGGCGCCAGTAAAGTTCAAGTCGCAGATACTGCCTTCCCCATCGAGTGTAAAATAGCCCATTGGGGCAAAATCGTACAATATTGTGTATTTTTTAAGGGCCGTTTCTGCAGTTTCATATGCCTGTTGCAACTCTTCGTTCTGCATTTCTAATTCTATCTGGTGTACCTGTAGTTCGTGGAGGAGCTTTTTCACGTCAGTTTCCATTACCGGAATGTCAGTTTTTTTTTGCTTCTCTTTCAGTTGTTCTTCGGCTTTCATGCGCAGCATTTGGGCATCTGTAAAATCCAGTTCTTCGTTACTCATGGTTTAATTGTGTTTTTAGTGATAATAATCATTCCTGCTGGCATTTTCAGGTTGTTGAGCAGTACATTTACCGACCATTCAGCAACGGGCGTATTACCTCCGGCTGCTATTACCTGCATTTTGAATTTGCCATCCAGCGCTTCGTTCAGCCGCTTATTCAGTTCTTTTTCAACCTTTTTTTGCACCGGTTCAGGAATAAACATCTGAATATAATTTTGATTTAAAGCATCTTCATGTTTTTTTCCGAAAAACTTTTCGGCTTCAGGATTAAACCCTAGTATTTCCAAGTCTGTTGATAATCTTATTATTACATCAGAAGATGATTGTAGGAGCAAACGGTGCATCTGCGCTGTTTCATGTAATTCTATTTCCAACTGCTTGATATCTGAGTTGTTGATAAACGTAATGACCAAGCCGTCTATTCTGTCGTCGAAGGTGCGGTAGGGCATAATGCGAATGGTAAACCATCGCCCGTCTTTGGTAGGAATTTGTTTTTGTATAAATACGAGTGTCCTTAATACTTCCAGGGCATCGGTGGCCAATTCGGGGTATATAAGGTCGGAAACCTGGTCGGTAAAAGGCCTTCCTATATCGCTTTTTATTAGTTTAAAAATTTTGGTTGCCTGATTGGTAAATCGACGGATATTCAATTCTTTGTCGAGAAACAACGTAGCGATATCGGTGCTGTTGAGCAGGTTTTTCATATCATTGTTCACCCTCGAAAAATCATCTACCTTCGACTGCAATTCAGCGTTCACCGTTTGAAGTTCTTCATTCAGGCTTTGCATTTCTTCTTTTGAAGTGGTCAGTTCTTCATTGGTCGATTGCAGTTCTTCATTGGTCGATTGTAATTCCTCGTTGGTCGATTTCAGTTCTTCCTGGGAAGTCTGCATTTCTTCGAGCGTGTTCTGCACCTCTTCACGCGAACGCTGCAACTCCGCCTCAAACTCCGATTGCCTGGTGCTGCTTAAAGTATTCTTTCCTTTTTTTGCCCGATGTTTGATGTCGGTAATCTCCGGCACATCGGTAAAAATTATCATTACCATGCCGTTTAAAGGCTCTGGTTTATCAATCCATTGAATGGCAACATTAAAGGTTTGTGAACCGCCGTTTGTGCCTACTTTGATATGGTGCAAAACCACCGCTACTTTTTTCATTATGACTTTGCGGAAGGCAGCAGGAAATTCGTTGCGCAAACCTTCGCGTAACATGGCAAAAATATTCATATTTGCTTTACCAACCGACGGCTCCAGATATTTTCCCGTACGTCCGCTGATGTAAATGATGTCGCCCTTTTCGTTCACCAAAACACCTGGAGGAGAAAAATGCTGCAACAGCAGCTGATCGGCAAGCGTTTGAATGTTTATAGTTGATTTGGGAGGTATTTGTTTTTCAATATTGGTTGATTGGGAACGGGAAAATGAAGAGGGAAAATCGAATAATTCAGGTAATTGGGTAGTAACGGAGCGTTTGTAAATTTTTAATTTGGCATCCACAGGTGTAAAAAGATGACTCTGCGTTCCAAGCGTTTCGGCGCTGCCAAGCAGCATAATCCCTTCAGGGCTAATACTATAGTAAAACAGTCCGAGCAATTTTTTTTGCAACTCGGTATCCATGTATATAAGCAGGTTACGGCACGAAATAATATCGATTTTGGTAAAAGGCGGATGCATGATTATGTTGTGTTGTGCAAACACAACCGTTTCCCTTATTTCAGTATTGACGCGATAGCCTTCATCTGTTTTAATAAAAAAGCGTTTCAGGCAGTTTGGTGATACATCGGCAGCAATAGTTGCAGGAAATACGCCTTTTCTGGCTATCTCAATAGCTTCATTGTCGAGATCGGTAGCAAATATTTGTAACGAAATGCCTGCGCGCGGATTGATTTTTTCGAGCGCTTCTTTAAACACGATGGCCAATGAATATGCCTCTTCGCCAGTAGAACACCCTGGTATCCATGCCCGCAATATTGAACCCTCTTGCAGGTTAGCAATCATAGTTGGAATAACCGTCTCTTTCAACTTTTCCCATACGATCGTATCACGAAAAAAATTAGTTACGCCAATCATCAATTCTTTGAAAAGAATAACTGCTTCCTTTGGATTTTCCTGCAAAAAGTGGACATAAGAAGATATCTTATCAATTTTGTGGACGCCCATGCGCCTTTCGATGCGGCGATATACTGTATTTTTTTTATACAACGAAAAGTCGTTGCCGGTAAAGGTCCGCAGTAGAATAATAATTTTTTCGAGAGAGCTTTTGTCTTTAATCTCTATATCCTGATTTGCTTTGACGACAGAAATACGTTTAAGGAAAGCCATGAGCTTTGCAGGCAACTCATTGGCCGGGGCCACTACATCGGCCGACACGGAATCGATGGCGTTGCGGGGCATACTATCGAATTTTGCCGTAGCTGGCTCCTGTACCACCGCTGTGCCATTTTTTTCTTTTATGGCACGGAGCCCTACACTGCCGTCGGAGCCCATGCCCGAAAGAATGATACCGACACTTCGTTCCTGCCGGTCGTCGGCAAGCGAGCGTAGAAAAAAATCAATCGGAAGGCGCATCCCTCTTATTTCCATTGGTTCAAACAGGTAAAGCACCCCCTTTAATATAGACATGCTCTTGTTTGGCGGAATTACATACACGCAGTTTGGCTTTACTGTCATACGGTCTTTTACCTGAAAAACTTTCATTTTGGAAATTCGCTGCAGCAGCTCGGGCAACATGCCTTTTTGTGTAGGATCCAAATGTTGGATAACAACATATGCCATTCCGCTGTTTTCAGGTACATTGCTCAGAAATTGTTCCAGCGCTTCCAGTCCGCCAGCCGATGCGCCTATACCGACTATTGGAAACCGACCGGTAATTATAACAGATTTTTCTTTAGAAGATACTGTCGATTTCAGTTTCTTGGGGTTCACTCGTTATTATTTTATTGTCTGTAAATATTCGGAATTACCTAATATCCGATTGCATATCAATACAAATTAAATGAAAAAATATCATATTTCTACACAATCGATCCGACGTTTTACCGCATATTTATTTTACGACATGCGGCTATACACTTACGACTTTTATTATAGAAAACTATCGTATGCGCTTTACGCTGTCAACCAAATATTCCGAATCGCCATGCCAGAACAATACCCCATTTTTTTGTTTATAATGAACTATCACCATTTGCCCCTGTATAGTATCAAGCTTTTGTGCCAGGTTTTTGTTGGTAACCGAAAAATAAAATTTTTCGGACGCAAGGACAACATTCGTATTACTGGACACACTGCTTAGTATCATTTCGCCTTCATAGGTTTTGATAATATTGCCCTTGTGTGAGAATTTCTGCAATAATCCGGCACGATAGCCATCACTGTATGTATAAAAATATTTCACGTAAATAACAATACTTGTTATAATTAGAATCAAGGTTATAAACAAAAGAAGTGTTTTTTTTATCTTTCGTTTTATTCCGGACCATTTTGAATCTTTCGTCGATGTTGAGTTTGAGTCTGCTTTCATGACTACTTTATTTTTATGGAATTATTACTGAATTCCGATAATAGATCACTATCTCCTCCTGCCGACTAAAAAACCGAGCAGAAAACCGAGACTTAAACAAATCAGAATTGTTGCCCAATTCCAATTGGCCATACCTATCGACCTGCTTCCATGCATGTACGTCATTTCTCTTATCCATGTCCCGCCTCCTAATAGCAGGAAAGCCACTATGATAACAACAATCGCGATTAAATAGAGAGCTGTTGTGTTTGTGTGAGTGATTCTTCTTGTGCTCATAATTTTCTCCTTATCTTATTAAGTTAATCTAAACTATGTTAATTCACCATATTGAATTATACCCTAATGGTTATTTCTTATGGAGAGAAGTCAAATTTTTTAATGATTTCTCAACTTTATCCATGTCATCATTAAATTTGTTTTTAAATGATTTCCATTCTGATTTTCTTTCTACTTTATAATGAGTCATACATTTTTTTAAAGAAGAAATTTCGTTCTGGAGATTTACTTTACCTTCCTTCCAGTTTTCTTTTAATACTGTTGTAATTGCCATTTTATTTTGATTTTAAACCTGTCTTCGACAGGCTGGTTATTAATAATTAATATAGCATAAAGGTGGCCTTTTTAAATTAATAGGTGTTACATAACTTTCGAAAAGAGTTACATCATTCACACATTTTAAGTGTGCGATGGGTCATTTTGAAAATACAGCAGCCTGTAAAAGCAGGATTTATTTGACGCTTAATCGAGCCTTCCATTATTTTGACCCTGATGTTTTCCTTGATTTTTTCTTCTGATCCTTCCATTTAGAATGTTCCGGATGATTTTTGTTTTCAAAATATTTTGATTCATGGCTATCGCGAATTGATTGCTGATTTGAACGCTCATTCGACGATGCATATTTTGCCCTATAATCCTGGTGATGTAAGTAAGGTTTTGGTTCATTGACAACTACTTTTCTGGTGTTGTACATATCTTGGCCTCTATAACGTGAAGGTAAATTAGATCTGGTTATCCAACGGTTATTTTCCATATATATGTACTTATGACTTGGTACATAATAATACGCATCGATATCTGGCAAGTAGTAATATTCAACATGGTCATATCCCACGGGGCCCCAAATGGGCTGAGTAGCTATATTGACTCTGAATGTTACCTGCGCAAATGTTGTTTCACACAACAAACCGCCTGTACATAAAGCAAATAAAAGAATTAGTTTTTTCATAATTTATTTTGTTTTAATTTATAATTGACGAAGTTAGGTGGTTTAGGTTTTGTTTGTGTTACATAACTTTCGAAAAGAATTACATGATTCACACATTCAAAAATTGTTGAAGATAGCTTTCGAAATGTTCTGCTTCCGGTTTATCAGACCGATAGGCAATGTACATATCCGGTCGGATAAGATAGCAACCGCTATTTTCTATACCTAATCTCACATACACGTAGCTTGTTTCTGATGTATAAGGAATGGTTTCAATTGAAAGTAAGTGTGTGTAATTTTCAGCAACCCTTATTATTTCATCTGGCGATGTATGCTTTGTAAAAATGAAAAGGTGAAAGCCTGTACCTTTTACTTTTTCCTGAATATTTACCTCTTTGCCATCCTCATTATATAGTATATAGGGTAAACGGTCTCCGGGTTTGGGTGCATGAGAAGGGAAATTGCCTAAAGATGCACGATGGGATAAAGGACTTTTCCGATACTGAATTCCAATTTCAGATATTTTTATAAAGAAAAAATGACGAATGACTTTTTGTTTTTCTATGATTGGTAATACTAATTGCATGATAAGAGGAACTGCATATACACGAAATATTTTTATAAAGAAGTTCCGGCTTGTCACCAAATTAAATACTTTATCGGTAGAGCGTACCACGTTTTTTGCAATGCCTACCCTTTCTGAAGTATAAGTATCAAGAAGCGATGCCTTTGCTTGTTTCTGAATTACTAATGCGAGTTTCCAAGCAAGGTTATAAGCATCCTGTAATCCGGTATTCATACCTTGTGCACCAACAGGGCTATGAATATGCGCGGCATCGCCCAAAAGAAAACAGCGATTTTGCTGAAATGATGAAGCATAACGCTGATGTGAGTGAAATACAGAAAACCATTGAGGCTCGTATATCTTAACTTTCATCCGGGTTTTTGCGGCAAAATTTTTTTCTATATCATCGAATTTAAGCGTATCTTTTGCTTCCAGTTCCCTGGGAATTGCACCGTCAACCCGCCATCTCCCATCTGTTAATGGAAAAAAACCTGCGGTAGTTGCGTTTGAAAATGAAAAGCATATTGCATCAGATGGCAAATTTATTTCGGCTTTGCAATCGGTCACAAATAAGGATATCCGATGGGTTTTTCCTACAAAAGGAATATGTAATTGTTTTCGAACGGTACTATGTCCGCCATCAGCAGCAATTAAGTATTTTGTTTTTATGGTTTCTTCTTTCCCATTTGCGAGTTTTAAAATGGAAGTGACAACATCTTTATCTTGAGTGAAATCCTGCAATTCAGTTTTCCTTTCAACAGAATATCCATAATTATTGATAAAGTCAATCAAAAGTTGCTCTGTTTTTGATTGCTCAAGCATAAGCAGATAAGGAAATTGTGTAAGTCCTTGCCCGATATTTTTTATAGGAACCCTGAATGATTTTTTTCCATTAAAAATGATTTTTATTTCATTGGCTATTATCCCTTTATGTATTGCTGTTTGAGCAATGCCCATCTGGTGAAATATTTCAACACTTCTGGCCTGAATGATTAGTGCCCCGGAATAATTTGTACGTTGATCTTTTTTATCTATGATGCGAAAAGGAATATTGCGAAGCGCCAATTGGCAAGCCATCATAAGTCCTGATGGCCCTGCGCCAATGATAAGAACTTTTGTATTTTTGTTATGGGTTTGTGTTTGCATTATTGGTTGGTTTATGTTTCGTAATTAATCAGTTTGCTTAGGCTATAGACTGAAACTGTTAGCTTGCTTCGTTCGAATCAAAGCTTCAATCTAATAGCCTACAGCCTTATTTGCTATAGTCTATCTACCTAAATCCAACAACTAAATACCGAAATGCCCATTTCCAGTTTATGGAATAATGTTGCATTTGAGCTTTTTGCAGCAGCGCATTTAGTTCCGCCATCTTAAATGCACGCAATATGGAGACAGGCCCATCATTTTTTGATAATGCCGATCCGTTTAACATAAATGTGATCATTTGAACACCATAATACGCAAGCCAATGACGTTGTAAATCATTGATAACAAAACCAGTTTTGGCGTAACGTTTTATATAGCTGAATAATTCTGCCAATTCATCATCTTTCAAATGATGGCAAAATAAGGAGCAATGAATAATGTCAATATTGGTACCGGTTTTTAAAAAATCACGATAATCACTCACAACACCGCTTATTTCAGAATAATCTTTACAATAATCATTCATATAATTAATCACATCTGCATTTTTATCCACACCGGTTAACTTCACTTTATAGCCTTTCGCCCTTGCCCAACCGGCAATGCGTTTCATCGCACCGCCACTGCCGCAACCAAGATCAACAATGTGATATATTTTATTTTTTTCAACAACTAATTTTTTAATTCCATTCATTGTAATAGCGTGACCGCCTAATATCCGGTTGATGAAATCGAGTTCGCGTAAATTTTGAAATAATAATTCTTTCGGAATGTGAGGGGCATCCAATAATTCGGATTCATAAGACCTATGTTTAAATTTATTTGTCATGAGTAAACATAGCAGTTTCAATACTTAATCCGGGGCCAAAACCAATGGAGAATATGGTTTCATTTGGCTTGTGCTCAGCTTGCATGATTTCATTCAATACGAACAAAATGGTTGGTGACGACATATTTCCGTATTCATCCAAAACTTTGTAAGAATACTGCAAATCTGCATCATTCAGTTGTAATTGTTTTTTTATAGTATCCAGTATTTTTTTCCCGCCCGGATGTATTGCCCATTTATCAATTTTTTCAGGCGCAATATTTAATTTTCTTCCAGCTTTCAACACAATATCAACAACCTCATTACCAATAAATTCTGGAACTTTAGCATCCAAAACCATTTCAAAATTAACGGGTGTAATATTCCAACCCATTAAGTCTTTTCCTTTGTTAAGAAGCAAAGAATAGAATCCATTTATAGACATCCCGCCCTGATAATCCTGTTTTGCTTCAATTTCAGGTACAACAATGACTGCGGCAGCCCCATCGCCAAAAATGGTGTTAGATAATAAATTATCGTGATTGTTCTTGGGTTGAAAATGGATTGTACATAACTCCACACAAACAATCAGCACTTTTGCATTTTCATCGGTTTTGGCAATCATATCGCCAAATTTTAAAGCGGGAAATGCCGCATTGCATCCCAGAAAATTAATGGAGGTATGAAAGATATCATTGGGTAAATTCAATTGTTCAATTAATGCTGCATCGATGCCAGGTGCATATAATCCTGTACAAGTAACCGTAATTAAATGAGTTGGTTCAAACTCAGCTATCGTTGTATTGATTTTTTTGAATGAATCATGAATTGCCTCAATAGCAAGTGAAACAGCATGTTCTTTAAATAGGTTTAACCTTTTTTCAATAGTCGGGGCACTTTCATTGCCATTAAAAAGATTACGTTCCGATTTGTTATTATCAAAATCTGAAACAACTGAATAACGGGTGTTTATCCCGCTGTGGTTGAATAATATTTTTAGCATACGCGAGGCTGTATCATCGTTATAGGCTTCATGCATAAAATCTAATATTGTACTTTGTTTTGTGCCGTATTTAGGAACAGCCGTTCCAATGGAAATAATTTTACTCATCGTTAAAACCAGGTGTAATGATTATTTAAAATCAGTATTAAAAAATACAAATTCATGCAGCTTGATGTCAACAAGTTCATTATCATGGTGTTTTCAAAATTCGCATTCACCGTATCCTTACGTACTTTGTTAAACCAAATCGACAATTTAGTAATTACGGGCAGCATTATTAATAAAAACAATGCTAAAGCTATTTGTTGATGCTTTAAGTTGAAATAATAAAACAAGAAAATGGTTGCTATTGAAAATAGTATGGCAGAAAATACAAAAGTGCCAATATATCCAAGCTTATAGCTAATGCTGATTACTCCATCTTTTTTATCTGCTTCGTGCTGATAAATTTGCGTGAGGGGATAGATACTGCCCATAAACAAACTTGCCACGCTCATACAAATAATGTTATCGGGCGTCAAAATTTTTCCGACAGAAAAACCAGCAATTGCGGAAGAAGCCATCAAATAAACAAATGCCCCCTGAAAAATAAATACCGTTAAAAATCCTATAATCGGATATTTTTTTAATCGTACATTTCTGTAACTGTAAGCCCGTGACATAATTATAAAAATCAAAACAAACAGAGAAAAGTAAACAGAAACCAACAGGGCGCACAACACACCAATAATATCCAACAATAGTGTAGCATAGAATAAATTTTTGGAAACTTGTGGAGGATATTTTAAACCGCCAATGCTGGTTTCGTCGCGATCCTGGTAACTGTTATAACCATTGCTGGAAGGGAAAATAAACAAATGCAAAATCACAAAAGCTATGGCTGTTGGTTTCCAATAAATAGTATTTGCCTGACTTAAGGCAAATAAAAAGACGGGCATTAAAAAAAACGAAAACGGCAACCGCAGGTGCTTTATCGTGCTTTTATCAAACCATGACAGGAGATATAGGCTTTTCATTTGCTTTTATTGTTAAAACAAAATAAATTCAGGATTGTTGTAATGATCCTTTTTCATTTGATATTTGGGAGGCTCTTGTTCTTATAAAATAAAAGTGTATTAAACCAATAAATCCGAGCATGATTAATGCTACAACTTCTATTTTGTCCTCTTAATACTAATTTTATGTATAAATATGCTTAGTATTATGCTTATAAATGTTACAGAATTTTTGAAAAGACTTACATAATTCACACTTTTTATATGGTTATATTTGGCAATCATTTTAAAAAATGGGACTTGATAATGCAGAATTATTAGTAAACTGGCGGGAGGAGGTTTTGTACCGTCAGCGGAGTTTTTTTGCAACTTATCAAACCAAAAGCTTGAAATTCAGATTGGAAAACCTTATGCGGTTTAAAAAAGCCGTTAAAAAATACGAAAAAAGAATTACCGAATTTCTAAATGAAATGCGGACTATCCTCGGGCTAAAGTGTAAAACATTGCAACAGCGGATGCCAGCATAACCAGGAATGTAATCCAAACCACAGTATTAGATAACCACCCGCTGCGGTATTCACCCATAATTTTCCGATTACGGGCGATTCTGGCAATCAAAAACAGTAAAGGTACGGAGGCCACGCCATTAAAAACGGCGGTAAAAACCAAAGCTTTAATAGGATTAATACCGATAAAATTAATCATTAAACCAATAAACGTCGCAATAGTAATTATTCCATAAAAGCCATAAGCTTTCTTTAATTTAAGGTTAAGTCCTTCTTTCATATTAAAGGCTTCAGATAAGGCATACGCTGCCGATCCGGATAATACAGGAATACCTAATAATCCCAAACCAATGATGCCGATAGCAAAAATTAGTTTTGATAAGAAGCCGGAATAAGGAAAAGTCTGAACAAGGGGTTCTATAGCTTTGGCGGCATCGGCGGCTGATGTGACGTTAGTAATACCATTTTGATGTAAAACTGTGGCGGCCACCACAATTATTGACCAGGTAGCAAATTCTGAAAATATCATGCCAATGAAATTATCGAGACGCAAATTTCTGATAAATTTTCCTCCAATTTTAGGTTTTTTACCTCGACTAATTAGATGATGTTCTTTTTCCTCCTCCACTTCTTGCGAAGCTTGCCAGAAAAACATGTAAGGAGAAATTGTTGTACCCAAGATACCAGTAATGATGAAGAAAAACTCAAAATTGAATTCTATATGTGGCAAAAAAGTAGCGGAAATAATCGTCGGCCAGGGCTTGTTAATAATAAATAGCGTTAGCGGATAGGCGAGTAAAGACAAAGCCAGCCATATTAAGATACGTGAATAAACCCGGTAGGAAGTGAAAATTTCTAAAACTAAAATTAGAACCGTAAAACCTAATGTTAAAATAACAAAATTGACGGGAATAAGCAATTGAGCCGCGGCAGCGAGAGCGCCAATATCTGCGCCGATATTAATTGTATTGGCAACAACCACAAGCAAGACGGCCGCATAAAGTACCTTCTTGTTATAATTAGCTTTGATTACGGTCGCTAAGCCGTGACCGGTTATGGCGCCAATCCGTGCGCAGGCTTCTTGAATTGCTATCATAAGCGGCAACATAGCTATTGCTGTCCATAGTTGTCCATAGCCGAATTTGGCTCCGGTTTGAGTGTAAGTAGCAATTCCTGATGGGTCATCATCGGCCGCCCCTGTAATTACCCCTGGGCCGAAAATATTAAAAAACTTTTTTACTCTAACAAAAGGGTTTTTCATAACTAACTAAAAATCCAATTTAAAGAACCCCTAAAATAAGTTGCCGGAAATAACAGGCCTGCAGAGGAGCATTTTAAAATCATACCTCTTTTAAATGTTTATAGTTGGACGCAATCATATTAAATACCTCGTCCATTCGCCCGCTTAACATCATTCTTCCCATATATAAAGCATAGCCTTTCATCTGGTCAAATTCCAGTTTGGGAGGCATCGCAAGGGCATTCGGATCAGTCCATATCGTAACCAATACGGGGCCATCCTGTAGAAAAGCCTTTTCTAACCCTGGTTTCACTTCACGGGGATCATTTATGGTAATACCATGCATTCCCATTGCTTCTGCTATTTTAGCGAAGTCCGGGTTTAGCATATCAGTTTCCAGATCAGGAATACCTGCTACTTCCATTTCCAGTTTCACCATTCCCAGCGAACGATTGTTAAAAACGATAATTTTCACGGGCAATTTATATTGTACAATGGTCATGAGGTCGCCAAGCATCATCGAGATTCCTCCATCGCCACAGAAGGCAATCACTTGGTGGCCGGGACAGGCAAGAGCCGCACCAATAGCCTGAGGCATAGCATTTGCCATAGAACCATGATTGAATGACCCCAGCATTTTCCGCTGGCCAGTTCCATTAATATAGCGAGCGGCCCACACACAACACATTCCGGTATCTACCGTAAATATGGCATCTTTGTCAGCCAGCTCATTAATCACCGAGGCAACAAATTCAGGATGGATAGCATTTGGCTTTCCAGCATCTTCAACATATATCAGTAATTTCTTTTTGACTTCTTTATAAAACTCCAATTGTTGATTGAGAAATGTGGCATCATCCTTTGGTTTTATCTTAGACAAGAGTGCTTGCAAGGTATCTTTCACGTCGCCATGAAGTCCAAAGTCGAGTTTAGCCCTTCGCCCGAGGTTTTCAGGCTTAATGTCAATTTGCACGATTTTATTTTCAACCGGCATGAAGGGTGTATAAGGAAAATCTGTTCCTAATAATACCAGCAATTCACATTCGTGCATGCTATGATATGCCGATGGGATACCCAGCAATCCTGTTAGGCCCACTTCATAAGGATTATCATACTGAATTGCCATCTTTGCTTTATAAGAATAAGCCACCGGAGCCTTTAACTTTTCGGCCAACTGAATAATTTCTGTATGTGCCTCTGCCGCGCCTAGTCCGCAGAAAATAGTGACCTTTTTGTGCGAGTTTAATAGCTCAGCCAGTTGCAACAGCTCATCTTCCGCTGGCCTGACGACAGGTCGGTTCCGGAAAAGCTTAGTAGTAGTTTCTGCCTCTATGGCGGGAAGATTGGTAATATCGCCAGGTAATCCAATTACAGCTACCCCTTTTTTATGCACGGCATGCTGAAGGGCGGCCTGCAACATGCGTGGCAATTGTTCAGGAGTAGTAGCTATCTGATTGTAGTAACTACAATCGTCAAAAAGTCTGATGGTATTTGTTTCCTGAAAATAACTAGTCCCAAATTCTTTGGTAGGGATCGCAGAAGCAATAGCCAATACAGAAGCCGATGAACGGTGCGCATCATATAACCCGTTTATCAGGTGTACATGTCCGGGGCCACTGCTACCGGCGCAACATGCCAGTCCATTTAACTGAGCCTCTGCTCCGGCAGCGAATGCAGCAGTCTCTTCGTGGCGTACATGGATCCACTTGATTTTGCCGTTACGGTGCACAGCTGCATTTACATGATTGAGACTATCCCCTGTTACTGCATAAATCCTTTGGATGCCTGCTTCAACTAATGTTTCCACCAGTTGATCCGATACATTTTTGCTCATAAGATTTATTCCTAAAATTACTTCTGCTGATTATTTTGTAATTCTTCCAACAAAAATTGCCTGTTTCCTACTTGTTACTTTTCCACCTTTGCCATTTCTGCCTGATTTTAAAGTCCCTTCCTTAAATTAATGCATTACTTTCTCAATTTTTTTTTGAGCTTTTTCTGAATATTTTGCCATGTTATTTTTCCTTAGTTTTAAATATTAGGATTTCTTCATTTTCCTTCTTTTATTTGCTCAACCAGTTCTAAAGTTTGTTTAACGATCCGCTTCACTCGCGTGCGCAATTCGTATAATTTCTTTGGCAATATCCTCCGGAGAAAGAATAAAATCTATAAACCCGCTTGCTATTGCGCTCTCCGGCATATCTGGCTGCTTAGCTGTATCTGGTTTCTGCGCAATGGTAATGCCCCCCACTTCTTTTATGCCTCTCAGGGCTTCTGCTCCATCACCATCATAGCCAGAAACAATAACAGCGATAAGTTGACCGTCCCAGTGTTGCGTTAAGGAACGCAAAAAAACCGTAATCACATCAGGCCATCCCCTAGGTTTTGATATCGGCTTTAGGCGGAACTCTTCATTAAGCACGTGCAAGTCTCGCTGTTCAGGGATTATAAATACATGATTTGGTTGAATGTCCAGTCTTTCCGTAATCAATTCAACCGGCATATTTGTAAAGCGCGGTAAAATATCGTGGAGCAGGGTGGCCATTGTTCTTACATGATTAACGATGACGATAGCAACACCCATATCGGCCGACAAATTCAGTAACAAACGGGTGTAGGCGTCAAGACCTCCGGCTGAACCACCCACACAAACAATCGGAAAGTCTTTTGCTGCAATTTTAGATAGCTCTAGTCCAATCTCACTGGAAGCTCTTGTTTTATTTATCATTATATTTTAATTATCATTATATAATTCAATATAAAGACTGCCTGAAATATATTTATGTTCAACTCATTTCTCGGCAAATTTGATCAGTTCTGTATTAAACTTATGCGTTTCTTCCAGAAACAAGCTATGGACGCTATTCTCAAAAGCAAAATTTAATGTTTGTTGCTACATCTTCATTTTGTCATGCTTCATGGATGTTGAATCGTGCATCATGTGGCCTTTTTTCATATTGGTTGAGTCGCACATCATTTTTTTATGGTCATGCTTCATATTACAGGAATCATTTGCCTGATGCATTTTTCCTTTGGTTATATCCTTTTTCTCAACAAGCTTCATACCGCATTTAGGACAATTTCCGGGCTTATCCTGAACTACTTCCGGATGCATAGAACACGTGTATTTTACAGTTTGCTGTTTAGCCGTTTTGTCCTGTGGCGTTTGACCATAAACATGGTAAGTTGAAAAATTTACTAAGATTAATCCTGCAATGAGGATGATGGGAAACAAAAATTTACTTTTCATGACTTTATTTTTTTTAAATTAATATTTGAATAAATGCATTCCTGTATCGATTATCTGTTTAAAAAACATAAAACCAATTACTTTAAAGCATTTTCATATCTTTTGGCTACTTCTCCCCAGTTTACTAAGTTCCAAAATGCATCAATATAATCTGGCCTTTTGTTCTGATATTTTAAATAATAAGCATGTTCCCATACATCAATCGTAAGCAGTGGTATTCCCTTTTTTTCAGCTATATCCATTAACGGATTATCCTGGTTTGGTGTAGAGCAAATAAACAGGATGCCTTTATCATTAAGGCATAGCCATGCCCAGCCACTGCCAAATCTGGTTTTACCAGCGTCTGAAAATTGTTTTTTGAACTCTTCAAAGGAGCCAAATGTTTTAGCAATAGCTTCCGATAATTTACCCGTTGGCTGACCACCTCCATGAGCTTTCATGCTTTCCCAATAAAATGTGTGATTGAAATAACCACCACTATTGTTTCTGACAGCCATAGGATATTTGCTTATATTTCTGAAAATATCTTTTATATCCATTGATTCCATGTCGGTACCTTTTATAGCATTTATGAAATTGTCATAATATGCTTTATGATGTTTGCTATAATGGATTTCTACGGTAAGCTTATCAATGAAAGGTTCAAGGGCATCATAAGAATAAGGCAGCGGTTGGAATTCGAATTTGTTTGTTGTGTTCATAGCTGTTTGGTTTTTAGAGTTATTGTTTGTTTGATTCTTTATAATTTGATCTTTTTCAGGTGCTTGTGCAATAATGATGCATTGCAAACCAAGAAACCCGACGATGATTAATGCTACCACTAATTTTTTATTTTCTTTCATATATGGGTTTTATTAATGAATTTGAGAGAACCAATTTAAGCATCTTTAACTGGATAAATGTTACATAACTTTTGACAAGTGTTACATAATTCACACATTTTAGAGTGCACAATGAGTCATTTTGCTTTGTCCTGTAAATTCAGTTAACCTGATTGTTGCTATAACCAAAGAAGCATAAGATTTACATGTATAAATACTTAATAATATGCAATTTTTATAGCTAGTTGCGCATTATTTTTTTCACCGATAAAATTCTTTCCGGAAATATCACCAATTGAATAAAATTAAATTCCAATTGATCGAAAAAGACCTTTCTGTTGTCATTCATTTTTATATTCAGATTCGGAAAGTAACGGAGATTTGTACGTAAATAAAATATCTGCAGACTATTAGGCCTAATGTCCCAGCCAAATGTGATTCCGGGTTTTACACCTTCGTATTTTCCGGTTGAAGTAATTCCTGATTGGTTGGTTTCTCTTACATACAGCCATTCATAACTTACTGCCGGACCTATAAATGCATCGAAACCATTGTAATCGCAAATAAATTTATAAATTTCAAAAGTAAGTGCCCTGCGCTTTGCAACCTGCGAGAAATCATATGCACTTAATTCGCTTGTCATACTCCTAAATGAAAGATTAAACTGCAAATCGGGTTGGTGTAAATAGTATCCTATACAAAATTCGGGAAAAACTTTTGTGACTTTATGGTTGTCAAGATAAGGAGCTGTGCTTTCATTGTGTGGCGAAGATTTTAAAAAGAAAGCAGCCGATGGGCCAATTGCCACTGTTAAACCACTTAAGCGATGTAATACCGACAATGAATCCGTTATGCATTTTGTTTTGCCGCTTAGCCAGTTTTTTTCTTCCTTAAGGGTCATATCAATCATAATTTTATAACCAATGGATATCCAAAAGGGTCTTGTTTTTACTTGTATTGAAGTTGTGGGGTCGATATAATAATTTTCTTTATTGTTGTAAATATATCCTGCGCCCAACTCAAACAAATGCCTTTTGTAATTAAATACAAAGCCCCCTGTAACCGGATATTTAGAACGAGCCTGAGAAACCCCGTTACCCTGCTTAAAATCCATAGTCAGAACAGCTAAACCAATATATGGACGAATTTTCCTGCTTTCAATTCTCCACGGAAAATATTTTGCACCGATCTCTTCTGCTATCGAAAACCCATTTTTACCAAATGATGCAAGTGGGAAGACCATATAAAAATCTGCATGTCCCCAAAAATGAGTTCCGCCAATTATTAATCTTGCATCACTTTTACTCTTCAATTCAAATCTTTCAAGTATACCTGAAGGACTGGGCGACGATGATTCGGATCCTTTACTCAAAATTATTCTATAATCAAATCCCACGTTTAGCTGGGCAAAACGGAAACGTGTTTTTCCACCTTCCACATAGGGTTGTGCCTTGATGAAACCGATACAGTAAAAAAGTGAAATGAAAAAAATGACAACATCGGGGATTCCTATGTTTGGTTTCATATTTGAGATTTTACTGTATAAATGTATGGTCGAATGGTTTATGTTGTTACAGAATTTTTGAAAAGAGTTACATGATTCACACATTTAATATTTCTCAATTCTCCTTCAAAAGTGATTCTTTATGTTTATGATAAGTTTTTGCTTCAGCCGGAGTTCCCAAAAGTATTGCGAGCCATCGTGTTTTCTCATTGTGTTCCAGGATGATTTTAATAGTCATGGTGATAGGAACTGACAGGAACATACCCACCGTTCCGAATATAAACCCCCAGAAGAGAAGAGAAAGGAATACAACCAGCGTTGACAGGCCTAAACCTTTTCCCATGATCCTGGGTTCAACAAAGTTTCCAAGAACATTGTTGACAAGCAGGAATGAGCCCAGAGTCCAGAGTGCACCACCTAATCCGAGTTGTACCAAGGCAAAGAGAACTGCCGGAATCGCGGCAATGATGGATCCAATATTCGGAATATAATTCATCAGACCTGCAATCAATGCCCATAGGAGAGGATAGTCAACCCCAATGATCAATAATGCTATATAGATAAGAATTCCTATTGATAAACATACTAAGGTTTTTATTCCAAGGTAGTGGCGGATACTTTGTATAATGGTAGAAAAATAAGAAATGGATTCATCCGATCCACTCAGAATTGCTTTTGCTTTTACAGAAAAACTCCCGAATTCCATAAGAATAAATAAAAGGATAAGGAAGACCAGGAATGTATTCCCCATCATATTGAACACTTCATTCACAGCCTTTGCAGTAAATTCAAGGATCTTTGCCGGTTGAATAAGATTTGATACCTGATCTTTTTGGATCTTCAAACCTTTATCATTTAAAAACTGAATAAATGAGTTGCTGATCGTTGTGAGGGTAGATTCATATTTTGAAACATTGCTTGAAAAGGAAGATAATGTTCCTCCGATCAGGAAAGCAAATCCGGAAAAAAGTAAAATCAACCCCAATAATACAATGATAAGCGCAAGCCATCTGGGTATTCTCTTTTTCTCAAGCCACGAAATAGGTTGTGCACAAATGATACTTATGAAAAGCGCGAGTAAAAAGGGAGTGATGATCGATTTTGCATAAATCGCCCCTGCAATAATAATTATTAATGCAGCGATCTTTACAATGGGCGAACCCTCTATGGATACGATGCTTTTGTTGTTCATCTCAGAATAGTTTTATGAGTTATTGTTCGTCATATTGTTAAACCAGGCACGGATTACTCCAAAGGAGTCCCTTGGGGACAAATCCGCGCCTGATTACTTTACTTCTGCCTTCCGTCTTCTGCTTCCTTCCGTCTTCTAAAACTTTACCCTCTTATAAAAAATTCTTTTGGTAATTTCTGCCGCGATAATGTAAACCGCCACAATAAGCAATAAAAGTAAATATGTGGAAAGACTAAGCGGGCTGAATCCAAAGACATTTCCAAGCGGTGTAAAGGGTAAAATGATTGTTACAACAGCAATCGACAGCGTTGCTATTAACAAATATTTCCCAGGTTTGCTCCTGAAGAAGGGTTTTCTGCTTCGAATCACAAGAACTATTAAGGATGCTGAGATAACCGATTCCAGGAACCATCCTGTCCTGAACTGACCCTCATTGGTATGAAGGACAAGCAAAAGTAGGCCAAAGGTAAGGTAATCAAACACAGAACTTACCAAACCGAAGGTAATCATGAACTTGCGAATGGCCCTGATGTCCCACCGCCTTGGGTAATTAATCATTTCATCATCAACATTGTCGGTTGCAATGGTCATTTCGGGAAAGTCAGTAAGCAGGTTGGTGAGCAGGATTTGCTTTGGTAGCAATGGGAGAAAAGGAATAAAAAGTGATACTCCTGCCATGCTGAACATATTCCCAAAATTAGCGCTTGTGGCCATAAACACATACTTCAGCGTGTTAGCAAAGGTTGTTCGGCCTTCACGTACACCCTCAATTAGAACGCCAAGATCTTTTTCGAGCAATACGATATCGGCAGCATCCTTGGCAACGTCCGCAGCCGTATCCACTGAAATTCCAACGTCGGCAGCATGAAGCGCAGAGGCATCATTAATACCATCGCCCATGTACCCCACAACATTACCAGCCTTTCGCAGCGCAATTATAATTCGTTCTTTCTGATTGGGCTCTATTTCGGCAAAAACATTTATAGTACCAACTTGTCTGAGCAGTGCGCCATCGCTCATCTGACGAAGTTCAGGGCCGGTGATGATTTTATTATCGGACAGTCCCATCTTTTTACTAATACTGGCCGCCACAAGATGGTTATCGCCTGTTATTACTTTGAGTGAAACACCAAGTTTCTTTAGGCTGGCAATGGTGTCGATGATATTTGCCTTGGGCGGGTCAAAAAGTGTAAGAAAACCTAAAAATATCATATCCTTCTCATCGCCTTTGTTGATTGGCGATTCCGATGGCATATTTTTGTAAGCAATGCCTAAAGTGCGAAAGCCAAGATTGCTGAACTCTGCAAAATGTTTCTGGATATGATCATGCATGGATGCGATTTCAACGATACTTCCCTCCTTTGTTTCTACTGATGAGCAGACCTCGAGAATATTCGTTAAAGCCCCTTTGGTTACCATCAGGTGGGCATCGCCATGTACAACTGCTATACTTAAACGCTTTCGAAGAAAATCGTAGGGGATTTCATCCTTTTTTTGGTATTCCGCCAGGTCAATCTTGCGAAAGTTAAGAATGGCTTCATCAATAGGGTTTGTAAATCCCGTTTCGTAAGAAGCATTAAGATAAGCAAACAGAAATGCTTTCTCGCTCGCATCTCCATTCACATCAAGTGCAGATTCTACCTGCACAGTCCCTTCCGTGAGGGTGCCGGTTTTATCGGAGCATATCACATTCATGCTGCCGAAGTTTTCGATAGAAGCAAGCCGCTTTACTATCACTTTCTTTTGGGCCATCTTTTTGGCGCCATGTGCAAGGTTGATGCTGATGATAGCCGGTAACAATTGTGGCGTTAACCCAACCGCGAGCGCCAACGAAAAAAGAAAAGCTTCGAGGACAGGCCTGTGCAAATAAACGTTGATGGCAAATATGATGACCACCAATACCAGCGTAACTTCTCCAAGGAAATAACCAAACCGTCGTATGCCATGTTCAAATTCGGTTTCCGGGGCTTTGAGTTTAAGCCGCTCCGACACCTTACCAAACTCCGTGTTTTTGCCGGTAAGTATAACCAATGCCTTCGCCGTACCACTTACAATATGGGTTCCCATCCAAACAGTGTTTGTTCGTTGCGCGAGGGCTGTATCGGCAGGTAGTACCGAAACGGATTTTTCGACAGGGAAGGTCTCGCCGGTAAGCATTGCTTCATCCACAAACACATCTTTCGATTCAAGAAGCAGGCAGTCGCCTGGCACGATGTCTCCGGCATTGAGGACAACGATATCGCCCGGCACAATATCTTCCAAAGGTATTTCCACTTCCTTCCCATCGCGAAGCACAGCTACTTTAATTTGTACGATGGCAAGCAGTTTCTCTACCGCATTGGATGCGCTGAACTCCTGCCAAAAACCAAGTAATCCGCTAATGACGACGATACTAAAAATGATGGAAGCATCAACGAAGTTATGCAAGAATAACGACAAGCCTGTTGCTGCCAGGAGAATGAGAATAATAGGGCTTTTAAACTGGGACACAAGGAGTGTGAACGCGTCCGATCGTTTTTGGGGTTTCAGGCGATTTGCACCATAACTTATAAGCCGCTTTTTGGCTTCATCGGTGGTAAGACCGCCGGCCGTTGCCTGAAGCTTATTAAGCAATTCTGCAGCTGAGATACTCCAAAAAGATTGAGGATTTTGGTACATGGGTTATATTTTTAAATATTAAACACTAAAATAATTAAAAATGCAACAATGTTGGCTGTTTTAGAAATTTCCTTTTTTTTTCTTCGAGTCCTTCCATTAATTGAACAAAAATTGGAATATTGATAATGGGGTTCATAATGGCAAAAAATGCCATAAAAACAGTTAATGAATAGCTCCAGATATTTTCTATTTTATATTGGTATATGTTTATAATTATAAGCTACTTAAAATACATTCTAACTAAATCGCGCATGTCATTTTTCGTCATTTTATCAGAATGTTTTACCTCAATTTTAATGTTATCGAAAAGGTGGTCTGCTTTTAACAAGTTGTGTAATTCGTCTTTGGCGTCTGTTGGGCCAAAGAGAACTACCTCCTGGTAATTTCTGATAATCCCGCTTAGTTTTTTAAAATAGCCGGATTGCAGGTGTTGCTCTTTGATATGCATATGTTTCTCGCTTTTAATCAAACCTTCTTCTTTATCCTGATGTGTAAATTCTGACACAACACTATTTTCTATAATCGTATCATTTGTTAATTCCATTAAAAAAGCAATTGAATGATCCATCCAAATACCCATTTGTTTTACATTTTTCATTTTATTTCTATTTATTTAATGAATTAGACATAATTGTATTTATTTTCAATTTTGTTTAATAAAGATTAAACCTTCTTACCTATTCCCGAGCCAGTGCCTCAATAGGGTCGAGTTGTGCGGCTTTACGAGCAGGAAGGTAGCCAAATATAATACCCGTAAGAAAAGCACACATAAAGGCAATGACTATTGGCATAATGGTAAAAATGACGCGCCAACCAGCTAGTTTGGAAGTAGTTAACCCACCACCAATACCAACGAGAACACCAACCAGTCCGCCGATAAAGCAAACCATTACGGCTTCTGTAAGAAATTGGAATAACACGTCGAAGTTTCGAGCACCAACTGCCATGCGTATGCCGATTTCCCTTGTACGTTCGGTGACCGAAACCAGCATGATATTCATCACTCCTATTCCCCCGACTACTAAAGAGATCACTGCTATTGCTGCCAGTAGATAAGTGAGTGTATTCTGCGTTTCATTGGCCGTGGCGATGGTATCGGCCATGTTCCGAATATTAAAGTCTTCCTTGCGATGGCGGTGCATCAGCAACGTATGGAGACCAGCTTGTACCACGGTCATGTCTGCATCCGGCTTCACTCGCACGATGATATGTTTGAAAAAACGTTGTCCAAAGATACGTGCTCCGGCCGTTGTGTAAGGCAGCCAGACGGAATTGTCCAGATCGTCTCCCCGAGGTGTAGAACCTTTGCCGCTCAATACGCCAATAACCAGGAATGGTGCATTGCCGATGATGACATATTTTCCCAGTGGATCTATGTCAGCGGAGAACAGGTTTTTAACGACGGTCTGGCCGAGTACAACCACTTGGGCATAGCGCTTCACATGTTCCGCCGTGAAGAAAACTCCTAATTGTGCTGGCCAATCGTGCACCCGCGTAAAGTCTTCGCTGGTTCCAGAGGCTGTAACCATTAAATCCTGGTTGCCAAAGCGCAGCAGTGTAGATAGTTCAGTCTCCGGATCTACCATATCTACTCCGGGCACACTCGCGATAAATGGAAGATCTTCCGGCAGAAAACTGACCACAATTTCGCCCGAGGCCCGAACGGCGGGAGGTCCGCGTTCAATGGTTAACAGATCGGTGCCCATGGCCTGAATGCGCTCAA
>Ga0182027_10002717_pt1 | contig 28454 bp, 21 predicted proteins | sample 712E1DmetaG_FD_121300 | JGI IMG/M metagenome (GOLD analysis project Ga0182027, IMG submission 121300) | Permafrost microbial communities from Stordalen Mire, Sweden - 712E1D metaG (Illumina Assembly) | ecosystem: Environmental > Terrestrial > Soil > Wetlands > Permafrost | place: Sweden...
AACATCGTTTGGGACCGCGGCGAGAAGCTCTATCTGGGCGTTCGGCTGCCCGCGCCCGAGGGCAAGCAGATTCGTGTGACAGCGTGGGGTATGTGGCCGGTCTTCCCCAGTTGGACGTGGCCGGGATGGGAAGGCAAGCCGCTCGAAGTGGAGGTCTATTCCCGGTTCGACAAGGTGCGCCTGTACCTGGGCGACCAACTGGTCGGCGAGAAGCCCACCACGCGCGCCCAGCAGTTCAAAGCGACTTTCAATGTTCCGTATGCCCCGGGTGTTCTCAAGGCCGTAGGCGTCCAGGGCGATAAAGTGGTTGGCGAAACGACTCTGCGAACCGTCGGCGATGCGGTCCAGGTTCGGTTGACAGCGGACCGAACGACGCTCCGCGCAGACGGCCAGGACCTTTCCTATGTGACCGTGGAGGCGGTGGACAGCTCCGGCCAGCCCCATCCCAACGCGGACCAGGAGATATCGTTCACCATCGACGGCCCCGGCGTCATAGCGGGCGTGGGCAATGGCGATATCGCCAGCGAGGAGATGTACCAGGGCAACCGGCGCAGACTCTTTCATGGCAAGGCGCTGGCGATCGTCCGAACAGCCAGACGCGCCGGCACGATCCAGCTCACGGCGAGCGGCCCCGGTCTGAAGAGCTCAACCGTTAGGATTCAGTCTCAGACGGCGCCTGCGAGACCGGCGGTAGCGTCAGCCGCGCCAGCGGCCTCGTTCTAACGGCGTTACCGGAAAACGAGCCTGGCCTATTCGTAAGGTCCCGTCTCGGGGCCCTCCGCCAGTCGAGTCAGGATGTGAAGCTGAGTAACATCGCGCGGTCTCTGAAAGAAGAGATTTCTCTAATCAAAAGTGAGAAGCGTCTCTCGCGTAATCTGAAGCGCGCGGAAGTGTTGGCCGCCAGCCTCCAACTGGAACTCACCCTGGCCTGGGAGGGTTGAGAATTCTGGGGAAACTCGTGTAAAACCCTATTGCAAATCCTCGTACATGCCATATAATCAATCAAATACGCAAGGAGCGCTTGCCCCGGAGGGCACTGTAGCGATGAGGCGGCGCCGCAGGGGTGAGAGATGCCCCGTGCCTAGCGCCCGGAAAGAGGAGCGAATTGCCCGCCCATCCGCAATTGTCAGTTAACGACGTCGCCAGGATCGCGGCGCTCATCTTTGGAGGCTCGCCAGCATGCCGAATGAGTTAACCGACATTGAACTCTTTCGACTATTTGAAGAGCAGGGATTTATTACCCGTTCGCGCTGTCTGGCGCCGATCCTGCGGTTGGCCCGAAGGGCGGCGGCCGTCGGCGGCATTACGGTTCTGCTGGAGGGTGAGACGGGGACCGGCAAGCAGGTGTTAGCTCAAGCCATCCATAGTCTCGACGAAAAACGCAGGCCCTTTCCGTTTATCACAGTTCATTGCTCGACCATCATCGAGGGGTTGGCCGAGAGTGAATTATTCGGCCACCAGCGTGGCGCGTTTTCTGGCGCTACCAGGGACCGAGAAGGTTTATTCCAGGCGGCGCATCGGGGGACGCTATTTCTGGACGACGTCAACGACCTTCCGATGTCGTTGCAGCCGAAGCTGCTCGATGTCTTGCAGAGAGGCATCATCCGGGGCGTCGGCTCGGATCGGGAAGTTCCCGTAAGTGTCCGGGTGATTGCGGCATCCAACCAGCCGTTGGCGCAAGCGGTGCGGCAGAGCCGCTTCCGGGGAGACCTCTATCATCGGCTGAATGTAGTGAGGCTGTCCCTGCCGCCGTTACGCGATCGAGGGGAGGACCTGGCGGCGCTGATCTTGGGATTTGCCCAAAGGCACCGGCACATATTCCCATATATCACGCGCATCGAAGGGGATTTGGTCGATTTTTTGAAGTCGTATCCGTTCTCCGGGAATGTCAGGGAACTGGAGCACGCCGTTGAACGAATGCTCTTCTCAAAGACAGAGGGCGCCAGTTTGGCGCTTACGGACTGGATGCAGCAGTGCGCCGCCTCATTCGATTCCGAATTGGATTCCAACGGCCGGGACGATCTGGTCACCCAAGCCGCCCAGCGCCTGTGGACGGCTATTATCCAGCACGGCCTGCCGTACCACGAGGCGATCTGGCGACTGGAGCAGAATCTGCTCGAAACGGCGTTGGGGCAACACGGGCAGACTCGACGGGAAATCGCCGGCCGCCTGCAAACCAGCGAGCGAACCTTCTACCACAAGCTGCGAACCCATAATCTGACTCGCCAAGCTCTTGGGCAGGAAGTCCGCCCTATGGATTGCGGCGCTTCGGCTTGATTCCAGTTTTCAACGGCGCTTCAGACGGCTTTCAGTTTATTCAAGCGGACACTGCCACTTCTTGCAGAAGCGGCACGCCATTCCGCTCTGCGTGCAACTCTCGAAAATCAGGTAAGTTGGAAGGCTTCCCAGGCCATGAACCGCTTTTGTGGCTGCAAACAGTGGCAGCCAACAGTACGGGAGCCAAAGCAGCCGATCCGCCTCAACTTATTGACAGAAGGGCGATTGCGACAATGTCCCCGGGGTGGCCACCGGCGTGCTTGAGTGGGGATCTCCGAGGCAGAGCCCTCGGAGAGGAGGTGGGAGACGCAGATCGGCGATCGTGTCAGGTTTTCGCTGGTGGACGTTTTCCTGCCGGATCCGCAAGAAGCGCTGGCATCGCTTTCGCTCGATTCCGAAGTTGAGGGTATCGTCAGCAGCTTCTCGGAGTCGGGCCAGGCGCCGCGAGCCTATGCCCTGGTGGACGTAATTCTAAGGCGGATCGTTGTAGTTCCAGTCGATAGACTGCGGCTGGAGCCGGATGCGGATCAGAGTGGAAAGGAAATAGCGTGACTCCTACCTATCCAGGCGTGTATATACAAGAGCTTACCAGTCCGGTACACACAATTTCCGGAGTGGCGACCTCGATTACGGCGTTTGTCGGCTATACCGCGCGCGGAATCGACAATCGGGCAGAGAGCATTTTCAGCTTCGCAGACTACGAACGGTCGTTCGGTGGTCTGGCGTCCGACAGCGAACTGAGCTATGCCGTTCAGCAGTTTTTTGGAAATGGCGGGACGCAGGCTTACGTGGTTCGGGTTCCCCGAGCCGGCGCGAGCGGAGCGCAGGTAGTCCTCGACTCCTTGCGGTTCACCGCGCTGAGCAGCGGATCCTGGGCCAACGGCAAGTTGCTCCTCGATATCGACTACAACAACCTGTACCAGACCGTCGCCGGCGCCGTGAAAGTCACGGCGGGATCTACATCGGTTGCCGGGACAAAGACGGCGTTTCAAAGCGTGCTCAAGCCCGGCCAATTTTTGGTGTTCGCGTCGGACGCCTCGCTAACGCCGTATCAGATCGACTCCATCGCCAGTGATGCCACCCTCACGTTGAAAACGGCCTTCGGAGGGGCTTCGGCGGCGGCGACAACCGCGGTGGTTTCAGCCGATCCGACCGCGTTCAATCTCACGATCCTGAATCTGATGGATGGCACGACGGAAGATTTCCCCAACGTATCTCTGAACGCGAACCGGCAGAACTACATTCTTAATGTCGTGAACGACCCGGATACAGGGTCGCAGTTGGTTAAGGCCGCCATTACGGGCGCCGCGCCAACCAATCCGCCGGCTCTTGCCGGCCTGGCCGGCACGGCCATCGTTGCCGGCGCCGCAGTGGCTGCGATGACGGGTACGACCATCGCCGGCGCCGCCACGGCGGACCAGGGATCCGCAACCGTTATCGGCGCCGGGACCGCATTCAAAACCGCGCTGCAAACGGGGCAGACCGTAGTCTTCGCGGCCGATCCGGCGGCCACGCAGTACCAGGTTCAGGCCATCGCCAGCGACACGAGCCTGACGTTGACGGCTCCTTATGGAGGGCCGAACGCCGCGGGATCTAACGTCATGGTCCTGGCCACCGGCGCGCTGAGGGACTTCGGCGTTCAGCTCGACGTTTCGTTTCCGACCACGCCGCCTTCGCCGCTGCCCATCACTATCACGGTGTTCCCGGAAAACGCGCCCGTTCCGCAATCCGTGGCCGGCCTGGCGGCCCAGCTTCAGAAGTTGATCAACGCCGCTCTGGCGGTGAAATTGCCGGGAGCTTCCGTAACGTGCAGCGTCTCCGCGATCGGAACCAGTCAATCCATCGTCGTGCAAGCGCTCATTCCACAATTCCCGGACGCGATACTCGCCATCGCCGCGCCCGCGAGCGGGCCATCGGACGCGGCCACCCCGCTGGGGCTGATATCCGCCACGGCGAACGTCGCGTACTACGCCTTGGGCACGGGAAACGGTTCCTCCACGAACGGATGGGGCGGCCAGCAGAGCAGTTCGCAGCCCGGCAGCGACGGGAGCGGACTTCCCGGAACGGCGAATCTGATCGGCGATTCGGGGCTCTTCACTGGAATCTACGCCCTCGATAAAGTCGATTTGTTCAACCTGCTGTGCATCCCGGATGCGACGCGGGCGAGCATAGGGAACCCCTCGGCGATCGACAGCGCGGTCGATCCGAACGCGATCTTCAGCGCGGCGATAGCCTACTGCGACCGGCGGCGGGCGTTTCTGTTGCTGGATGTGCCGCCGAATGTGAATACGGTAGCGGCCGCGGTCGATTACAAGACCAGCGGGCTCAAGGTCCACGACCCGAACGGGGCGACATTCTTCCCGCGCCTGCGGCTGCCCGATCCTCTGAACGGCTTCCAACTCCGGACGTTTGCGCCGTCGGGCGTGGTCGCCGGACTTTACTCGAGAATCGACGCGGCCAGGGGCGTCTGGAAGGCGCCCGCGGGTACCGAGGCCACGCTCTCCGGAGTGCAAGCCATGGTCTACAAGGTGACCGACGAGGAGAATGGCGTGATCAATCCTCTCGGACTGAACTGCTTCCGGACATTCCCGGTATATGGCAGCGTGCTGTGGGGCGCGCGCACGCTGGTGGGCGCCGACGCCGATGCCAGCCAATGGAAATACGTGCCGGTGCGGCGCATCGCTCTATACATCGAAGAGAGCCTGTACCGGGGCACGCAATGGGTGGTGTTTGAACCGAACGACGAGCCGTTATGGGCGGCGATTCGCCTCAATGTCGGCTCGTTTATGCAGGATCTGTTCCGCAAACAGGCGTTTCAGGGCAAGACGCCGGCTGAGGCCTATTTCGTGAAGTGCGACAAAGAGACGACGACCCAGGACGATATCGATCGCGGCATCGTGAACATCCTGGTCGGATTCGCACCGCTGAAGCCCGCCGAGTTCGTCGTGATTCGCATAGAACAACTCGCCGGCCAGAGCCAGGCGTGAACATGCATCGAGGGATGATCCATGGCAGAATTCACAGTCAATCCGCAACGGTTCGATCCTTATAAGAACTTCAAGTTCCGCGTGAAATGGGATGGCCGCTACGTGGCGGGGATCAGCAAAGTGTCCTCCCTGAAGCGAACCACCGAGGTGGTGAAACACCGCGAGGGCGGCGATCCGAGCACCAGCCGCAAGTCGCCGGGCCGAACCGAGTATGAAGCCGTCTCGCTCGAACGCGGCGTCACCCACGACCTCGAATTCGAGAAATGGGCGACCAAGGTGTGGAGTCTTGGCGCGGGATTGGGCGCGGAAGTTTCGCTGAAGGATTTCCGCAAGGACATCATCATCGACTTCTACAACGAGGCCGGCCAACTCGCGATCAGCTACAAGGTGTATCGGTGCTGGGTATCCGAGTATCAGGCGCTGCCCGATCTCGACGCGAACGCCAACGCCGTGGCGATCCAGCACATCAAGCTCGAAAACGAGGGCTGGGAGCGAGATGCTAGCGTGACGGAGCCGACCGAGCCGAGCCTGGCGCCGTAAGACCATGCGCCCCCTGACAGGAGAACTGCTTCTGGAAGCCTGGGAGCGGGGCTCGGTGGAGACGGCCTCGAATCGCCCGTTGGCGCTGCTGGCGGTGGCTCGCGCCGGCGCCGGGCGGGACGACCTGGCGGGGATCAGCCTCGCGGATCGCGACGTGGAATTGCTTCGCCTGCGCCGAATCACGTTCGGAGACGCGCTCCGCGGCGCCGTTCCGTGCGGCTCCTGCGCGGCGCGCCTGGAGTTCCAGATTTCGGTGGCGTCCATAATCGACCGGTTGGAAGGGTTGCGCCCGGCAGGCGAAGCAAGATGGTCCGTGGGGGGAGTGCGTTTCACGACGCGTCCGGCAACCACGCGCGACCTCGTGGAAATCGCGTCCGCGCGCGACCCCAGGCGGCGCTTGCTGGAGTTGTGCACTTCGGTTGAGAACGGCGATCCGGCATCCGCTTTGGGCGCCTGCGAGGATCGCGCGGTGGAGCAATTCAACCGGCTCAACGAAGGCGCCGAAACGCGATTCACCCTTCCGTGCCCGGCTTGCGGCGCAGCGGACCAGGTGGATTTGGATATCGGGCGCTTCTTTTGGACCGAGGTGCGCCATCGGGCGTTGAACCTTCTTCGCGAAGTCCACGAACTGGCCAGATCCTGCGGCTGGACGGAGCGGGCAATCCTCGAAATGCCGGCCGTGCGGCGGGCCTGCTACTTGGAGATGGCGCGAGCATGAGCGACCTCCTGAACCGGCTGGTCAAACGTGCGACCGGCGCCGCCCCACGGGTGGAGCCGATCCTGGCGTCGCGATACGAGCCCGCGGCCACGCCGGATCTCCCGGTCGTCGCGGATCCAGCCAACGCGCCCGCCTTCGAGCCGGCGGCTCAGCCCGAAGTGCGAACCGCCAGGGAGCACGCCCAACGGATCGAGCCTGCCAAGCCGGACCCCGGTCCGCGCGCACTCCGCTCCCCCGAACCGCGCCTGGCGCGGGTCGAAAAAGAGCAGCCGGCTGAGCGTCTCATTTCGGTCGAGCATCCCGAGCCGGCCGAGCGTTCCGACTCGATCGAGCATCTCGACCCGGTCGAACAATCCAGCGAGCGTGTCGACCACGTCCAATCTGTCGACCACATCCAGCCTGTCGAGCTTATCCAGCCTGTCGAGCTTATCCAACCTGTCGAGCCTATCCAACCTGTCGAGCCTATCCAACCTGTCGAGCCTATCCAGCCGGCCGGGCGTATGGGGCCTGTCGAGCCTATCGCGACTGTCGAGCTTTCCGAGCCGTTCGGCCGCGGCAGCCGAGATCGCGAGGCTCCGCGAGTTCCGCGGGAATCCGAGTCCCAGCGCACGCCGGCCGTTTCGCTTCCGGAGACATCCGCGCCCTCGACTGTGGTTTCCGAACGGGTCGTCGAGGCGCCCATGCGGCCGGCATCCCCTCCCGCCGCGCAAGAAGCCGAACCATCGCGTTTCGAGCTTCGCGTGGAGCGCACCGAAGTTCGCACGGCAGCCGGTCCTTCCGAAGAGCGTGGAGCGCCGGTTCCAATGCCTGCTCATGGGTTCAAAGAGGCTCGCGGCGACAGCGTCCTCGTGGGGACTCGCAAGGCCAGGCCCTTCGAGGCCGCGCGTCCCGAGCCAGTCCCGCCTGTCGAGGTGCACGTCACCATCGGGCACATCGAGGTGCGCACCGCGCCGTCGAGCGCACCGGCGCCACGGCGCCCGGCTGCGCGGCCCGGCTTATCCCTGGACGCCTACCTGCGGCGCCGTGACGGAGGCGGGCGATGAGCGACTTCTACGCGGTTGCGGGCGTCACGTCCGTTCTCAAGTGGCTTTTGAGCAACGCGCTGGTTTCGGCCGGCTTGAACTCGGCCTTCCCGGCGGCCGCGGGAATCAGCGCGCTTTCGCCGGATCTTGTTCCGACAGGCGCTTCGGAAACGCCGCAACTGAACCTGTTCATGTATTACGCGAGCTTCAACCCCGCCTTTCGCAACGTTGGGCTTCCCTCCCAGGACAGTCGTGGCGCCCGGCTGACCAATCCGCCGCTCGCCCTGGATTTGCACTACCTCGTCACCGCGTATGGAAAAAGCGAGCTCGATCCCGAGATTCTGCTTGCCTGGGCCATGCAGATGTTTCATGAAAACCCGATTATGCCGCGGGCGACGATCCAGAATCTGCTGGCCGCCATGGCTGCGAGCCCCGGCGCCACGCCGGAGAATCTAGCCGTGGCGAAGACCACCCTGGCGGACCAGGTCGAGTCGATCAGGATTACTCCGGAAGCGCTCTCGAACGAAGAAATCTCGAAGTTGTGGATGGCGTTCAACGCTCACTATCGTCCGACTACCTCGTATCGGGTTTCCGTGGTTCTCATTCAGGAGACGCAGCCGTTTAAGTCCAATTTGCCGGTGCAGTCGCGGAACGTCCGGACACTGCCGTCGCGAGGTCCCTCGATCGATGCAGTCACGCCCGCATCGGTCGCGGTGGGCGACCTCCTCGTGCTGACCGGCAGGTATTTCGTCGGCGATTCGCCGGCCGACACCGTCGTGGCATTCGACGACAACCCGCCTGTGACGCCGGATTCCGTGCTGGATACGGTTATTCGGATCGAGGTTCCCAGTACGCTTCAGGCCGGAGTACGGGCCGTGCGTGTGATGCGCAATGTCCAGTTCGGGACGCCCGCCGACCCGCACACGGGGCTCGTTTCCTCACCCGCGCAGTTCCTCTTGATGCCTACCATCGCCGATGCGTCGCCACTGCTGGCGGCGGTGGGGACGCCGCTGACGGTGAATGTCACGCCCGCGGTTGGCCGGACCCAACGCGCCACGCTCTACATCGGCGACTACGCCGTTGAACTGGGCCCCCGTCCGGCGACCGATCCGGACGCCTCTACCAGCTTGAGATTCGATATCCCCGCAACATTCCCTCATACCCAGCCGGCGACCGCCGCGCCGCTGAGGTTGCAGGTGGACCGGGTACAGAGCAAGCTGACGCCGGATAACCAGCCGGCGAGTCCGACATTCGGCCAGTTTCTGCCCCAGGCGAAGGTGAGCGGACCATGACGCCCGCGCCGGTTTGGCAGGAAACGAATCAGCGGGATCTGTGCCGGGAACTCGACCGTGTCTATGGCGCAATCGTCCGTTTCTCGGGCGGGACGCCCGATGCGCGCGCGCCTGGCGATGGCGAGGCTTACGCGCTGGATCGCGTCGCCGGCGTTCTCGGCCTCACGCAGTTTGAACGCGATGTTCTGCTGCTTTGCGCGGGAGTCGAACTCGAAAGCCGCTTCGCGGCGGCGTGCGCAGACGCCCAAAACGACCCGCGGCTGGCGGCGCCGACATTCAGCCTTGCGCTGGCGGCTCTGCCCGGCGCCCACTGGAGCGCGGTAGGTCGCGACGGCGCGCTGCGGTACTGGCGGCTCATCGATCTCGGGGCCGGAACGGGGAGCCTGGTTCGAAGTCCTTTGCGGATCGATGAACGCATCCTCCAGTTCATCGCGGGCGTGGACGCGATCGACGAGCGCCTGGAGGCCATCGTTCATCCGCTCCGACCGGACGCGGACACAATCGCCTCGGCGCATTGCGAATATGCCAGGAAGGCGGCCCAGTATTGGGCCGCGGCCGGGAGCGTGGAGCCGGTTCTATTGTCGGGCCGCCGCAACTCCGACCTGCGCACCGTCGCCGGCGAGATTTGCCGTCTGCTTGGACGCCGATTGTGGGTCATGCGCGCCGCCGACGTTCCACACAGCGCCGCGGAGCGGGAACAATTGGCGCGCCTCTGGAACCGGGAGGCGTTGCTGACCGACGCCGTGTTGACGATCGAAGCGCCGGATCTGGAACAGCCCGATATCGGCGGAATCGCGGCGTTCCTGCGGCGCCTCGAAGTCCCCGTCGCGCTCGAAGTACGGGAGGGATCGGCGGCCGAGCAGCTCCCCGGGATGCAGATCCGCGTGCCGGCCCTCGAGGCTCGCGACCGCAAAAGGATCTGGATCGAGACTCTCGGCGTGGACCCGGCGCTGGTCAACGGCAATCTGGATCGCGTGGCGGAGTGCTTCGATCTGGATGGCTCTTCGATCCGGCTTGCCGGCCACATGCTGCGAGCGGCGGCGGGTGCGGATGCCTCCGGGGAGCTGTGGCGGACGTGCCGCGCCCTCTCTCGCAGATCGCTGGACGGGCTGGCGCAGCGGGTGGCCCTTAAGGCCCGATGGGAAGACATCGTGCTGCCGGACCTGCAGATCGAGACGATGAAGCAGATCGTCGCGCATGCCCGGAGGCGGGCCCTGGTCCACGGCGAATGGGGATTCGCGGAGCGGTACGCTCGCGGTCTGGGCGTCACGGCGCTTTTCGCCGGCTCCAGCGGAACCGGCAAGACCATGGCCGCGGAGGCGATCGCCGGCGAACTGGAGTTGGATCTCTATCAAATCGATCTGGCGGGCGTGGTCAGCAAGTATATCGGCGAGACCGAGAAGAACCTGCGCCGCATCTTCGACGCCGCCGAAGACGGCGGGGCGGTGCTGCTGTTCGACGAGGCGGACGCGATATTCGGCAAGCGCAGCGAGGTCAGAGACAGCCACGACCGATACGCGAATCTCGAAATCAGCTACCTGCTGCAGCGCATGGAAATGTACCGAGGGCTGGCGATCCTGACCACCAACATGAAGCAGGCGCTGGACAACGCGTTTTTGCGGCGCCTTCGCTTCATCGTGCAGTTTCCGTTTCCCGGCGAGGCGGACCGCAGGCGCATGTGGGAACGGGTGTTTCCCCAGGCCGCGCCCGTCGGCGCAATCGATTTCGGCCTGGTATCGAAACTCAATATCCCCGGCGGCGTGATCCGCAACATCGCCACGCATGCCGCCTTTCTGGCCGCCGACCAGGGCGCCGCTATCGGCATGGGCCACATCCTGAGCGCCGCCCGCGTGGAATACGGCAAGCTCGACCGTCCACTCACGCCCGCCGAAACGGGAGGATGGGCATGATGGTGAACGTTCATATCGGGCGGCTGACCGTGGAAGCCGCATCGCGCGCCGAGGCCCTGCGGATCGGCGACGCCCTGCGAAGCCGGCTCACCGAACTGGCCGCCGCCGGCTTTCTTCCCAAGGCCTCCCGTATCGAACGCCTGGACGCCGGCAAAGTTCCACCCGGCGCCGGCCCGGAGCAAATCGGCCGCCACGCGGCGGAGCGGATCTTCCAGAACCTGAAAGGCGCGCGCCATGTCTGATATCTCCCCCCGGCTACAGAAAGGCGCGATACTCTCGCTCGATCCGACGATCGGCATCCCCCTCGGTCTCATCACGCTGCAATACAACCCGGAGTCCATCGTCCGATCGCTCAAACCTCAGACGGTGGGCGATCAGGCGGACCGGACGGAGGTGTTGCGCCTTACCGGGCCGCCCATTGAAACCATCAGTTGTACGGTGGAGATCGACGCGACGGACGAGCTTGCGGCGGGCGACTCGAATACCGGGACCTTTGGAATCCAGCCGCGGTTGGCCGCGATCGAGATGCTGGTCTGCCCTTCGAGCGCCAAGCTCATCGTCAACGAGGCGCTCACGCTCGTGGGAACCATCGAGATCCTCCCGATGGAGTCTAACCTGACCGTCTTCGTGTGGAGCAAGACCCGCATCACTCCCGTTCGAATTACCGAAATCGAGATTACCGAAGAGGCTTTCGACCCGCAGCTCAATCCGATCCGCGCCAAGGTCCGGCTGGGCATGCGAGTGCTAAACGTGAACGACGTAGGATTCCTGAACCCGGCGGGCGCGCTGTACATGGCCTACCAGGTGGAAAAAGAAGCGCTGGCTGCTTTCTTCTAGGAACATGAACCATGGATAGCGCGCTTGCGACCCTAGTCAAATCGGCGGCCGGCACGGGCGGCCCCACCAAGCAGACGAGCCGGTATTACGGCGACCCGATCGAGACGTACCAGGGGCCCGATGGCAAGGATGCCGCCTATCTCCAGCGGCGCATCATCCCGCAACCCGACATCTACACCGCGCTTCAGGACTACGTGGTGGTCGAAGGCGACCGCCTGGACAACCTGGCGGCGAAGTTCCTCGGCGATCCGCTCCTGTTCTGGATGATCTGCGATGCCAACCGCGCGACCGATCCGGATGAGTTGACCGCGCAAGTGGGCCGGAAGATTCGCATCCCGATCGCCTCCTCGGTCCCCCCGGGGGTGCGCAATGGGTAGCGGACTTTACCTGACGCTGCTGGCGGGCCCGGTGGTCGCCTTTCCCGCTCCGAAACCGGTGACGGATGCGCTGACTTCGGTCGAGGTGAGCATCTCGGACACCGGTACGAGCGGATTCCAACTGACCTTCACGCTGTCCGACAAGTCCATTCTGCAAACGTTGTTCCTCCTGGCGGGGGGCGCGCCCATTCCGCTGTTGCGCATCATTCTCATGGCCACCACGGGCGCGCTGCCGCAGGTTCTGATCGATGGCGTCATTACCCATCACGAAATCACGCCCGACGTGATGCGCGGCGCCTCCGCGCTGACCGTCACGGGCGAGGATTTGACCGCCGTGATGAATCTGATCGATTTTTCGGGGCTGCCCTTTCCGGGCATGGGTCCCGACCTGCGGGTTTTGACGATCCTGGCGAAGTACGCCATGTTCGGCGTAATACCGGCCGTGGTTCCCGTATTCGCGCCCGATATACCGATTCCCATCGACAAGATCCCCACGCAAAAGGGAACCGACCTGGCATATATCCGGCAACTGGCGAAGGAGAACGGGTATGTATTCTATATCGAACCTGGGCCGGTTCCGGGAGTCAGTACGGCGTATTGGGGCCCGCAGGTGAAGATCGGCCTGCCGCAACCGGCGTTGAACGTGAACATGGACTCGTGGACCAACGTCGAGGCGCTCTCGTTCCGCTATGAGCCGCAATTGGCGAAGCTGCCCATCGTGTTCCTCCAGGAGCCTAACTCGAAGGCTACGATTCCCATTCCGATTCCATCGGTCAACCCGTTGAACCCGCCGCTTGGCGCGGTGATTCCGATTCCCGCCAGTGTGGAGGAAATGAAGGACACGGCCAATTTATCGCCGGCGGAAGCGCTCATGCGCGGGCTGGCTCTGGCTACCGAAAGCGGCGACGTGGTCACGGGCGAAGGGCAGCTCGACGTGATGCGCTACGGCCGGATTCTCAACGCCCGGCAACTGGTCGGTGTTCGCGGCGCGGGGTTGGCATTCGATGGGCTGCACTATGTTCAGAAGACGACGCACAAGTTGAAGCGCGGCGAATACAAGCAATCGTTTACCTTGAAGCGCAACGGAATCATCGCCAACACGCCGGTGGTTCCCACGCTTCCGTTTTAGGCCTGGTCAAGGGAGGAAACCGAGTGGCTCAGTTCTTCGGCAAATACCGCGGCATGGTGCTCAACAACATCGATCCCATGCAAATGGGGCGAATCATGGTGCAGGTGCCCGACGTCTCAAATGTCCTCCCGTCCACTTGGGCTTTGCCGTGCGTTCCGTTCGCCGGCATTCAAAACGGCTTCTTCGTAACGCCGGCCATCGGGTCGGGCGTCTGGGTCGAGTTCGAGCACGGCGATCCGGACTATCCCATCTGGACCGGCGGCTTCTGGGGATCGTCCGCCGAGATTCCGGCTCTCGCCCTGGCCGGCGCGCCGGGCTTGCAGTCCCTCGTGATTCAGACGCTCACCCAGAACACCCTGATGATCAGCGATACGCCCGGGCCCACCGGAGGCATTCTGCTCAAGACCGCGACCGGGGCGATGATCTCGATCAACGAGACCGGCATCACCATCAGCAACGGACAAGGCGCCACGATCGTGCTGACGGGTCCATCCGTCACGGTCAATCAAGGCGCCTTGCAGGTGATTTGACATGGCCTGCCTGATTCAAGTCGGCGCTACCGTGATGTGCGCGCACGGGGGACAGGCGACCCCCACGGCGCCAAACCCCAGAGTGCTCCTCGGCGGCCAGCCGAGCGTTCTGCTGTCGGCCCCTTGGACGGTCGCGGGCTGCCCCCTGGCGCCGCCGCCGTTGCCCCCCTGCGTAACGGGGCAATGGGTCACTGGCACAGTCCGCGTTACATCGAACGGGCAGCCGCTGGTCGTCCAAAGCGGCTCGGGCACGACTCTTCCCAACGGCACGCCCATGATGCCGGTGGCTATGCAGACTCGGGTGCAGGCGTTATGAATCTCCAGTTTCCGTATGGCTTCGACATCAACGGCCTCACCGCCCAGACCGACCTGGAAAGCCATATCCGGGACATGATCGAGATCATTCTGTTCACGTCGCCGGGTGAGCGAGTCAATCGTCCGACGTTCGGGTCCGGGACCGCGACTCTGGTGTTCGCCCCCAATAGCGATGCGGTGGCCGCGGCGCAGCGGCAAATAATTCAGGCGTCCCTTCAGCAATGGCTCTCGGATTTGATCCAGGTCGCCGCCGTGGAGGTGGCCAATATCGACGCCACGCTTCAGATCACCGTCCGCTATTCCATCATCCAGACTCAACAGCAATTGACGCAGCAGTTCGTCTATGGGGGGCCGGCCGCATGATCTACTTCTGCTCCCAACAGAAACGGCGCGCGTTGGTCCTTCAGCATCCCACGCTAAATGGCATCGACTATCTGGAGGTGTGCGACGCCGTGATGGGCGGATGCGGGAAGAAGCTTCTCCTCACGCTGCTGAAAGATGCGCCTGAGGCCGGGTTGACCGCGGCGCAGGTCCGGATCGCCGGCGGAGGGGCCACCCAGGTTCACGCGATGAAGGTCGATCGGACCACTAGTGCGCCGCGCCTGCTGACCATCGAATTGGATGCGACCGGCGATTTTTCGACCTACACGCTTTCTTTGACCGCGAACGGCGCCGCGGCGGACCCTCCCGACGACTTTGATCCGCAGCTCTCCGCGGTGGACTTTTCGTTCAAGCCGGGGTGCGATACTTCGGCCGATTGCGCGGCTGCGCCGTGCTGCCCGCCCGCGCCCGTGGTGAAACCCGATATCAACTATTTGGCCAAGGAATTCGATGGCTTCACCCAGGTGATGCTCGACCGGCTGGCGGTCCTGGTTCCCGGCTGGACGGAGACGCACCCGGCCGACACGGGTATCGCGCTGGTGGAAGCTCTCGCCTACGCGGCCGACCATCTCAGCTACCAGCAGGACGCGGCCGGCGCCGAGGCGTACATCGGAACCGCGCGCAGCCGGATTTCGCTGCGCAGGCACGCCAAACTGGTGGACTACTCGCTGGATGAAGGGTCGAACGCCAGAACGTGGGTCTTCATGGAGGCCGCCAAGGACGCGGCGATCGTCGGTCGGGGGACCCGCTTCTACCCGAGGGCGCCAGGGTTTCCCGCGGTCGTCAAGCCTGACAGCGGGCAAGAACAGCAGCTCAACGGGGCGCTGGCCTTCGAAGCCATGCACGATGCCACGCTCTTCCAGGAACAGAATGAGATGCAGTTCTATACCTGGTGCGATCAAGACTGCTGTCTCGCGCCGGGCAGCACGCAGGCGACGCTGGCAAACCATTATTCGACCCTGAACGTGGGGGACGTCCTGATCTTCGAGGAGAAGCGCGGACCCGATACAGGCGATCCCGACGATGCCGATGTCTCGAAGCGCTGGGCGGTCCGGTTGACAGACGTCCGGGTGACCGATTATTTGGGGCGGCCGTTGGTCGATCCGTTAAACAACAGCCCGATTACGCAAATCCGGTGGGACAGCGCCGACGCTCTGCCGTTCCCGCTTTGCGTCGCGGCGACCACCGATTCGTCTCACCAGTCGCGCGCATTCCCGGATGTCGGCGTCGCCCGCGGCAACGTCGTCGCGGCGGATCATGGGATTTGGGGCGGATGGGAAGACCTCGGCGCGGTGCCCGCCGCGCCCCCGGCTCCGGTCTCTTCCGGGAGTTGTTCCGGCGTGACCGGCCCAGTGGACGCCCCGCGTCCCCGGTATCACCCGCATCTCGCCAATGACCCGCTGACATTCGCCGCCGCCTTCGACGCAACGGCTCCAGCGGCCGCGTTCCTGGCTCCCTCCTCTCCACCGGCCGCTCAATTGGAGGTCCGCGACGACCGGCTCCGCGACTGGACGGTGGTGGCCGATCTGCTGTCGAGCGACGCCTCCGACATGGCCGTTGTGCCCGAGATCGAGCGCGACAACGTCGTGTTTCTTCGTTTCGGCGACGGTGAGCATGGGATGTCGGCCGACGCGGCGTCTTCGTTTCAGGCCTGCTACCGCACCGGCAACGGAACCGCCGGTAATATCGGGCGCGACTCGCTGGCCCACATAGCGACCGCGGTGGACGGTATACGCCAGGTGCGCAACCCCATGGCGGCGAAAGGCGGCCGGGACCCCGAAACCATCGAGCACATCCGCCAGTTCGCGCCGTTTTCGTTTCGCGGGCAGTTGCGCGCCGTAACCGAAGAAGACTACGGGACGATGGCGCAAAGCGATCCGGCGATTCGCGCGGCGCGCGGCACGCTGCGCTGGACCGGAAGCTGGCACACCGCTTTTGTGCCGGTCGATGCCGTGGCGGGCGATACGCCCAGCGCCGCGCTCGTCGCCGCCACGCTCGACCGTCTGAACCGGTTCCGCATGGCCGGAGTCGACCTGGCGGTGGAGGGCGCGGTTATTGCCGGCTTGCGAATCGAGATGAACGTGTGCGTCGATCCGGATCATTTCCAAAGCGATGTGCGCGACGCCATCATGCGCGTGTTCGTCGCCGGAACGCGCAACGGCCAGCCGGGCGTTCTCGATCCGGGGAACTTCATGTTCGGCCAGACCGTTTATGCCAGCCCGCTGATTGCGGCGGCGCAAGCGGTCGAAGGCGTCTCTTCGGTCGGCTTGAGCGTGTTCCAGCGCCTTGACGATCCGACCTTCGATGGGACGGCGCAGGGTTTTCTCGCGATGCGGCGTCTCGAGATCGCCCGTTGTGACAACGATCCGAACAGGCTGGATCGCGGCATTTTCGTGTTGCACATGGATGGCGGAAAATGAACGGCTCATGTAATTCCCCGGAACCCACGCTGTGCGGCTGCCGCGAAGGCGCCGGCCCGGAAACGCCGCAGCCCGTGGCCAATCGCCCGGCCCTGCCCGCTATCGCGTACCGGGTTGGCGAGCATTCGCAATTCAAGGCGAGCATGCTCGCCGAGCTCTCCGATCCGGCCAACCTGGTCCTCGCGCAGTTGCGCAGTCGCGACGATTCCGATTTCACCATCGCCCTGCTGGATGCCTGGGCCGTAAGCGCGGACATTCTCGCCTTCTACAACGAGCGTATCGCCAACGAGGCGTATCTGCGGACGGCGGTAGATCGCCGGTCGGTCTTCGAGCTGGCGCGACTGGTCGGATATCGCCCTTCGCCCGGCGTGGCTGCGTCCGCGTTTATCGCCTTCACGCTGAACGACGCGCCGGGAGCTCCCGATAAAGTGCTCATCCCGGCTGGAACGCGCGTGCAGAGCGTTCCCGGACCGGGCCAGTCTCCCGCTGTGTTCGAGACCTCGAACGATCTCACCGCCGTAATCTCGTCGAATGCAATCCCGGCCCAGACCACCATTCCGTGGGCGCTCAGCGCAGGCGATCAATCGGCGACCTTTGCCGGGACCGCTTTGAACGCGAACTCCGGCGATGGAATCCTGTTCGTCGATAGTCAACTGCGCAGTTCGCGTGCAACCGGCGCGGCCGATTTTCACTTTGTCACGTCCGTGGACGTAGATTCGCGGGCGGGCACGACGACCATCCATTGGGATTTCCCGCTCTCGGCCGAATTCGGGACCGGCAACACGGGCGTTTTTGTTTACATCTTTCGCAAGAAGGCGGCCCTTTTCGGCGTTCAGGCGCCCGATCCGCGGCCCATGCACGCCAACAATTCGTATTTCCCGGATTCCGACTGGAGCTTCCAATACGCCCCCGGGAGCATGCAGATCAACCTGGATGCCAGCTATCCAGGGCTGGCGCCCGTGGTCGGAGGCGAGCCCTCGTGGATCGTCTTCGCCGCGCCCAGCGGCATCGCGTTGTTCCTGATCACGGCTGCCACGGAAACCGGCCCCGCGCTCTACACGCTCACCGCCAAGACCACGCATCTGACTCTGGCGCCGGGCCTGCTGCTGGCCAACTGGGTTCTGCTGGCGGCGCTGCTAAACGCGATCGCGGCATATGACGCGTTGATCGCGGCGATGGCCACGGGCGTTTACCGGACGACTCTTGACGCCGAGGAGGCGTTTCTGAAGGCCATCGTCTGGTATCTGTTCCTGCTTTACAATCCGCCCACTCCGGATCAGTCGCTCGGATACATGGTCGAGCAGACCCGCAGCGCCACCGCATTCGTCCAGAGCGAACTGCTCCCGCGCGCGGATCCGCTGTTCCGCGGACCGTGGCTTTGGGAGAGACAGTTCGAACGAGCGACCGGGATGCTGAAGCCGGTGGAAGGCGCCGACCTGGAAATCGCCGGAGGGCAGAAACTGGGCACGGGCCAACCGGTCGCGGTATTTGGCAAGCGCGCGCGTCTAAGGGTCGTCACGGGAGCTTCGGCGAGCTTTGTTCCGGATGGAGCCACGGGCGCCCTTACGGTAACCGGCGGACAGGTCTTCCTGGTGGACGAGTTCCCGCCCCTAAACTCGATATGGCGGGTGGCCACCGCCAACGGGATCTACGGCTCGCTCACGGCCGAGTCAGACGACGTCGTGCTGCTGCCTTCCGAAGCCGGCGATGCCACTGTCTCCGAAAGCGCGGTCATCTCCCGGACCGTCGTAAATGGGCCCATCACCACGCTAAGCTTCGCTCAGTCGCTGAGACGCATCTACGATCGCGCCACCGTCACGGTCAACGCGAATACCGTGGCCGCCACGCACGGGGAAACGATGCACGAGATTCTCGGCAGCGGCGATGCGACCGATGCGGCGCTTCAGTTCACCGCCAAACAGTCGCCGCTGACTTACGTCAGCTCCACGTCCGCCCTGGGGTCGCGGTCGACTCTTCAAGTGTGGGTCAACAACCTACAGTGGCGCGAGGCCGGCGACTTTCTCGATTCCGGCCCCGCCGATCGCGTATTCGTGACGAGGATGGACGACAAACAACAGTTCACCATCCAGTTCGGCGACGGGGTCGCCGGCGCACGCACACCCACCGGACAGATAAACATCCGCGCCGCATACCGCAAGGGGATTGGCTCGCCAGGCATGGTCCAGGCGGGACAGTTGTCCCAAGCCCTGGACCGGCCCCAGGGTCTGAAGAGCTGCACGAACCCGGACGCGGCCACCGGCGGCGCCGATCCCGACAGCGCCGCGGACGCGCGCCTCAGCGCTCCCCTTCACGTGCTCACGCTCGATCGCGTGGTTTCGCTCGAAGACTATTTGAACTTCGCCCGCGCATTTTCCGGGATCGCCAAGGCATTGGCCACCTGGACCTGCGTCGGTAACGCGCGCGGCGTATTCCTGACCGTAGCGGGAGCCAACGGCGCTACGTTCCAGGCAGGCGATCCCACGATCGCGAACCTGACCGCGGCCCTCCGGAAGGCGGGAAATCCTTTCGCGCCGCTCGTGGTCGCGTCCTTCACTCCGGTGCTGTTCCAGATCGGCGCATCGGTCCGCGTCGATTCCGTCGATTACGAACGCGCGCAAGTTTTGGCGAGGGTGTGGCAAGCCCTCTCGACGGCCTTCTCGTTTGCTCAGCGCGATCTCGGACAAGCGGTAGCGCAGAGCGAGATTGTGGAGATCGTCCAGAACACTCCCGGAGTGATCGCCGTCGAATTGACGGCGTTCCAGCGCAGGGGCGACGTTCCCCAGTTTCCCCTGCCCGCGGTTTTGCGGGCCGCCTCCCCCGCCGCCGGCGATACTGGCCCGCCCCAGGCCGCCGAAATGTTGCTTCTCGATCCCGCCTCGCGGAACAGCCTGGAGGCCTGGTCATGAGCCTCGACGCCAATCAGCTCTATGCGCTGCTGCCCGCCGTGGTCCGCGGGCGCGATGCCGCCAACGGTCTGCCGCTCCAGGTGTTGATGCGGGTGATCGCGGGCCAATCCGCGATCCTCGAGGACAACATACGGCAACTCTACGACGACGAGTTCATTGAAACCTGCGCGAGTTGGGTGATCCCCTATATCGGGGACCTGGTAGGCGCGAACCCGGTCTACGAGATCGGCGCCGCTCTGCAGAGCCGCCGCGCGGAAGTCGCCAACACGATCGGCTACCGCAGGCGGAAAGGCACGCTGCTCGCCCTGGAGCAGGTGGCCATGGACGTATCGGGAATGCCGGCGGTGGCCGTTGAGGTTTTCAAGCGGCTCATCGCCACCGAGTCGATGCGGCTTGTCCGGCCGAACCATGCCGCGACCGTGGACCTGCGGCGCGGGGCCCAACTCGACCGGAGCGGCGGGGCATTCGACGCCCTGAACCGCACTATCGACGTGCGCCGGATCGCTCCCCGCATCCGCCCGGCGGCCAGCCCGGACCCGACGCCCCTGGATATAGCCCTGCACGGCGGCGGCCGGTGCAATGTGCCGGATATCGCTGTCTACCTTTGGCGATGGAAGAGCCATCGGGTAGTCGCCGCGCCGGCGTTCGCGGTGGATGCGCGGCGCTACCTGTTCAGCCCGCTGGGGCAGAATATGCCCCTGTTTAACCACCCTCCCACGCGGGACTCCTTCAGCCGGATGACAACGCGGCTCGACGTGCGGCAACCCATCCGGCGGCGCGAGTTCTTCGAAAGTCCCGCGAGCTTTTACGGCGGCGACATCCAAGTGATTGCCGATGGGACGCCCAAACTCATTTCGCAAATCTGCTGTTGCGACCTGTCCGATCGGCCCAACGGGCAGTGGGGATGCGCGCCGAAAGGCATGATCGCGATCGATCCGGAACTTGGCCGCATCCAGTTCGCCGCCGATCTTACGCCTCCGCGGCAGTTGCGCGTGAGCTACTGTTACGGATTCCCCGCGGATTTGGGCGGCGGCCCCTACGATCGTTCTCCCAACGTGCCGGCGTACACGGCGGCCGCGTTCCCATTCCTTGCGGCCGTCGGCTCGCCGGCCACCCCCACGATGGCGGACGCGGTGGCGGCCTGGAATCGGCAAGGCCCCGGCGCCGCGGGTATGATCCTACTCCCGGATTTCGAATCGTATTCGGCCAAGCTGACCGGGGCGGACGCGATCTCGGTTCCCCAGGGCAGTTTGCTGTGGATCGTCTCCGCTCAATCGGGCGCTCCGCCTATCTTCAACAATTCCCGGGCCGTGCTTCGGGGCGATATCGAGGTTCGGGGAACCGGGCAGCTCTTCGTGAATGGCATCTGGATCTCGGGCGCGGTTCACGTTCGCGACGCCGCCGCCGTCCAGTTCTCGGATTGCACGCTTTTGCCGGGAATTTCGCTGGACCGCGACGGCCTGCCCGCGCAACCCGGCGAGCCGAGCATCGTTGCCCCGACCCCGGGCGCGAGCGTGAGCCTTCTACGCTCCATCAGTGGACCCGTGGGCGTGGCGGAAGGCGGCGCCACCCGAATCTGCGCCAGCATCGTCGATGCCGGTTCGCGGTGCGGCATCGCATATGCAGCCGCCGACCTGGTCGCCGAGGGAGCCGATCTTCACATCGAAGACAGCACCGTAATCGGCAAAATCCACGTCCGCACCATGGAGCTGGCCTCCAACACCATTTTTCTGGCGCGCCTGGCCCGGCGCGATCCGTGGCGCGCCGCGGTCTGGTGCGCTCGCAAACAGGCCGGATGCATGCGGTTCTGTTTCATCCCGGCCGATTCCATTACCCCTCGGAGGTACCGCTGTCTGCCGGGCGACGCCTCCAGCGAAGCCGCGTTCCGGCCGCAATTCGTGTCGCTGCAATACGGCCAGCCATCCTATGCGCTGCTGAGCGGAAACGTCCCCTGGGCGGTCTGGACGGGCGCCGACAACGGATCCCAGATGGGAGTCTACAAGGTCCTGGAAGAAACCGAGGCGGTGCGTAACACGCAACTCAGGGTTCCGGAGTTTTTGCCGTTCAATCTGGAGGCCGGAGTGTTTCTCGTGCCGTCCGCCGCCGCCGGCGTTCACCCGCCGCCTTACGGCTACGGCTATGGCGCGCGGTTGGATACGCGCGGCGATTCGATCGAAGACGAGCTCTGGGGAGTCGGAGTGGGAGCCCATCTCATCTGAGAACAGTCGAGATTAGCGAGGAAAGAGAGCAACCTATGAGAGCCGATTTCAGCAGGCTTCGGTTCGAGCGCAGGAAACACTATACGTCGGTTCTTCAGCAGCAGGGACGAGTGGCGCTCGATGCCGACCATAATGAACAGTGCGCGATCGACGAGAACCTTCGCGGGATTGAGAATACCGATATCATCGGTCCCTTCGGCGGACCGAACGACGATGCGGGTTTCGCCATTACCATAGACGGCGACACGATCAACATCGGGGCCGGCCGGTACTACGTTCACGGCGTTCTCTGCGAGAGCGAAGCCAAAGTCGACTACGGCTTCCAGCCGTACCTGATCCAACCCACGCGGACGGGCCCGGAACTGCTTACGGACCTCAGCCGCGGCTCGATCGGCTCGATCCGGCTTTTCCTGGAAGTGTGGCAGCGCCTGGTCACCGCGCTGGACGACGCCAGCCTCCGCGAACCGGCGCTCGGCCAGGCCGACACCACCACCCGTCTGCAGACGGTTTGGCGAGTCGTGGCCCTCACGGCCCCGCCGCCGCCAACGCTCACGGGGACGATTCAGTTGCCGACGAACTTGAAGGCCACTACGCGGGAGCAGCAAGTCGCCATCCAACGCGCCGGGTTGCTGGTGGCCGGAAATTTCATCAAGACGGGGTCCGGCGCCGCCGCGCCGGCAGCGGCGTCCACGGGGACTGCGAGTGCGGCGCCGGCCGCTACGGGCGGAGCCGCGACGAGTGCGGCCACCGCAGCCTCGCCGGCCGCTATTCCAGAGTCGGGCTGCTGCGGTGAGATGTACGCGCCGGGCATTCCCCGCGCGCCCGGAACGCTGAGCGCGCAGACTGCCGGCGGGTCGTCCGACTGCTCCTGCCAGCCCACCCCGGCCGCCGGATATCGCGGTCTGGAAAATCAGCTCTACCGGGTCGAAGTTCATCAGGCCGGCGCCGCCGGCGCCGCCACGTTCAAGTGGTCGCGGGAAAACGGATCGGTGGTCGCCGCGGTCACCGGGGTAGCCGGCGCGGATGTGACCGTCGACAGCCTCGGCCCCGACGCGAACCTCGGCTTCCAGGTCGGCCAGTGGGTCGAGATCGGCGACGATGCCAACCTTTTCGGGCCGATCCCCAACCAACCTGGAGCGCTGTTTAAGATCAAGAGCATCACCCCGGAAACGAACGCCATTACCCTGGACGGTCCCGTCCCCAAAGTCGATCCATCGCGCAACGCGCGGCTGCGGCGATGGGATCAAGCGGGTGTTTCGGCCACTTCAGCCGGTGTTCCTGTCTCCGTAGACGGGTGGGTCGATCTCGAGAACGGCATCCAGGTGCGGTTCGCCGGCGGACAGTTCCAAAGCGGCGACTATTGGCTCATCCCCGCGCGAACGGCCACCGGCCGGATCGAGTGGCCTCCCTCGGACAGCGATGGCGCACAGTTTCGGCCGCCCCGGCGGGTGGACGTGATCCGCGCGCCGCTGGCATGCATTCATTTGGACGAGAAACAGAATATCGTGGTGGACGATTGCCGCCGGTTCTTCCCGCCGCTCGCGGAAGTGGCCGGCGGCGCGATCTCCGCGCTGCATGTGACCAAGATCAGTTGGAGCAACGACGATGTGTTGCCCTTCGATCAACTGATAGTCAACGGTCTGACCCTCACCTTCGACCAGGCTCCCACCTCGCGCATCGACTCCTCAATATTCACCCTGGTGCTGGAAGTCCCCGTCGTGAGTCCGCTTGAGGCGGCTGCCGTGCAGACGGGCTATGCGCCGATCGTCTTACGGGCGGCCATGCCGCTCGATGGACAGATCACCGTACAGAACTCCAACGTCATCTGGAAAATTCCCTTCCAAGGCCCCAGCAACGAGGGCGGCCTGCTCCAGCTTGAAGCCCTGTTCTTGATGAACGCGATGTTGCTTCAAGGGACGCCGTATTCCGCCTTTGCGCGCGCGCGGATCAAACTCCTGGGAAGAAAAACCTACTCCGACTCCGGCTCGGGCCGGTTCTTCCTCGATGGGCAGACGTTTGGCGCCCCGGCCATGCGCGCCGATGGCGTGACGCCGCGCACGGATCTGACCTTGCCCTCGGGCGCGGCCGAGATGGCCGGCGATTTCGAAAGCTGGTTCTTTCTCGCGCCGATGCTCTTGCTGCTGAGCGTGACGGTCCAACCCGCGGCCGTCATCTTCACACCGACGGGGCCCGCTCCCGCGAATCCCGTCGCTACGCTCACCACCAACTACCCCGCGCTTGTCGATACGGTCGTCGGCTTATCCGTGATTTCGCCCGCCGGTGTGACGGCCGGGGCCAGCGTCCAGGCAACCGTGCTCATTCCCAAAGGCGAGAATTCGGCGACGTTCCCGGTCCGCGTTCAGAACACCAAGAACGCCGCCGCGCAGAATTTCCAGATCGTCGCAACGGTGACTCTTGCCGGGGGCACTCCGGCCTCCGTCGGCGCAATCCTGACCATCACGGGCTTTGCGCCGCCTTCCGCATAAGGCCGCGTATGCGAGCCGTCTGGTCGTTTTGGAGCAGGCCGTATGTCGCCACCAAGGGATGGCCGTGGGCCAACCCTCTGCATCACCTGCTCGCCTGGGGTTTGTCGGTCTCCGCCGCCCGGCGCCACTACCCCGATACGGCGCTGGTCACGGATCTCGCGGGCAGGAGATTGCTGGTCGATACGCTCGGGCTGCGCTTCGCATCGGTCTCGACGGAATTAGAACGGTTGAACCAGGCCGACCCGGAGTGGTGGGCGCTCGGGAAGCTCGTCGCGTACAGCATTCAGGACCGGCCGTTCGTTCATATCGACACCGACGTATTCCTCTGGAACCCGCTGCCGCCCGATGTCGCGGAAGCGGAGGTGTTGGCGCAGTGCCCGGAGTACCATCACCGTAATGACGAGCGCGGCCTGCGGGAGATCGGGAACGCTTTTTCGGAGTGCGGCTCGTCCCTGCCGGTGGAATGGGAATGGGCCGTATCGCGGGAAGACACGTTCCTGCGCGAGGAGAACTGCGGCATCCTCGGCGGATGCCGCGTCGATTTCCTGCGGCACTACGGGCGCACCGCCGCCGGTCTGATCCTCCAGCCCGAAAACGCCGCGGCCTGGCGCCGTGTGCGCCAGAAATCCAACATGGCCCTGGAACAATTCTTCCTTTCGGCGTGCGTCGACTTTCATCGCTACCACCCCGGCTCGCCGTACCGCGGCGTGCACGTCAAGTACCTGTTTCCAACCTGGGCCGATGCGTTCAATCCCAACTGGTCGACTCGGGCCGGCTATACGCATCTCCTGGGCGACGCCAAATCCAGCCCCGTAGTGGGCCGCCGCCTGGAGGAACGAATCCGGCGCGAAGACCCCGAGTACTTTCACCAATGCGAGAAAGTGGCACGGAACGTCTTCTGAATCCGGTGGGGTCGAGAATGAAGCGAAGGAGCGATAGGAGCGATATATGAAATCTCGAATCGGACTGGCCAGGGTTTCGGTCTCGGCCGCGCTCGGCCCGCAGCCAGTCTCGGGGGCGGTTCCACCAGTCAACAACCCGGCGCAACCGGCCGCGGCAGGCTGGAGTTTCACCGAGATTCCGGTCGCGCCCAAACTGCGCGTCGGCGATAGCGAAGATCCGCTCGAACTCCAGGCGGACCAAGCCGCCCAACGGATCGTGCGCAAGGGATCTGCCCAGTTGCCTGGCGCCGGCGCCGGCATCGCGGCCGCGCCGCGCATCGTCCATGATGTGCTCGGGCAATCCGGGGATCCGCTGGACGGCGAAACCCGGCGGTTCTTCGAACCCAGGTTCCAGCACGACTTCTCAGCCGTCCGCGTTCACACCGGACCCGCGGCCGATGCTTCCGCGCGCGCCATCCTGGCTCGTGCGTACACCGCCGGCAACCACATCGTCTTCGGCGAGAACCAGTTCGAACCCCGCCGCGGCGCCGGAAAGGAATTGCTCGCTCACGAACTGGCTCATGTGGTTCAGCGGGATGGCGGCCGAATTCACCGCCAGATCTCCATGCGCGATGTCGGCAAAGGCGAGCATTCGGGTTTTGCCCGGCTCCCCGAGTTGGTCACCCGGCTCAACGCGGTCGCCAAGGGACTCGTTTTCAAGCTGGACTCGAACAACAATCTTGTGTACGACAAAAAGCCGGACGGCGCGCTGACGAATTTCGAGACGCAGATGCAGGGTTTCATCGACAGCGGCGCCGTCATTCCACTTCGGTTGACCAACCACGAAGGACTCCTCGGCAATCGCGGATCGGGCTACCGCACTCAAGTCACCGTCGATGACTGGGACTCCGGCTATGTCGATATCGACGATCTGCTGGCCTCCGACGACCTGAGTCTTCAAACCGCGTTGGTGCACCTTCTCAAAGAGAGAGCCTCGACTAAGAACTATGCGGGCCGTATGGGATCCTTCCTCGACTCCGAGGGCAGGTACAAAGACCAGAAGATCGAGGACGAGTTTAACAGCGCTCACGCTAAGGGCCTGAGCGCCGAAACGCAGGTTCTGCAAGACTACTTCAACGATAGGACGATCAGCTTCGCCTACGAGTCCGAGAAAGGCGCGTTCGACCGCGTCTGGCGGAACAGCCGGAGCGATCGAATCTGCACACGGAAAAACTCTCGTGGAGGCGTTTACGCGCTCACGATCACCGTGCTCCTCAAGGACGGCAAGACTACCATGACTGCCGCCGAATACCGGGATTTCCTGGCGCGTCAGACCGCTACGGCGAAGCCGCCGGCTCCGGCGAAGCCGCCGGCTCTGGCGAATCCGGCGGCTCCGGTGAATCCATAGGGCGGCCGTGCCGCCCCGGGTCGAGTCAACGGCTCCCGCGCTTCCCCCTATGTCGCTCTGAAATGTCTTAGTGACCGTCAGCCGTCGCCGCCGCCCGAGAGACCGCCAGCGCTTTGCGATATCCGGAAGCCAGAAGACGAACTTGTCGATCGGCCAGAATTGGATTTCTGTCGGGTTTTTCTAGTGTCCTGTCTCTGAAGTTCGCGCACAAAAACGGGCGACGCTGGCGAGAATCTCGTCTGCTGTTTTGGTCCAGAAGAAAGGCTTGGGCGCTTCGTTCGTAATCGACAGATATTCCTTGATTGCGGCCTCCAGTTGGCTCACGCTACGGTGAACTCCGCGGCGGATCTGTTTTTCCGTCAGGGCCGCAAACCAGCGTTCGACCAAGTTGATCCAGGACGCGCTGGTTGGCGTGAAGTGTACATGAAAACGTGGACGCTTGGCGAGCCAACGGTGGATCAATGCCGTCTTGTGTGTGCCGTAGTTGTCCAGAATCAGATGCACGTCTAGTTGCTGCGGCACGGCCTGCTCGATGGTATCGAGAAACTTCCTGAACTCCGTGCTGCGATGCCGGCGGTGGCACTCGCCAATGATCTTTCCGGTCTTTACGTCGAGGGCGGCGAACAGGGAGGTCGTGCCATGGCGAGCGTAGTCGTGAGTACGCCGTTCCACCTGTCCCGGCCGCATCGGCAGTAGTGGCTGGGTTCGGTCTAGAGCCTGAATTTGCGACTTCTCATCCACACAAAGGACCAGAGCGCGGTCAGGGGGATTCAAGTATAAACCAACAATATCGCGCACCTTTTCGATGAACAGTGGGTCTTTCGATAACTTGAAAGTTTCGCTGCGATGCGGCTGGAGAGCGAAGGCCCGCCAGATTCTGCTCACGGTACTCCGGCTTAGTCCCGACGCGGAAGCCAGAGAGCGCGTCGACCAATGGGTGGCGTCCTTGGGAGTCGATTCCAGTGTCATCGTAAGCACGCGCTCTACTTGGGCATCGCTCACCTTGCGCGGCGTGCCCGGGCGCGGCTCATCCACCAGTCCATCCAACCGCCGGTTGATAAAACGCTGCCGCCATTTACATACAGTCTGGACCCTTACACGGAGGTGCTGTGCGACGCGGGTATTGGTATTTCCCTCCCCGCACAATAGAATCATGCGCGCTCGCAATGCCAGAGCCTGCGCTGACTTGGGGCGCCGAGCCCAACTCTGCAGCGTTTCGCGCTCCGCCTCGGTTACAGTCAGCGGCGGAATGGGGCGACCGGTACGCATCTCTCATACTCCTTTGTACAAGAGACGTGCAGGCGCTGCGATTTGTTACGCGAACTTTAGAGACAGGACACTAGGATGAGAGAGGCGCCAGGAATTGGAGCAGTGTTTTCGCAATGCTCGGGGGGCCGGCGTCCGTTTTGGACTCCGAACCGACTCCACCCCTCGATGGCATCCATCGTGTTTTTGCGCGCGCGGTTGTTCCCGGTTTTCAAATTCCTCTCAGCACGAAGCAGATGCTCCGCCTTCTGAGTCGGGTTCGCTACGGGTGCTGGAACTCGTTGGCGTGCGGAATCAGCTCGAAATAGGCGCGGCTGGGGAGATCGGAGTTCCAGTGGCCTGTCCAGTGAGCGTAGCCGCAGATGCCCAGAAACAACCCGGCGATCCCGGCGGCTACCACCCATGCCGAGACGCGTCTGCGGCGCAACGGAGTGGAGAGGAACAGCGCGCCCGCCATGGGACACGCCGCGGCGCATTCCAGGCAGCCGGTGCATTCGGCCGACCGGATCGAAACCAGGCGGTCTACCGGTAGCGCGGCGGGGCAGGCGCGGGC
>Ga0182027_10002718_pt1 | contig 28430 bp, 22 predicted proteins | sample 712E1DmetaG_FD_121300 | JGI IMG/M metagenome (GOLD analysis project Ga0182027, IMG submission 121300) | Permafrost microbial communities from Stordalen Mire, Sweden - 712E1D metaG (Illumina Assembly) | ecosystem: Environmental > Terrestrial > Soil > Wetlands > Permafrost | place: Sweden...
AAGACGCCCCGGTGCGGGCCCTTCGCCGCCGCCAGGGCCTGAGCTCGGGCCGGCGCCAAAGTGGTCACATCACCCATTTTCCCCCTTCAAAGTGAACGAAGCCTGAGGAGGCCCGTAATCCCTGCCTGGAGCGGGCTGAAGCCGACCGGGGCGGCCGCCGGCGGGCAAGTGTAGGCATCGGTCAACGGGGGAGAGCGCCGCATATGAGAACGACCGTTCCGAGCGGACCGCAGACTGGCGCCAGGCCCGCTCCAGCCTAAATAACCCGGCCTAAATAAAGTGGTCGCCGCCGCCGGACGGTCAGACCTAGACGAACCGTCAGGCGTCGAGGACGGTCAAGGCGTGGTCGGCCACGTTGAGGGCGCGAGGCCCTGCAGCCGTGGCTACCACTATGTCCTCTATGCGCACACCGTAACGACCGGGCACGTACACGCCGGGTTCGACTGAAAACGCATGCCCGGGGACCAGAACTTCGGAGTTGCCGGCGACGATGTACGGGTCCTCGTGCTCCTCCAAGCCGATGCCGTGCCCCGTCCGGTGCACGAAGTAAGGCCCGTAACCGGCCTCGGTGATGACGCGCCGGGCGGCGTCGTCAACGGCGCTGCACAGCTCGCCCACCTGCGCCGCCCGGACACCGACCGCTTGCGCCTCTTCCACCACCTCGTATATCCGGCGCAGTTCGCCGGGTGGTGGGCCCGTCAGGACCGTCCTGGTGATGTCCGAGCAATACCCGGCCAGTGTCCCTCCGAAGTCGCACACCACGGCTTCACCGGGGCCGATCGTGCGCTCACCAGGCGCGTGATGAGGGCTGGCAGAATTAGGGCCGGACCCTACAATGGCAAAATTGGCTTTCTCGTTTCCTTCGGCCAAGAGCCGCTGAGTTATCTCAACCGAGACGTCACGCTCGCTACGCCCGACCAGGGCGATCTCTCCCGCCAACAACGCGTCCGCCACGCGGTCGGCCGCGGCCGACGCTTTAGCTAGTGCCTCCACTTCGGCCTCGTCCTTGACCGCCCGCAGGGGGGCGGTCACCTCTGAGGCCGGCCGCCACCGAGCACCTGGCAGGGTGGCTTGCAGCCGGAGGACGAAAATGGCCCAGGCCCGGTCGCTTATGGCCAGCGTGGGCGAGTTGCCGACGCATTTGTCCACCAATGAGGTGACGATGCTGATGGGGTCTTCCGTCTCCGCCCACGGCTTCAGGTCGAAAACCTCTGGTAGGGGTACGACCCGGGGTGCCTCCAGCTCGGGGACCACCAGGGTGGGCTCGCCTCTGCCCGCGGCGGGGACCACGAGCATGGTCAAGCGTTCGAGGGGCATGGCCACGTAACCCGTGAGCCAGGGCATGTCCGCCCCTAGGGAGAGCAGGAGCGCATCGACACCGGCGTGGCCCATGGCCTCTTGGGCCCGCGCCAGACGGGCGGCGAACTGGGCCGCCTTCACGCCGCTCCCCCGCTGCCATGGGCCCGCCCGGCACCGACAGCTGCGGGCCCGGCACTAGCAGCCGCATGCCCGGCACCCGCCGCCGCCTGGCGGGCGTGATAGCTCGAACGGGTGAGAGGCGAGGCCACCACACGGGCAAGGCCAAGCGCTTCGCCGGCGGCGGCGATGCGTGAGAAGTCGGCTGGGGCCCACCAGCGAACTACGGGCAGATGGTTGACGGTGGGCCGCAGGTACTGGCCGAGGGTCACGATGCTGACCCCTATGGCGTGGAGGTCGGACAGGACTCCCAGTACCTCGTCCTCCTCTTCGCCGAGCCCGAGCATGAGGCCCGACTTCGCCGTCAGCCCGGCAGCGACCGCCCGGGCCAGGACGGCCAGGCTCCGGGTGTAAGAAGCCGACGGCCGTACCGCCCGCTGGAGCCGCGGCACGGTCTCCACATTGTGGTTGAGCACGTCGGGGCGGCGTTCGAAAATCCGCTCGAGGGACGTCGGGTCGCCCTTGCAGTCCGAAATGAGGACCTCCACAGCTGTCCCCGGGCACCGCTGACGGATGGCATCGATGGTGGCGGCAAAACCAGATGCGCCACCGTCCTCCAGGTCATCGCGGGCGACACAGGTGATGACTGCATGGGCCAGTCCCAGGTTGGAGACGGCTTCGGCCACGCGCCGGGGCTCGTCCGGGTCGAGGGGCAGGGGCTTGGACGTGTCGACCTGGCAAAAGCCGCATGCCCGGGTGCAGCGGTCGCCGTTGATCATGAAGGTCGCCGTCCCGTCAGCCCAACATTCGAAGATGTTGGGGCACCCGGCTTCTTCACAGACTGTCGCCAGGCCCAGGCTCCTGACCGTCTTGTGCAGCGACCGGTACTCGGGCCCCATGTGGGCCTTGGCCCGCAGCCACTCGGGCTTGCGAGCCCCGAGAGCCAACGCGCCGGCCGTCGGCACCCCGGCTTGCGCCAGCCGTCCGAGGAGGCGGACGGGGGTGCCCGTCCCGTCAACCTCCCTTCGCGGTGGAGGGTCGGCTGGCTGCACAAGGTCCGGTCGCGGCAAAAGCGAAGACGTCACAGAAGACCCCGGGACGGGCACCGGCGCCGAGGGGGGCACCAGCGCCGGGCGATGACCCGTTGCATCCTGGCGTTCGACGACGCGGCCCCTCCCCCAGCGCTCGGCGGCTAGGGCGAAGACGGTTTCAACGATGTCGGCCATGCTGGCCGGGCAGCCTTCGGCCGCCATCGAGGTGACCTTTTTGCCCTCGATCCCACACGGGACGATGTGCCCGAACATCGTCATGTCGGGGCTCACGTTCAGGGCGAAACCGTGCATGGTACGCCGGCGGCTGTGGCGCGCCCCGATGGCGCAGATCTTTCGGGGGTCAGGGCCCGAGGGGTCGACCCAGACACCCGGGAACCCTTCCAGCCGGCCGGCATTGGTGAGGCCGAGGCGGGCCAGGGTGTCGATGACCAACTGCTCGACCTCGTGGACGTAGGCCGGGGCGGCGCCCGTCCCCGCCTGGACCGACAGGACCGGGTACCCGACGAGCTGGCCGGGCCCGTGGTAGGTGATGTCGCCGCCGCGGTCCACCCAGAGCAGTTCGGCCCCTACGCTGGCCGGGTCGACCAGCATGTGCTCGGCGTCGGCCCGGATCCCCGCCGTGTAGACGTGGGGGTGCTCCAAGAGCAACAGCCAGTCGTCAGCGCCGGCACCGGCCGCCCATAATGCCCGCTGGAAAGCATGGGCGTCCCGATAGGCGACTCGGGGGCCCAACCAGCGCAACCGTAGGGTGCGCCCCGGGGCCAGCCGGAAATGACCGATGGTGGCGGTAGCCATTTCTGTTACAAACGCTCGATTTCCTAGAGCTCGGAAGCCCAGTCGCGGGTCTGGAGCACGTCGCGCAGCCGGGCCATGAACGCGGCAGCGTAAGCGCCGTCGACGGCCCGGTGGTCCCACGACATGACCAGGTTGCCGACCGGGTGGATGGCGATGCCGTCCGAACCGTCGGGCATCTCGACCACCACCGGTCGCTTGCGCACCCCGTCGGTGGAAAGAATGGCCACCTGAGGCTGGTTGATCACCGGGACGGTGATGAAGGTGCCAAAACCACCGGCGTTCGTGAGCGTGAAGGTGCCCCCGGAGATGTCGTCCATGGTCAGGTGCTTAGAGCGAGCCCGGGATGCCAGGGTCGAGATCTCCCGGGCCAGGGCCACCAAGCGTTTCTCCTCTGCCCGGTGGATGACGGGAACGAGCAGTCCCTCGAAGTCGAGGTCCACGGCGATCCCGAGATTGACCTCACCGTGAACTATGAGCTCGTCATCGCCGACAGAGGAATTGAGGTACGGCCACTCCGTCAAAGCGTCGACGACCGCCATGGCGATGAACGGAAGGTAGGTCAGGCCGAAGCCCTCGGCCGCCTTGAAACGGTCTTTCTGGGCGTGGCGCACGCGGTCCACGGCCGAGTAGTCGACCTCGACCGCGATCATGGTGTGAGCTGAAGTCGCCTTCGAGCGGACCATGTGCTCGGCCGTCCGCCGCCTGATATTGGTGAAGGGGACCACCGTGTCCCGCTCACCGGCCACCGGTACCGGGCCGGCGGGCACGGGCGCCGCCCGCAAGGCCGGCGCGCCCTGGTCCGTAACCGCCGGAGCGCCCGCGACCGCCGGTGCGGGCCGGCCCGCATCAGTACTCGACCCGTTGGAGCCCTGACGCTCGACCGCGGCGAGCACGTCGTCGCGGGTGATCCTGCCTCCCAGTCCGGAGCCGGAGATCGCGGCCGGGTCCAGACCGTGCTCGGATATGAGCCTGCGCACAACCGGCGACAACAGCTTGCTCGGACTGCCCTGGGCCGGGCCGCTAGGCGGGCGCTGGTCGGCCGGTCGAGCACCGGGCCGGGCCGGGCCACCCGAAGGAGGCTTGGCCGGCGCCGGCGCGACTTGGCCGCGGCGGGCACGACCGTCGGCACCCCTGTCGCCGGTCTCGGGGCTATCGCTCTCCCCACCGGCGGTCTCCTCCCCGCCGGCGGTCTCGGCCACGGCGGTCTCGGTTTCGTCCCCACCGCTCCCGGCGCGGTCGTCATCAAGGGCATCGCCGACAGCGCCCTCCGAGCCTGCCGCCGCCGGCTCGAACTCAGCCGCCTCGGCTACCGCGGTCTTCGTGCTAGGCGGAGCGGAGGCCGCACCGTTCGCCGCCTTGTCAGCGGGAGCGCCGATCACCGCCAGCTTGACCCCGACCGAGACCGTCTCGCCTTCCTGGACGAGGATCTCGGTGACAGTCCCGCTGGTGGGCGAGGGCACCTCGGAGTCGACCTTGTCCGTCGAGACCTCAAAGAGGACCTCGTCTTCGGCGACGGTCTCGCCCACCTGCTTGTGCCACTTGGTGATGGTGCCCTCGGTGACGGTCTCACCGAGTTGAGGCATCGTTATGTCAGCCAACGTGAAGACCTCTTCCGGCCAGGGCGAGCATTGTCTCGCCGAAAACTTCGGACAATGATGGGTGCGGTTGGACGAACTGGGCCACCTCTTCGGCCGTGGCCTCCCAGTTGACGGCCAGGTAACCCTGGCCTATCTGCTCGGTCACCCATGGACCGACCATATGCACCCCGAGCAGGCGACCGGCCGAACCGTCGGGCAACTTCTCCGCTATCAATTTCACCAGGCCTTCGGTGTCGCCGATGATGGCAGCCCGCCCGTTGCCCACGAACGGGTCCTTCTTCGTCACTACCTCGTAACCGGCTTGTTTGGCCGCTTCTTCGGAGTAACCGGCAAAGGCCACCTCCGGGAAGGTGTACACGCACCAGGGGACGCGGCTGTAGTCGATGGGCATGGCCTTGCGGCCCAGCAACTGGTCGATCACGACCATGGCTTCGGCGAAACCGACGTGGGCCAAGCCCGGCGTGGCGACGAGGTCGCCCACCGCCCAGACACCTTCCTCGCTCGTCTGCATCCACTCGTCGACCTTCACGAAACCACGCTCGTCGACTTCGACGCCCGACCCGGGGGCAAGCAGCCCGTCACTGTAGGGCCGGCGGCCCACCGACACCACGACCGCCTGGACCTCGATGTTCTCCACTTCGCCGTCGCCCGCGGTGGCGGGCGCAAACTGCACCTGGGTCGACTTGCCCTCCTCGGACGGAGTGTGCCCTTTCACCATGACCCCCGTCCTGATGTCGATGCCCCGCCGGGCGAAGGACTTGACCACGACGGCGGTCACGTCGCTGTCGACGCCGGGAAGGATGCTGGGCAGGGCCTCGAGGACGGTCACCCGGGTGCCCATGTCCGCCAGCATGGAGGCGAACTCGCACCCGATCGCCCCCCCACCGATCACGGCGGCCGACTCGGGCAGCTGTTCGAGGTCGAGGACCTCGTCGCTCGTGAGCACGAAGCGCCCGTCCATTCCGAAGCCGGGGATGGTCCGGGGCACTGAGCCGGCCGCCAGGATTATGGCCGGCGCCGTGAGCTCGGTGACCCCGCCGTCTACGCCCTCGACCTGCACCACCCGTCCCGCCGCCAGTCTGCCCATCCCTGCAAAAGTCGTCACCTTGCACCGCTTGAGCAGGCCCTGGAGGCCCTTGTGCTGTTGGTCGATGACCTTGCGCTTACGCGCCTGGGTGGTGGAGAAGTCGACGGTCCAGCCGTCGACACTGATGCCGTACTCCTTGGCGCCCTTTACTGTCCGGTAGACGGCCGCCGTCTCGAGGAGCTCTTTGGCCGGGATGCACCCACGGTGCAGGCAGGTGCCGCCCACTTTTTCTTTCTCGACCAGCGCGATGCGCAGGCCGGCGCGCCCGCCGTAAAGGGCGGCAGCGTAACCGGCCGGCCCTCCGCCGACAACCACGACATCAAATGACTGCGCCTCCACAGGCTCGCCCGTAGGGACCACCACCTTTCTCACCCTCAGAGTATGCTCGCCGGCCTCGTTGGTGGCCCAACCGTGCCTTCTCGTGCATCTCCTTGGACCTCGACAAAGCCGGGGCCCCCGCCGCTGCCTTTCCCGCCGCGCCCCGGGATGGCAAGCTCAAGGGCGAGATGCTCGCGCCCGACCTCGTCGACGCTGACCGGCCTTTTTGCCGCCGAGCAGCGCTGAGGTCCAAGTTCAACTACACGTTGAGGGCCGTACTGGCCTCCCTCCTCCTGGCGGCTTGTGGCGCCGGCCGCTCGAGCGCCCCCGCTACGCCTGCGGCCAAAGCTCCGGCGAGACCGCTGGAGGTCGTGGTCTCCGCCTACCCTCTGGCCGTCCTGGTGACCTACCTGGGGGGCAAATGGGTCAAGGTCGTCGACCTGGCGGCTCCCGGGGGACCGCCCCAGGACCTCTCCCTACGCTCTGACCAGGTTGCACTGGTCCGCACCGCCCCGCTCGTGGTCGACGTCGGTGACGGTTACCAACCCAGCGTCGAGACGGCGGCGCGCTCGGCTCACCGGCACCTCTCCCTGCTCCCCGCGGTGTCGTCCACCACACAGCCCTACGAGTTCTGGCTCGACCCGGCGCTGATGAGCAAGGCAGCCGCTCTCGTCGCCGCCGCATTGACCACCGCCGACGTGGGCGCCAAACGACAGTTCGATGACGCTTCGCAGGACTTTCAGTCCGTGGTCGGCTCCATCGAATCGGACCTGGAGAGCACCTTTTCCGACTGTACTCGTCAGGTGTTCGTCACCGCCGACGGCGCCTTCGAGCGGTTCGCCACCAGCTTCGGCCTCACCGACGTCGACGTGGCCAGCATGAGCCCGCAAAGGGCGGCCGCGCTGGTGAAACAGGACTCGCTCCCCGACGTTTTCAGCGAGGCGGGCACCCCCACCGGGGCCCTGGACAAGGTCGCACGGTTGGCGGGCGTGGGCGTGAAAAGCTTGGACCCCATGGAGGTCGTGCCCGCGCCGAACAGTACCGCCCCTCGCACCTACTTCGCCATCATGGAAGAAGATCTGACGGCGCTGGAAGTCCCACTCGCGTGCGACACGACGGACACCTACTAGTGGGGCGGGCCCCGACGCTCCCGGGGCTGTTTTGAGGACCAGCTTCGACCAGCCCATTGCGGCCAGCGCAGAGGCGGCCCAGGCCGCGTTCCTGGACCCCGGCTTCTATGCCACCCTCGGAGAGCTGCCGGGGATCTCGGCGCCAGAAGTGCGCTCCTGCTCCAGCCCTTCGCCCGGGCACGCCCGGGTCGTGCTCGGCTACCGGTTCGCCGGCACCCTCAACGGGCCGGCCCGCAGACTGCTCGACCCAGCCAAGCTGACCTGGGCCCAGGTGACCGATGTGGACCTGACGTCCAGGCGTTCGCAGGTCGAGATGGTCCCGGACAACTACTCGGGCCTGTTCAGCTTCAAGGGCTGGTACGAGCTGCGTGACGAAGGTGACGGGCGCAGCGCCCAACATTTCGAGGGCGACCTGCGCGTCCACCTCCCCTTGCTCGGCCCCCTGGCCGAGCGGGCCATCGCCGGAGGGATCCGTGACAACCTCGCCGCTACAGCTCGGCTCATCGAGCGCTACGTGGCCGGAGCACCCGAAGGTGCGAAGGACGGCCCCGGTGCCTGAAAACCTGGCCCGCGCCCTGGCCGGTGCCGTGGCTGCCTGGCCGGGGGCGGGGGCGGCCGGGGTGGTGTCCAAGAACGGCGTCGAAGCGACGGCCGGGCAAACCGAGAGGTCCTTCCCGTGGGCTTCGCTCACCAAGCTGCTCGTCGCCCTGTCCTGCCTGGTGGCCTGGGAAGAGGGGACGGTGGACCTGGACGACGCCGTCGGCCCCCCCGGCTCGACCCTGGCCCACCTGCTGGCCCACGCCTCCGGCCTGCCTTTCGAGGGGGGGCAACCGGTGGCGCCGCCGGGCCGGCGGCGCATCTACTCCAACTCCGGCATAGAGCGGGCGGCCGAGCACCTAGAGGCCCGGTCCGGTATGCACTTCGGCGATTACCTGCAGGTCGGTGTGCTCAGCCCGCTGGGCATGAACGGGACCCTCTTCGAGGGGTCGCCGGCCCACGGGGCCACCGGGCCGCTTGTCGACCTGCTGGCGCTGGCCGGCGAGCTTGTCTCGCCCACCTTGATCAGCGCCACGACCTGGCAGGTCGCCACCAGCGTCGCCTGGCCCGGACTGTCCGGCGTGCTCCCCGGCTTTGGCCGCCAGGACCCCTGCGACTGGGGCCTCGGGCCCGAGATCCGCGGCCACAAGTCCCCACATTGGACAGGCGCCTGCAACTCGCCCTCGACGTTCGGCCATTTCGGCCAGTCAGGCTCGTTGCTCTGGGTCGACCCCGACGCCGGTGTGGCCCTGGCCGGCCTCAGCGGGGAGAATTTCGGGCCATGGGCCAAGGCGTCCTGGCCACCGCTGTCCGACGTCGTCGTCGCCTACGCCACGAGCCGGGACCGGACCGGCCCGGCCTGATTACAGGGCTGGCTCCATACCCACCGTCAAGGGCGCAGCTCCGGAAGTTCCTGTTGGCGGGTGAGGACATCGGCCATGATGTCGCCTTCGTCCCGGGCACGGTCGAGCACCTCGGGCCACTGGAACGAGAAGCGGGCCGGGTCCCCGCCCGCGAGCGCGTCCTCGACCTCGTCCCAGCTCATCGGCGTCGAGACCGTGGGTTCGGGGCGGGCCCGCAGGGAGTAAACCGATACGGTTGTTTTCGAAGCCACGTTCTGGCTCCAGTCGATCAGCACCTTCCCGGCCCGGGCGGCCCGCAGCTGGTAGGAGAGCACGAGGTCGGGATGGCGCTTCTCCAACAACTGGGCGACCGCCTTGGCAAAGGGGGTGGAACGCTCGTACGTCGCCCCGCTGTTGAGCGGCACGTACAGCTGGAGCCCTTTGCTCCCCGAGGTCTTGGCCCAGGCTTCGAGGTGCAATCGCTCGAGCACCTCTCGCACCAGCAGGGCCACCCGGGCGCAGGTGAGGACGTCCGCCGGGGCGCCTGGGTCGAGGTCGAAGACGACCGAGGTCGGCGAGCCGAGGTCGGGCTTGGCCGCCAGGGTCGGATGGAGCTCGATCGCCGCCAGGTTGGCCAGCCAGACCACAGCCGCGGCTTCCTCGACCAGGCAGTAGTTGACGTCGCCCATCTTCACCGTCCCGACCCACGGCGGCTTGTGAGATGGGCAGTTCTTTTCGTAGAACGAGCCCTTCTCCACCCCGTCGGGGAAACGCTTGAGCGTCACCGCCCGGCCGACCAGGTGTGGGACCAGCACGGGCGCGATCTGGGCGTAGTAGTTGACCATGTCGCCCTTGGTCGTGCCCGTGGCCGGCCACAGCACCTTGTCCAGGTTGGACAGGTTGAGCGCCCTCCCCCCGATCTCCACCGAGGTTGCACCAGCTGTCCGGCCGGCCCGGGGACCGGCACCGCCCGTCCGAGGCGCCAACCCCGGACTGCTCACGCCGAAGCCCGCTTAGGTGGCCGCGCGGGTGCCCCGTTGTGCGAGGAGTCCCCGTTGTGCGAGGAGGGCCTGTGCCGCGAGGAGGGATGGTCCTGCTGGGCCCGGGCCAGGCTGGCTTCCAAGGCAGCCATCAGGTCCAGCACGGGCGCGGGGCGCAAGGGCTCTTCCGGCGTGGCGATCTCGTTGCCCTCGGCTTTGGCTTCGATGAGCTCCATGACCTTTTCCCGGTAGTCGTCCTTGTACTTGGTCGGGTCCCACTCGGCCGACAGCGAACTGACGAGTTGGCGGGCCATCGTCAGCTCCCGCTCGGAGGGCCTGGTGTCCTTCGTCGTCGCCACCTCGAGCTCGGTCGACTCGACCACCTCGTCGGCGAAGAGCATGGTGGACAGGACGAGGGCGCCCTCCCGTGAGCGCAGCGCGGCCAGGTACTGCTTGGTGCGCAGCACGAAGCGGCCGATACCGACCTTCCCGGTCCCGGCCATCGCCTCCGCCAGCAAGGCGTAAGGGCGGGCCGCCGGCCCATCGGGCACCAGGTAATAGCTGTGCTCGAAGTACAGGGGGTCGATCTCGGCCAGGTCGACGAACTCCTCGATGTCGATGCTGCGGCTGGACTCGGGCGCCAAACCCTCGAGCTCCTCGGGCTCGACGATCACGTACTGGCCCCGGTGGATCTCGTAACCCTTCACGATCTCGGAGTAGTCGACCTCCTCGCCGTCCAGCGAGCAGACCCTTTTTTGGTTGATCCGGCCACCGTCCGAGGCGTGCAACTGGTGGAACCGGATGTCTTTGGGGGAAGTGGCGGTCACCAGTTTCACGGGGACATTGACGAGCCCGAAACTGATCGAACCGCTCCAGATGGCCCTGGGCATATGACTATTGTGCCCGGCCGGGCCGGAAAAGAACGCCTCTGCCCACCTCGTAACATGCGGGCGTGCCCACGATCGCCGAAACCGCCCAACGCCTGGCCCAGTTGCTGAGCGGTGGTGCCGGTGAACTTTCCGACCCCGAACGCAGCGACCTGGACTTTCTTCCCACCGTAGACATCCGGCCGCTGGCCCGGCTCTCGGCCCCTCCCGACTGCTTCGCCGTGGACGGTGGCCAGGCTCTGGTGGCCGATGCCCGCTGCTTGCAGGTGGCCGCCACCAGGGCCGCCCGCGCCCGTTGGCAGGACGGCCGGTGCACCCTGGAGGAGCAGGAACAGCTGGAGGTGCACCTGCTGCGGGGCAGCGGTGGGGGCAGCGAGGGCCGGCGTTCCTTGGCCGCGTTGGGAGCGCCCGTCGCCCCCGAGGCACCCGTTGATATCAACCTCCTGCGGGACTGGTCCGAGTGGCGCCTCATTTCGCGATGTGTGGACGAGACCGGCCCTGGGGGCATGGTCCTGGTGGACGGCGACCTCCAGCCTGATTGGCGGATCCCGGCCCACTGGTTGGAAGAGCTGTTGGGCCGCTCGACGGCGGCCCGGGTGGCGTTGATCGGTGTGACCAAGCACAGCTCACTGGCCCGGGGCGGCGCCCCGCTGGTGGGCCAGCTGGAGCTGGAAGCTGCCGGTCTGTTCGGGGACCGCGCCTGCTGGTGGGCGCCGGTTGCCCTGCGCCGCCTGGAGATCGGTCCCGGCCTCCTCGTCGTCGTGGCCCGGCTCGACCCTGACGCCCGCTTCGCCTTTCGCATCGACCTCCCCGCCGGCGCCGACGCCGCCGGCCTGCTCGGGCAGCTGTCAGCTCTGGCCGACGACGCCGGCTTCCCCGGTTACCCCTATCCGCTCTCGGTGGCCGACCGTCTGGCTTCCTGTCCGGGTTGGGCCCGCCAGGACGTGTGGAGCGAGCTGGAAAGCGCTCTCGACGGCGAAGGGCTGCCCGAAGAGGTCCGCACCCGCGCCTTCGCCGACCGCCATGGCCTCATGGAGCGGTCCTGAGCTGCGATGCTGGGAGACCATGACGGATGTTCCCCTGAGCGGCGCTCCCGCGACCGACTTCCCCCTGAGCGGCCGGACCGGGGCTCCCGGGCTCCCCGCCCACACCCGGGGCCGGCTCTTCGGCCGCAACGTGCTCGAGGCGCTGTTCAGGGCCGCCCCGGAAGAGGACCTCTTCCTCGGCGAGCTGCTGGTCGGCGAGGACGAGGCCACGGGGCGCCGTTACCTGTTCAGGGTGGTGGACGTGAGCTACGGCACCGAGCACCGCGAGCCCGGATGGGCCGAGCGGGTGGCCGGCACCCTGCTGGCCGACGATGCCCGGGGGGAAAGCGGCGCCCATACTCTCCATGATCAGGCCCGCCGGACCTACCGGCTGGCCGAGTGCCGGTGCGTCGGGTACCTGGCTCCTCCGGCGGTGCCCGGCGCGGCGCGGACGGTGTTCAGGAAGCCCAAGAGCCTTCCCACTCAGTTCTCCCGCGTCGTCTCGCCGACGCCGGAGGACTTCGCCTTCCTGGCCAAGCGCATGGGCGACCTGCCCGTCGGCCACCTGCGCAGCGGCGAGACCGTGGTCGAGTTCCCGGTCGGGATCCCGGGGAGGTCCCTGGCGAGCCACGTGGGCATCTTCGCCACGACCGGGATGGGGAAGTCCAATCTCTTGCAGGTCATCGCCGCCGGCGTCATGGCCGCCAACGGCCGCTACGGGCTCCTGCTTATCGACCCTCACGGAGAGCACCGCAACGCCCTCGGCCGGCACCCGTGGGCAGCTGAGGCGCTCCGCACCTACTCGGACCGGCGCCTGCCCAACACCTCGACGCTGCGGATCAGCTTGGCCGAGCTTTCGGTCGACGACCTGAGGACCGCCTACGAATGGAGCCGCCCGCAAGAAGAAGCGCTCCACGAGCTCGAGCGCCACTACTCGGCCGCCCTTCCCCGGCGGGGACCGGCGACGGAGGAGGGCACCGGTGCCAACGGCGGTGCCAACATCAACGGTGGGCCGGCGGCGGCCGGAGCGTCCGGGCGGCGTGAAGGCCTGGCCTGGCTGGCCGACTTCGCCCGGCTGGAGGACCTGGCCGGCTTCCGGGATGTCGAGCTCTCGGCCCGGGTCGCCCTCAACACCCTCCAGGTCGTCCACCGGCGCGCCCGGCGCATCGTGGACCTGCCCTGCATCTCCGCCGACCCGGCCGTCTCCGTCGGCCGGCGGATCCTCGACGAGCTGCTGCAGGGAAAGGTCGTGCTTGTCGACGTGAGCGGCCTCGGAGGCACCGAGGAGGTCTTGGTGGCCTCCTATCTCACCCGGCGAGTCCTCGAGGAATGGCAGGCGGCCTTCTTGAACGACCCCGAGCGCCACCGGCAGCTCCCCGTGGTCGCCGTAGCCCTCGAAGAGGCGCAGCGGGTGCTCTCGGCCAACAAGGACCGCGAGTCCAATGTCTTTCCCCGTGTCGCCCGGGAGGGCCGGAAGTTCGGCGTCGGGCTGTTGGCGGTGACCCAGCAGCCCAAGTTGCTCGACGACGAACTCCTGAGCCAGTTCAATACTTTTTTTGTACTAGGCCTGGCCGATGAGAGAGACCGCAACATCTTGCGTTCTTCAGCCAAACAGGACCTCTCGGCCCTCGGTCCCGAAATTCAGGCCCTGATGCCGGGCGAGTGCCTGCTCGTCAACCTCGAGGCTCCCTTTGCCGTCCCGGCCCTGGTCCACCTGTACGACGAGGTGCTCCGGGCGGCACCTCCCGCTCCGACGGCTCGGACCGTCGCCCCTCCCAACGTGTCCGCCCTGGTGGACTGAACCCTCAGCCCTGAGCCCTCAGCCCTCAAACGTCAAGTCGGGATTGCCCCGGGCTTCGAAAAGTCTCCCGCGCTCTGGCGAAAGCGTTGCAAAACCTCCGTCAACCTCCCGAGATCCTCCGGGCTCATGGAGGGCCGGCGAAAGACCTCTTCGTTGAGGACCGCCGTGGCCCGCAACGCCAGTTCTCGCCCTACGGGACTGATCTCGGCCAGAGTCGTGCGCCGGTCGCTCGAATGCGGGACACGCTTTATGAGATCCTGGGCCTCCAACCTGTCCACCGCATTGGTGACACTGGTGGGGTGCACTTGCAACCGGGCGCCTATCTTATTGAGCGGCAGGGAACCGTTCCGGGAAAAAAGCAACAACATCAGGACCTCGTAACGGGCAAAGGTCAGGTCCATGGGCCGGAGCACGCCGTCGATGCGGGCCAGGAAGATCTGCTGCGCCCGCACGATCGAAGTGATGGCCGCCATGCCGTCGCTAGAGTCCTGCCATCCGTGCGCGGACCATTGCCGGCGGGCCTCGATGATCGGGTCGAAGTCTAAGGGGCGTGACATTTTTTTGGCCTGCAGTCAAGCGACAAAGTCGCTTTCCCCTGGACTTTAGCCGGTGGGGCCCCGAACAGGGCCCGAAGCTAGGCTCCCGCATGTCTGAACTGTCGCTCGGCGCGATCGGAAATCTCCTTCACCTCGCCGGCACTCAGTCTCGGCCGCAGCCACGCCCCTCGGCGCAGGCGGCGTGTCAACCTCGTGGCGGCCACCACGCGGACGCCGTCGCAACGCCTGGCACGGCGGGGCAGGCTGGGGCCGTGGAGAGCGATGACAGGGCGGGCCGGCACCGCCAGGCGGTCCGAGACCACCTCGGCCTCCCAGCGCACGGCGGCCGAGGACAGCGGCACTCCCCCTACCCGCACCCGGCCCCAGCGCGCCTGCACCTTCCCACGGAAAGCTTTGCTGTCCACCACCCACAGGCCTGTGGGGCCGATGACCAGATGGTCGATGTTGGCCCGGCTCCCCGGGACCGCCAAGTCGTGCAGGACCGTCCAGCGCCGCGGGGCCAGCCCGGCCAGCAGGGCCGCCGTGGCCTGCTCACCCGCCGCGCCTCGGGCCCAGCGGTCGGCGTCCTGGCGGGGCCAGGCCAGCAGGGCGATCGCGGCCCAGCCGGCGGCTGAGCCGGGCCACACCCATCCGTGCGCCCAGCCCGACCTGGCGACAAAATGAGCGCCGGCCCAGATGGCAGCTACCCCCAGGGCGATGCCGGTGGCGAGGGCGGCCAGGCCCCGTCGGCGGGCCTGGGTACGCCGCTGGCGCCGCCAGACCGCCAGCGCGGACTGCCCGGCCGGCGAGGGGGCGATTGGGCGAGGGGCCACGCCGCCATGCTGTCACCCGGCAGTGACGGCCTCCCTCCGCCGTCAAGTCCTTCGCCAAAACAGGCTCCGCGTTATTAAGTCACCGCTCCGTGCTGTACTGGTCACATGAAGCCGGAGCGCACAACGTGAAGGTCGCTGCCATCGGCGACGCCCATCTCGGCCGCTCCTATCTCCCCTACACGGTGGAGGGCGGGGTCAACCAGCGGGAGTGGGACTTCGAGAGGTCGTTCGAGGCGGCCGTCGCCCTCGCCCTCGCCCAAGAGCCCGACCTGGTGATCTGGCTGGGCGATATTTTCGACCATCCCGCTCCCCACTACCGCTCCTTTCGCGTCGCGCAACGCGCCTTGGCCGCCATCCGGGACCACGGGGTGCCGGCGGTCGTCATCAGCGGCAACCACGACACGCCCCGCCTGCCCGGCCGAGGCAGCCCCTATTCCGCTCTGGCGGACACCTTCCCGGAGGTCCACTTCGCCTGCCGCCTCACCTACGAACGTTTCGACATCACGGGGCCGGGGAGCGGGGTCGTCGTGCACGCCGTCCCTCAAATGCTGAGCGTGGAGGCGACGCTCGAGGCCCTCGGGCAGGCCGGCGCGTCCCGGAGCGCCGACCGGACCAACCTGCTCATCACCCATCCCCGGATCAAGCAACTCGAGCCCAGGCACGCTGACATCAACGAGATCGAGATCGACCTCGGGACGCTCGAGTCGGACCTCGTCCTACTAGGCCATTACCACTTTCATGCCCGGGTGACCGAGGGCATCTGGTACGCAGGCTCGACGGACACCTTCAGCTTCGCCGACGACCCCGACCGGCCCAAGGGGATAGTGGTGCTCGACACTGACACGGGCGAATGCCGCCATGTCGCCCTTACCGGCCAGCGCCAACTCGTCACCCTCGAGAGCGTGTACGCCTTCGGGCTTTCCCCTTCCGAACTGTCGGAGCAGGTGCTGAGGCGAGCGGCCACGGTGCCGGACGGGGCCGTGGCCCGCCTCTACCTGGAGGGGGTCGACCCCGAGGCTTACCGCCTGCTCGACCGCCAGTTGCTCCGGGAGGTGGCCGGGGCCGCTTTGGACCTGCGCCTGGAGCCACAGTTCCAAGCTGTCGCCGTCTCCGCCGAGCTCCCCCGGGTGGAGACCCTGGGCGGCCAATGGGACTCCTTCCTGACCCACCAGGACCTGGCCGGGGTTGACCGCGACCGGGTCCGGGACCTGGGCCACCGGTACCTTCAAGATGCCGTCGAATCGGCGGGCTAGCGCCAGGAGCTCATCAGGCACTTGCTGATCGACCGGATCTACCTCCGCAACTACCGGGTGTTCGAGGACGAGCTCGAGCTCCTTCTGCCCCCCGGCGTGGTCGGCGTGTTCGGGCCCAACGGCGCCGGCAAGTCCACGCTTATCGAGTCCATCCTTTGGATCCTGTGGGGCAAGGCCCGTACCGGCAAGGAGGAGGTCACGTCGTCGGGCACCCACGGCCAATGCGTGGCCGAGATGACCTTCGAGCACGAGGGCCACGTCTACCTCGTCCGCCGCACGATCACGGGCGTCAACGCCACCGTGCGGGCCGAGGCGCACTGCGACGGGCTCGGCATGGCCGAAGGAGTAAGGGACACCGGCCGCTACGTCCACTCGGTCCTGGGCATGGACGACGCCGCTTTCCGCGCCTCGGTGTTCGCCGAGCAAAAGCAGCTGGACGCGTTTTCCACCCAGAGCCCGGCCGATCGTCGCAAGCTCGTACTGGCCCTGCTGGGCGTCACCCCTCTGGACGTGGCCCGCGATAAGGCACGCGCCGACGCCCGGGAGGTGGGCGCACAACACAGCCGTCTGCGGGGCATGTTGCCCGATGTCGAAGAGGCCAAGGTGGCAGCGGCCGATGCCGAGGCCCGGGCCAGCGCCCTGGAGGTCGCCGCCGTCGAGGAAGAGGGAGGGGCAGCCGCGGCTCGGCAGGCGGCCGGCGCCACCAAAGAGAGCTTTGACCAGCTGGACCGGGCCCGCCAGGAACACGAGGTGCTGCTAGTGGAGGGCAAGGCGGCACGCTCGGAGATGGAAGCTGCCAACCGCCAAGTCGAAGAGCTAACGGCCGAGCTGGCCCAATTGGCCGGCGCCGAGGAGAGCCTCGGTCGCCTGGAGGCCGAGACCGCCCGTCTGCCGGTCCTGGAACGCCGGTTGGCGCTGGTCCAGGCCGTCGCCGAAGCGGCCAACGAACTGGCCGGCCTCCCGTCTGTCCCCGTCCCCCCGCCCGCGGACGAGGAAGGCCTGGCCGCAGCCGAACGGGTGGCCATGGCCGCCCGTTCCGACCTTGGGTCGGCACAAGCGTGGCGCGGGTCGGCCGCCGCCGATCTGGCCCGGGCCCAGGACGCCCTGTCCAAGTCGTCGTCGCTGTCGGGGGACGAGGACTGCCCCCTCTGCGGCCAGGCCCTGGGAGAAGCCTTCGGCCAGGTCCAGGCCCACCGCGCCGCTGAAGTCGAGGCCGCCCGTCAGGGCCTGGCCGCAGCCGATGAGGCCCTGGCACAGGCGGGGGCCGCAGCCGAGGCGGCGCTCGCCGGGTTAAAACGCCTGTCCGAGGGGACGGCGGCGGCCCGCCAGGCCCTTTTCGAGTGGCAACAGGTCAGCCACCGCCGGTCAGCGGCCGCCGACCGCCTGGCGGCAGCCATCAGTGCCCTCCGTGAAACGGGCGATGCCCTTGGCGTGGCCGTTGAAGCCGTGCCCGCGCCGGGCGAGATAGCGGCGGTGCTCGGACCGGCGCAGGCGGCCTTGAACGCCTGCCGCCAAGCCGCCGACGAAGCCAGCAGGCTTCGAGGCCGGCTGGAGCGACGACCGCAGGCCGAGCTCTCGCTCAGCCAGGCCAGAGATCGGGCCGAGCCCGCAGCGTCCTTGTTGGCGGTCCTGCGGGCCAAGGTCAAATCGCTCGGGTTCGACCCGGCGGCGTTGGCCGGCGCCCTGAAAGCATGGAAGGACGCCGAAGTCCTGGCTCAAAAAGCGGACCAGTCCGCCCGCCTGGCGCGCCTCAACGCGGCCACGGCGGCGGCCGAGGCCCAGGCCCAAGCCAAGCGCTGGACCGAAGCCCAGGCTCAGCATGCCCTCCTGGCCGAGCTCGAGTCCTCGACCGTGCACCTGAGCCGTACTTCCGAACTGCTCAATGCCTTCCGCAACAGCGTGGTGGCCTCGGTCGGGCCTCGTTTAGCCGTGCAGGCGGCCGAGCTGTTCGCCGAGCTCACCGATAACGAGTACGACCGTTTGGAAGTCGACCCCGAGACCTACGGCCTACGCATCTGCGACGGGGGCATCTCCTATGACTTGGGCCGGTTCTCCGGCTCCGAAGTCGACCTCGCCAATCTCGCCTTACGCGTGGCCATAAGTGAGCACGTGCGTTTCCAGGCCGGGGGCACCGTCGGCCTACTGGTCCTCGACGAGGTCTTCGGACCGCTGGACGAAGAGCGCCGAGCACGTATGCTTTTGGCGCTGGAGCGCCTACGGGGGCGTTTCCGCCAGATCCTTGTGGTCACCCACTCGATGGAAATAAAAGAGCAACTGCCCAACGCCATCGAGGTCGTAAAAAAGCAGGGCCGGCGGGCCACGGCCCGGGTCCTCGGCGGCTGACCCGCACCGGCTAGCGGGCCGTAAGTTTCACCTGGCCGTCTTCGACCTCGGCTTGGTGCGTGACCCGGAGGTCCTCCAACAGTCTCCTATCATGCGAGACGATCAACAGCGTCCCGTCGTAGGCGTCCAGCGCCATCTCCAACTGCTCGATAGCCGGTAGGTCGAGATGGTTGGTCGGCTCGTCGAGCACCAAGAAGTTGACGCTGACAGCCTGGAAGCACGCCAGCTGGGCACGGGTGCGCTCCCCTGGCGACAATGTCGCCAGGGGGCGGTCGACGTGTTCGGCGCCCAAGCCGAACTTGGCCAGGAGCGAGCGGGCTTCGGCCAGCTCCAGGCCCGACAGGCGGAGGAAACCGGGCAGGAGCCGCTCGGCCGGGCCGGCAAAAGCGCCGTCGGGGGACACCAGGCCGGCGCGGTGCTGAGCGAGCTCGCCGGGCACGACGCTCGGGCCCAGGGACCGTTTGCCCGAGACGAGCGGGGCTCGGCCCAGGACCGTTTCCACCAGGGTCGTCTTGCCGGCGCCGTTGCGCCCGGTGACGGCGACCCGGGCGCCCCACTCGACCAACAGGTCGACCGGTCCCAGCCGGAAGTCACCCTTTTGCACCACTGCCTCGGACAGCGAGACCACGACGGCGCCGGCTCGGGGGGCAGTTGCCAACGCGTAGCGGAGCTGCCACGGCTCCCAGGGCTTGTCGACTTCCTCCAGGCGCTGCAGCGCCCGCTCCGTCCGCCGGGCTCGGGCCGCCAGCTGTTCGGTCTTGTTTATGCGGAAATCTCGTTGGAGCTTGTCCTTGTCTTTCGGCGCGCTGCGCTCGCGCGACGTACCGCTGGTCGCCCACTGCCGCTCGCGCTGGGCCCGCTCGGTCAGCTCCTCACGGTTGCGCCGGTACTTCTCGTACGCGTCCTGGCGGTGCCCGGCCGTCAGCGCCTTCTCCTCCAAATAGGTCGCCCACCCGCCTGCGTACAGGGCCGACTTGCGGGTGTGAGGGTCGATCTCGAGCACAGAGGTGACCGTACGGGCTAGGAAAGCCCGGTCGTGGGAAACGATCACGGTCCCTCCGCTCAGAGCGAGCACGAACTGCTCGAGTACCTCGAGCCCGGCGAAGTCGAGGTCGTTCGTGGGTTCGTCCAACAGCGAAATGTCAAAGCGTGACAACGTGAGCGCGGCCAGGCCGGCCCGCGCCAGTTCGCCCCCGGACAGCGTCGCCATAGACGAGCCGAGCAGGTCGGCCCCGGCTCCCAGCGCGGCCAGCCTGGCCGCGGCGCGTTCGCGGAAGCCCCCCGGGTCGACCTGGTTGAAGCGGGCCAGGGCGCGGTCGTAGCCCTCTTGTGCGGCCGGGCTCATGTCCCCCGCCGCGACAGCGGCCAGGGCCGAGCCCATGGCCTCCTCGGCCTCGGCAACTCGGCAGCCGCTCCGCAGGTACTGCTCGACCGTCTCGTCACGGGGACTTTGCCGGTTTTGGGCCAGGTAACCGACGGCGGCGGAAGGGGGCGAAACCTCCACCCTGCCCGCGTCGGGCACCTCAAGGCCCGCCAATATGCGCAGCAGGGTCGTCTTCCCAATGCCGTTCGGCCCCACGACGCCCATGCGCTCGCCCGGGCCCAGAGTCAGCGAGACGCCGCCTAGCACCACCTGGCCCGATCGGTGCCGGCACAGGTCCGTGGCCTTGAGGACAGCGCCGGAGGCCCCGCCCGGGCCGGGGAAAGCACCGGGACGAGAACGCAACCGGCGGCCGGCGGGTTCACTCATCGGCTTCGTCGGCCAGCAAGGCGGCCAGTTGCGCGGCGTTGCGTACCCCGAAGTCCTGGTAGCAGTTGTTCATGAGCAAATGCACCCTGGACGCCGTCTGGGCCAACTGGCGAGCCCGCCCCGCCCACTCCGCCAGTTCTGCGTCGCTATAGAGGTAGCGGAACCGCTCGGCGGCGCTCACATTGCGGGCGTTCCAGGTGCTGTCGGCCCGCCCGTGGAACCGGACGACGGCCAGGTCGTCCCGGGTGGCGGCCAGCACGGTGGGCAGGCCGGAAACGGGCGGGGCATCGACCACCACGGTGGCCAGGCCGAGATCTCTGAGGAGGTCGAGCGTCCGCTGGCGATCGGCTTCTTCCCACCACTTGGGCGAGCGCAGCTCGACGCATCCCAGGGTGCTCCCGAGGCGTTCGGCCAAGCGGGCCAGCTCGTCGCGGTTGGAGCGCCGAGGCACGAACCAGGGCGGGTACTGGAACAGCACCGCCCCCAAGCGGCCTCCGTCGTCCAACGGGCGCAGGGCGTCCATAAAGCGCGCCCACACTTCCTCCAGCGCCTCGGCAGGCAGGTGATGGGCATAGGCGCGGCGCTTTTCGGCCACATCAGGCGCCAGTTGCTGGCGGATGTCCGGCCACAGCGCGGCCGGGTCGACGGGGTGCCCTGTGAGCAGCCCGTAAGCCTTTATGTCAAAGCAAAAACCGTCCGGGACGCGCTCAGCCCACGAGCGGGCCAGTTCCCGGGTCGGGGGCCGGTAGTAGGTGGCGTCCGCTTCGACCAGAGAAAACTGCCCGGCGTAGTAGCGCAGCCTGTCCTCCGCGCTCATAGAACGTTTGGGGTACCAGGCTGTCTGTTTGGTCAAGGTCGGGTCCGTCCACGAGCACGTGCCCACCATCAGGGTGGCTCCGCCCAACGGCACCACGCGGGCCAGCGCCGGGGCGCCCGACGGCTCGTCGGGCCAGAGCCCCGGTTCTTTGGGCGTCGACAACCCGGCCCGCCTCAGGTGCCGCTGATCACCAGGATGCGCCCGCACTGGTCGCAGTGCTCGAGCGACCTGGCCGCTTCGTGACGTATGCGGTCGAGCTCCATGGCCGGCAGGGTCAGGTGACAACCGTCGCACCGGCCCCCGGTCAGCCGGGCCACGGCGACCCCTCCCAGGTGCTGGCGCAGGCGTTCGTAAGTGGCCAGCAGCTCGGGGCTTAGCCCTTGGGCGGCCTCCTGGCGCTGCCCCTGGAGCACGGAGAGGCTGGCATCTACGTCCGCCTCGGCCGCCTGCAGCGCCAGCGAAAGCTCGCCGGCCCGTTCGGAAAACTCGGCCAGATGGGCGTCGTAACCGGCCAATTGCTTGTCCAGCGGTTCTCGCTCCTCCATCAGGCCGAGGACACGGTCCTCCAGCTCCGAGGCCCGCCGGCGCAGGCCTTCGACGTCGTTGGCCATGGCCTGGAGCTCGCGTGAGGCTGAGACTGTCCCGCCATAAAGCCTTTTGTTGACCTGCAGGATCCTGTCCTCTGTAGCCTTGAGCTCGCGTTCGGCTTCGGCCTGGCGGGCGGCGACGACGTCTTGGAGAGCGGCGACCGAGGACCGGGCCGCCGTCTCCTGGGCGCGGGCCGCAGCGAGTTCGGCCAATTGTGACCTCTCGGGCAAATGGGCCTTCCTGTGCAGCTCTTGGTCTATCCGAGTGTCGTGGTCCTGAAGGTCCAAAAGGGCTTCGAGATCGGAGGTATTTACGGTCATGGCGTGGTCACCACCGGGGTCGCCGCCGGCGTGTGCACCGGGGAAGTTGGGGATGGGCTTGTGGGAGCAATGCCTCCCGCCTGCGTCGGTGCCCGCCGCGGACCGGGGGGCACAGTGGTCGTCGTCGTAGTGGTGGCACAGGGGACCACTTCGCCGTCCCAGACGCACGCGGTGCCCCCGACGCCGTCGTGGGACAACAGGTCGTCTTCCTCGAGACTGGCCGAGTAGATGTACTTGACCGGCGGTAGATCGTAGGTGTCGGGTGTGGGGAAGGCAATGTAAGACGAGTGGGCCAGGGCGTACTGCACGACGTCGTGCCAGATTTGCGTCGGGTAATCGGCGCCAAAGACCTCGACGCCGTTCACGTACATGGGCACCTCGCCCTTGGGGTCGCCCAGCCAGACCGACGAGGCGATGGTGGGGGTGATCCCGTTGAACCAGGCATCGACACTGTTCTCGGTGGTGCCGGTCTTTCCGGCCACGTCGGCGTTGCTCAGCGCCGCCGCCGTGCCTGTCCCGTACTGCACGACCGCCCGCAGGGCCACCAACGCCTCAGCGGCCACTTGAGCCGAGAACGCCCTGCGGCCCGGGCCCTCCCCGTTGTAGATGACAGCCCCGGTTTCGTCCACCACCCGGTTGACGAACCTCGGGGAATGGTAAATGCCCCCGTCCGCCACCGTGGCGTAGGCGGCAGCCATCTCGAGGGGCTTGACGGCTTCGCTACCGATCACGAGCGAGGGGTTCATCGGGTTGAGCGTCGAGTCCGTCAGTCCCATGCTGCGGGCGAGGTCGATGACCTTGGACAGGCCCACTTCGTGGGCCAGGCGCAAAAAGGCGCAATTTATGGAAAGCGCCGTGGCCTCTACGATGCTCACCACACCGTTGGGGTCACCGGGGTCGTTGTTCATCAACCGGCTCAGGTTGTAGCCGTTGGCCACCGGGACCCCGGGGAACAGGACGGCGCACGGAGAAGTGGCCAGTACTGAGTCGTATACGTTGTAACCCATCTCGAGGGCGGCGAGGAGCGTGAAGAGCTTGAACCCCGAACCAGGTTGGCGCTGGCCCTGGGTGGCGTCGTCGAACTGGTCGGTCCCGGGGTGGGGCCCTCCCACCAGCGCTTCGACATTGCCCGTCCGCGGGTCCAGGACGGCGAAGGCGGACACGACGTCGGGAAGGCTGGAGGGGATGTCCCTGACCGAGACCTCCTGCGCGTAGGCCTGCAACGACGGTATGTCGTTGGTATAGATCTTGAGGCCGCCGGCAAAAAGGGCGCTCACGCGCTCTGCCCGGGTGGCGCCGAGGGCGGGGTTGGCGAGCAGTTCGTTGACGACCTGGTCCACGTAATAGCCGTTGATGGTGTAAGAAATCCCGGGCCCATCGTGGACCACGGTGGGCAGAGGGGTCTCGTTGGCGATGACGGCCTGGGCGGGCGTGATCGACTTGTAAAAGACCATGCGCGAAAGCACCTCGCTGCGTCTTTCGCGCGCCCCCAGCGGGTTGGTGATGGGGTCATAGCCACTGGGGGCCTGGATCAGGCCCGCCAGTAGGGCCGCCTGGGCGATGTCGATGCCGTCGGCGCCCCTGTCGAAATACTCCTTGGACGCCGCCTGGACGCCATAGGCACCGTTGCCCAGGTAGACGAAGTTCAAATAAGCGTCCAAGATCTGAGCTTTGGAGTACTTGTCCTCCAGACGCTCGGCCAGGACCGCCTCTCTTACCTTGCGGCTGATGGTCTTTTGGTCGGTCAGGTAGAGGCCCTTCACGAGTTGTTCGGCAATGGTCGAGCCCCCCTGGACCACCGAACCGGCATTGACGTCGGCCAGCATGGCCCGGGCGACCGATTCCACGTCCATGCCGCCGTGCAACCAGAAACTGTGGTCCTCGGTGTCGAGCACGGCGTCGATGAGCACCGGGGAGATCTGGTCGAGGGCGACGGGCTGGCGGTTGAGGGCCGAGCGCAGGGTAGCCATTACCGTGCCGTTGGCGGCGTAGATCACCGAAGGGACCTGGGCGGCGGTAACAAGGTCCGGCAGGCGCACCTCGGTGGCCGTGGCCGTGTCGTGGACGAGGCGGCCGGTCGAGTACGCCACTCCGACCAACGCCGCCGCCACCAGGGCCCCCGCTGACACTATTACGAACACGAGACGCACTAGGGAGCGGCCGAAATGGGACATTTTCCTCAACCCACTGTACCTACCCGCACCTCTACGCCGACGTGCACCGCCCCGGCCGGGCCCGGGCGACGGGTGGTCAGTGGGCCAGCAAGCGCCGGGCGACCTCGGCGATCTGTTCGACCTGGGGCAGCGTGGCCCTCTCCAGGAGGGGTTCGTACGGTATATGCGTGTCGGCGGCGCCTATCCGGCACACCGGCGCGTCCAGGTCGTCGAAGCAGTGCTCGCCCGCCCACGACGCCACCTCGGAGGCGAAACCGCAGGTGAGATGGTCTTCCGACACCACCAACAGGCGTCCCGTGCGCGCGACGGACGAGGCCACCAGCTCTTTGTCCCAGGGGGCGATGGAGCGAAGGTCGATGACCTCCACGCTGGCGCCGGTCTGGCCCGCGGCCAGCACCGAGCGCTCCACCGTGGCGCCGTAGGTCACGATGGTGAGGTCGCGGCCCGCCTGCACAATGCGGCCCTTGCCGAACGGCAACCGGAAGCCTTCGGCCGGGTAGGCGTCCTCGGTGTAACGCTGGCGTAAAAGGTGCTTGTGCTCGAGGAAAAGTACCGGGTCCTCGCCGGCCAGGGCCGTACGCAGCAGGCCCACGGCATCGAGGGCCCGGGACGGCATGACGATCACGAGCCCGGGCACGTGGGCGAATATCGACACCCCCGACTGGGAATGCCAGTTAGCCCCACCGGCCAGGTAGCCCCCGATCGGTACGCGCAGGACCATCGGGCAGGACCACTGCCCGGCCGAGCGCCATCTCACGGTGGCCGCTTCGCTCTTGATCTGCTGCATGGCCGTCCAGATGTAATCGAAGAACTGGACCTCGGGCACGGGCCGCAGTCCCCGCATGCCCTGGCCAATGGCCCGGCCGACGATATTGGCCTCGGCCAGGGGCGTGTTGAAACAGCGGTCGGAGCCGAACTTTCGCTGCAAGCCGAAAGTGGTACCGAAAACACCTCCTTTACCCTCGAGCTCGTCCAGGAGCTCGGGCGGGGCGTCAGCCACGTCCTCACCGAAGACGCGTACCCGGGGATCTCTGGCCATGCCCTCGTGTAGGGCCAGGCGGACCGCTTCCCCGAGGGCGACCACGGGCCCCTCGTCGACGGCGAGGTCGGCGCCTGCCGCCTGGGCACCGCGGGCCGGGTAGGCCGCTCGCTCGTCATATTCGTCCGGCGCAACGTCGGGCAGGTCGACCAGGTGCTCGAACATCGTGGCAGGGCTCGGTCGCGGCGCCGCCAGTGCCTCCTTCGCCGCTTCAGCCACCAGCCGGCGGGCCTCTTCACGCATCTCGGCCATTTCGTCGGAGGAAAGCAGGCCCCCCTCGAGCAGGGCCCGCTCCAGGATGGCAATAGGGTCGTTCAAGACCTCGTCGTCCAGCTCGGACTTGGGCCGGTACTTGCTCTGGGTGTCGGCTGACGAGTGAGAATACGGCCGCGTCACCGTGGCGTGGACCAGGGCCGGGCCGAGGCCCTGGCGGACGCCGGCGACGATACCGGGGGCATTTTTGCGGACTTCGAAATAATCCCGACCGTCAATGCGATGGACGGCCAGCCCGGGGAAGCAGCTCACCAGCTCGGAAATAGGTCCCGGAGATTGTTGGGACGCCGGGACCGAGATCGCATAACCGTTGTCGGCTACGACGTACAAGACGGGTAGGCGCAGGGTGCACGCGGTATTGAGGCTCTCCCAGAACTCGCCCTCAGATGTCGCCCCCTCGCCCAAGGAGACATAGGTGACCTCACCTTCGTGGGCGGCGCAGCCGGCCGGTAACTCGTGGCGATGGGCGGTTATATACCGTCCAGCCTCGGCGCAACCGACCGCGGGCAGGCACTGCGAACCCGTGGGGCTGGACTGGGTGACGATGTTGAGGTGGCGCGCTCCGAAATGGCTCGGCATTTGGCGACCGGCCGATGCCGGGTCGTTGGCCGCGCCGACGGCCTGTAAAAGCAAGTCGGTAGGGCTGACGCCGAGGGACAAGACGAGCGACCGGTCCCGGTAATAGGGAAAAAACCAGTCGTAAGCGGGCCGCAAGGACCGGGCCAAGCCGAGGCACAACGCTTCGTTACCTGCCCCGGAAATATGGAAAAAACCCCGGCTCTGTTTCTGCAGAGTAATTTCGCGGTCATCGATGCAACGGGAGACCAGGGCCAGACGGTAATCACTGATGAGCTCGGCCACGGGGACGCCCCGGTACATTTCCGCGCTGTCGCCGGCAGGCATCGCCGCCACCGCCACCTGGCTCTCCACCACCGTCACCTGGTTTCCAGTCACCTGGTTTCCCGCCGCCAGGCCTGCCGTCGTGGGCGTCCCGCTGCTCGTACCGGTGCCCGGCGCCAGGAGAGCCATAAGCCGAAAGCTTAGCGTTAGCGCTCGCGCCAGCGAAACAAACTCCGTGACATTCTTGTAAAAGCTCTAATAATAAACATTATGGCGTCCGACTGATGAACGCCTGAATATTCGGTCGCCACCAGGCGGCTGGGGCCGCCTACCTTTGCTTCACGGCTGCCAGATCATGAGCGCCAACGCCATCAAGAACAAGACGTCGCAGACCGCCGCTCCCCGGCTCGCCACCAGGCCGCAGCGGGCCACCCGGGCCCGGGCGGCGCCGTCAAGTCCCGCCCACCCGGGCCCGGGCGGGCCGGCGGCCGGCAGGACGAGGGCGGCGCCGACCCGGTGCAGGTTGGGGACCACGGCGAGGGCGGCGACCAGGGCCGCCGCTACCCACAGCCCGAAGGCCGCCAGGTCCCACGCCTGGGCTACTCCCCCTCCGTGGGGCTCGGCCGCCAGAGCCCCCAGCCCAAGCCATGGCACCGCCAGCAGCGCCCACCACAGCCCCGCCGGCCGCCGGAAATAACGCACCAGCTCCTCGGTGGTCATGCCAGCAGGCGCGGCCGAGGAGGCTTCGTCCGCCACCTCGCCTGGCAGGTCGGTAGCCTCGCCTGGCAGGTCGGTAGCCTCGCCCGGCAGGTCAGTAACGGGGCCCGACCCGTCGGTGACGGTGGCGAAGTGCGTGGCCCGCCCGGCGTACGTGCCGGCGAAACCGATGCTGGCGAAACCGGTGAGCACCGCCGCCACGTGCAGCACCAGGAGCGTGTAAAAGAGCCCGTAAGAGCCGGAGGCCGCAGCCAGTATGGGTCTGAGCATCGGCACCGGTGCCAATATGTCCGCTCGCCGCCAAGGCGCGCCACACGCGGGCCGGGAGCGCCATCCTCGGGTGAGGGCCTTGCCATCATGCATGAGCCGGCCCGGCCCTGCGATGATCGCAATAGTGCACCCCAGACGGCTGGCGACGCTAACGGGCCTGGTCGCTCTGGTGCCGGCCGTTCTGGCCGGCGGGTGCGGCCGGTCCACCCCCAAGGCTCTGACGCCCACGACCGTGGCGACCGTGGCGACCGCGGCGACCACGACCAAGGGGACGGCGGCGACTACGACGACCACCGCGGCCCGGAGGAGCGTCCCTTCCTCGTCGCCTACTACCAGTCCGGCCGCTTGGCGGCCCCCGGCCCCGGAGCCGACGGCATCACAGGCGGCTTACGAACTGGTCGGGGCGTGGGCGGACAACGACCGCAGGGCGGCGCTAGCCGACGCCAGCCCCGCCGCGGTCGCCGCCCTGTTCGCCAACCCCTACCCTCCCGGCGGCCCTCAGTACCGCGGGTGCAGTACGCCGCCAGGCAACGCCCCGTCCAGTTGCGTCTTCCGCTCCGGCAACGACCTCCTGTCTCTGACAACCGTCGCCTTCCCCGACGGCTGGGGGGTCACCGCCGCCATCCTCGAGTCCTGAACCGCCGCGGCCAGCGGCGAACGGGCCACCCAAGCGGCCCGAGACTGGCAGAATGGGCGCGATGCCGCTGCACGGTACCTTCGACGTCCTCGATTTCAGCTCCGTGATGGAGCTCTTGGCAGACCGCCGCATGAGCGGGCGCCTGCACCTCCGGGGCCGTTCTTACACCGCCAACCTGTTCTTCGTCGACGGCGTAATCGTCGGTGCCGACCAGTCTGAGCACCAGGCCGCCGGGGTGGCGGGCGATGCCGCCCAGCGCATCCAGGAGACCTGTTTCGAGCTCCTGGGGACCGACCGGGGCAACTTCGAGTTCCACCCGGGACGGGCGAGCGCCCCTGTTGGGGGCACCAACATTTCGGTTGAGGAAGCCCTAGAGCAGGCTCGGCGGCGCTTGGCCGAATGGCAGGAGCTCCAAGCCCTGATCCCCTCGCTCGAGGTGCAGCCGCGATTGGTCTCCGAGCTCGACCCGGGCCAGGTGACCCTCGACCGGGAGCAGTGGCGGGTCCTGACGGCCGTGGACGGCCGCCGCAACCTGCGTTCTATCGGGCGAGCGCTGAACCTGTCCGATTTCG
>Ga0182027_10002719_pt1 | contig 28426 bp, 30 predicted proteins | sample 712E1DmetaG_FD_121300 | JGI IMG/M metagenome (GOLD analysis project Ga0182027, IMG submission 121300) | Permafrost microbial communities from Stordalen Mire, Sweden - 712E1D metaG (Illumina Assembly) | ecosystem: Environmental > Terrestrial > Soil > Wetlands > Permafrost | place: Sweden...
CAGGCACTACGCGCGGGCGTCAAACTGACGTTCCTAAAGGAACGATAATTCTATAGGTCGAAAGAAAACCCTAATTTTTTCCCCGCAAACGCTATACGGGCTTGTTATCCAAAATAACAAGCCCGTCCAACCCCAATGATAAAGATTTTGACCTACCATGCGCCCAATACGCTAAAAGCCAAAATCAACCCGTTTTTTGGGCAAATGAGCTTCAAGCGAATTTTGCCCACTTTCGGGCGACCGAGCTTCAAGCGAATATCGCCCACTTCGATGACACGAGTCATCGAAGCAAGCCTCAAACAAATATCTTTCTTTTTCTTCCTTCGTGTCCTTTGTGCCCTTCGTGTTTAATCTCTTTCCCGTTCGTAAAAGGAATTTACCAAATGGCAGTCATAGCCGATTTTCGTACAAAAATCCTGCTTCTTTTGGATGACGTTGCCCTCGCCAGATATACCAGTGATCAAGTTGACGAAGCCTTGCGCGAGGCACTCAACAAATACAACCGCTTCAATCCCATTGAAAAGACCTACATCATCAACGGCACCGGTGCTTATCGCATCACCTTGCCCGCCGACTTTGCCGCGCTTGCCATCACACGTATTGAATGGTTGTCTTCTTCTCCCACCGTCGATGATGCAATCCCGTTCTATGCGTATAAACCTGATGAGCAATGGGAAATCGAATTGCGATCATCCTATTCCACATCTGACACTCTCATCATCTATTATGCCGCTACCAATTTCATTGATGGATTTGATTCAGGCGCAGGCACAAGTATCCCCGCCGAAGATGTGGACATCCTCGCCCTGGGTGCAGCTGGCTTCGCCGCCCTCACGCGCGCTCACTCACGCGCGGAAGCGATCAACCTCGTGCCCAATGAAACCCAAAACCTTTTAGCCCTCGGTCAAAAATATCTGACCGAGTTCTACAATCATTTCGCCACAAAGCCAAAGACTTATGTTGTTGCAATATGGAAGCTGGACACAGAGAGAAATTTCTAAATGCGCTCCATCAATGCAACGCTCAAATCAGCCATGACCAATGGCAGCGGTACACCGGTTATACGCTTTTACCAACAGTCCACCGGTGGCGCAGATCAGCACATCTATAATGTGATCGGCTATGAACTCAAAGGCCTCGAACTACATGTCAAGATCGAAGCCTCCAAATTCGTCAAACCTTCCCAACTCACCGGCTATCTAACACGTGGATTGTCTATCAGCGGAGTCGAATACCTGCTCCCCACTAACTATTATGCCATTCGAAGTGTTGAACTCAATGATTCCTTTGCGATCTTCCATTGCCACATCTTGAATGGCAACAACATCGTTGCAATTCAAGCAGACATTCCTACCAATACTTTGTTATCCAATCTCGCAGGTTCCAATTTCCAAAACCTCACTCCAATTTATAACGTGGACTATACCGAAGCCTGGACAGGTTTTCAATTCGCTCCACAAAACCAATTAATCAATCTCGCCGACAACACCACATTGGAATCGATACTCATGCAGAAATATTGTTGCTACATTTCTGCACACAATGACATCATCGGAGCCGCCAGCGCACAGAAGATCAAATTCTTCTCGACCTATTGGCGTGCATACAATCTTTACAACAATTCAAACCCAACCGTTAAAAACATCACAGCTCTCAAAGACCTGCATCTCTCATATTTCAATCCCATCAATCGCTCTTGGATCTGGACGGATGAACTAAAAAACAAATATCGCCAGAATGGATCAAACTATCGCTTGCATAATCTTGGCTACATGCCTTCCACCGCCACCTGGCCTTATCCCACCAACATGCCAAACGTTCAAACAACATTTCAATGCATGATCTATCCTGACTTTGAACTTCAAGATGGGGATAATATTTCGCTAACCACATGCGGTCAAGCGTTCAAAACCATGATCAAAATCGCAGAACGATTTAACTGGGGAGGCATCCCCTGGCACATGGAATTAAGCCAGATCGACATCGTCCCCGCAGGCGGACAAACCACATCATACACACCGTATAACACAGTAATCAAAATCCCCAAACCACCATACTCTTTTCCTGTGAATTAGAAAATGTTTGACATCATTGACCCCACAAATTTTAGCAATGTCCTTTCCTCTGACGATAACAATATTCAACGCGCATTTGAAAGCATTGATCAAAATTCCCAAGCAGCCCTTGGGTTCACTCCACGCACAGCCCTATCAGCCGCCAGGACCTGCTACGTCCGCACGGATGGTAGCGACTCAAACGATGGCTCGGCCAACGACGCGGCCCATGCCTTCCTGACCATTCAAAAAGGATTGAATGTAGCCTTTGCTCTTGATCTCAATGGCTACAACGTCACAATCTCAGTCGCAGATGGCACGTACACCGGAGCGATCAGCATCACATCCCCCCAGGTTGGTTCAGGACAGATTACTCTAAAAGGAAACACGACAACCCCTGCAAATTGTGTCATCAATAATGCAGGTGTCAATGTATCCAATGGGGCAAGACTATATCTGCAAGGTCTCAAGATCATCTCGTCGTCTAGCGGACTGAACGCAAATACAGGCTCACAAATTATAGTCAATGGCCTGTTAGTGTTTGGCGCCGCTACTGCTTATCATATATTCTCGCAGTCAAACTCCATCATAACGCTGAGCGCAAACTACACTATCAGTGGAAATGCCCAGGTACACATCTATGCAATCAACGGAGGCATTGTCACGTATTCCTCCGGAATGACAGTTACACTCACTGGCACACCTGCATTTTCAAATGCTTTTGTCCTTACGGATATTCTTGGCGTTGCCCGTGCTCAAAATATTACATACTCCGGCTCAGCCACTGGCAAACGCTATAGTGCCACCCTCAATGGCGTGATCCAAACCTACAGCGGCGGCAACGCTACCTACTTCCCCGGCTCCGTGGCCGGTACCACCGCCACCGGCGGACAATACAATTAAAATTAGGTTTCTTGTCCGGCTTAGAATCTTTTTAGTTCACAAAACACTACATTGCACTCATTTACACCAAGTTCAGCTATTGTTGCTCGATGTCTGTCAAGTTCGTCATTCCCGAAAAAACTAATTTTCCAATGCACCCTATTAATATCTATGTTCTTAATGATTTCTTTGAAGTAATCAATGTCGACGGGAGACAATGAGTGACCGAGAACATATATGTTTGTAACTCCATGAAGGCTGGCAAAGAATGGTTGATTTGCTTTTATTATACTTTCCACATTTTTGAAGGTGCTTTTAAAGTACCCATTAATTATTTCGTTCCCTTCAATAATTCTTGGGTCCATATCTGCATCGGCAAAATTGTCTTTTTGTGAAATGCTGGGTTTCCATGTATGCCCAAGCACAATTTCTTGATTAGGGTTTCCAGCTTCGCCATGAATAAAAAGAATATTATTTTTCGGCACTTGATAAATCATTGAAAGTGTCGACGTATAGTTGAATGAAAAGTACTTAGCATTTCTATTAATACTGAGAGGTTGTCCTTTTGCTTCAACAAGTTTAGGTATATATATTTGCGCAACCCATTCTGTGAATCGAGTTTTTAAATTTGCAGACAATCCCTCGACAATCTTGTCAATCTCATATTGATAGTCATGGTTGTATCTATCATGCCAATCATCTGCACTATATGACTCTAGAAATAATGACGCATGGTCAAGAATGGTCTCGCCATCAAGGTCACCCAGTGCTTGCTCAAGGTCAGACCAGTTTTCACCGACCAGAACATATTCCTTAACGAGCTTATAGAGGGAAGGGTTTGTGCTCAAAAGGTAGTTCTTAAAATCAGAAAACCGAGACTTTATCCCGTGATATATATCAAACCCGTTGCCGACTATATAAAGATTTTCTTTATTCACATCACTCTTTCTTTATGGTTGTCGGGCTGTTCCTGGCGGGTCACAGGGCGGGCGCGTAACTTCACGATCGCAGAGTAAACCCGCGGTTGACAACTGTTTTAATCGCTTAGCATTCCTTTGATTTGTTAAACAATCTGGCTTCCCACGCAATTTTGTTTTCTTCATCCGGCACGGCTATCATAAGTATTCGGCGTGCTCTGGTGATCCCAACATATACAATTCTTAATTCTTCATCATCCGAAGCTGAAACGTTTTCTCTTAGTAAGGTCTTATATAATTTGCCGACCCCCTTTTGTTTTAAAATAACAAGAACAGCTTCAAAGGTCTCGCCTTTTACTGAATGAATGGTGCCAATTTGATAATCACAATCAGCTAAATTCTTATTGCCAGTTCTAAAAAGCTCATCAAAAACCATATCTTTTTGTGAGTTCTTAATTTTGAGCACGATGTCAAGCTTATTATCCTTAATAACAGTATTTGCTCTATCTATCCATTCTCCAATTGTACAGTTTGTATCTGGGAGCTTTTTCATGAGATCATACATATTTTTTCTAAATTTTACGAAACCAATTTTCTCGATCTCACGCTCCAAATCGTTGGTTGAACAAAATTTACAACCTGTCAATGAACTTATAATCGCGTCTTGCATTTGACTAAATCCTTCCCTAAACTCGCCATTGCAAAAAAGATATTTGCTCTTCGCAAATTCTTTTGAGTAGAGACAATCTGTTTCCCATGGCTGATTGCCATAATCTATCTCGCCTAATCCTGTAATAGCATAATAAAGATTCTTACTTCTGAAAATAACAGCGACATTTTCTGGCGTCACATCAATATCATAATCTGCGCAAAGACCTTTAAACTCACAAATGAGTTCGCTGATTTTCTTGATATCATAAGTTCTCACTAAAGGAATAAATTTGCATTCTTTCACTTTTTCATCAATCGCTATTGATATATCTTGCAATGTTGACAATCGGTATGTACTATTACATATATTCTGAGAACTTCTTCTGTTTTCGTTAAGGATTATCGAGTTATCCTTCCACTCCTTGTATTTATTGATAAATAAATGAGGTTTAGCATCATGCCATTCGAAAATCGCTTGATCTGGATCTCCGACCAACATGATGTTCTCCAATCCATTATCTATTAGCAAATCAATGATCTTCATTTGAATTTCAGATGTATCTTGAGCCTCGTCAACCATAAAAAGAGGGAATCTGTGAATAATTGCTTTTGCTACCTTTGGATAATGTTCCAATATTTTCATTCCGAAATAATTAGCATCATCTTGATTTGCATAACCGGCCTTTAGCAACCTTTGTTTCGCGGTTGTTATATATTTATTGTTATGCCAATTCTTTGGCATAATGGTCCTATCAATTGGATAGAGTACTCCATTAATATCGTAAGTGAGATTTGGAAAAAAGCTGTCTGAGAAAGTATTGCCTAACCAATTTCCATGCGGTTCGCCCACCAGCATAGGTCGATTTTGACAACCGATGACCAAATGGCCGTAAGGAAGAAATATGAATTTATTTACAAAGCTATCAATTGTGCCTATAAAGTGTGGGTAGGGAATTGGTTTTCGGATTTTAAAATGTGTTGTAACTTGTCTCTCAATCTCCTGCCATGCTGCATTTGTAAAAGAGATAGTAGCAATTCCTTGATGATTTAATGACCATTTTGAGATCCTGTGTGCAAGCCTGGCAGCGACAGAATAGGTTTTACCACTTCCAGGACACGCTCGAACAACAAACTTTCCTTCTTTTTCAAAGACAACTTTTCTTTGACCTTCAGAAAGGGTATCAAACATCTATTCGCCCTTTACTACCCATTTGATTGCATCCTTAATATAGTTTGGTACAGTAAATGCATTTCTCAAATCGACATCGCTTTCTAATTTTACGGCAAGCCTATAAGATAGCTCTGTTTTGGCTTTGTTTGAATTAACCTTCTCAAGAAACTTATCAGCATGTTCTTCTATGGAACCCCCTTCTTCAATATTATCTACCGCATTTGGATGTATCTCTCTAAAAATGTTGAGCAGAACATCCTTATTATTTCCTGCTTTGAATAGTTCAATTTCAAACGTTTTTTCTGCCAATAAGACCTTCAGCAATCCTCTTTCAATCTCCTTAGCTTTGGCTGCTCTTGAAGAGATGCGTCCATCCTCTTTTCGGTCGTCATCTGTCAATATTGCACATCTACAATTCAGTCTACGGCTTGCGTCTTCGGAATTGAACAATTTCCCGAAGTGGTCGAAGGCAACGCCATTTACATTAACTATTTCGATCCCCTTCTTTTCAATATTGTAATCCACACCAACAATTTTAGAAAAAATTGGAAGCAAGAGGGCTTCTGATATTCCTTCGACGAGTATCACTCCATTCGCAAAGAACAATTGACATTTTGTAACATCAAGGAATTTTCTTAGATATTTCTTGTTGCTCTCATCCAAATTTGAATTCTTTATTGACAGTGATGAAATCTCCGAACTTTGTTCTTGAAGTACTATAAGTGAATCCAAGTTGGCTTTAGCTGTAATAGTAGGCGAATGAGAAGATACGAAGATCTGAAAGCCGACCTGATTCAATTTGTTTATATAATCAAAAAAAATATTTTGTAGCTGAGGGTGCAAATGGGCTTCGGGCTCCTCAATGAGGAGCGCTATATATGCTTCTCCCTCTAGTTCCTTTTGTCGTTTCAAATCGCCCAAAACTGTCGCAATATAGATGAGATTGTTATACCCGAGACCATTCTGACGTAGCTCAAAATACTTCTGGTTGTCTTCACTCCCTAAAACGTTTTCGTTATAAACTGGAGTCTGTATTCTGAGATTGTCCACAATCCTTTCAAACTCATATGGAAGGAAATCTATCTTCACATTCTGTTCTTTGCCAGATATTGTCGTCTCTTTTAGATGTTCATTTACCTTGTCTTTACCTTGCTTGATCAATTCATTCCATTCTTTATCATCACTAAGTACTTTACGAACTTTTCCCGATAGTGTATCCTGCATTTTCTCATCAGTCACGATCTTTAAGTACAATTCGCCTAACCTGTTGCCTCTAACGGGTCGCAAATAGTGTGCTGCGTCTCTCAGAGCGTCTAAATGTATAAAATAAATCAGGTCCAATACATCAGGAGTTATTTGCTGACCTTCTTTATCGCCTCCCCATACACTGTAGCGCACTCTCTTAAGGCCATTGCGTTCATCGATATAATACCGGAAATGTATTTGTAGCTCTTGCTTATCGTGTTCTCCAACAGAATAAAGGTCATGATATATTCCTGTTTCAACTTCATTTTCGATTTCAAAGTACAGGTGAAATTCTATATCACCTTTTGCAGCTTCGGGATTATTCTTATCTAAATGAAAATCACTTTCTGAAATCCATATATCTCGCTGTTGTCTTCCATAACTTAGGCAAACCCTCAAAGCATCCAAAACGGCGGTTTTCCCAGAGTTATTTTCTCCAATAAGAATATTGACGCCTTTATTGAACTCTATTGAGACATTCTTAATACATCTGTAATTTTTTATCTCTAATTTTCTCAGGAACATAGTATCCTCAGTCTCCCAGCTGTTGTTTTATGAAAATAGCAATTAATGCACGTCCGGTATTTGAATTTTTCTCGGATTCTTCATCTTGATTAAAGTGCTGTCCAACTAAATATGGAAGGCTCTCGCTTATACGCTAAAACCAATTGAGACGCTTGGTCACTCTAGATTAAAATGGGATGAGAGATTATTTGAAGTATACCACTATCCAGGAATCCAGACTTTCGGGCACATTGATGGTTATTTCTAGCAGATCGCAGTGCGCCAGGACAACATCGTACACGCAGAGTAAGCCCGTCAACGGTTAGGGAATCCGAAACACCGCGTAGGAAAGATAAAGCAGAACCGCAAGGCGAGCTGAGCCAACTGCTTCCCCGGGTCCGTGGCCAGCACCACGGCCAGCGGCGGCCAGGACGCAAAGTGCCACTGGAATTAACCATATTTCACATGAATTCTTCCTGACTGGGGATTTAAAATTTAGTAGTAAGCAGCTTTGTTCTAGATTATAATTGTCATAATAAATTACACAAAAAGCCTAGGTGCTTGGGTCTATTAGGAGCAATTAATGCCACAAGTTAGATCATCTAAGAAAAGTATCAAGAAAATAAAAGAGCACAAACCCAAGAATAAGAAATTAGATATTGGTTTTGTCAGAACTTGTGACTGCGCACCTAATCATATAAATTGCATGACAGCAAAAGACTGGTTGAAAAGTCAAATTGGTGTTTGGCAGTTCTTCTATGAGGGTCGAGATATTAGAAAGAAAGAGATACATCCTGCTACATTTCCAATATCACTTGCCAAAAAAGTAATTTCACTTTTCACGCACGAAGGAGAGCTTGTTTTAGATCCCTTTGTTGGAAGCGGGACAACCCTTGTTGCCGCTCAGGATTTAAATCGTAATGCCGTTGGTTTTGATTTACAGGATAACTATATAAAACTTTGCAAAGAAAGATTGGCTTCAAACAACCTATTTAACAAAGCTCAACAGATTCCTGTAAAAGATGATGCCAGAAATATAAACGAGTATTTAGAGCCAGAGTCAGTGAGTCTAATATGGACTTCACCACCCTATGCAAATCTATTAAACCGCGCTCGAAAGAATAAATCTAGGCGCGATAGGGATAATGGTCAACTAGGAAAAGTGGAACAATATTCACAAGACGAACGCGATTTAGGCACCATGGCTTTAGATGATTACGCCAAGGCCATGGGAGATATATACGAGAATCTATTGCCATTGCTTAAAGTTAAAGGTCATTGTGTGATAAACGTTCCAGATATGTGGTGGGAAAATCAGAGAATTACGATCCACGTCTCTCTTATCGAGGAATTACGAAAAAGAGGGTATGAATTGCGAAACATAATCATTTGGGACAGAACAAATATTGTTAATGGCATCGGAATCTTTGGGTGGCCGAACAACTATATAACTATGGGCGTGACTTTTGAGTATTTGTTAGACTTTTGGAGACCTCCTTCAGCTGCAAAAGAAACTGACTGAAAGCGGAGTGAAAGCTCATCAGAGAAACGATACTGGTTAGAGAAGATTGTTCAGAATTTTGGGTTTACAACCTAGCGAATAAACGTGACTGGTGGCACCGCACTCTGCCGGTAATGGAAAAATTCTTAAAAGGACTCTGAACATAATGAAAATCTATAGCAAAGAAACTCTCATTGTGGCACTTAAAGAAATAAGGGAAACAGGATGGATAAAGAATGCACGTCCTGGAAATGTAGGTGGGGTCGGAAACACATTAGAAGATTTACTTGGGATTGAAGAAAATAATTTACCTATTCCCAATGCTGCTGAATGGGAATTGAAGGCACAAAGAAAAGGAAATAAAAAAGGTGGAACAAGTTACACCACTTTGCTTCATAGTGAACCATCCCCTAGAGCATTACGATTTGTTCCCACAATCCTTTTATTGAAATACGGATGGCCACATCAAGAAGCCGGAATAAAATATCCGAAAGATGAAATGAGTTTTCGACAGACTATCAATGCAGCAAACCGAACGGATAGAGGTTTTGGTGTTGTAGTTGACCATGATAATCGGCGGGTGGAAGTATCGTTTGATTCTAGGAAGGTGCATCCGAGACACGAAGAATGGCTCGATTCCGTTCAAAAAAGAGTAGGGAATCTAGGTGAACTTAATCCACAACCTTATTGGGGTTTTGATGATTTATTCCACAAGGCAGGAACTAAACTTCTTAATACGTTTTATCTCAAAGCACAATCAAAACGTGTAAACGGGGAAGAATATTTTTTTTACGACGAGATATTCGTCTTAAAATCATTTGATTTAAATAAGTTTCTCACAGCAATAGAGACCGGAGAAGTTTTAGTAGATTTTGATGCGCGAACTGGTCACAACCACGGAACGAAAATGAGATGTAGAAATGATGTTTTGCCTACACTTTATGCAGAAGTACAAAAACTTTAAACAGACCGGGGTCGCGGTCGCAAGCTCCTCGCCAAGGATGAGAACCTCGAACCGCTAGGTTCACAGTCTCGTTACTTCATGAAATTGCACCATGCAAGGTGTGGTCTCTCAAATTGGCAGAGCAATGAAATTTACAGCTTTTTTGGAGCAAATCGCATGAATGAAATTGCCCAGTTATTAGTTTCTAGATGGTATATAGTAACGCCTATCATAATTATTGTCATAGTGATGATCTTTATTCTCATTCGGAGGGGTTATATAAAGCAGATTGATTTGTTTGGTATTAAGATTGATTTTCAATCTCATGACAATCAAAACTCTAGAGAAAAGACGGTTCCAAAACCTAACATCAAGAATTCTAAACAAGAAAATCAAGGTTCTATTGTTCAGGGAACTATTAATAAATACAATAAATCAGTTGACAATGAGGAAGTATCAGGGATTCCAGTCTACTCTGCCGATTCGCAGGAATTTACAATAAACGATCTTCACTATTACAGGCGAGTTTTTACTTCCGATGCAATCAAAGATCTTCAGAAATTAGAAATGACACAAGACCAAGTTATTGATCTTGTACAGATCGAATTTCTAAGCCATCTGCCTTATTTTAGGTACGATATTCTCGATTACCCACTTCCTGTGCAGCGTCAATATTTAGTTGTCCTTGATAAAGTTGGTCGAAGTGTAACAATTCGGGCAATTAAGAAGGCTGAGTGGACTGAACTTGAACTGGCTAGCTGGAGTTCAATCCTTGGGTTATATAGGAGATGTACCAGACTTCAATATAGAACTGATAGAGATTACATACTACGACCAGAAGTCATAAGAAGGATCACGGCTGATCATAATTATATTCTTAAGCATATTCTCAGACATTTAGCTCAATACAAAAACGTCGATATAGGTAATGGTGGTGACATTGGCGGGGGGATAGCGAGCTATATGGGCGGTTTGACTAGAGTCTTGGCGCACGTATCAAACAAAGAGTCAATTAAGGTTTTGTCAGAACAGGATATGCTATCGCTGGTTAAAGCGTTTGAATATCCTTTTCCTGAAGAATACAAGTATATTCCTTACCATATTGCATCCTCATCATTGGCTTTATTGAGCATTGATGAAGTAGTGAGCGATGTCGAGAATAAGATCACATCCGAAGATGCTGGTCAAGCTGAAATTGTGTTGGCATTAGAAAAGTCTCTCCAATATATTCACAAGATCATTCTATCTATTATGTGATGACAGCGACGCGTGACAAAATTCGCAATGCAATTCGTCAATATCATAATGGATTCCTAACTGCCTAATGTCACTCTATAACGATCATAAATGTAAGTCAATAGGAACAGAACCTCGAACCGCTAGGTTTTAGGTTCCATTACAACCAAGATTGTATGTAGTACGCATAAGAGCATCCGTCTGACAGTTGATTCCGCGTCGCGTGCCTTTGATGGCTTGTTCTGGCTTTCCCTTCGGCGTCGTTCCTCCGCTACGTCTGTTAGTTGGTCGCGTCTTTGCTTCGGTCTTGTACTGGCTGATCCCTTCGGGGGCGTGTCGCGGGCTTCCGCCGGTGTTGCGCCTGTTCGGTAGTGCTCTGACCCCCGAACGGCGCTACTAAGCTGGTAAGGCCTTCTGCGGACATCGCAGCGAACAGAAAAAACACACGTTGATCAAACCCGAAAGCCATCGCCGTCAAACTTCGAAAAGAACACGCTTATCCCATCTTGCCTGCTCTCAGGTTCGGATAGCTTCGCGAACTCTGATAAGGCCTTCTGCGGACAGCGCAGATAATAAACTTCTGTAAGTGCCATAAACTTCTGTAAGTACACAGGACAAGAGCACTTCGGGCAGAGCGTGCGTCTCCTCCGGTGCTTCGTCAGGTGTGATCACAGGCACACAGAACGTGAACGCCTGCACACCGCCTCGCCCCTCCCCCGCCGAGATAAAGCACCACGCACAGCCCTCAGCCAAACACACAAACAAGTACACCGTCATGGGATTGCGCTTTCTGCCCACGAACTCGGCAGAGCGCAACCCATCACGGCATTTCTTGTAAGTACACAGATCAAGAACGCTCGTGCCAGTAGCAGGGCGGGACCGCTTCGCTTCGCTCCGCCTGCCACGGGCAGAACACCCTCGCCCTGCTACTCAGGCACTCACACGAACACAGAACATAGTTTCTGTAAGTAGGCTTCGGGCAGAGCGTATAGCACAGCGAAGCGCTAGATAGGAATCCACCGGGTTCAGAACATCCCTTCAATTCGAGGTAAAATAATATCCAAACCTTATTTTAGCCTGAATATGCTTGTTCATTAATTGCTAAAGCAGAAAAATACGTCAACAGGAACAAGACCTCAGAGTCCCAGACCTAATGCACCAAGGCCACAATCGATAATGAAGGAGGTTGACCATGCTAGAAAGAAGAGAAGTAAGATGTGAGTTTATTACACCCGAATACCTACGCAAAATAGGCAAGACTATCGATAGCTTAACACCGACTCATCTTCCTGAACGCATTTATTTTTGGCAAAAGTCATATGGATATCTAAATTCTGCGAACAAATTACTGTTACTGTATAGAACCGATGAACAAATCCAGAATAATGAATACAATCTTTGTTATTCCGACTTAAATCACCGTGATGAAGTGACTGATTGGAACGCCGTGGAGATAGTCTACGGGAATAGTATTCCTTTTTTGGGATCCTTCATGCTTGATAACCCGTATTTTGTCATTGTAAATGACAACGACGAAGCCGAATTAAGAAATCACGCCGACCTAGTGGATCCTTCTGAAGCGGGTTTAACCCCGCAGAGCAAGTTCATAGGCATCGTTCTTTCAGACGGAATTCATATCGACCGGGTAATGATGTCACCTGGTCTATCTCAAATAAACTATGACCTCTTGCTCGGTCTTTTTGCGAATTACAATATTGAGGTAAGGACGGATGAGATTAGCAATCTGGTTCGAGAGAAATTCGGAAATGAAAGCAAAGTTTCTCTACGTTCAAGCAGTAAAGATCACATGAAAAGGCTGTGTAATCGGATAGTAGAGGATCCAATTTCTTTGAAGCTATTTGACTTTGGCTTGCCAAACATAAAATGGCACGGACCGTTGCAGACAACCGACTCTGATGCAGTGATAATTGCATTCTCGAAAACTCCAAACACAGATATCCCAGACAGAAAACAGAACGTAAAGAAGAAAAGTTCTCGCAAAAATCGCACATCTAAGGCTCAGCCTGTGACGAAAGCCCCTGCAAGAGGAAGCAGGGCATCTACCAACCCCGGTTTAAAGAATAAGTATACGGGAGCCTCTCACGCTAGATCACAAACGAAGACGCGAGTGGTCAAGAATAAAAAGTAGGAGTCGGATGTGCCGGTAATGGCAATCATCAGGTTCTATGGGAATTGACAAGCGATCACAAAAAAAATCATAAACTCTTGTAAGTACACAGATCAAGAACACTGCGGAGCAGAGCGTGGTGCCGCATTCACCCGCCTTCTGCGGAGATAAAACACCACCACGCACAGCCCGCAGCCAAACACAGAACGCCAGAGCGTGATTACTGGAAGGACACCAGTAACACGCCCTGGCACGTGCACAGAACCATCGGATGGCTCCCGTCGCCCCCGAACCCCTGCCGCTGGGCGGCCTTAGGCCTCCCCGTCCCACCTCCCTTCGTGCTGACGCCGCGCGCTGTAACGTTCGTCGGTTCGGACGGTGCGAGTACGTCCGCCTCCCTCCTCCGTCCTATGCTGGCGTCAGCACATCGGCCAAGAACAAAAATATATTTTCAAAAGGATACGATCAAAAACCCTCGAACGCCGACCTTGCGCTTAAGGTGTAGATGGATGCAGACGCTGATATAAGCTATAAAAATTGGCATAAACGATCGCTGCTAAAACACCAGCAGCAGTTCCAGATGTAAGGCCGATGGTTTTATCAATTTGCTCCAGGAAGGTCAGCAAAAACATTGCGAATGAGCCGATACCAAGAACAATTGCAAATGTCCTTGAAAGCAAAGGTTGAGAGACGTGATCAAATGCGAAATCAACAACCTTTACGGAAAAAGTTTCTGATTGATATTCTATGTTTGTTTTATTGTCGAGAATTGAAAGAACAACTTTATGCTCACCAGGTTGACAGGTATCTAATGGCTTTCCAAGAAATGTCATTGAAGTAGAAGGTGAATCTAATTGCTTGGAAATTGGTTCTGGAAAAGTAATATCCGGGGAATACAACTTAATTTTTATCACCTGTCCAAACTTAATTTCAGTATCATAAACATGATCACTTGCATCTTCACCAATAATACCCTTTATTCTAGCCTTGGCATCTGCATCTAATTCCTCGAAATAAATCTGAACCCAAAAAGGAGATTCAAATCTTTTAGTTATTAGTCTTGGATGAGCAACCGAAATCTTGAAATTTTTTTTACAGATAAAAGCCAAAATTCTTTTGATGTGCTCTTCCTTAAGAGCATATTTCTCTTCGATAATCTTTTCGATAATACTTCTTGCTTTTTTGTCTAGCAGGTCAGGAAATATAGGTGCTTCTAATGTTTTTCTTTGCCCATAGGTGTTGCCCTTTTCAATTTCTTTAAACAACTTCATTCTCATATACAACTTTGCACTTGCCTCACCAGCACGAAAAGTCGGTTCGAGCGCATCATACAGCTTATTGGCCGCTTGAAGGATCTCGCGATCGTCACCAACCTTGTTTCTTTGAATCGCATCCCTCAATTCCTTTATGTTAAGGACAGAATTTGGCTCTTTTTCAAAGTTTTCAATTGCGACCTTTAGATTAGTTTCTATCCCATATTTACAGTCGATTAATGCTATTAGCTCTAAATAGAGATCGTACCCGGACTCTTTGAGACCATAATAGCGAGCCAAAACCGAAAGCATGATGGCATTTGTGACCGGATCCATGATAGTCTCCTTAACCTGATAAATTATAGCATTTTCCAAGCACACAAAAACCAATAAGCAATCACTATAACATATTGGGGCAAAGCCCTTCAACAGGCTTTTAAGAACATATACACCTTCTGCCCGAACGCCCATGGCGACGTCACTACGCACAGCCGCCCCGCTCCCCTCCCAAACCCAACCCCTCACCTCATGTCCTTGCACCCCGCACCCGGCCACCGCGAGCGCAAGTCCAGCATGGTGTGTTGAAGTTGGGATAGGGGCGCAGGGCTTTTCCTTTTCCCTTGCCCTCTTGGGGTCAGGGCTGACTTGGCGAGCGGCTATGCCCCGCCAAGTCAGCCCTTTTGTTTATTGGCAAGGTCGGCGCAGTTGCGCCTAAAAGCCTGTGCTTCGTGCCGCAAGACCACGCCATAAGGTAAAGAGCATTGAAAGATACGAACCTTGACACCTTTAGATTATAGGACTATATTATCAGACAAGGAGAGCCCAAACCATGTCAGAGAAAAAACAACCCTCCAAAGTCGAGAATCGCGGCGGAGCCAGGGAAGGCAGCGGCAGACCAAAAGAACTCAAAGGCGGAAAGGTCTATAAGTTTTATCTCGATGACGCAACCATTGCAGCTCTCGATAGAATAAACAAGAACCGGTCAAAAGCCATTCGCATCCTCGCAGGCACAGACAATCCCCTTGAATAAAGGGGATTTTTGTTTGAGATCCACAAGCCATAAACTTCTGTAAGTGCACGGGGTAAAGAGCATTGAAAGATACGAACAAAATCCACCCCACGAAATACTTTTTCCGTTTAGTGAGTCCGTTGATCATAGTCTGAAAGCTCCATCCACACCGCACAGCTTATCAGTGTCTGAATCCAAACTGTACCACCAGGCTGATTCCGTTTAGGATGCCCGCGCTTCAATCTGACAAGGCTACGTCTTTTTCCGTTTCGATAGCTTCTTAGGCCGTCGGTGGACGGTTGGTCTCGTTATAGAAAGCTGGCACCCCCCTTGCTTTTCCCGTTTAGGAAACTTGCACACGACTTAACCCCCGTTAAATACAAGACATTAGCTGATTGCCGTCTGACCCCTGCGGTCTGCGGGATGGGAATGTGTTGCGGCTGACCGTTTCGCTGGCTATTCCTTGGCGCGGTCGGTAAAGCTTTTTCCGTTTAGAAAGCTTATCACTGCCGCTACTTATCTGAACGTTTTCTCGCTCACTATAAGGTGGGGCGTTCCGGCTTTCCCTACCGATTTAGTCCTTTTTCGCCCTGGTGCTTTGCTCCTTGCGGCTCGTCCCCCGCGACTTGTCACGGCGCGGGCCGTGCCGGTGATCCATCTGGCCGCCATCGTCATATTTGATTATATGCCTATATTTTCTAATCAAACTCTAACCTTCATTTTGATTATATGGGCATATAATCAGACCATGATAAAAAATAACCCCGCCCCTTCTGCTTTTTCTATCGCCCTTTCGGTTACAGCCCGTCAGCCTGTCGGCATTACCTTTCGTAATACCGGCTCGATGGTAATCCACATCCCGACCCCTTGCCGCTCTTGCCCTGCCTCCCTGCTTGCTTCTTTGCTTGTCCGTCACTTGCACGCCCACGGCTACCGCGCCCGCGTTTATGTTTGGCGCGCTTTTTCCGTTTCCGGCTTTGGCGTGGTGGTGCATCCATGACCACCACCGCCCCGATAACGGCTACCGTTTATTTTGGCGGCTCGCGTTCCCTGCCTCCCTCCGCTTTTCCCCTCGTTTGTTCTGTGGTTTCCTCCGTGCTTGCTTTGGGCGCTTCGGTTTCTGTGGGTTGTGCTATTGGTGCTGACGCTCAGGTTATACGCGCCGCTTTTCGTTTTTCTTCGTTTCCGCGTGTCACCATTCGCGCCGCTTTTGACGCCTCCGGCTTTGGCTCTTGGCGCTGTTCGGCTGTTGATCTTGTTCGCTTCGCCGCCTCTTGTGGTGTGCCTGTTATCTGGGCTAGTCCCTCCCTTTTGCGCGCCCGCCTTGTTGCCCGCCTTATGGCTCGCTCTCGCGCGGGCCTTGTGGGTTGTTCTGTTGCTGTTTTCTTTGCCCCCGGCCCCGGCTCGCTTGCTGTTGCCCGCGCCGCCGTTGATCGACATATCCCCGTTTATGCTTTTTCCCCCTTCGCCCCATCCGCCCCGCGTGGGTGTGTTGGCTCGTGGTCTCCTGCTACCTTCGCCGCCCTTGCTTGTTGGCTTTGGTCGCCTGCTCAATTGGTTCTTCCAGCCGATTAGCTACCGGTTGTTGGTGAGATGGATTTTCTACCTCTTTCTTTTGATGCGCACTCACCCAAATAAAAAGCCTAGAAAAGAAACACAGGCAAGGCAAAGCCTCCAAACCCATCGGGCGCGATGTAAAAGCGCAATCACTGGCTAGGCAATTATCCGCCAGTATGGGGAGAGGAGGCCGGGCAGGTTGCAGACCGTGACAAAGGCCGAGTAGTACGCGTGTTAGTGGTGACGAATTGGAACCGCCGAAACTCGAAAGTCTAATGTCTGAATGTCGAGAACCCGCCCCCTCCCCGCCCCAATGCGTGACAATGCCGCGAACACTGGCAAGCCGTTTACTTCTTTTTCTACGACCTAATAAGCCGCACAAAGAAGCCGCACGGCTAAAAAGAGAATGTGACCAGCGAGTAATTACAGCGAATTGTCACCTCGCCAACCTTCCGCCCTGATAACGGCCACCGTGACAAAAAGCCTTTAACTACAGCCAGGGCAGACACACCAAAAAGATAAGGAACTTCCCGCCATGCTTATTCAATCCCTCCCCAAGTGCTACATATACGCTACCTATATTTCAGGGCAACCCTTGCCCAAGAATGCGGAAGTGATCGCATTCAATGCAACTGTTCACACCCCCGCCCCTGTGCGTGTCAACATATCACTTGACCAGCCTACGGGCGAATGGTGGATAGTGAGCGAATGCGCCCACCCCGAACACGTGTTTTATGTCCTCCTCGCGGACCTGACCCACATCTCCGCTTTTGTAAAAATGGAAATGAAATAACATGGCAACCCACTATTACACCATCCCCGAAATTGCAAAAGAGACACTTGCCAAATATCCGCAGGTTGACCCCGAGCGCATGAAGCGCGCGGTTGAATTGGCAGACGCTCGAAATCTACACATTGCAGGTTATGACGAAAACGGCGAAGCTATCCCTCGCCCATCCTATGACGCCATGATTATCAAAGGCTCAAAAGGTTGGTACATCATACGCCCCAAAGCGCATAAATGCACCTGCCCCGATTGCAAGAAAGGCAATATTTGCAAACACCGACTTGCCGTTTATCTATACCGTGAACTTTTACGCCGAACCTATGGCGAAAAGATTTTACAACCACACGACCCCAACACCGAACCATTGCCAGCATAAGGACATAGACCATGACAAACCACTTTTCAGAATGTCGCACGATGGAAGAAGCGCAAAAGCTTTACCGCGCTTTGATCTTCCAAATCCATCCAGACCGCAGACCACCCGAAGAAACCGCACAGGCAACACGTGAGACCCAGGAACTTAATGCAGAGTTTGCCGACTACTGCGCCCACTTTGCCAATTACAGCGCAAAGGCACGGCAGAAAGCCGCCCACGCCGAAGGCAAGAAAAGCGCGGCCGATTATCACGACATTGACGAATTGACCGGCATCCTCCGTGAAAAAATCCTAGCCGCCCTCAATCTTGGTCTTGATGTGGAATTATGCGGCCTTTGGGTGTGGGTAACCGGCAATACCAAACCACACAAGGAAGAATTGAAAGCTTTATCTTTCAAATGGGCAAACGAAAAAAAAGCTTGGTACTTTGCTGGTGTACCTTCGTTCAACCGCAAGACGCGCACACTTGACGAAATACGCGCCATGCACGGCTCGCAGAAATTTGGAAAGACACCAAACCAGACCCAACCAGAAAAGGAGAGTTTACCCGCATGACTACCAACCCGCCCCCCATCGTATTGACCACCGACCCGCCAACCTTTGAAACATGGTACGAACAATTACGCGGCCATGTCCGCAATCAAGCAGGCATCGAAATTGAAGACCTACCAGACCAACTATACCGCGACTGGTGGACAGACGGCATCACACCGACAGACGCCTATTATCTGATTTTCGATGATGAAGATTTTTCAGACCTTGATCTCGAACATGCTTACACCTCGGAAGTATGCGAGACCAGCGACGCCGACCCAGGATTATAAAAGGATCGCCCTGGCGCACCGTCAGAAATGGCGCGCCAGGGCACACCACCAAGAAAGGCGATACCATGCCAGAGAAACCAGACCTTGCCAAACTCACGCACGAACTAGCCGTAGAAATGACAGCGAGCACCGGCACGCTTTGGCGCGCAATTGCCGACCCCGACAGATGGACAACCACCATCTACACGGACGAAGCTTATTTAGCCCTTTCGATTGACGGCTACTCCGCCCCCTATCATCTCAAAGCATGGGCCAGCACACCACGCGGAATATCGCCCTTGCATGACAATGAAGTTATAAGGATGAATGCAGACCGCCCACTCGCGGCAATCGCCAAAGACATCACACGCCGAATACTACCCCATGCCCGCGCCTACTTGCTCGAATGCCAAGAGCACCAAAAACAGCTTGACTACCAAGAACGAAAGGAGAACTTAATCAAAAAGGCACTTTCGAGATACCTCCAATACATCACTTTCACAAAATCATTTTGCACAGAAGATTACAAAATCCACTCCGTGGAAATTCGCACCGATACAATAGAGATGCGCTTGACGGTTACACCCGCCGAAGCCATCAAAGTATGCAAACTCTTGAAAGGATGAACCATGCAAATCGAAATCGAAACGCTGGAAGGTCATAAAATCATTGTGGTTTTGGACGAGGTAGGGAAATGCTACCCCGATGATGATGTGATTTATTTCAACCATGTACCATGCAAATTATCATCCGCCCAACCTTACACAAAGGAAGAATAACCCATGTCCGCAATTGCCCCCACAACTTTACTCGATGACTTGCACCCGGCCCGCTTCTTAAAAGTCAGTGACCTTTTGGAACGCTGGAAAGTCCAACAAATCACCGTGACTATCTCACGCCTGACCAACGAGGAGACCATCCCCAACCCTAAAGACATTGACCCCGACACGCACAAACCCCGCGTGATCATTCAACCCGTTCTATATTTCAACACCAAGACGGGCGCAGAATTCCCGCGCGGTTACCTGCTCAGTGCAAAGGAGGACATAAACGCACTCAAGACCGCCACTGGCGCCCACACCGTCGCAGACCTGAAAGATAAGAAAATCACCCTCCACGTAGGTGAATGGAAACATAAAGCAGTATTGCGCGTCGATGCGCAACCGGTCAAAGAATAAAACCAATGCCCCTCGAAAGCCGAGGGGCATTTTCTTTTCAGGTCCGCACCGCCATAAATAGCGATACTGAAGCGGGATCCTATCGCCAGAACCAGCGATGGCCAGCACCATCAAGCATGACGATGCCGGCAGCCTCGTCATAAATGGCGATACCCGAGCCACAATATCAGATTATCTCGAAAAATATCGCGCCGCCTAGCGGCGGCACTTCGTGTTTGCCGTGACAATTTTCTACCGTGATTGGGGTTGGGTTTTCCTCCCGCCCTTGACTTATTTCCCATTTTGCGTACAATGCGCACATGTCCACCAGCGAACTGACCACAAAAGAAATTGCCAAAGTGCTTCGTTGCTCAGTACGCACCGTTGTAAACCTTTACCAGAACGGACATTTCCCCAATGCCTACAAACTCAATCCAGAAGCACGCAACAGCCCTCTTCGAATACCTCGGTCGGACTTGGATCGCTATCTTGAATATCAACGAACCAACAGGCCAGCCGCTCACCGAAGTAAAACTTGATGAGCAATTGGTCGGGATTGAATACGCTCTTCTATTTTGTTTTTTAGTGGCAGTGTGTCTTGTGCCATTTGTTCAGTGGTGATCAGATCTAATTAGTCATTCATCACATCGCCCCCTTAAAAGCGGAAAGAGAACCGGGTCAGAACCAGTTCTCTCTCCAATGGGTAAGCGAAAGGTTGACGCAGAACCTTTACAACTTACACAGCGCCCCTGGCGGGATTCGAACCCACAACCAACTGCTTAGAAGGCAGGTGCTCTATCCATTGAGCTACAGGGGCAAAATGTGAGTAGAAATCCATGCTCCGGAGCGCATAAGCCGCCGAGGGTTGTGCTCTATTTCCAATTGTAGCACAAGGCAAAACGGCTGTGTATGGGAATGCACAAGCGCTGCATGGCTCTACCAATGTCGGGAAACCCTTAACGCGAATTATGCGAATTTACGAATGCCGCGAATAACCCATAGACGGCTGCGGTGTATGCGACATTTCCATCCTGCCCCCTGGTTAATAATCCCAATCCACATTTCCCAACGGCGCGCGGTTGAGTTCGGCGCGATAATACTTCCAGCGCGGCATGAACTTGTTCATCAGTTCGAGAAACCGTTCATTGTGATGGCGTTCCAGCAGATGTACCATCTCATGCACAACAATATATTCCAGGCAGGCTTCGGATTTCTTCGCCAGCTCCAGGTTGATCCAAATGCGGCGTTGTCGGGTGTTGCAGGCGCCCCATTTGGTTTTCATTTGCTTGATGCCCCAATCGGCTGCTTCGACATCAATGACCTTCCCCCATTTCGCAATCAGAGGCGGGACAACGTGACGGAGATAGTTCCGATACCAGGTAGACATGGTGCGCTCCCGTTGAATTCTTAGGCTGTTGGGGCGGGTGTATAAGTCAATCTTCTTCTTGTTGCGGATTTCCACTTTTCCGGCGCGGCTATTCTCGACCAGGTTCAACAGATAGCGATTTCCAAGAAAATAATGACTTTCGCCGTTTACGTATTCGAGTTTAGGCTCGCGCTCTTGTTCCCTGAATTTGATCCGCTGCCGCTTGATCCAGCCCAACCTTGCAACTACGGCCATCCGCACAGCCTCGTCGTTGACCAACAAGGGAACTGCCACACGCACCCTGCCGTTTGGTGGATACACGGCCAGATGAAGGTTCTTGATATCCTTGCGGACGACATCCACCACAATTCCGTTCACAATGATCTGGTGCATGCTCAATAATCCGGCTGGTTCCTGACCAAATTGAAAATGCGTTCAGCTTCCGCTTCGTCCGGGATATGGCTTTGTATGGCGTAAAGCACTTCGCGCTCTTTGATCACATTCCCGCGCCAGTCGTCCTTGCGCGTGGCGAGTTTATCGGGATCGTTGAAGTCGGTCTGGTCAATCACACCCTTGAGACCGTTCTCCTTGGCGAGCGCGGCGATGATGATATTCATCTTGTTGCCGATGTCTTTATCGCCTTTTGCGGCGATCATGTCCGCAAAGCTTCCGCCCTTGGGGATAACGATCAGCGGGTTCTTCTGGCCCGCGTATTTATCCGAGACATATTTGACGAACAATAAAACGAGGACGTAATCCTTGTATTGCGAAGCATCCATGCCGCCGCGCAATTCGTCGCAGCTGTCCCAGATGGAGGAGTAGAGTTCGGATTTTTTGATTGCCATGAGGTGGTGGTTCCCTGTTCCTGCGTGATAGGGATAATTTTACGCCAAGTTGGGAGTTTCCGACGATGGAAACTTGACCGCTCAAATGTCCATTAAATAACAGCGCCGCCCGACGTTAGAGAACATCGAACGGCACCTAAACTAACTCGCCGAGCGTAGCGGCTTGTTTCGTCTAAAAAGATTATACCCTGTTTTCTTTTTTGAGTTATAAAAATCCGAGGATGAAATGCAAAATGGTTATAAACGATCACGCAGATCAGCATTACAGCGCAAGGTTGTTGTCTTCGTTCGGGCGAGGAATGATCCCCCATCCCCGTCGCCTCCGGCGTGCTTCGCGACCATCCCCAACAAGCGGGGAGGGGAGAAGAAGAAAGTTGTCTGACATTGCGCTGTAATGTTAGCAACCGGTTTATTAAATCCGTGCGTGACGGGTCAAATATTCAAAGCAGCCTGATTTCGCTTTAGAAGGCAGGCGCTCTATCCATTGAGCTACAGGGGCATGGAGCCTCACGCCTCTACTTTAGCTGCTTCGTCCGCCGGAGTTTCTTCCAGCCTCGACAAACCAAACGGACGCAGGCCGCGATAAATACGCGCCCCGCTCAACGTCCTCAGGATGGTCACCGCAGGACGCTTCAGCTTATCGGATAGATCTTCCGCGCTCATCGGCTGGTTGCCGTTGGCCAAAAACAGGCGAAAGACCGCCTCGACCATGGCCGTGTGCTCATCCACAAAATCGGGCTGGAGGGCGCAATGGCTCATCACGGCATGCTGGATGCCGTCCACCGGCTTGACCTCCGCCGTTTCCGGGTCGATCCAGTCAATCATCTCGCCCTCTTCCACTGTATAAGGGCGGCCTTCCTGTTTAAGCCATGCCGCGCGTTGAATCATCATGCGCGCGGCTTCGATCTCGGTCGCCGCATCGGCCAGCATCCATTGAATGGCCTCGTAATTTGCGATGGGCTGTCCGAACGCCTGGCGTTCCTTGGCATACCCGGAGGCATATTCCAACGCGGCTTGTGCCAACCCTATGGAGAGTGCCCCGATTCCAATGCGTCCGCCGTCCAAGGTGACCAGGGCTTGCTGCAGGCCTCGCCCTTCCTCACCGATCAAATACTCCCATCTTGCGCGCCGCGCTCCAGTTGAATTCGCTTTTTTCGTCCACCTCTTTGGCTTTGGGACGGGCTTCCTTTTCCACGAAATCATGAACCGATTTTTTCCACAGTCGCTGTTCTTCGGTTAAATCAAAATTCATTGGATGCTCTTCCTTGGAGTTTTGGTTCGATTTATTTAACTGGTGCTACCCACCGTCCCGAAGGATTTTGGAAAGACCTGCCTGAATTACAGCAACCTTCGGGACGTTTTGCATAAGGTGAGTTATTTAAATGGTGATTACTTTATCCGCTTTCATCTGTGCTTCGAGAATATCCGGCATTCCGCCCACCACTCCAACTTGCACGTTCTTTGCCAGGCCCATTGCTTCCAGGCAAGTCGAGCAGATGATGAGGCGCACGCCTTTTCGTTCCAATTCCTTGAGCGGCTCCAGCACCGGTGAACCCGTGACGGTTAATTTCACGCCGTCGGTATAAAAGCAAATGGCCTTCGGCAGGTCATGGCCTTGCAGCATCAGGTTGAAATATTTTTCGATCAGCTTGATTGGCAGGTCTGCCAATTCCGAATGACCCATTCCATAGCGTGTGATCAGGATCACGGTATCTTTCATTTTTCTTCATCGTTTGGTTCTATTGTGGCTTGATGGTATGCCTCCATCAATTCGCGCGCCTCGGCGATTTGCGTCTTGGGGACGAAGAGCTGCACTCGTCCCAGGCCGTCAATCGTCATCGCATAAATGCGGCCCACCGCCTCTTGGAACATTTCCACTGCGATCCCTTCGGCTTCAAGATAACTCTTGATCATATCCGCCTCCAGTCGCCCGTTGGCTTCGATCAATAATTCATATTTTAGTGTTTCCATTTTAGCTCCGGCTTGATTATACCGATAAACTTCCTGTCTACGCCTTATTTCTACACCTTCTTTTTTTGCCGTTCAATCCGCCGCCTGTGCGTTGCTTTTTCAGTATTCCCTTATTACCCTAAATCTTTTTGAAATCAATCCGCGAGAATCCATGGAATCTGCGTCATCCGTGTTCTATTATTTTGTGATCCATCCTCGAACTCCTCGTTTTCGTTGTACAATTGGGGCAATGCCGGAAAACCTGAATGTATTATTTTTAGCCGCTGAAGCGGAACCGTTTATCAAAGTGGGGGGCTTGGGGGATGTGGCAGGCGCCTTGCCGCGCGCCTTGCATGCGTTGCCGCTCGAAGCCACCGGTGGAACCACCCTGGATATCCGCCTCGTTCTGCCCATGCACTCCGCCATCAAATCGGAAGGTTTCCGTCCGCTGATGATCTTTCCGTTGTCATATAAGGGGGGTGATTTGCAAGTCCAGGTTCACGAATCCAATTTGAACGGCATGATTGTGTATTTCATAAGCGGCCAGCCTATCGCCTCCAGCGGCTCGGTCTATTCTGCAAGCTCGGCCTTGGATGCCGAAAAATATACCTTCTTCTCCCTGGCCGCGCTCGAATTGACGCGCCAATTAGACTGGAAGCCAAACATCCTGCATGCCAATGACTGGCATACCGCCCTGGCTTGCTACGCCCTTTTGATTAAACGTTGGGAAGGGGGCTTCCCCGGTGTCGCCTCGGTCTTGACCCTTCACAACCTGCCTTTTATGGGTTCTGATGTTTCAGCGCTGGTTGAAGCCTACGGTTTATCCATTGCCCAGACCGGTCTTCCGGAATGGGCGCGTGCTCTTCCGCTTCCGCTTGGGCTGTGGGCCGCCGACTCGCTCGTCGCGGTTTCTCCCACCTACGCGCGCGAAATCCTCACGCCCGAATTCGGTTGTGGACTTCAGGATTATATTCATGCGCGCAAAGATTCGTTGAATGGGATCTTGAATGGCATTGATGCCGGGTCCTTCGATCCGGCCGTTGATCCTGTCCTGGCTGTGAATTATACCGGCGCCACCCTGGATAAGCGTCCCGCGAATAAGACTGCTTTGCAGGTGCGCCTGGGTCTGCCGCAGGCTGCGGAGGTTCCGTTGCTGGGCGTGGTCTCGCGCCTGGATCCTCAAAAGGGGATTGACCTCATCCCCAAGGCTTTGACCAAACTCAAGGATCTTCCCTGGCAATTTGTCATCCTCGGCACGGGCGACCCAAAACTCGAGGCGGCGATGCGCCTCCTGCAATCCGAATTCCCTGACCGCGTGCGCGCCGAATATAAGTATGATGCCAGCCTGGCGCGTCAAATTTATGCCGGCGCGGATATCTTCTTGATGCCGTCGCGTTATGAACCCTGCGGCCTTTCGCAGATGATCGCCATGCGCTATGGTTGTGTGCCGATTGTCAGTGCGGTGGGTGGTCTGAAGGATACCGTTTGTGATGGCGAGACCGGCTTTATGATCCAAAAACCGACGGCGGGCAGGTTGGGGACAGCCATTAAGAAATCATTGAAGGTCTACTCCGATCATGCCCGCTGGGAGTTGATCCAACAAGCAGGCATGTCCAAGGATTTTTCGTGGAAAAACTCCGCCCAGCAATACTTTCAATTGTATCAACGCCTGGCCTCTCAACTCGCACCCCATTGATCGATTCCAAATTTCCCTATCCCTATCCATATCCCCTATCCCCTATTCACCATTCACTATTTACCATTCTCTCCTACCTAAGGCCCTCCCATGAACTTTCCTCGCTCCAGTGGTATCCTCTTGCATCCGACCAGCCTGCCTGGCCCTTATGGCATCGGCGACCTCGGCCCTCAAGCCTATCAATTTGTTGATTTTCTTGACCGCTCCGGTTGTAAGCTCTGGCAGATTTTGCCGCTCGGCCCCACCGGTTACGGCGATTCGCCTTATCAATGTTTCTCCGCCTTCGCAGGCAATCCCTATCTCATCAGCCCCGAATTTCTTCTTCGTGACGGCTTACTGCTTGAATCGGATTTTGCGGATAAGCCCGACTTTACTGCTGTGCGCGTGAACTTTGGCTTGATCATTCCCTGGAAGTTGAATCTTCTGCAGAAGGCCTTTGCCCGTTATAAGGCGAATCCCGGTTCATTGCGCGCCGGCTTCGATGCCTTCTGTGCCGAAAACTCTTCCTGGCTGGATGACTATGCCCTTTTCATGGCGCTGAAAGATTCCTACGGCGGAGGCGCCTGGAATGGCTGGCCGGCTGAAATCAAAAGGCGTGAAGCGAGCGCTCTAGCCAACGCGCGTCGATCTCTAGCTTCTTCCGCTTTGCGTTTTTCGTTTTACCAGTTCCTGTTCTTCAAACAGTGGAATGACCTCCGCGCATATGCGAATAGCAAAGACATTCAAATGATCGGCGATATTCCCATCTTCGTGGCCGGTGATAGCGCCGACGTGTGGGCTAATCCCGAACTTTTCTTTCTTGATGAACAAGGCAACCCGACGGTCGTTGCCGGCGTTCCGCCCGATGGCTTTTCTCCCACCGGCCAGTTGTGGGGTAATCCTCTTTATCGTTGGGATGAACACAAGCGCAGCGCTTATGCCTGGTGGATCGAGCGGGTCAAGTCCACCCTGAAGACGGTGGATATTATGCGTCTCGACCATTTCCGCGGCTTCGCAGGCTATTATGAAATTCCCGGCCAGGCTAAGACCGCCGAGCATGGCAGGTGGGTGCCCGGCCCCGGTGCGGATTTGTTCCACGCCATTCGCTCCGCGTTGAACAGCGGGATGCCGGTGAACTCTGATAACATTTTGCCCTTCATTGCCGAAGACCTGGGCTGGATCACACCGGAGGTCATTGCCATTCGTGAAGAGTTTGGCTTGCCGGGTATGCGAATTTTGCAGTTTGGATTTTCTGATCCGTCCAATCCTTTCCTGCCTCATAACTATATCCGCAATTGTGTGGCCTATACCGGCACGCACGATAACGATACCTCCATGAGTTGGCTGGCAACCACCTCGCCAAACGAACGCAGCTTCGCCCTTCGTTATCTTCATTGCGATGGTCATGATATCGCTTGGGATTTGATCCGCGCCATCTGGTGCTCGGTTGCCATGTTTGCCATTGCCCCCATGCAGGATGTGCTCAGCCTGGGCGGTGAGGCGCGCATGAACTATCCCAGCCGTCTGGGAGGCAATTGGGAATGGCGTATGGGCCCGGCGGATATGAATGACGCGCTTGCAGGAAAACTATATGATCTGAATTTTGTCTACCTGCGCGGAGCAGATTCTAAATAACGAAATTCCACGCCCCGTCGGTCATTCGTTTGCTCAAATATTATTTTTGCATGTACAATTATCTCAATTCTTGGCGGATGTTCGTTGGTGTGGCTGATTCGGCCCGTGCTTTCCCTTTAATCTCCCTAGTACCTGGTTTGAGTTCTCATGCCTACGGCTCAGTTCAACTCGAACCGATGCGGCGGCACTCTCTCCCGCAGTTTTGACCCTTACTTTTCCCGCTGCATCAATCCTTAATTCGTTGGGCGCTTTCCTTGCACCCTAAAATCAATCAGGACAAAAGTATGTACAAATCTGTTGTGTCAGTAATCCTTACGTTTGTATTTGCAACGGTTTTAATTAGCGGATGCGCCTCCGCAATTACTTCTTCGCCCGTTTTGCCAACTCTTACATCGTCGCCCATGCCATCTACATTCACGCCTGAGCCAATTTCAACCGCAACAATTATTCCGCCCACAATTTCTCCGCAGGTAAGTGCTATCGAAAAAATTCGCAGCGACTTAGAACTACCAGAATTGCCGTTAGATTTTATTGAAAAAACGGGGATGATAAACTCACCTAGTGGTGAACTGGAAGTTGTCGTCTATCAAGATAGCGATGGGCGAAAATATTCTGTCAACCCTGAAACCAACCAGGTTGTAGAAATTGACGCCCGAATACTTCTTCCAAAGCACGGAGACCCAATTACACAAACCTTTTCAATGGAAGTTTTGAAATCTAGAGCAATGAAATACATTAAGGCAACCATTGCTGATTTTGAAAATCTACAATCTTCATGGCAA
>Ga0182027_10002720_pt1 | contig 28408 bp, 21 predicted proteins | sample 712E1DmetaG_FD_121300 | JGI IMG/M metagenome (GOLD analysis project Ga0182027, IMG submission 121300) | Permafrost microbial communities from Stordalen Mire, Sweden - 712E1D metaG (Illumina Assembly) | ecosystem: Environmental > Terrestrial > Soil > Wetlands > Permafrost | place: Sweden...
CCCCGCGGGGCCTGCCTCGCGCAGCGCCGCCGACCGCCTCGGCGCCACGCTCGAGAAAATGTTCGCCGAAGCCAATCCGGAGTACGATCTCATCATCGTCGATTCGCCTCCGCTGCTGGGCTTTGCCGAGCCCCTCCAGATGGCCGCGGTAGTGGATGGAGTGGTGGTGATGACTCTGGCCGGCCAGACCAACCGGAACGCAGTCAGTAGCGTGCTCAGCAGCCTGAAGAGAGTGAAAGCAAACGTGATTGGCGTGGCGCTCAACGAGGTCCGCAAAGACATGAGCGACCGCTATTATTACTACGGCTATTATGGCAAGTATTATTCGAAGTATTACAAGCCGACGAAGGGATAAGTGGGGCGAACGGATCGAGGACTTGTCATGACACAGACCGCCGAACGCTTTTATGCGCAATATGATGAAGATAGAGCGTTAGCGCAAATCTTCGCGCAGACTCGGAGCGGGACTTGCATCGAGGTTGGGGCGAATGATGGTGTGAGCCTGAGCAATACCTATTACTTCGAACAGCTAGGTTGGTGGTGCATCCTAGTGGAACCGAACAGCGACTGCTGTGACAGGATTCGCAGGTCTCGACAGGCAACACTTTTTGAGTGCGCAGCGTCCGAAAAGGAAGGGCACGCTGTTCTGAATGTCGGCAGCGGAAGCGATGATGTGTATTCAAGTTTGGAGGCCGAGCAACTCGCTGAAGGTCGCGAGCGCTTCAGACCCGTGGTCGTTCCGACGCGAACACTCGACGCGATATTGGAAGAGGCTGGCGTTACGTCGCTTGACTTTATCACAATTGACGTAGAGGGTCATGAGAGTCACACGCTGCGCGGATTCACCCTCGACCGCTGGAAGCCGCAACTGGTATTGGTGGAGGACAGCAGTGACATGACAGATACCAGAGTCGAGCACCAAATGCGACGGGCAGGGTATTTTAGGTTCTGGCGGAGCGGCGCAAACGACTGGTACGCAAGGCGCGCTTCAGGGCGAGCGTCATTGCTGGTGCAGATTGTTCGCTCGGGGTGTTTCTCGTGGAAGTATTTCTTGAAGGGAAATGTCCCGATAACACTCATGCGAAAGATCGTGGTCACAAAGAGAAGGCTCATCGACCGAGTTCGGCATTCTCATCGTGCGCTGGCCGTGACCAGATAATGGCCCGTGATGGGAGTCCGAGGTGACGGCGAAGAGTACAGACAGAGCATCCCCTCCCTATGGGAGCCTTAGCCGCGCACCACTCGATGACGATACAATCTTCCACCAATCCACCACTTGTGCCCCGAGGACGGACCTTGTGACAGGGATGGAAACCGTGGTGGGTGGGGCGCCTACCACTGACCACCGCGAGCCTCGCCAGCACCGAACTCGGCGACTTGTCACCGCGTGGGTTACGCTTGCCCCTTCGAAAGCAATCACTTTGCTGGTGCAAGTCATTGCGATCCCCACCGTGTACCGCGCCATCGGTCCGGCGCAGTTCGCAGCCTACGCTGCCGTAACCGCTGCCGTATCGATTCTAGGGTTTTTGAATCTCGGAATGGGTGGAGCGCTTGTCACACCACTCGCCCAGGCTGTCGCGGATCGGGACCACCATCGCGAAGCTGCCCTTCTCGGTGCGACGCTCATCCCCATTGCCGCTGTTGCTGCCCTCGCGCTGTGTATAGCTCTTCCGCTGCTTTGGGTTTTGCCACTAGAGGCCCTGTTCGGCGTCGCGGCATCTACGACGCCTCCACAGGCACTTCGCGCCGCAGCCCTAATTGCGTGCGTCGGGACCGTCGCTACCGTTCCGCTCTCGGTCATGGACAGCGCGCGTCAGGCCTACCAAGAGATGCACATCAGCAACCTATTCGGCACACTATCAAACGTGATCTTGTGCTTGGGACTTTTCCTGACGGCTTGGTTTGCGCCGACGCTACCCGCGTTCGTCGCGGTGGCCGCACTTTCGCCGCTTGCGGTCCGACTGTTGAACGCGACAGCTCTGTTCGTTCGCCGACCGTACCTACTGGCGGCACGCTGCGGTCGTGGATCGTGGCTGTTGGTGCGACGATTGGCGGGGGATGGCGTCAGCTACATGGGCGCGGCAGCGGTCGCCAACGTTCTCCTGTACCAGTGGCCCGTCTACTACATGGCTCGTGTTCGCCGGCCGATCGAGAGTTCGACTTTCGCCGTGTGCCTGCAACTTGTTCTCCTGGTGCTGTCATTCGGCGTGAGCATTGCCCAGCCGTTATGGGCTGCGGTGGCTGACGCAACTGCTCGATCGGATCGCGCGTGGATCGCCAAGGTGGCCGGCCGCGCCCGCGCTGCGGCGCTCGCCTACGGCGCCTGCGGGATGTTGGCGCTTGGTTTGATAATGAACGTCCTCTTGAGGCTGTGGCTGCACCGACCAATCCATGTGACACCGATCGCTTGCTGGCTCGCTGGAGCGTACGTGCTGCTAGGAACCTGGGAGTATGTGCACTGGCCGCTTTGCCTTGGGCTCGGAGCCATGCGGCCCGCTTCACATCTGGTCCTTTTGCGCGCCGCGGTTTTTGCGGCACTCGTTCCTCTTGCCGCCCGATATGGGCAAGTCGGCATCATGCTGTCGCTCTGCGCCTCCGTTATCTTGATCACTGCGTGGTCTTACCCACGCCTTCTTACGCGGGCTCTCGACGGCCTTCTGGAGTCCTAGGCCGGGTGCTGGGCAGAGTAACCGGACGCTAATCACCCAAAAAGTGCATTATAATAACTTTAGCCACGTGCCGCTGGACGTCTGCCAAGGGGCGGCCGGCATGCTCCAAGGCGTCGACGCGATGGCCCCTTTCGAATTGTCGGTTGCCATCGATGGCTGACACTTGCGTAGAAGGTCACGATGCCCTGGTGATCATTGAGCCAGAGGTGAGCGGACACCACTTCGCGCTCTATCTCGAGACCATAGTCTCGAAGATGAGTGATGCGAGCGGCCGAATCGTGGTCCTGACCAGCGCTCGCTATTGCGACCATAAAGTCGTCAAGGAATTTCGGGAAAAGTGGCGAGGGAAGGTGTCAGTGCAATTCTTCGAGTCGCCAGTATTCCCTGGCAATCCTACGCCGTTGAGGATCCTCCGGTATCAGTTTCAACAATATAGATCTTTGCGGCGAGCGCATAAGCATCTAGACCTGACGGCTGGATCGCACGTCTATCTCGCACAGATCAGTTGTCCGATTCCTTTTGCCGTGTTCGGATCCGCGTTCGGGCGAGCGTCCTACTCCACGCTCCATTTGCATTCGCCGGCTGCTCTGTCTGGGCCCTCCGGACTGAGAGCGAAAGCCAGCCGCCTGCTGAGGAATTGGACAGTTGGTCGAATCCTAAAGGATCGGCACCTCCAGCACATGTTCTATATCAACGAACTGACCCGCCCGATGTTGGCCATGCTCCCGCCCCATCTTCGAGCTAAGGCGGTTTTCGTGGCAGACTGCTGCCACGACATGACAGGGTTCGGTCGTTCTCAAGCCCGTAAAGAACTCGGCATAGATGACACGCGCTTCGTGTTGCTCGCGGTTGGAGAGTTGACCGCCCGTAAGGGCCTTTCGCGCCTCCTCGACGCAGCGGCCGGCGTATGGAGTCGTAAACACGCACCCCTGTGTCTGTTGGTAGGTGGCTCCTCAGATGGCTTGTCACTTTCGGACCTCACGACGTTGAAACAACACGCTCAAACGCCTGCGCGGTGCCTCTTCTTCGACGGATTTCAGCCCACTCGTCGGATGAAGCTTATGTTTGCCGCGTCTGATGCGGTCTGGCTGGGCTACGAAGGTTTTAACGAGATGAGCGGTACCCTGATGCAGAGCGTTGCGTTTGGCATTCCCATTGTTGCCACGGCGAATGGCTTGATCGGGTTTCTCGCAAACAGGTACCACCTTGGTCCCACGGTTCCGGCGCGCGGCGTCGCGGCCGTCGTCGAGGCGATTGAGAGTCTTTGTCAGGACCGCGTGGGATACGCTGAATACGTCCGCGGGTGTGCAGAGATGAAACAGGCCTACTCCGCCGTTCCATTCGGAACCACGATTGCGGCCCTACTTACACGGGCGGTGGCGGGCGCGCCAATAAGGGTTGACCCGGCCAATCCGGAACTTCCGTAGTGGTTTGGTCACAGAAATGTATCTGACATTAGCACTTATTGACATTGTAACCCTGATTGTGAGTATTATCTTCGTTCGAAAAACGGGAATACTCACCATGCTGCATCCAGCTCCGCTGTATTGGTGTGTCCACGTATATTGTTTCACTGCGCGCTTGTTTGTCTTGGCGTCGGGCGCACCCACAATGCCCGGCTTTAGAGGGGGCATCACTCAGGATGAGATCGTACGCGCAGCTTTACTCGCCGATTTGTCCTTGGTCGGCCTGACCGTGGGCTGGTTGTGTTTTTCGCGCTGGAAAGGGCGAGTGTTCAATGCCGTTACCGTGCGGGTTCCCTCAGTACCAGCGAGGTCCGCAGCCTGGTTTGCTTTCGTGAGTTGTTGTCTGTTAGTGTGGGCTCACGCTACAAGAGGATATGTGTTGCACCCGCTGTACTCCCCCGATCTCGCGCACTCAACGTCATCTTATCTCGACTGCTTCCTGTGCCTGGGCATGCTCGGGCTGTGTTTGCTTCATCATGTAATTGGTTTCCCGCGCCTTTTGACGTGCCTGACAGGTTTGGTGATTTTATTCACCGGAATTGACGCGGCCCGGTTCAACTTAGTCGTTGGATCTCTCTTGCTCTACGGCACTTATGCGTCGCGGAAGCAGATAGCGTGGCCCTCCAAAAGGGCGCTTCTCGTGTTCGGAGCCGTTGGCATTCTGTTCTTGCCGCTTAAGACCGTGACGCAGGCGTTGCGCGAAGGTTCCGATTTCGGCACCGTCGTGACTGAAACTACCTATCGCATGGTGCATATCGTGGACCTCGACAAACAGGATGGAGACACACAGTTTCTCGATATGGCGGCGTCAGCAATTACGCTGACGGACAATGCCGGAAAACGGGCGTTCGGTCTGCCGTGGCTGCAGATTTTCACCCTACCCATACCCCGGCAATGGTGGCCGGAAAAACCACGCGTGAACGAGTTTATGTGGTCTATTGAGACGCAAGATCGCCCGATGGGCACTATGGGCATGGTGCCCATGCTAGTTGGGGATGGGTTCATGAACTTCGGCACGATTGGCTGTTTCATAGTCCCGTTTATGGTGGGGATAGCTTCGATTCGCTTCTATGGTTTCGCGATGGCGAGGCCTCATGGGTCGATGGAACGCTTTCTGTATTTGCTCTTTCTTGCCATATCGATTCAGGTATACAGAGACGGTGTGTTCTCCGCGTTGCTGTTCATGATCGTCGTTCCATACCCTTTGATTGTCTTTTACGTAGTCCCGCACCTGCTTCTCCGACGACGCCATCGCAAGCATGTGCGCGCCGCTCACCCCAGACTCGCGCAGCGCGAGGCGGCCCCGACCGTAGGTGACGGTCGAGGTCCGTGCGTCAAGCCACGATCGTTTAATGCGGCTTTCGTTGGCGGAGGTCAACGTTAGGTTGGCCGTCCGTTTAGTTGGGTGGGTGCTCAGAAGTGACCTTTCTTGAGTAGGCTGGAGACCGCCATGGACTTTGTCTTCTGGCAGAACATGCCGACGCATCATCAGGCGTCATGGATTGCAGCGCTGGCTGCGGCGGAGAACTGCGCTGTGAGAGTGACACTGGACACGGGCATTCCGGAATGGCGGCGGAAGATCGGATGGGAGGCGCCCGACTACGGTGCTGCGGTGGTCGAAGTGGGTTTGACGCCGGAGAAGGCGAATCGGATTATATCGGACGCTGGCCCCAACGCAGTGCACGTATTCAGCGGATTAGGCGCATACGCCTCCATCCATCGCGGACTTCGCCAGTGTGCACGGGAGGCCCGCCACCTTGGGGTGATGTCGGAGTCGGGTGCCACTGGTGGCGTTAAGGGCCTCGGCGCGGTTTCGCTGGGCTACTTGAGGCGCCTACGGTATGCTGGAGGTATCGAGTTCATCCTCGCAATTGGTGAAGGCGGTCCGCCATGGTTCGAAAGACTGGGCTTTCGGTCCGAACGAGTATTTGAATTTGCGTATTTTCCGCCAGCGCCATCGTCCTCTGAGAAGGCCAACGAGGGCCTTTGGCCGCCCGACGCCGTTAGGTTACTTTTCATCGGCCGGCTAATTCATCTGAAGGGTGTTGATCTTGTCATTAGGGCGCTCGCGGAGAGTCGTCGGCGAGACTGGTGTCTGAGCCTGATTGGCTCGGGGGGCGAAGAGGCGAGTCTGCGGGGGCTGGCCAGGCAACTCGGCATTAGCGGCCAACTGCAATTTTGTGGCTCGATGCGAAATTCCGAAGCTATGAACGCGGTGAGTGGGGCCGATGTACTTCTGCTACCGAGCCGCCTTCCCGATGGCTATGGGGCGGTCGTGAATGAGGCCTTGTTAAGGGGCGTGCCAGTGATCTGTAGTTCCCAGTGCGGCGCACGGCAGGTCGTCAAAACGCATTCGGAGTTCGGCGTAGTATTCGAATCAACATCCGGTCTCCGCTCTGCGCTTGAGGAACTCATCGCGAAGGGCCGTAGGACCGAGGAGAGCGCCCGATCCATCCGCGACTTAGCCCAGTGCTTAACACCGCGGGCCGGGGCTGGATACTTTCTGGACATCATCCGGCACGTTTACGACGGCGCGCCGCGCCCCAGTGCTCCGTGGCGGGTGGGCCAAAGCTGTGTCGCGAATAGTTGATCGGCGAAATATCAGCGCGGTGGCTAAATGGTGATGGATCGACCGATTCGGCTAGCCCTCGAGGCCGTAGGCATCAAACACAGTGGCGGCGCCACTGTTCTGCTTGACTTCCTCGACGAAGTCGAGCGCGATTCCAGGATCGAAAGGGTGTTCTTGTTCTGTTCGGAGCGCAAGCGCCGGCTGTTCACCTTGGAGTGCTATTCGAAGGTGACTGAGATAGAAGTCTTGCCTGCCGAGTCGGCAACGGGGCGTTTGTTCTGGATGAACTTCGGACTATCCAAAGCTGTCGCCGCTCTCCAGCTCGACGTGCTTCTGTGTTTCAACGGTGTTGGGCAGGGCCCCTCGAATATTCCGAAAGGCTGCTTCGTTCAGCAGTCTCTGCCTTTCTCCCGTGAGGCTTTGGGGGTGTCTGGCCCGGGCGACCGAGTACGCTGTTCAGTCATCCGGCGGATGATGCGGCGATCCTTAAGAACGGCTGACTTTGTTTTTGTGCAGACGCCGACTATGCGTTCCTGGATTGCCGAGGCATTCGAAATCTCGCGTGATCGTATGGCCGTGGTCATCCCTTCCGTACGCGAGTTCCCGGTTTCAGACGATCCGGTTTTTGCTCCCGCCATGGACACGGTGCCTGCGGACAGGCGTCTGCTTTACGTAGGCAATACGTCCAATTACAAGAACGTCACGTGCGCCATTGCCGGGATGAAGCAAGTCCGCCAAAGGCTTCCAAACGCTGTTCTTTTCCTTACCTGGCCTCCGGATCACCCTGCTTGCGGAGTGGACGGCATCGTGGGGCTGGGCTACCTGACAGGGAGTGACTTGGTGGGCGCATACAGAGCGGCATCCGCTTTTGTGCTCCCTTCGTTAGTGGAGTCCGGGAACGTAACGATGATGGAGGCGATGAGCGCGGGAATTCCCGTGCTGGCGGCGGATCGCCCGTATGCCCATGACCTGTGCGAGGATGCGGCCTTGTTCTTTGATCCACGCGATTCGGCTGCATTCGCGAGGGCGGCAATCGAGGTTCTGACCGACGAGCGCCTGCGGAGCATTTTATCCCGCAGAGGAATCGAGTTGGTTCAGCGCCGACGGGGCAACCGGCCGTATCGGATTCTCCTCGACCACCTCTGCCGGCTGGCGGGGAGCGAGCGTGCAGGCGCGGCCTTTGCCGCAACTTCTTGAAACTCAGACTGGGCGTGACTATAGGGCTGCGAACATTGCGAGTGTCGGCCGCGGTTGCGGTTACCGTTCTGGCGCTATGGATCTTCCGGCCCGAGGTCTCCGCACAGCAGGATGTTGGTTCCGCCTTGATCAATGTCCACGATTACGGTGCTTCAGGTAAGGCCCAAACCGCCTATGCGGAAGTAGATGGCAGACTGGTTACCATCGCCGACGGGACTTTTCGGCCTCAGGATGCGGGTCTCCTGGCGGTCCTCCACAGCGGGGATTCGACCGTGCAACCAGTGATGACTCGCATTGCAGAAGTTGTCAACAGCACAACTGCACGACTTGCCACTGACCCACCCGCCAGCCTGCGCAAAGCGAGCATCCTCTGGGGAAGCGACGACAAGGACGGAGTACAAAAGGCAGTAACGGCGGCCGAGGCAAGGGGTCCTGGCTCTACGCTGTATTTGCCCAGCGGAACCTACCTCATCGGTTCCACGGGGCTGCGAGTGGATAGCGGTGATATCTCAGTTCTAGGGGATGGCCCGTATAGTTCAGTCCTGGTATCTGCATTCACTCAGGGGCCAATCTTGACGGTCAGCGCAGCGCGGGTGAAGTTATCTCGTCTCGGTTTTGATGCCGGCGGACTTGCAGTAACTTCCGGCTTGGCCCTGCAAGACGCACATTCGGTAGAAGTGGATACTTGCCGTATCTTTAGGCCAGGAGCGATAGGCATTTACCTCCGCCGTGCGGCCGGAATCAAGATTCAAGACACGATCCTGGAGAGCCCAGGCAATGCATTAGGCACGGGCGTGTTGATCGAAGCGAGCTCGCAGATCCAAATCCGCTCCTGCACGTTTCGCTATCTCGGCAACGGGGTGATCGCTCACGTAAAGCATGACGATCCCGCTCCACCGAGAGACGTGGGAATTTACAATAGCCACTTTGAGATGGGTTGGTGGTTGACTGTTCCGAGGTACACGGGCGCAGGTCCTTCTGTATTCTACATGCCCAATTCTGTTTTCGATTCGACTTCCGTATTTACTGCCCTGAGGACTAATGCAACCGTTCGTAGTCTACGGACCGTCGCATCTGGCAATGGCTCCTTCGTTGAGAATACAATGACGGATGGGCAAGGACGCTTTTTGTCGTCTGGAGTGCGCCGGGGCGATTTGGTCGAGAGCGGAACGGTGCTTGGCGTTGTGGCGGACGTGAAGGGTGAAACTGGACTCGCGGTTGATCAATGGATAAGAGATGCTGATCGACTGCCTGCTGTTGCGCAGCCATCAGGGTATTACACGGTCTATCGATGTCTTATCGGCAAGGTTCTCTCTTCGGAGAATCACCTCATACGGGTGGACACTTGGCGCGACTGGACGGGCAGAGTTCAGACTCCAGCCGCCGGAACGCGCTACGAGGCTGCTGCGACTCCCTCAAACTATCCCATACACGCAGAGCCTGGCACGCGAAACTTCGATATAGAACATAACACGCTCGTGGCTGGCTATTCCGATCAGATCTCTATGTGGGGTGAGGCTGCCACCGTGCGAGGCAACACAATACGGGACGGCGAGGACATGGGTATAACCCTGAACGGGGCTGGGCACGAGGTCGCGGACAATCTGATCGACCATCAAGGCGCTGGTGGAATTTTCGTCGGCTGCACACGCAGCCACGTACTGCGGAACTCTGTATCCGATACGCCTTGGGTCAACGCTACCAGATCAGACATCCTCGGGGGAATTATAGTCTTCAATGGTGCTCAGAATAATACAATCAGCGACAACACGGTGACATCCCGGCCAGAGATGCAGCTTCGCCGTTTCGGCCTATTGATCTCGCAAAGAGACAAACCTGTTATCGGGAATACAATTGAGAACAATAGAGTGTCCGGACATTCACTTGCCGACATTCTGCTCTCGGGCGTGAGCGACTCGGCAAACACGCTTCAGGGTAATACCGGCGTTGTCCGCAGAAAAGATGCGAATTCCGATGTTCTCCGATGATATCCCAGTGGCGCCACGGAGGCAGCCGTTTTGAGTTTGGTCAAAGGTGAGAAAGAAATAGATTTGCTGGTTTCGCCGCCGTGCTCTACGCTACGATTGTCGGCGCAACACCAGCCTTTTTTGGACGGAATGCGAGGGGTGGCCATCCTCCTCGTTCTGTTCGTTCATTTTACGGGTTTGGCGCCGCTATCCCCGGCGAAGGCGGTTTTTAAGGGTATATCCGCGTTCGGCGCGCATGGAGTTGATTTATTTTTTGTCCTGTCGGGGTTTCTGATCACGGGCATCCTCTTGGACAGCCGGTCGGATAGCCACTTTTTCCGAAATTTCTACGCGCGCCGAACTCTCCGTATCTTTCCGTTGTACTACGTGATTCTGGCGATTAGCTTTCTGGTCCTGCCCAGGTTCATCGGTTATTTCCCGCAGTATGCCGGAAAGCTCGCCCGACTCTCCACCTTTTCGAATGCCTGGCCGTGGTACGTTGTCTACTGCTCCAACTACGTAGCCGCGTGGAATAATGCTTGGCGCCACGGCGTCCTCGACGTGACTTGGTCGCTGGCGATTGAGGAGCAGTACTATCTGGCTTGGGCAGTCTGTGTTTACTTGTTATCGAAACGCAGGTTGGTTCAGGTTTGCGGTGTTTACATCCTGATTCTGCCGTTTCTGCGCCTAGCTCTGCTCTCTCTCGGAGCCGGGCCACTGCAGGTCTACGTTCTTACGCCAACACGACTCGACGGCGTTTTGTGGGGGTCTTTACTTGCAATTGCCGTGCGCGATGACGGATGGCTCCCGCGGTTCCTGGCCCGGTTCATAAAGCCCGCCGGCCTCATTTGCGCGCTTTCGGTGGCGTTTGTGGTGGTCCAAGGCAAGTGGGATGTTTTTGGGACTAGCGAACTTGTGTTCGGATATAGCGCTGTGGCCCTAGCATTCGCATCCTTGCTATGGTTGACGTATCGCAACGCTGGGATATTGAGGAGGATCTTTTCGTTAGGATTCTTGCGCTTTTTTGGGGTGTACTCTTACTCTATCTATCTGTTTCACAAACCGGTCTTATCGGTCCTACGAAATTCTGTGTTCGGCGAAAGACGCTTTCGATCTTTGTTTTGCTCGTCTTTTGAAGGACAATTGCTCTTCTATTGCGTTGCCACTTCGGCGACAATCCCCTTTTCTCTGTTGAGCTGGTATTGCCTTGAGCAGCCTTTTCTCAGATTGAAGAAGAGATTCGCCGCGCCGGCCTCGCCACTCCAGGCGTCGGCCACGGCGCAATGAGGTCGGCCACCGTTTTCAAGCCGAGCGATGTTCTGCGCCGATACGTTTTGTTGAAGAGTATGATTGTCTCGATAGAATCTTCCACAGGCAACTTCCAATGCAGCAGGTAATTCAAAGCGTCCGGGACGGCCAAACAGAGGTGCTCGAAATCCCCGGCCCGGTCGTCACAGCCAGTCAGGTGCTGATCGCTGTAGCGCATTCCGTGATTTCCGCCGGCACAGAGCGGTTCGTGGTCGATCTGGCCAGAAAGAGCCTGCTCGGCAAAGCGCGCCAGCGCCCGGATCATGTTCAGCGGATCTTACAGAAGATCCGGCAAGAAGGGTTGGTTTCCACGCTGACCCAGGTTGCCGCCAAGCTCGATGAGCCCATGCCTCTGGGTTATTCGGTGGCTGGCGTCGTGATCGAGTGCGGCCGCGATGTTCAGGAGTTCAATCCCGGTGACCGGGTGGCGGCCGCTGGACCGCATGCGGGGGTTGTTTGCGTCGGGCGCAACTTGTGCGCCCACATTCCTGACGGTGTAGCGTTCGAGCAGGCAGCTTACACTTCGATCGCGGCGATTGCTCTGCAGGGTGTCAGACTAGCCAATCTCTCGCTAGGCGATCGAGTGCTGGTGATCGGGCTGGGACTGGTGGGCCAGATTGCGGTGTGCCTTCTCAAAGCACAGGGGTGCCAGGTCTTCGGGACCGATATCGATCCGGCCCGGCTCGACCTCGCGCGAGAGCTGGGGGCGAATGCCGTAGGCCGCGGCTCGTGCCCGGACGCAGTGAAGGACTTCAGCGGCGCGCTAGGCGTGGATGCGGCCATTCTCACAGCCGCGACCTCCAGCAACGAACCCATCGAGTTCGCCGCGGAAGCTTGCCGGCCGAAGGGCAGGATCGTGCTGATCGGGACGGCCGGCCTCAATCTGCCCAGGGCGCCGTTCTTCAAGAAGGAACTTGAATTCACGGTTTCCTCTTCGCTTGGCCCGGGGCGCGGCGATCCAGTGTACGAGGAGAAGGGAATCGATTACCCCGTCGGATATGCGCGATGGACGGCGCAGCGAAACATGCGCGCGGTGCTGGAGACCATGGCCGCGGGGAGGCTGCCGGTTGAAAAACTCACCACGCACCGCTTCCCCATAGACCGGGCGGCCGAAGCGTACGACCTGATCACCGGAGGACGCGAACCGCATCTCGGTATTTTGATCGAGTACCCGCAAACGGTCGCGAAGCCGGAGCGGCGGATAGCCCTGCGAGCCGCTGCTGCCGAAACAGGGGACTTGGGCGCCAGCATGATCGGCGCGGGCAACTTCGCGCGTCTGGTCATGATGCCGATGCTGTCGAAAGCGTCGGGACTGTCCTGGCGGGGTCTTTGCACGGCAAAAGGCGTAAACGCCGAGCACAGCGGCCGGAAGATGGGCTTTGCCTTTGCCGCAACAGACACGGCTGAAATCCTGGACGATTCGCAGACGCGAATCGTGTTCATCGCCACGCGGCATGACTTGCACGCTGACCTGGTGGTCGCTTGCCTGCGCGCCGGCAAGAACGTCTTCGTGGAAAAGCCCCTGTGCATCAAACCGGAGGAACTGGAGGCTGTTAGCGAGTGTGTCCACGAGTTGGGCGACCGTTGCCCGCTACTGATGGTCGGCTTTAACCGGCGCTTTGCTCCGGCGACCGCTCGGGTGCAGGGTTTCTTTGGCGCGACTGCGCCGCTTAGCGTCAGTTACCGGTTCGCGCCCGGATACGTGCCGCCGGACAGTTGGACGCAGGATCCCGAAGTCGGAGGAGGACGGATTATTGGCGAGGCCTGCCACGCGATTGATACTTGTATCGCTCTGACCGGGAGTCTGTCGGCTCGAGTATTTGCCGAATCCGTCAGCAAGCCAAACAGCACTGAGACTACGGACGATTCCGTCTTTATCACTCTGCGGCACGAGAACGGCAGCATCTCGAATATTTCTTATCAGGCCGGCGGCGACAAAGCATTCCCTGCGGAGCGCATTGAGGTGTTCGGCGGCGGTCGAACTGCTGTCATCGCCTCCTGGGACGAAATCCAGCTCTGGACAAGGAATGGCTGCCGCAAGGTTTCGGGCAAGAAAGACAAGGGCCACGCCGCCGAATTCAGTGCCTTCCTCTCCACGTGCAGAGACGGTGGTTCCTGGCCGATTCCATGGGAGCAACTCTACAATGTCACTTGGGCCTCACTCGCCGCTGTCCAAAGCCTGCGGGAAGGGTTTCCAGTTGAGGCGGAAGGTTAAGTGTCTGTATCACCGCTGGCAGGTCTAGAGAGGCGTTGGAACGCCACTGGCTTATTGATCGAGGCTAGAAAGTAATTTGTATGTGCGGCATCGCCGGCATCTTTCACTACGCTGAACCAGAGCGGCCTGTTGATCGCGACCTCCTGGTGCGCATGACCCGAACCCTGGCTCATCGCGGGCCTGACGCCGAAGGATTTCACATCGACGGTAACCTCGGTTTTGGCCATCGCCGGCTTTCCGTAGTCGATCTGTCCCCGACTGGTGCCCAGCCCATGTCGAACGAGGATGGTACGTGCTGGATCACCTACAACGGCGAATTCTATAACCACGCATCCTTCAGAGAGCGCCTTCTAGCCCAAGGCCATCGCTTCCGAGGTCCCTCCGATACCGAGACCCTACTCCACCTCATGGAGGAGTCTGGGCCCGAAGCGCTCACGGAGGCGGCTGGCATCTTCGGATTCGCTTTCTGGAACTCGCGTTCGCGCCGCCTCACTCTGGCCCGCGATCCACTCGGCGTCAAGCAGGTCTATTATCACGACGACGGGCGCCGTATCGTCTTCGCGAGCGAAATCAAGGCGCTGCTCCTGTGTCCGGACGTTCCCCGGGAACCGGATCTTGAGGGCATCAATCAGTATCTACATTTCCACTCCGCTTTATTTGAACGCACGTTTTTCCGCGGTATCCGCCAACTCCGCGCCGGAGAGTACCTGGAAGTCGGACGTTATGGATCCAAGCTGCGCTCCTATTGGGCAGTGCAAGATTTCACTCGATTTAGCCAAACTCCGGCGCAGCTCATCGAGGAACTTCGCGACCAACTCGGCGACGTGGTGAAAGACCAATTGATGTCCGATGTCCCCGTGGGCTCTTTCTTCAGCGGTGGTATCGATTCCAGCGCCGTCGCTGTTTATGCCTCTCGCAGCGGCAAGAGACCTGTGTGCTACGGGGTTCACTTCACGGGACAGGGAGTTATCGACGAGCGTCCGTACCAGGAGACTGCCGCCCAGTCGCTTGGGCTGGAGCTGCAATTGATTACCATGGACGGCTCCTCCTTTCCAGACGACATGACGCGCCTTATGTACCACCAGGACGAGCCTGTGATCGGGGCGGCAATGTTCCCTATGTTCTACGTCAGCAAGCTCGCCGCTAGTCAGGTGAAAGTCTGCCTTGGAGGACAGGGCGCTGACGAGATCTTTGGTGGCTACGCTCGTTATGCTCTGGGGCGGCCCTCTCAGGTGATGCGGTCCTGGTTCACCGGCCGCCGTGGCCATGCCAAGCTCGATAATCGGGCGGCCGACGTCGGTGGCAACCTTCGCCGCCAGCTTTACGACCCACATACGATCTACCGACTGCTGCGCAATGCTGGGAGTCTACTGAATTGGGAGAAAGCGTATTTCGAGAACTTTGCAAAGATCCCTGAAGCTTCCTGGGCGCAGGTATTCCAGTCGCCAGTTTTCTACAGTCGGGAGCGCTGCCGACAGTTGTTCCACGAAACCGTGAGCCGCTCCCCCGCGACAGACCCGGCGGACAAAGTCATGCATTGGGACGCCCAGACCTATCTCACAGGTCTCTTCCACCAGGATGATCGGATGAGCATGGCCGTCAGTCTGGAGTCCCGCGTACCTCTCGCTGACCCTCGCCTGGTGCGCTTCGCTTTCCGAACCGGTTTCGACCTGAAGTTCCGCGGTGGAGCTAGCAAGTGGATCCTGCGCCAAGCGGTGTCGGACATCCTCCCTCAGAGTGTTCTGACTCGCCGCAAGGTCGGTTTTGACACTCCGGTCGAGTCCTGGGTGAAGGAGCAGCACTCCGGCTTCCTCCGCGACGTGCTGCTATCGAAGCGCGCGCGTCAGCGTGGATTTTGGAACAGTAAGGCTGTAGAAGACCTGCTATCCCATCAGAGTGCCCCTGGCTGGTTTGACGTCGTCTGGAAGGTCCTCTCCATTGAAACGTGGGCTTCTGTTTTCCTGGATGGCTCCTATAAGGGCGCTGCCTTCCCGAACGTTGCGTACGTCCACCGGAATTCTCCGAACCCCGCGGAACTTCCCGCCAAGCGCATCTCCCCCGAACTGGGAGTGCGCGAGCTCTGGCAGGAAGGCCGTGAGCTCGGGGCCAGGAAGACCCTGGCCCGAAGCGTGTGGGAACTGAAGACACGGGGTGGGATTGCCAGACTCACCAACGCCAACGCCAACGCCAACGCCAACGTGGTCTTCCGTGCAATCTTTTCCGAGCCCTCAGCGGTCGCGAACGCAGTTCGCCCGTTCATGACCTCGGCAGGACTTTCGGACCTCGCCTTCCAGGCGACTGAAGCGACTCGCGGCCGTATTCTCTGCTTCGGCAAGTGGATGTCTGATTTCGGCAACCCCATCGATTGGCACCGCAATCCCCTCAACTACAATCGGTGGCGAGCTGACGCTCACTGGTCGAGCGTGCTTGCCGACGAAACGCGGGTGGGACATGTCAAACTCAGTTGGGAAATAGCTCGATTTCCTCAGGCTTATATCATGGCCCGCTGCGCCGCTTTTTTCCCAGAAGCCGCGCCCGATCTTTCGTCTGCTTTCGTCTCGCAGGTCCGAGGCTTTTTGGAATGTAACCCGGCTGGCCAAGGAATCCACTGGAACTCCGGCCAGGAAATAGCCTTGCGCCTGATGTCATGGCTGTTTGGCCTCAATGTGTTCTTTCATGACGGCACGATTCCCGCGGATTTTCAGAAAGAGCTCGGCAAACACATTGCCGTCTGCGGAGCACATATCGCCCAGCACATCGAGTATGCGCGCGAGTCCGTCTACAACAACCACCTTCTGTCGGAAGCGCTGGCCCTCTATATTGCCGGTCACGTCCTGCCTGACGTTGAAACAGCTCATGTCTGGGTCTCAGAAGGGAGGCGATTGCTGGAGCACGAGGCTAACCACCAGGTCTATCCTGACGGCGGCTACATTCAGCAGTCGCACAATTATCACCGTTTCGCGATTCAGATCTACTTGTGGGCTCTCGGTTTCGCGCGGTCTTATTCTGACCCGATTCCACCCGATTGGATTCGTGCGCTTGAGCGATCCCTCGACTTCCTGCTCGCTCATCAGAACCCGGCGGACGGCCGTCTCCCGAATTACGGCGCAAACGACGGGGCTCTCCCGCTCCCCCTTTCTAGCTGCGACTTCTCCGATTTCCGGCCTACACTCCAGGCGGCAAGTATCATGACCCGTCAGGAAAGGGTGTATCAGCGTGGCCCTTGGGACGAAATGGCGGTGTGGTTCTGTGGCCCCTCCGCGCTGGAGCTTCCGCTTCGCAAGGTCAACCGAACCTCTGTCTCCTTCTCGCACACCGGATATCACGTCTTGCGCGGCCGCCAGCCGGAGAACTTTGCTGCCTTCCGATGCGGCACTATTCTGGATCGTTTCTCTCAAATCGACATGTTGCACCTGGACGTCTGGTGGCGTGGTCACAACGTCCTGGCCGACGCCGGCAGCTACCTGTACAACGGACCGGAGGAATGGCACGGTCATTTTCTCCGCACCGAAAGTCACAACACGGTTCAGGTGGACGGCCTGGACCAGATGCTTCATTACCGGAAGTTCAAGTGCCTGTATTGGACCAGGGCCGAGCTGCTGCACTTCGAAGACAATCCTGACTGGGCTCTCTGTGAGGGCGAACACTATGGCTACAAACGGCATCCGGGCCGCTGCGTTCACCGGCGCTCGGTGCTCTTCCTGAAGGACGACCTCTGGGTCGTGGTGGATCGTCTGGAAGGTTCCGGCACCCACCGCGCCCGGCTCCATTGGCTCGGAGGCGATTTCCCGTACCGACCGGGCCTGGACGGACAAACTTCACTTCAACTGGAGACACCGGACGGCCCTTTCCATGTCGGCGTGTTCAGTGCTGCCGGCCGCCCGCTGTCGGGTGAAATCGTCGCTGGCCAGGATGATCCTCCGTGTGGGTGGCTCTCCCGATACTACGCCGAAAAGGTTCCAGCCCCCTCGCTCTCGGTCGAACTGTCCGGCCGACTTCCGCTAACCATGGTCTCGATCCTCGGTCCGCATGTTCCATCCGTCTCGGTCTCGGATGTTTCGTGGTCCGTGATGGCTGGCGTCCGCATTGTCGAGTTCGAACTCTCTGCTGCTGGGATCATCGAGCCTCGCTCTCTAAGGCCTGCGCCGGTCGTAGCATGAAAATCCTGGTTTTCCATCAGTACTACCTAATGCCTGGACAAGGCGGTGGATCCCGTTTCAATGAGATGACGAGGTTCTGGACCGAGGCAGGCAACGCAGTGGCCGTAATCGCCGGCATGCTCGACTACACGAATGGAGTCAAGCCGAAGCCTTACCGAGGCCGCTGGCTCCTCAAAGAAGACGACAATGGCGTGACAGTGTGGCGGTGCCATGTTCCGGCGACATACGGCGTGAGCTATGCGGGCCGTATGTGGGCGTTCTTCGCATTCATGTTCTCGGCCGCTACGGCGGTCCTCCGCGCAGAGCGACCTGACGTAATTGTTGCGACCTCGCCGCCGCTGATTATCGCTTTGCCCGCGATTTTCGCAGCGCGTCTGCGATGGCGCCGGATACCATGGGTCTTCGAGGTTCGCGACCTCTGGCCCGAGAGCGCCGTGACCACCGGCGTCCTCTCCCGGAAGTCGCCGCTCACGCATCTCCTTTACGCCGTGGAACGGTGGGCGTATCGCTTCGCCGACCGCATCAACGTCCTGACGCCGGCCTTCGAGCAAGACATTGTCCGCCGCGGCCTCGCACCGGCATCCAAGATTTCCGTGATCCCAAACGGCGCCGACCTGGACAAGTTCGCTCCCGGGGCGATGCAGAACGACGTGCGAAGGGAGTTCGGCTGGGGAGAGCGCTTTGTCGTGCTGTACGCGGGCGCACATGGACGCGCGAATGCAGTCGGACAACTTGTCGCCGCCGCTGAACTTCTGCGCGATCGGCCCGACATCTTGGTTGCGACCGTAGGAGATGGCAACGAGCGCGCGGCAGCCGAAGCTGACGCGCGGGCGCGCAACCTGAACAACATCGTCTTCCTCGGTTCACAGCCGAAGGACCGCATGGCGGACTTCGTCAACGCGGCCAACGCGGGTGCAGCCGTGCTCCAGGCCAATCCGACTTTCCGGACCGTCTATCCGAACAAAGTATTCGACTACATGGCGTGTGCGCGGCCCACGCTGCTGGCCATCGACGGAATTGCGCGAACGCTCGTCTGCGACCAGGCGCAGGCCGGTATCTTCGTCGAACCGGAAAACGCGCCATCGATAGCCGAAGGTATCCGCACGCTGGCGGACAACCCGGCGCTGTGCGCCGAAATGGGGGCCCTCGGCCGAGCCTGGGTCGAGGCCAACGCGAGCCGGCGTGCACTGGCGAGCCGCTATCTTGATCTCCTCTCGGAATTAAGCTCGGCGCCCGGCGCGCCGGTGGCGGCTGACTCTCATGCCTGAAATCACCGTCGTTGCCGGAGCCCGTCCGAACTTTATGAAGGTGGCGCCCCTGCTGCGGGCGCTTCGTGGCACACCTCTTGTCGCGCGACTTGTTCACACGGGCCAGCACTATGATGCTGCGATGTCGGATGTATTCTTCCAGCAACTCGGTATCCCCGAACCAGATGTGTATCTCGGGGTCGGATCGGGACGGCACGGCCAGCAGACGGCGCGTATTCTTGAGTCGTTCGAATCGTATCTGGTGGACGCCCCCCAAGCCCAGCGGGGAGTAGCGGTGGTCGGCGACGTGAATTCAACTCTGGCGTGCGCTCTGGCTGCGGTGAAGCTCGGCATACCGGTGGCTCATGTCGAGGCTGGCCTTCGCTCGTTTGACCGGGCCATGCCAGAAGAGATTAACCGGGTGGTCACGGACGCCATCGCCGATCTGCTTTTCGTAAGCGAACCGGCGGGTGAGGAGAACCTGCGGCGCGAGGGCGTTCCGGAGCATAAGATCAAATACGTCGGGAATGTAATGATCGACACGCTCGTGGACCAACTTCCCGCGGCGGACCGTTTGGACATCAATGCTATGTTCGGGCTCGATCCGGGTCGCTACGCGCTGGTGACACTACACCGGCCATCGAATGTTGACGACCCGGAGCGCCTGTCGGCGCTGATTGATTTCCTTATGTGCGCGTCGAAAAGCCTCCACGTGATTTTCCCCGTGCATCCGCGCACGCGCGAGCGGCTTTGCTCGTCGGGGCTGACCGGCAAGATGGACGGTCGCGTGATGCTTTCCGACCCGCTCGGGTACATTGAGAACCTCGCGCTTATGAAAGGTGCAAAGTTGGTCCTTACCGACTCTGGCGGGATGCAGGAGGAGACGAGTTTTCTTGGGATCCCATGCCTCACTCTGCGGAACAGCACCGAGCGCCCGATTACCGTCTCGCACGGCACTAACACGATCATCGGCGACGACCTTGGCCGCGCTTACCGCGCGTTCGGTGAAGTGCTTGCGGGTTCGTACCAGCGAGGGCAAGCCATACCAGGCTGGGACGGGCTCGCCTCCGAGCGCATTGTTGCGGCACTATGCGACGCTTGGCTCAACTGATGGTGAAACGCGTTTTCGATTCTGTGACCGCTGCGGGAGCGCTGCTTCTGCTTGCGCCTGGGTTGGCCGCGCTGGCCCTCGCGATTCGCATCTGGATGGGCCGCCCCGTCTTGTTCCGTCAGGTGCGCATCGGTCGCGGCGAATGGGCGTTTCGGATTGCCAAATTTCGCACAATGACGGACGCACGCGATAATGCCGGCAATCTGTTAGCCGACGAGAAGCGCTTGACCGCGCTCGGCCGTTTCATCCGCCGGGGTAGCCTTGACGAACTGCCGCAGCTCTGGAACGTTCTCAGAGGCGACATGAGTCTTGTCGGTCCGCGTCCGCTGTTGCCAGAGTACTTGCCCAGGTACAGCGAATTCCAGCGCCGGCGCCACGAGGTAAAGCCGGGCATCACCGGCTGGGCGCAAGTCAACGGCCGCAATGGCCTCACTTGGGAACAGAAGTTCGAGCTAGACGTATGGTACGTGGATCATGGGAGCCTGTGGTTGGATGCGAAGATTCTGTGGAGGACGGTGTTGCAGGTGCTGCGGCGAGATGGAATCAGTCAGGCGGGCCATGCCACGATGCCGGAGTTCATGGGCAGCCCAACCCGGTTGAGGCGAAATGGGTGACTTAGTGTTATGGGGCGGCAGCAGGCACGGGAAGGTATCTTAGGACATCGTAGTGGGGGCGGAGCCGTTTGTGCATTTTCGGGAAACCCAGAAGTGAAGAGGCCCGGAGGCGAATTGCCAAGAACTTCTTCTGATCGCTGCGATTGGCTTCGCCCACGTGATCTGTTTGCCGCATACGTTATGGGGAGTAGGCCGATTGTCGCCACCGTTCGCTTCCATGACTGAATCCTGCCGTGTCTGCGGAGCGGACCGTGCGATGCCTAAGCACACCTTTGAGGTGACAACGCTGTATCGGTGCCGTGCATGCGGATTCTGGTTCTGTCATCCCGTTGTAAGCCTGGAATCCCCGTCGTCCGGACCGTCATCAATTGTCACCGATGACGGCTATTCAAGCATGTTGCTGCGGACAACTCCGGCCCAGGTAAAACGATATGCCACCCTCGCTCGGCGACGGTATGAGTCGTACTGCAAGCTGCTTGGCCGATCGACATTCTCGATGATCGAGATTGGATGTGGTCCAGGCGAGTTGGGTGCTGAGTTAACGAAACTTGGCGTCGATTATCATGGAGTGAACATTGACTTTCGAATTGTTGAAACTGGCCGGCAAAGAATAGGAGACCGCATCACGCAAGAGGACTTTCTTCAAATGCGAACGGACCAAAAGTATGATATGATTTGTTTCCATCAGGTCCTTGAACACATAACGGAGCCGGGCCTCTTCGCCAAGAGAGTATGTGAATGTTCCCGGCCCCTAGGGGGAGTGCACGGCGACGTGCCCAATGTGACAGGGCTATCCGCATTTCTTCATCGAATCATTCCCCTGGATAAGCGTCGTTTCGGAGCAATCATCTTGCCTCACCACCAACTCGCTTACGAGCCGAAAACGATCCAACATCTTTTCGGTCAGACCTTCAGACTCAAGACATTCGATGTCAAGATCAATGACCCGACCTGGGGCCAGGTGAATGAACTCGGGTGTGCAATGCGAGTCTATTCCGCAGTCAGTGGCGTATTGAACGCCGGGACCAATTTGGGGTTCATCGGAAAACGAATTGAGTTTCAATGACGATCATAATAAGCGAAGTGAAGTCCGGAGCGATCTGCTCACCTGACCACAGTGGGAGAATCCTCCGCTCCGGCGTGAGAGGTGATTAAGTGACGTGTTCCTTGAACAGCCAGACTCGGACGCTTGTAATTGTTGGTGCGGGAGGCTTAGGAACGGAGTTTGGGTGGGTCGCCGAGGCGATGAACGTGGCAGCTGACCGCGACGGCGCGGCCCGGCCGTGGCAAATACTCGGTTACGCCGACGACGCGTCGGAAAAGCGTGGAAAGTGCCTCGGTCGATATCTTGTGCACGGAACCATCCAAGAGACTGCGGAGAAGTTTGCCGGGCAAGATGTCGCTTTTGCCGTTGCCGTGGGGGACAATTATACGCGGGAGAAACTGGTTCACGCTGCGGAGATTGCCGGATGGTGCGCGGCGACTCTTGTGCATCCTTCCGTGATTCTGGCCGACGATGCCAGTATCGGCGCAGGCACGTATATCGCCCCTGGCTGCGTTGTCTGCCCGAGAGCGCAGGTGGGGAATCATGTCATTGTCAATACACATGTGTCGATCGGGCACGACAGCGTCCTAGAGGATTACGCTCAAATTTGCCCTGGGGCACGGATCAGCGGTGGATGCCGCATCGGCAAGCAGGGGTTCCTTGGTTCGAACGCGAGCCTAACTCCTGGGGTCGCGGTCGGTTGCGACGCCGTAGTGGGTGCAAACTCGCACGCGGTTCGGACGGTGCCGCCGGGGGTAACAGTAGTGGGATGCCCGGCCAGAGTAGTGTGTGGACCCACCCTACGCGGACAGAAGGAAATCGTGAATGTTGGCATTGGAGACCGGCGACATGGATGAACTTGAACTGAGGAGATCCGTTGCGGAGATTCTCGATACCTCCCCGGAAGAGTTGACCGAGGAAGCGGATCTGGAAAGTTTCGCTGCATTTGACTCCACGGCGCGACTTTCATTAATGGTCTGTCTTTCTGACCTAAGTGGTTATCCTTTCGAGCTTGCGGCGCTCCAGAAACTGCATACCTACGGCGACATTCTGAAGCTCATCAGGAAGAGTTCGGGAAATGGGCAAGGTTCGTAGCGGAACATCAATTTTCGGGCTCGCTGCGGCATTACCGGCCGGCGGACTCGACAACGAAGAGCTTGGACGCCGCTTTGGCCAGCATGAGGTTGCCTCAGCGATCAAGATGTCCGGCATTAACGAGCGCAGGGTGGCCAGTTCAGGCCAGCAGGCATCTGATTTGGCCCTTACTGCGGCTGAACGGCTCATTCATCACATGGGGTTCGACCGGTCTCTGATTGACCTGCTGATGTTCGTCTCTCAGACACCCGACTATAAGATTCCGACTACCGCATCTGTTTTGCACGGGAAGCTTGGGCTCCGAGAGGGCTGTGCCACATTCGATGTAAACCAGGCGTGCAGCGCGTATCCGTACTCGCTGAGCATCGCGCACTCGATGATCGCCAGCGGCATGGCTCGACACACCCTCGTACTGAATGCCGACACTCTGACCAAACTGATTCACCCGCAGGATCGCAGTCTTCTGGTGCTACACGGTGATGCGGCGGCAGCGACGATTCTCGGCCCGTGCGACAACGAATATGGTTTAGCTGGCTTCATCCTTGGCACTGACGGCTCCGGTGCGAAACACCTCCTGGTTCCAGCCGGCGGTTCCCGTATGCCGTGTTGTTCCGAAACGCGGGTCGAAAGAACAGACGCCTCGGGTTGCGTTCGCACCGACGAGAACCTGATGATGGACGGGCCGGCTGTATTTCATTTCTCGGTCTACAAGGTGCCAGAAGTGATTCGCGGTGCACTGGATGGACTCGGGCTGACCATTGATGATATCGACAACGTGATTCTCCATCAGGCGAACAAGACAATGATGGACCTGATTTACAAGAGCCTGCGCGTATCGCCTGAGAAGCGCTTCTACTGCCTTCAAACAATGGGAAACAGCAGTGGCCCTTCGACAGCGGTGGCTCTCGCTGAAGCGTGGCGGCAACACCGGATTCTACCCGGTTCTCGCACCCTCATGTGCTCGTTTGGCGCTGGTTTGACGTGGGGAGTAGCGGTGATTCGATGGCCTGAGGATGCGAACCCAGTGCCGGACTTGGACCCAGTGGTCCCGGATGCGGAGATGCTCAGTGCGGCGCTTTGAAGGCAGGCTTGTCCTGGTGACGGGTGCCTCGTCCGGCATCGGCTTAGCTGTGGCTCGACGGTTCGCCGAAGAGGGCGCGAGCGTGATCTGCATCGCAAGGACGAAGGAGCGCCTTGACCGAGCCGTAGCCGGTCTTCCCGGCGATGGACACGTCGCTTTGCCGTTCGATGCCGCAAACGAAGCTGAGGTGGATAAGGCAACGACCCAAATGAAGTCAGGCAAGCGTGTCATCCACGCAGCGATTCTGTGCGCTGGCCAGCATTCGCTGAGGCCACTGCAATTGCTTAAGTCTTCCCATATCGACGAATCGCTAACGGCCAATGTGAGATCGGCGCTGCTGTGCACGAGGATGGCGGCGAAGCTTGCTCCACCGGAAGGTTCATCAATCATCTACCTGGCCTCGGCGGCGGCGATGATCGGCAACATCGGCGAAGCCGTCTACGCCGCCGGCAAGGGCGCGCTGTTATCTGCGTGCCGGAGTTTGGCCGTGGAACTGGCGTCGAAGCGCATTCGCATCAATGCGGTGGCGCCTGGAGTAGTGGAGACGCCGATGTCGGACCGATGGCTGAGCCAGTTGACCCCCGAACAGCGAGAAGTTGTTCGTTCCCGCCATTTGCTCGGGTTTGGACACGCGGAGGACATCGCGGCCGCGATCGCGTTTCTTGCGAGCGACGAGGCGCGGTGGATTACCGGAACGTGTCTGACCATCGACGGGGGGCTGACGTGTCATTAGTCGGAGCTATGGCTCCAGTGCCGTTCGAGGAGATCCAGATCGGCCGCATCTTCCACACGTCGGAGAGATTCGGGCACTCAGAGATGGAGCAGTTTGCCGCCCTAAGCGGTGATCACAGCGCCGTTCACGCCGACCCGCAGACGGCAAAGCGGTTCGGCTTCCCGGACAGCTTGCAGTACGGCTTTCTCTTGGCTAGTCTTCTCTCTCGCATCGTTGGAACCAACTTTGAGCACGCCGTTTGTGCCAGCGTGTCGATGGATTTTGTGAAGCCCGCCATTGCCGGGGAGCAGGTCGATGTACGCGCTGAGGTGACGCAGGTGCAGGAAACGATGCGCTCCGTTTTGCTGAAGATCACCATGCTCAGCGGCCGCGATGTCATCGTGCGCGGCAAACTCACCACCGTTTTCCTGATCGCACGCTGACTCACGTCAGCGGGACCGGAGGACCACGGAATTTCAACATGTCTGCAATCTACCAACTGAACTCGATTTTTCAAGAGGTCTTCGACGATCCCGCGCTCGTCATACGGCCCGAGACGAGTCCTAGCGATATCGCTGATTGGGATTCGGTAGCGCAGGTCAAGCTCGTCCTTGCTATCGAGGAGGTTTTTGGCACACGGTTCACAACCGACGAAGTGACTGGCCTGAATTGTGTCGGCGATTTCATCGCCGCGTTGAACAGACAGAAAGGTGCGACCGCGTGATTACAGCCGCTGAGGTCATTCGGGCCTCAGTCGAGAACGCTGGGCCCGATTTGCGACGCGCCGTACAGTCTGCGGTTGCCATTACAGTTGAGCACGGCTTGGAGCGCGAGGTCCTGCACGCGATCGAGTCCCGGGCCAACCGGGGGGCCCGCTGGTTGAGGGCCGAGCTGACTGAAAGAATGGAGGGGGCCACGGCCGCCATTCCGCACTGGGAAGGTGTTGTGACCCAGAGTGGTTGCGAGATGGCTGAGGCGCTGCTGCATCGCGCTCGGGCTTCCGTTCGAGCAGGTGACAGTCCTCGTGCGGCGGCATTGCTTCGGCTCGCGCTCCATGGTGCACCCGATTACGATTTCTTCCTTCGTGCCGAAATACTTGTGCGAAAATGCAAGCCAGCTTTTGGATGCCACAGGAAAGCAAAAATCGCTCTGCTAGGCAGCTCGACCACCGCCCTGCTTCGCAGCGTGATGGAATTGCAGTGTCTCCGGGACAGGCTGGAGCCGGAGTTCTATGAGGCTCCGTTTGGCGCTTACATGCAGGAACTTTTGCAGCCTGATTCGGCGCTAACGAGGTTCAGGCCTGAATTTATCGTGCTGCTCTTGAACTGGCGCGATCTTGGGCTCCCCAATGTATGCGAGAACGGACTCGCAGCCGAGGCAGTGTCGCGTGTGACTGAGGCGTGGCAAGTAGCCCTGGACCGCACTTCAGCCCAAATCATTCAACTTACTTTTGCTCCGCCGACACGAGATGCCTACCACGCGCTGAGCTCGATCCTGAACGCTGGCCGTGCACGTACGATCAGGAAGATCAATGAGACGCTTCTTGAACGCGCGCCCAGGCGAGTAATACTTATCGACTCCGAGCGTATTGCTGCCACCACTGTCGATCCCTGGGACGACTCGATTTCATGGTCATCAGCCAAGGTTTATCCCGCGCCGCGAGTTTTGCCGCGCGTCGCAGAGCACGTCATCTCCTGCATCCGCTCTGAAATTGGTCTCAGCCGGAAGTTGCTTATCCTTGATCTTGACAATACGCTCTGGGGCGGAGTCGTTGGAGAGGACGGGCCGGACGGCATTCGCCTGGGTCCGCCGTCCGCGGTCGGTGAGCGGTATCAGGAACTCCAGCAGTACATAAAGGCACTTGGACAGCGGGGCGTCCTGCTTGCTGTAGCATCGAAGAACAACCCCGAAGATGCGGCCGAGATCTTTCGTCGTCACCAAGGCAGTGTCTTGCGACTGGAAGACTTTGTATCGTTCAAAGCGAACTGGCTCGACAAGCCCGCCAACATACGGCAAATGGCCTCGGAGTTGCGACTTGGGTTGGACAGTTTCGTGTTCTTGGACGACAACCCAGCCGAGCGTAGTGCAGTACGTGAAGAGCTTCCGGAAGTTGTTGTACCCGAGATCTCCGGCGAGCCTTCCGAATCGATCGCGGCGTTAGAGCGGGGACTTTACTTTCAGGCAATTCGGCTGACTAGCGAAGACGTGACGCGCAGTGCTTCCTATTCGGCCAGCGCGCAGCAGGAGTTGCGAGCGCGCAGCGGGAATCTGGATCAGTATCTGGCGGACCTGCGCATGCAGATCGAGCAGGGGCCTGTCGATGCTGAATCAAGTGTCCGCGTTACGCAACTCATCAACAAGACGAATCAGTTCAACCTGACGACCAAGCGGTACAGTCAGGAAGAGGTCCAACGCCGAATGGCGTCAGCGAGCTATTGGTCCCGCTGGTACCGCCTGCGCGACCGGTTCGCGGACCACGGGTTAATCGGTGTTTTACTCGCTCAAATCGCTGACAGAGCGTGGATCGTGGATACGTGGCTGATGAGTTGCCGCGTTATCGGCCGCGGCGTCGAGGCCTTCATGTTTCGGGATATGGTTGAGTGTGCCCGACGCAGCGGCGCCGAGCGCCTGCGCGCCCACTATCTTCCTACTGCAAAGAACAAGCTCGTTGAGGACCTCCTGCCGCGGTTTGGATTTATCGCGACGGGTAACGCTGGAGAATTTGTGCTGGAGTTGGCGGCGGCTGTGCTGCCCGAATGTAGCCTGGTGCGCGGACACGTCACACAGATCGAAATACAGACGGGGGTCGAGACGCTGTGAAACGCATACTCTTATCCATTCCCCACATGGGCGGCAACGAGGAAACCTATGTGCGGCAGGCCTTTGCGACAAATTGGCTCTCTACGGTGGGGTCAAACATCATCGCGTTCGAAGACGACTTCCAGAAACGTATTGGCTTGCCCGCGGCTGCGCTGAGCAGCGGGACCGCTGCGATTCACTTGGGCCTGCGCCTGCTCGGAGTCGGTCCCAACGACGAAGTGCTCTGCCCAACGCTCACGTTCGCTGCAAGTTGCAACCCGGTCCGTTACCTGGGCGCCGAATCCGTATTTCTGGATAGCGACTACGCCACCTGGAACCTGGACCCCAACATCCTCGAAGACGCGCTTCGGCAGCGCGCCCGCCGCAATCAATTGCCCCGCGCTCTCATCGTTGTGCACCTATACGGGCAATGCGCCGACATGGATCCTATCCTCTCTATATGCCAGCGTTATGACGTGCCGGTGCTGGAAGACGCCGCCGAAGCCCTTGGCGCCACGTACCGCAACCGGCCAGCGGGAGCGCTCGGCAGCGTCGGAGTGTTTTCTTTCAACGGGAATAAGATCATCACGACGACCAGCGGTGGCATGTTGGCGTCCGCCGATGCCGTCTGGGTGGAGAAGGCGCGCTTCTGGTCGCAACAGGCCCGCGACCCGGGCCTCGCCTATGAACACTCCGAGCTCGGTTACAACTACCGCATGAGCAATGTGCTGGCGGGCATCGGGCGCGGGCAACTCGAAGTGCTCGACCTGCGGGTGCGGCAGCGTCGCGCGATCGCATTTCGCTATCGCGACGCATTCGCGGACCCTCCCGGCATCTCGCTGATGCCTCAAGCCGCCTATGGCTTGCACACAAATTGGCTGAGCTGTTTCCTGATCGACGAAGGAAAATTCGGCCGCTCGCGCGACCAACTGATACGGGCACTCGATGAAGCCAACGTGGAGTCCCGCCCGGTGTGGAAACCGATGCATCTGCAGCCGCTGTACGCAGGCTGCGAACACTACGGCGGAGACGTGGCCGAAGACTTGTTCCGGCGCGGGATCTGCCTGCCCAGTTCGAGCAGTCTTTCAGCGGTGGATCAGTTGCACGTTGTGAACGCGGTACGAGCAGCGGCCGGTGTGAACGAGCTGGACGA
>Ga0182027_10002721_pt1 | contig 28404 bp, 25 predicted proteins | sample 712E1DmetaG_FD_121300 | JGI IMG/M metagenome (GOLD analysis project Ga0182027, IMG submission 121300) | Permafrost microbial communities from Stordalen Mire, Sweden - 712E1D metaG (Illumina Assembly) | ecosystem: Environmental > Terrestrial > Soil > Wetlands > Permafrost | place: Sweden...
AAATTCGCCCTTCTCTCTGGGAAATTTTTCTTTTTCTTGTTCAGATTTTACGTCTTTCATCTTAAAAAATTTTGGTAAAACCTGTCAAGCTATTTCAGGACTAGACAACCATTATTTCGACTCACAGTATAAGTGTCACAATGATTCAGGATTTAGCCAATTAACAAACCTTCAACGCGCACTTTATAACTTCCGTCTTTCAGCTTCGTCACTGCATTAACTAATCCGCTATGTCTCCATTGAAGCATACAACGACGAGGTAAAAACCAATATCTCACACCAAGTTGTATTTCTTCTTTTGATTCTTTTATAATTCCTTCATATGCCTGGGAAACATAATAACCGATATCAACAAAACCTTCTGCACGCGGCCTTAAGGGACCTGTAACATTCCAATTTATAACACCATTTCTTGCATCCACAGATGAGACAACACCACAATGTGTTATTGGACAACCGCAGGACATTCCCATAGGACGGCCAATCATCACATCACCTTTTTTTACTCCAAGTTCTTTTACTAATGTTGGATTATAAGGCAAGATCGTTTCTTTAGGACCCGGTTCATTGGGGAAACAATCCAAAATAAAATCAAATTCCCGTTTCAGGCTATCTTTCCAACCAAGTTTTTCACCCATACCAAAGCCTTCTTTTGCACAAATGAAACATTCCTTTGTATCAACATTGTCTTCCAATTTATCAGCAATGTGAATACATTTTTTCAGTTCTTCCTCACCTTTTTCAACCATATTTGCAAAGTCTGCACAAGTCTTGTATCCGCATGCAGCACAATCGAGCATCGGAAGTAATTTTAATTTTTCTTTAATCGTAGCTGTTTCCATAAATAGTTTTTTGTTATTTATTATTAATAATAGTTTTAAAAAGAAATTATTCCACCACCTATAACAATATTACCGGAATGAAAAACTGCTGATTGGCCCGGTGTTACTGCATCGTCAGCATTGTCTAAATTTACTGTAACGGAGGTATCTGAAATCGGTTCAACATCTGCCAATGTTCCTGTATGCGTTGAACGGATTTTTACTGTCAGCTTTTCGGCTTTTTCAAGTTTATTTACCGATACCCAATTTATGTCTGTTACCTGAAATGTTTTTCTTAATAGTTCTTCTTTATAACCCACAATAACAGCATTATCTTCTTCTCGCAGATTAATAACATATAAAGGTCTTGTATCAGAAATTTTCAAACCTTTTCGTTGTCCGATGGTATAATTCCAGATCCCTTTATGTTGTCCAAGTATTTTCCCTTCTGAGTCAATAATAGGACCTTCTTTTTCCCTGCAGTTCAGCAATTCCTTATAATCCCCGCAATAAAAATCCTGACTTTCTTTTTTATCATTAAAGGGTAAACCATTCGAAAGTGCAATTTTTCTTACCTCATCCTTTTTAAAATTTCCTAATGGAAAAATCGTTTGCGAAAGCTGTTCCTGAGAAAGGCGATACAAAAAATAAGTTTGGTCTTTTTTTGTATCTGCTGCCTTTAATAGCTGATAACGGTTTGCAATATTATCATACGAAACACTTGCATAATGACCGGTAGCGAATTTATTAAAATCTATTCCCGATAATTTTGCCGAATCGAGCAATGCACCAAATTTTATTTTTTGATTACATAAAACACAGGGATTAGGAGTCCTTCCGCATTTATATTCTTCTATAAAATTTGCAAGAGTGATCTCTTTAAACTTCTTTGAACAATCGATAATATGCAATGGGATATCAATTAACTTACAGATCTCTTTTGCCTCTTCAATTTCTGCTGCTTCATTTCCGCCATAGCAGGCATGTTTTTTATTTGGTATGTATTCGCCATCCCAAACAGACATCATTACGCCTACAACATCATAATTTTGCTGTTTTAAAAGAAGGGCAGAAACCGTTGAATCTATACCACCGCTAATACCAACTAAAATGCGCTTTTTCATTTGTGTTTTTTATCAGAGACTTTTCAGATTCAATGATTATACAATATTTGCTTAGTTTAAAAAATTAAATTTATATTAACTTCTTATGATTATACTCCTTCGTCATCTGTATTTATAAATTGAAATTATAAAGATCTGTGCTTAAATAACGTTCTGCAGTATCAGGCAGGATCACAACAATTAACTTTCCTTTATTTTCTTTTTTATTCGCTTCCTGAATTGCTGTCCAGGCCGCTGCTCCGGATGAAATACCACACATGATCCCTTCTTCTTTTATCAATTGCCGAGCGGTTGTTATAGCATCTTCATTACTTACCTGAATAATGCTATCAATAATACTTTTATTCAATATTTCAGGAATGAAGCCAGCACCAATACCCTGTATTTTATGTGGAGATGGTGCTCCGCCTGATAAAACAGGAGATGCAGCAGGTTCCACTGCAATGCTTATAAGCTGCGGTTTGCGTTTTTTTATGACTTCGGATATACCTGTGATAGTTCCTCCGGTACCAACACCTGATACCAGAATATCTATTTTTCCATCGGTATCATTCCAAATTTCTTCAGCCGTTGTCTTCCTGTGAATTTCGGGATTAGCAGGATTCTTAAACTGTTGGGGCATGAAGGAATTTGGCGCTGTCGCAATTAATTCTTCCGCTTTAGCAATAGCACCTTTCATTCCTTTAGCTGCTTCAGTAAGGACAATTTCAGCACCAAACCCTTTAATAATATTTCTTCTTTCGAGGCTCATGCTTTCTGGCATAGTAAGGATCAAACGATATCCCTTTACCGCACAGGTAAAAGCAAGCGCAATACCAGTGTTGCCTGAAGTAGGTTCAATAATTACCGTATCTTTATTAATAAGCCCTTTTTTTTCTGCATCCTCAATCATAGCCCAGCCAATCCTATCCTTAACTGAAGAAGCAGGATTAAAAAATTCAAGTTTTGCAAGCACCGTTGCATGAGCACCCTTAGTAACGCGGTTTAATTTTACCATAGGAGTGTTACCAATTAACTGTCCTATATTTTCTGCTATTTTCATAATTATTTATCTGAATATTGGATTCAATTTTTTAATTGAACTCATAAATATTTCAAGAAACCTATCAATTTCTTCTTCCGTGCTGAACCGGCCAAGGCTTATTCGCACCGATCCTCTTGCTTCGAACGGGTTAAGTCCAATTGCCTGTAAAACATGAGACGCACTGGCTGTTTTATCATTATTTGAACAAGCTGAACCCGCTGAAACTGCGATACCTTCTTCATCAAGCAAAAGCAGCAGACGAATGGTTTCACCTTCCATTCCACCAATGCCAATATTAATGTTGTTTGGAAGCCGCTGCGTCGTATGTCCGTTCAAATAAGCATTTTCAATATTATTAAGAATCGTCTTTATTAATTTGTCCCTTAATGCAGATAGTCGCTTGCATTCATTTTCCAGATCACCCAGGCATAATTCAGCTGCTTTGACAAAACCAACAATGCCTGCAATGTTTTCCGTTGAAGAACGCATACCATATTCTTGTCCGCCTCCATGTAACAATGGAGTGATCTTCACGCCGTCTTTTATAAAAAGAACACCAACACCTTTTGGACCATAAATTTTATGTGAGTTGAGCGTGAGTAGATCAAGATTCATTTTTCGGACATCGAGCGGTACCTTACCAAAACTCTGGCATGCATCGCTATGAAAATACACGTTTTGCTCACGGCACACTTTTCCAATTTCCTCCAGAGGTTGCAGTGTCCCAATTTCATTATTGGCATGCATCACAGAAACAAGCAGTGTTTTCGGCCCGATATACTTTTTCAGGACATCAACATTTATACTGCCGTATTTATCTACAGGAAGATAGGTGACATAAAACCCCTGTGTTTCCAGCCATTTGCAGGCATTCAATATACAATCATGCTCAATAGAAGAAACAATAATATGATTGCCTTTACCTCGATTTGCAAAAGCCACACCTTTTAATGCAAGATTATTTGATTCTGTTCCGCTGGATGTAAAAATTAATTCATCTGAAGAAACGTTCAGAAATCCGGCCATTTTTTGGCGGCAATTTTCAATAGCATCCTTTGCCACCATACCGAAAGAATGCAGGCTTGAAGCATTGCCATAATTTTCTTTCAGAAAAGGCAGCATGGCCTCCAGAACCCTGCTGTCCATAGGAGTTGTAGCAGCGTTATCGAAATATATTTTTTTTGTATTATTCGCCGACATAGAATAGATCATTTTCCATAGTACGAAGAACCCCGAAGTGATTCTTTGCTCCGATTTCTTTTTTCCCTACGCAGATTGTACAGGTTCCTACCGGCGGATTACCTTTAAGAAACATAGGCTGTTCGATGTCTTTGGATTTCAAAATATCCCTAACAATAGGATCGATACCAATTCCGTAAAGTGCATTGCTTTCCACTACAGTAATTTCTTTTGCAGCTTCAAGAATTCTATACCTGAACACTTCACGTTCGGCCTGTGAAACCAGATCGATTTTTGTAATCACACTGATATCAGCTAATGTAAGCATAGGGCCTATTTTTCTTGGAAGATTCATTCCGCTGGTGGCTTCAAGAACTACAATACCCAGTGAATTTTCAATGTATGGTGAACACCTTAAACAAAGTCCTGCGGTTTCCACAAATAAATATTCGGCTCCTTCCTTTTCAGCCCAGTCCACGACTTCATCCAGCACCACTACATTGCAATGATCGGGACAAAGTTCACCAGAATAAATTTTCCTGGCAGGAATGTTAAATTCATTTTTCATCTGTTCGTCTTCGTCGGCATATAACACATCAATTTTTAAATAAGCAGGCTTTAAATTCTTTTTTATGATCCTGCGAATTACCTGTTTTATTACCGTTGTCTTACCGCAAGTGGGCGGTCCTGCAAAAATTATAAGTTTCATATTTATATTTTTTTAATTTATCATATTTAACCTGCGACTACTTTTTTACTTTCAGTATTTGTTTTTTTTCTTTTTAAATAAATCTGATAACTGGTTGCCAGATCTTTTATCTGTTCGCTGAAAACCGCATCTGTTATTTCCTCACCTGCACGAATGCGTGTTCTGAATTCAAGCATCACGTCATCAATTTTTTTCAAACCAAGCGCTGCCATTTTTTCTTCAGCATTGGTGGTGATCATTTTCTGCATCGCTCCGTTACTCATTATTATTCTGAAGTCAGATAGCAATGCTATTCTTGGGTCATGGGTAACGAAGACAAATATTTTTTCGTACTTTTTTAATAGTTTTAATGCTTTCGTTCTGTGAATCCCGGCATTTTCAATTTCATCCAACAAAATAATCGGTGAGTGACCAATGATCACAGCATCAGCAATCAGCAAAGATCTTGTTTGTCCGCCTGAGAGTTCAGTCATAGCCGTTTTTCTGATAATGGCTTCACCGGTCAGTTGATTTGCAAAATCAAGCGTTTCTTCAATCATAAGCTCGGAATTTTCAGTGCCCCGAATCTTTGCATGAATTTTCAAAAACTCCCCAACGGGTAAGTCAGATAAAAAATTTGTATGCTGAGAGATCAGCGCAATAGGATGTTTTGAAGGGTCAAATGAAAAGTCTTCAGGAATGGGCTCATCATTTATTAATATCATCCTCTCTGAAGGAGTATTCTTATTAGCGAATAATTCTATATCGTTAATTAAAGTTGTTTTTCCACAACCGGTCGGACCAACGATACTAATGATATCTCCCATTTTCAGGTCGAATCTTTTTACTTTTTCGGGCTGACCATCTTTACCAATGCCACCCATTACAGTAATTTTCTTAATTTCCATAATAATTTATTTTATTTCTGATTAATGTCTACTAATTTGGTAGACAAAAGTAAATATTGCTTATATTTGCAGAGCAAAAAAGGCCATGCCATATTGAATAAAATAATATGAAATATTTCATAAAAGGAACTATAATTTAATATCATTCATTATGCAAAAGGGAAATAGCAAACTCATGTTTGACTGTGATAGCTGCTTATTCAAGCATACTATATGCCAGTACATAGCTCCAGAAGAATTTGATATTCTTTACGAAAACACACAACAGTTAAGATTTAAGAGGAACGAATACATCATGAAGCAGGATGCAAAATCGGATTATGTCGTGTATCTGTCAAAAGGGCGAGTGAAAATGAATTATGAAACCGAATCAGGTAAAAATATTATTCTTACGATTGCCAATGCTCCTGTTTTACTTGGTGGTGCAATAATTTTGAATAATGGTATAAACATCTTTTCCATTATTGCAATAGAGGATTGTGAAGTATGTTACATTAATATTGACATACTAAAATCCTTTATCGAAAAGAACGGCCGGTTATCTTTAACAATGCTTGAATTTTTATCAGTGATGTTCAAAGATTCTATTTTCAATTTTATAAGCCTTGCACATAAACAAGTGAATGGACGAATCGCAGATGTATTAATTTATTTATCAAAAACCATTTACCAAAGCAATAAATTCACCCTGACCATTTCAAGAAAAGAAATAGCTGAGTTTGCAGGTTGTTCCCAGGAAAATGTGATTCATACTATCTCCAAATTTCATAAAGAAGGAATCATAAAATCTGAAGGGAAAAGCATTGAAATATTAAAATTGGATAAACTTATAAAGATAAGTCAGGTTGGATAATCAAATTTGTAATTCAAAGTCTTTGGCTAAGCAAAAATTTTATTTCCTTAACAGATAATACTGCATCATGGCTAGTACTTCCATCAGGTATGCAATACCCAGATGGATGATGGTTCCTCCCCAGATGTTGCGGGTGTTGTAGGCAATGATTCCCAAAATATATCCGCCGAAAATACTGCTGATCGTTTCGCCCAGCGGTTTTCCGAAATGATAAAAACAATAGACCGCAATCATTGGAAGTATGCTTTCTTTACCCAGAAGTGCCACCATACCGATAACCAGCGCACCACGGAAAATAAGTTCTGTAGCCACATAAGCCGAACCGTAGAAAAACTCATTGATTCCTAATAATGTCAATTTATTCATTCCAAAAACTTCGTGAATGTTCCAGGGTTTTATGCGTGGGTATACCTGAAGGAAGTCCGGCATGAAAGAAGCTGCAATAATAAGCGGTGATATGATAAGCAACATGAAAAAATAAGGACGGAGTTGTCCGATTTTTGCCTGCAAGCCATACAAGCCTTTTGTACTGCGATCATATAAAAGTTTCAACAGTACTAATCCTGTGAAATAAATTAAAAACCAATGAAACTGATTGACATTAATATTGATAAAGTTCCGTTCATTTATCTGTGTGAAAAATGGTGTAACAAGTTTATTCAAGCTCAATGCAGAAGCAAAACTGATCAGACATAACACTGAAAAACTTTTAATCCACAATGATCTTTTATTTAGCAATTCCTTCTTTTTCCTGATCAGCAATATAGGAATGAGAATGCTATAATATGCGAAAACATTAAGAGAAAGAAAAAAGAAAAAATGATTCAGATCGCCCTTATAGGTGATAAGAAAATCATGCTCGATGTGAAAATAATAATTAAGAAATATGGTGAGCCCTAATATCAGAGCGGTGTAAATATAAATAACCGGATGAAAATCATCTTTGATATGATTTTTTAGATAGGAGAAAATAACTTTCATTACTTGTTTTTAAAAACAATTTTAAATTGAAACTATGTACAAATTTCTTTGTGTTTCTTGGTGACTTTTGTCTTAGTGGCTATATTTTTTTTTGCCACAAAGGCACAAAAACACAAAGGTTCACTAAGACTATTTCTAAATAATTATTCAGCAATCTTCATTTCCTTGATCAGATGGCCTGCTCCGGCAAATTTGTCAATGATGAAAAGCACATAACGGATATCCAGAGACACATTACGGCACTGATCCGGATCAAACATAATATCGCTCATGGTTCCTTCCCACACCCTGTCGAAGTTTACGCCGATGAGCTGCCCTTCACCGTTAAGAACGGGACTTCCGGAATTTCCTCCCGAAGTATGATTGGTTGCAATAAATGCAATATGCATTTTCCCGTCCTCTCCATAAATGCCATAGTCTTTGTTTTTATATAATTCCTTCAGCTTTGCAGGCACCCTGTAATCATCTATGTTTGGATTTTCTTTTTCAATCATTCCATCAAGCGTAGTAAAGAAATTATATTCCACAGCATCCATGGGCTTGTAGGCTGCTACCTTACCATAAGCAAGCCGCAGTGTAGAATTGGCATCAGGATAAAACTTTTTATCAGGTTTCATTTCTTTCAGCGCACGGATATAAATTCTGCTGAGGCTGTCGATCTTCGTATCCACTGAAATAAGCGGAGTCATTATATGATTCACATAATTTGAATAAATGCTCTGAGCCAGGATGAACGCAGGTTCTTTCAGAATTTTTTTCACAGAAGAAGATTTATAATCTTTCAGCAGTTCATCTACTTTTTGCTCTGATGTTAGTTTACTATTTGCATACAAATCATCTGCGTACTTCTGAAAACTTCCTTTATATTTTGCATCCACCATTTTAAAAATATCGGGCTGCATTGTTTTATCAAGCTTTTCATGATAAGTTGACAACATAGCCACGAATATTTTCTTATCAGTTTCAAGATTATAATTTTTAAAAAATCCTTTTGCCGCTTTTTTCAGGCCCTCCACAAGTTTATTTATTTCTTCAGGAGCAATCCCAACTGTTTGGCTTTTGTTCACAAGGTTTGTAAAAGTGTAAGCATATTTGACAATCTCCACAGCAAGCCCTCCTTCATTAAAATAATCGAAAGCGAGATTCAACGGAGTAGCCATTTTATAAGCCTCTTCAAAGGCAAGAAGAAGTTTCCCATATTTGATTTTGCGCTTATCATCTGCATTTACCCATTGAGTAAATTCTGCTTCCAGTTGTTTCTTCTTTTCAATAGCATTTAATTTATTCAGACCTCTGCTCTCTCCTATCCACTTTTTCCAGTAGTTCGCTACACCGGCATATTTCGAAGAATACTGAATCCTGATCAGGTCGCTTGTTTTCATATCCTCACTCATGATGGCCATGCGCTTCTCACGAAGATCAATGCGGGCAGGGTTTTCGGAAAGCGTTGTCATCTCCACACCATAAGAAGTTAAATATTCTTCGGTAGTTCCGGGAAAACCATACACCATGGTAAAATCATTTTGCTTCACACCCTTCAATGAAATGGTAAGGCTTTTCTTTGGTTTGTACGGAACATTGTCTTTGGAATAATCTGCCGGTTCATTATTTTTATCTGCATAAATTCTGAATATGGAAAAATCACCTGTGTGCCTCGGCCACATCCAGTTATCTGTATCACCGCCGAACTTGCCTATATCTGAAGGCGGAGCGCCCACCAGACGCACATCCTTAAATACTTCTGTCACGAACAAATAATATTCATTCCCATAAAAAAATGGTTTTACTTTTGCTTTGTAATGTGAGCCTTTCACCGCCAAACTCTCAACAAGAGCAATATTTTTATCAATAGCCTCCTGACGTTTGGCCTCTGTCATATCATCTGTTACATCTGCCAGCACCACTGAAGTCACATCTTCCATGCGCACCAGAAAAGTTACAGAAAGACCTACATTGGAAAGTTCATCATCGCGCGTCATGGCCCAATAACCATTCGTGAGGTAATCATTCTGTACACTGCTGTGCGACTGTATGGCACTGTATCCGCAATGATGATTCGTAAGTACTAATCCCTGATCAGAGACCAGCTCCCCGGTGCAGCCGCTCCCAAAAAGCACGATGGCATCTTTCAGGCTGGACTTATTTATACTATAAATATCCTCTGCCGTCAGTTTTAATCCCATGCTCTGCATGTCGGACTGATTGAGCTGTTCAAGTATTAAAGGAATCCACATTCCTTCATCTGCTTTTGCAGAGATAAAAGAAATGAAACCAAAGATCAGAACCAGAATTATTTTTTTCACTTATATATTTTTTTTCTTGTTATAAATATTTTTTAGGCGGAAACTGAATATCGATGAGAATTTTTATTTATCCCCGACCTGTCATCCTGAGCCTGTCGAAGGAACGTCGGGGTTACATAATAAAATGATTTATCTGATTTTTATTTCACAGCGATCACTGAAATCTCCACATCAGCATTCATAGGCAGTTTGGCGGCCTGAATACATTCACGGGCAGGAGGATCATTGGTGAAATAACCTTTATACACTTCGTTCACCTGAGCGAAAAATTTCATATCGGAAATAAAGATGGAAGCTTTCACAATATTTGTAAAATCCATCTTTGCTTCTTTCAGTATGACTCTGATGTTTTCGAGCACCTGCTCTGTCTGTTTTTTTATATCATCTTTTACCAATTCACCATTAAAAGGGTTAATAGGAATTTGCCCCGACACATAAAGTGTATTGCCTGCAAGAACAGCCTGACTGTATGGCGCTATTGGCTTTGGCGCATTTGAAATATTAATTGCTTTTTTCATATTGATTATTTTATATATTATTTAAATCTATTTCACTTTAAATTTGAAAAAATATTTCTTGTTTTGAACAATTGAAATAAACCAAAATTCCTTATTTGTTAATCTAAGAATTTCCCAATCACTATCATCCCTATTAATCGGTCCAATTCCATGATAGCCATAAGTTGAATAAAGGTTGACGTAAAGTATTTTTTTATTTTCTAAGAATTCCCAATATCCCCTGTTAGCTCCATTCCAATTGGATGGTTTACATTTCAATAAATCAATTAACTGTCCACCGCCCCAACCATAGTCATGTTCTTTATGAAAACGCAAATTACAATTGCAACTATCAATATATAATTGGGTGCTATCCATTCCGTCAATTTCCAGATGCTCAATTTGCCATTCCCCTTTTAGTCTTTGGTATTTACTATTGTAGCTTATTATAGGCCCGTCTTCATATTTGCATGCGGCAAAAAAAAGCAGTAAAACTAATGTGTAAAGAATTTTCCTGTTCATGATTTTTTTTCTGTGCGAAATACAAATTTAGTGCTTTCAGGTTAGTCAAAGACTAACATTTATTCTGTGCGAAGAAACATTCTTCGCACAACTGGGTTTTATTTTTCAGGACAATTTAAAAAAATAAATTTTATTATTTACACTACATTCAAATGAGAATTTATTGTTAGTTAGTTTAAGAATTCTCCAGTGAAACTCCCCAGGTGCAATTGGACCGATAAAATGAAGTGACAAATTGCTTTCATTATGAACAAATAAATAATTATTATTCTTTTCGAAATGGATATTTGCACTGAAATATTTACTTGGCACATAGTTTTGTCCTTTGCATGCAATATAATTTATACCCATTACTTCATATAGGTTTTTGGCAATTCTTAATCCACACCCACAACTATCATTATAATATTGTGTACTATCTACCCCATCAACAGTAAGACTTATTACTTTCCAATCTCCTAATAAACGTTTTTCTTTAGAACGAAAACTTATTATCGGCCCATCCTTATAACATGCTGCAAAAAACAAAAGCAAAACCAATATATAAAGAATTTTCCTGTTCATGATTTTTTTTGTTTTCAGTGCGAATTACAAACTTAATATTTTCAGGTTAGTCAGAGACTAACATTTATTCTGTGCGAAGAAACATTCTTCGCACAACTGTTTTTCAATTCTAATAATCTCTCCAGTCTTTTTTCTTGGTTAATTTCAGATCCTGCAACACCTGTGATTTCACATTAATGGTGAGGTTATAACTTTTTCTGAAGCCGGTGGGTATCCAGTTGAATTTCATTTCCCAGCAATGCAGATCACGGTAAACATTTATTGATGTATAGGAAAAATTTTTCTGTTCAAAATCATAACCGGATGTAAAACCAATTTTCCATTTTGATGTTATATTTACATCTCCGTTAAATGAAAGCGTTTGAATGATATCTTTTTGTCCGGGTGACTCTTTCACCAGAAAATTCTTCGTGTAGCGCAATGTATAAGCTATGTTAAGACTCCATGGTACATCAAAATCCACATAGCTATCGAGGTTGTTATTGATCATGGCTAATTCTTCCGGAGTACCTTTATCCGAAGTTTTTTTCTTCTTCTTATTATTTTTTGTGGATGACAAGGCCCAATTCAGGCCCACAGCCAGATCATTGTTTCTCAGTTTAAGAATTTTTTTCGATTTATCGTACAGAAAAGTATTGAGGTCTCTTCCGAGTGAATCGGTTACATAAGGAGTCCAGGCTGCGGCATAGCGAAGATCAAGATTGCGGAATAGTTTTGTATATCCATTCACCACGAGATCAGACCAGTTGCAGGAATCCTTTGCCACATCATAGGTAGTAGAGACTACCAGGTTTTCAATCAGCGTCAGTTTTTTAAAACCGGAAACAGTATCTTTTTTGCTTCTCACTTTCATTTCAAGATTATTGGCGAAGGAGAAATTAATATTCCCGGATTCCGCGGCAGGAGGCGTACCATAAATGCCACCTTCAAATATGGAGTACTTTTTCAGTTGTTTGGGATCGTTATGAAAAGAGGTATCAGCATAAAATTTATAATAGCCCCAGGTCTGTGAGCCAAAATCCGGAGTATAAACAAAGGAAACTGATGGTGTTACTACATGGCGAAATGCCCGGATATAGCCATGTTTAAACTGCAACATACCATACAATTTTGTATTCAGTGTGGCGCTGAAATTAAAATCGCGTGCTGCCTGAAAACCATTAACCGTATCGGTTCTGACTCCGCCATAATTAATACCGTTTACCAGGGAATCCGTTTTCCAAGCTTTGTGAATACTCTGCAAATACCAGCGTTCATTATAATTTATTGCATTGGTCAGAGAAAAATATTTAAATAATTTAATCGTGCTGCTGATTGGAATCGTATGGTCCATTCCATTCTGAAATTTTTTCATAGTGGAATGTTCGAACAGTATAGAATCAAAAGTGCTCAGTGTATTGCGGCAGTTCATGTTATAACTTACAAAAATATTATCATACCACTTGGCTGCTCCCACCCTGTCTTTAGGCCTGAAAGGATAGAAGCGGTTTACAGAAAAAGTAATTTCCGGCAAACTCATGGTCAGGGATCCGTCAATGGTGTTCTGAGTATGGCGTATGTTTGCAGAGAAATTATACATGCTGCCTATAGTCGTGGAATAATTAATATTTGATGAATACTGGTTGGTCAAATAATCAGTGGCACTTGTTGGATTATATTTGTTATATTTACTGGATCCGGCATTAACACTGGCGGAAAACCGGCTGTTAGGACGGGCCTTTGAATCCTGAGAATGATTCCATCGGATAAAAAAGTCATTATGTTTTAAATATCCCGGCAGATCTTTTTCACCATCAATATTTACTGCATATTCCAGGTTCAGATCTCCTTCGTACTTATATCGTTTTTTGTAATTCGATGCAATTTTACCGGCCCAGCTTCCGCGAGAATAAATTGTTCCACGCAGAGCCAGATCAAAATGTTCACCAAGACCCAGATAATAACCGCCATTCTCCAGAAAAAACCCCCGGTTAGTAGACTCGCCATAGGTGGGCATCAGAATACCCGAAGTTTGTCCTTTTTTATTCGGGAAATATCCGAAAGGCACCATCAATGGTGTTGGAACATCTTCAATTACCAGATAGGCAGGACCGGTCACTATCTTGTCACCGGGTATCACTTTAGCCTTCGAGAATTTAATTTCATAATGCGGATGATCGAGGCTGCAGGTGGTATACATTCCGGCTTTTACATTTACCTGTTTATTGGCAAGCCTTTTCACTGTTTCACCATGAAGATAATTGTCTCCTTCTTTGGTGATCACCTGTTTGATAACTCCTTTCTGCGTCTTGAAATTATAGGTCATGGATTTAGCATGGAAACTCTCCTCTCCCTGGGTAAACTCCGGTGTGCCCTTTTCTTTGCCTGTTGAATCCGTCACGCCCTTTGCAAATAACTGATTTTCCTTGAAGGAAATTTCAATATAGGCCGCTGTCAGGGTAATGTCTTCATATTCAATTTTTGCATTCCCATACAAATAGGCTTTTTCTTCTTCAATATTGAAAAGAATAGAATCAGTGGCTGAATAAACAACCTTTGATGACAGGGCATACGATGAACTCTTTTTTTTCTTTAAGGTATCCAAAGAAACAGCCAGGCTATCCTTCTTTTTAATAATAGTGTCCTGAGCTTTAATAAATTCCGGAACAAAAGTTATTAAAAGAATAAGGCTGAAAAGTTTTATAAGTTGTTTTGGAATCAATATTGATAATTATTATTTTTGTCAGGATAAAAATGGCAAAGTTTTTTACAAAAGGACAAAGCTAATAAATTTGATTTTGGTGAAACGATTATTATTACTTTTTAGTGTTAGCTGTATACTTGTTTTAACATCTTTTAACAATAATGTCTTTCAAAAGAGCAACATTACCACGGTTGTTATTGATGCCGGACATGGTGGAAAAGATCCGGGTTGTATAGGCAGCAAGACTAAAGAAAAAGATATTGCACTTTCTGTTGCCCTGATGGTGGGCAGTTATATAGAGCAGAAATTCAAGGATGTAAAAGTAATCTTCACCCGCAAAACCGATGTGTTTGTTGAGCTTTATAAACGTGCTGAGATTGCCAATGAAAATAAAGCAAACCTTTTCATTTCCATTCATTGCAATTCCAACCCGAATACGAGTGCCAATGGTACTGAAGTGTATGTGATGGGGCTGAATAAATCGCAGGCAAATCTTGATGTGGCCAAGAAAGAAAACGGTGCTATACTCAAAGAAGATCATTATGCTGAGATGTATGATGGTTATGATCCCAATTCACCTGAATCCAATATTATTTTTTCACTTTTCCAAAATGCTTTTCTGGATCAGAGCCTGACTCTTGCTTCAAAAATTCAGAAGCAATTTAAAGAAAAGGTTGGCATGGTCGACAGAGGTGTGAAACAGGCAGGCTTTCTGGTGCTTTACAAAACCACAATGCCCAGTGTTCTTGTTGAAACAGGATTCCTCAGTAACCCGAAAGATGAAGCGTTTTTATCGACCAATCAGGGAAGGGATTATATTGCTTCAGCCATTTTCAGGGCTTTCCGTGATTACAAGTACCAGATGGACGGTAGTGGAAATAATTATGTGAACAATGATAATGACATCAATCGTAGCAATGTAAAACTGGAAGAGAATGATACAGCTCATGCTATATTGATTCAACCTAAAAATAAACAAAAAGACACATTGACTAAAGCAGTCAAGACTTCGGATAAAAACAAAAATAATCGCGTTAACACTGATATTTCAAACACTTCAGGACCGAATGTATATTTCAGTGTTCAGTTTACTACATCCAAGACAAAGAAATCTCTGACTTCGCCGGATTTCAAAGGATTAAAAAACGTACAGGAATATGAAGAAAAAGGCTTGTTTAAATATATCACAGGAAACAAAAAAAATCTGTCTGAAGCTAATCTTATGCTGAAAGACGTCCAGAAAAAAGGATTTAAAGATGCCTTTGTGGTAGCCTTTCAGGATAATAACAGAATTTCTCCGGAAGAAGCTATCCGCATATTGAAAAAAAATAAGTAAATTTGCAATTCATTTTCCAAGTTATTTTTAAAAAGTGAAAATTAAAAGGGAAGTAAAAATAGCATTAGTCGTTATACTTGCTATTGGCATTTTTGTATGGGGTTTTAATTTCCTGAAAGGGAAAAATGTTTTTTCCACCAAGCGTTATTTTTATGCTGTATATGATCAGGTGAACGGATTGGTAGAAGCTAATCCTGTTCTGGTAAATGGTTTAAAAGTCGGGCAGGTGGATAATATTTTCTTCCGGCCTGATGCTTCAGGAAAGATCGTGGTAAAAATGCTCATTACCAATAACGATCTTAATATTCCCAGACAAACCGTGGCCAGGATTTTTTCTTCTGATTTTTTAGGTTCCAAAGCCATTGAACTGAGATTGAATGATACCACATACAAAAAGAAAATAAAATCAGGGCACCTATATGCTAAAAGCGGTGATACATTATTCTCTTCTATTGCCAGCAGCATTCAGGAAGAGGTGAGTGTGCAGATGTTGCCACTGAAACAAAAAGCAGAAAGGATGATGTCATCCATGGATTCGGTGCTTGCTGTAATACAATACATTTTTAATGAAGACACGCGTGAAAATCTTTCCAAGAGTTTCGAAAGCATCAAGATCACCATTAAAAATCTGGAGAGCACTACTTTCAATCTTGATACGTTTGTGACTACCGAGCGTTATCGGCTTTCATCAATCCTTGCCAATGTGGAATCCATTTCTTCCAACATCAAAAACAACAATTCGAAGATTGCAAACATCATTAATAATTTTTCGACCCTGAGCGATTCGCTGTCCAAGGCTAAAGTAGCCAGCACCATCACCAATGCAAATAAAGCGATTACTGATTTTTCGCTTATTGTAGATAAGATCAATAGAGGTGAAGGAACGGTGGGGCTGCTTATTAACAACGATACTTTATACAGGAACCTGCAAAAATCCTCCAAAGATCTTGATCTGCTGATGGAGGATGTACGGCTGAACCCCAAGCGCTATGTACATATCTCTGTTTTCGGGAAGAGCGGAAAAAAGCAACCGTATAAGGCGCCGAAATAATTTTTACTGCACTATCTCTCTTTAATTCGAATTAGCAATCCAATTGTATTAATTGTTCTTGTATGAAATGCTACTAATTCTGGTTGCAAAAATTATCCTTCTTTTCACATCGTTTAGTTCCTAAGGATTTACCGGTTTTATCAAAATAGTAAATAGTATCCTTTTTCAGCATTACAAAGGTAAACCCATGATTACCCTCAGCATCATCTTTCACCCGGGATGTGCAAACGTCATCGTAATCTATGGGAACCACTATATTACCGTCTGTCCCTATCCAACCATATTTATTGTCTTTTTTTACCATAAAATAGGGGCAGGAAACATTATAATTTTGTTTAAATGGAATTGCACATTGCATGGCATCATAAGGCCCTGCAATTATTTTTCCATTATCTTTCATAAGATATTTTTTCTGGTCTTTTTCTATCACCAAATAATCCGAGCAATTGGCAGGTTCAATTTTCGCAGCTTCTGTTTCGTAGATTTTCTGAAACCGGGAATTATAAAAGCAATATTGATTTCCCTGTATGGTTAATATATGATTATTTGTAGGGTCAGGGAAATGATCTTCCTCAACCGGATATTTGAGGATACTATCATATTTCAGTGGTATGGAAAATGTTTTCGACCTTACATTGTAAATTCCATATTTACCATTTACGTTTACGAGCATATTTGCCTGATCATCAAAATAAATATAGTACCCATCAAATTGTTCTTTTTGAATTTGAAAATTAGAATCAAGCACTGACCATTTTCCCCCTTTAAACAATAGTGCCGCCACAGGCCCGTCAATATTATAATTGTTTTTGATTTTTTCATATTCAAGAGGTACTATCCATTTCAGGTTGGCGTCCAGCAAGCCGCTATGACCGTCTTTAATCACTTCATTGACATCGAAAACCACATCATCAATGTAATCGTATTCAAATGGAATTACTGTTGCTCCCTTATTATTTATCACACCACATTTTTCTTCTTTGTTTTTCAGTGCAAGGAATCCTTTTTTTGAAAACGAAAAATTTTTGTCATCCCAACTTGTACATTTAAATTCAAATGGAAGAAGGGTATCGAGATGGGATGAAACAATTCCATATTTATCAGAACCCATTCCGGCCATCAGAAAAATATCTCCTGAATGATCAACCATTCTGCCATATCGTGCAATCACATTACCTTTCCGGTCGCTGACAGGAAAGTCACGATCATATCCTTCCATTTCATTGGGCACACTCCTTAAATAACCAAAATAATTTGCCTTATCAAAAAAGTAAAGTGGTTCACTGAATTTAAAATCAAAAATAATTTTACCTCTTTTGCTGATGCAGCCCCAACCCTTATTTGTTTGCGCAACAATTAATGAATCATTTTCAATGATGGGACAATAATACTTCCCTGCATTTTTGCTTATCCAGGATTTGTCGAATTTGAGAGTGTATAATAAAGGACCTTTAAAATTTGCAAAAACAAGTTCCGTAATTTTTTTGCCGGAAACAGAATCAGCAACGAGGATCAAGCCTTCATTGGTAACCTTAAAAACCTGTGCATTGGCAGATGCAACAAAACATATAAAAAATAAAAGCAAAAGTTTTTTCATGGATAGATTATTAAGCGGTTTTACTGTTTACTTCTAAAAACCATTGAAACAATGCCGGGTTTGCCACCGAGGCTACTCGCTTTTTGCAAATTTATAATGCAACGCTATTTCTCCCGTTATTGTCACCAGATCAAATGAATCGTATTGCATAAAACCTACCATAAAATCTACAACGACTCTTTTTTGTGTATCGAACTCTGTCCCAACACCACACCCTGTATTAATAAGCTGTGTAATATTATCATTATGATAAGTGCCATTTGAATAATAATATTTTCCACGATTCCGATATAAATCACTACAGGCAACATATAAATAAATATTATTAACACGGCCATCCCATAAGTCGTGATTATATTGTAATCCAGTCCAAATGAATTCTCGTGAATTAGCATTATCAATATAAGGCAAGAATGTTAACTGTATTCCATCTTTTCGTGGCTGATATTTTATTGAAATACCACAACCTGTTGTAAAACCGGCTCCAACTCCTGCAGCCCATTTATATTTTTGTCTAAAGATTTTTTTATTTAAAGTGGTGTCTTGTCCAAAGGTACTAGTATAAATCATAATGATAAATAGTGATAATAATAAGGGTTTTGTTTTCATGTGTAAATAAATTGTTTTTAAAGGTCACATGGAATACGCCATGCACGGTGTTTTCATCATTTTTGGCATTTTGCAATCATGGCTATTTCATGTATAAATTTTTAATTATTTTTTTTGCCAATGTTTCGGGTGATTTTTCCCACAGAATTAAATGCACAATCTCCAACTAAAACAAATATAATGTTTTTTCTGATCACTGTTAATTGTTCACTGCTAAAAACTATTTTAGTAAGACTATGTTTGCTCCAATATTAACTGCTTTTTACAAATTTATAATGCAATGCAATTTCTCCGGTTAAAGTAAATTGAGCAAATGAATTGTATTGTGCAAAACCCGCCATTAAATCAACAACAATTCTTTTTTGTGTATCATACTCAAACCCAATTCCACAACCTGCATTAATAGTCTCTTTACTATAAGTATAATAATAGGAATTATACGAATAATTTATACTCTCTCTCTGCTTATAAATATACCTACCGGCAACATAAAAATAAACATTATTAGTAGGGCCATCCCATAAGTCGTGATTATATTCTAATCCAGCACATATTAATTCTTTTGTAGCACGAATAGAACCATAATTAGAACCACCATTATTAACATAAGGGAAGAAAGTCAACATAATACCATCTTTTCGTGGCTGATATTTTAAAGAAACACCAAAACCTGTTGTAAAACCGGCCCCAATCCCTGCACCCCATTTATAAGTTTGTTTGAAAACTTTTTTATCGATAGTTGTTTCCTGCGCGAAGGTGCTGCCATAAATCATAATGATAAATAGCGCTAATAATAAGGATTTTGTTTTCATCTGTTCATTTTTAATTAATATTTTTCGCTAAAGTTTAGTGTCTTTATTCTTTAATAAATTTCTTTACTGCAACTCCTCTTTCAGTCTTCGCTTTAATTATATAAACTCCGCCTGATAAATTTGATACATCAATTGTGGTTTGTTTTTCTGCGGTGGTGATTGTTTTTAGAATTTGTCCTTCGATGTTTAGGATTTCTATTGTGGCTTTTTCGGGGGTTTCGATTGTAATTTCATTTGTAGAAGGATTGGGAAAAATCGAAATATATAATGAATTACTCAGTTCATTAATTCCTGTTCCAATCCCAAGTTTGGCAAGAAAAACATCACCATAACCTACATTACTCAATGCAACTGAGTCAAATGTAATAGAGTTACTATCGAACGATCCTGTCACATAAATGCTTCCTGTATTATTTATTGAAACGGAATGCGCATGATCATCACCATTTGCTCCAACTTGTTTTGCCCATTGTACATTACCATCTGCATCGTATTTAGCAAAAAAAATATCATACATCGCCGCCTTTGTCAATATAATAGAATCAAAAATGAGGATGGGGCTATAAAAACTTCCTACTATATATGCATTTCCAGAAACATCAACCGCAATGGATTCCGCATTATCACTACTGCTACCTCCTGCGCTTTTTGCCCATATCACATTACCATTTGAATTGTATTTAGCAAGAAAAATATCGGAAGATCCAGAGTTAGTCAATGTAGTAGAACCAATAGCGAGAGTGTCACTGACAAACCATCCTGTTATGAAAATATTTCCTGAAGCATCCCCAGCAATGGAAAAGACCTTTTCATTGCTAGTTCCACCAACACTTTTTGCCCATAGTACATTTCCATTTGCATCGTATTTCGCAAGAAAAAAATCATAAGTATTTCCTGTATTATCAGAATTTGTTAACGTGGTTGAACCAAAGGAGATGGCTATACCATTAAAACCACCTGCTAAGTATATATTACCATAAGGATCGGTAGTTACTGAATTTGAAAAATCATTGCCCATTCCTATAGCATTTTTTGCCCAAAGCACATTGCCATTTGCATCATACTTAGCAATGAATAAATCGCAACTATTACCTGTATTATCAGCATTTGTCAATATTGTTGATCCAAAAGTGATCGAGGAACTATAAAAACATCCTGCTAGATAAGCATTCCCTAATGCATCTGTTTTGACTGAATAAGCCATATCACCATTCATTGCTGTACCCCCTGCTCTTTTTGCCCATAAAACATTACCATTTGCATCGTATTTAGCAAGAAATATATCACTTCGTCCTGCATTTGAATTTATCAAAGTAGTGGAGCCAAAGTTAATGGTAGGGCTATCAAAACCACCAGTTACATAAGAATTTCCTGAAGCGTCCACTGTTACCGAATTAGCATATTCAGCATCCCATCCCCCTGCTCTTCTTGCCCACAAAACATTTCCATTTGCATCGTATTTAGTAAGAAAAATATCAGAAGATCCAGAGTTAGTTAAAGTAGTAGAACCAAATGGCAGTGAAGAGCTAAAAAAAACTCCTGACACATATGCATTCCCTGCAGCATCCGCTGCAACGGAAAAAGCATAATCAGCATCGTATCCTCCAGCACTTTTGGCCCACAACCAGCTAGGTGCTTGCCCAAACCCCACTGCTGCAATAAACATTAACGAAATTAGAAAGCAAAGTTTTTTACTCACAGATTGTTTGTCTTTAAGGTGTTCGTGATATCACTTGGCTAAGTTCATAATCCTAAAGATTATTGTTCTGGAAATCAAATGTAAATGTACGAAAAAATCCGATGTTTTATAATATATTTTTTAAACGCACCATATTTTAAAATGAACCTTCATTTTCAAACCATAATTCAAATTCACTAAACCCCTTTACTCTTTCAGTAAAGGGGTTTTCTTTTGGAGTAAAAAAGGTAAGTAGATCAGAAAGGTGACTGAGTCCTGATGAGAACTGTCGGGGATCAGAAGAGAACCGGAAAGCATCTGGCATGGACCGGGTATGTTCCGAAGATATCCAGGTATGCTGCGAAGTACACCGGGTATGAAACCCGGAAAGGTGAGTAAGCAAATCACTAAACAGGAATAGCAAAACACTAACAGTTTAGTTGGTGAGCTAAACTGAGTGAGTAAATTTGCTTACTATGTTAGCTGCAAACATAAATTGTTAAGCTCCGATGCTACCTTAGTTAGTTCGGATGCTTTCCGGATATGATCAGATGCTATGTTTGTTAGCTCAGAGGTTCTGAAGTTTAGTAACACTGTATGGTGAGTGAGTGGCGAGGTTACCTCTGTGAGCAGTGAAGAAAAGTCAGTGAGCTCTTTAGTAAATTAAGTGAGTGGATTAGAAAGCAGGGGGGTGTATAATTATTGCAAACTCAGGCAAACATATTTTCAATAATTTCCTTGTAGGTAATATTAATATAAGTGCGCCTTGGTTTAAGCGTAGCGGTCAGGTCGCCGGATTCCACTGACCATTCGTTTTCCAGCAGGTGATACTTTCTGATCTGCTCATGCTCACCGAAAAATTCGTTGTACTTTTTAATTTCTTTCTGAAAACGTTTTTTTATTCTGGGGAGTTCAATCATTTCCTTATCGGTGGAATATTCAATTCCTTTTATTTTGCACCAGTTGCGGAGATGATCAAAGTCAGGCGCAATGAGTGCTGCAGCAAACTTCTGGTTTTCGCCCAGCACCATAATATTATCAATAAAAGCTGATTCCTTGAATTTATTTTCGATAGGCTGCGGTGCAATATATTTCCCGAATGAAGTTTTAAAAATTTCTTTTTTCCGCCCTGTGATCCTTAACTGACCTTCTTTTTCAATCAGACCTATATCGCCTGTATGCAGCCAGCCATCGCTATCGATAGCTTCCCGGGTGAGTTCAGGTTCTTTGTAATATTCATTCATCACGCCGGGGCTCTTCACCAGAATTTCTCCATCATCAGCCAGTTTTACAGTCACTCCGCGTAATACCGGCCCAACGGTTCCGAACTTCACTCCATCAGGGTCGAGCGTGCTTACCGCAATCACCGGTGATGTTTCAGTGAGCCCGTAACCTTCCAGCACACGGAAACCTGCCGCCCAGAAAACCCTGCCGAGGCGGGGCTGCAAAGCAGCCCCGCCCGAGACAATAAAATCAAGCTTAGTGCCCAATGCTTCCTTCCACTTCACAAACACCAGCTTGCGTGCTATCTTTAATTGCAGATTGTAAAACCATCCGTTAGCATTGTACAGCTCGTAACGTAAACCCAGATGCAGCGCCCAGAAGAAAAACATTTTTTTTATTCCTTTCTGTTTCCTGCCTGTAGCAATTATTTTATCATAAATCTTTTCAAGCAATCGCGGAACCGTTCCTAAAATATCCGGATGTATTTCTTTAATATTATCTGCTACTGTAACGATGCTCTCAGCGTAATAAACGGATATGCCAAGATATTGGTACATGTAATTCAGCATACGTTCATAAATATGGCATAGTGGTAAAAAACTCAATGCTTTTTCGTTAACTCCCATAGGCGGGATATAAGAAACCGCTATAAAGTTGCTGATAATATTTTTATGAGCATGCACCACACCCTTCGGATTCCCCATGGTACCGGAGGTATAAATGATGGTGACAATATCATCTCCGGTAATACTATCTTTTATATTCTGCAATTTTTCAGGCTGAGAATTTGAAGCACCCAGTTCTATCAGCTCGTTCAAATGTTCAATGCCGTGAAGATTTTTAAAAGTATAGATGGCTTTTATGGATTGCACTTCGGGAATGATATGCTTTATTCTCCGGTACATTTCTTCACCCGCCACAAAAATATATTTCACTTCTGCATGCTGAAGAATATATTTATAATCCTTATCGCTGATGGTGGGATAAATAGGGATGTGTATGGCTCCTATCTGCTGAATGCCGATGTCAAGAAAATTCCATTCGGGACGGTTAAAAGTGATGGAAGCAATTTTATCTCCTTTCTGAACACCCAGTGCCATCAGGCCATAGCTGATATTATTCGATTTCTCATTGTATTCATTAAGGTTGACCTTTACCCAGACACCTTCATCCTTACCACAAAGCACATCTTCCTTGTTGCCAAACAAACGCTGGTAGCGCGGGATCAGATCAAAAATTCTTTTTACTTCCATTTCAGTTTTTTAATTATTTCAAAATGTACTTTGAGAAATTATGGCTGAAATATTATTATGAATCTGTTTTATAAGAATAGAAAGGACTTGCCTGCGCATTAGGAACGATAGTCAGTTCGTTAATATTAACATGCGGTGGTAAAGAAGAAACATAATAAACCGCATCAGCTACATCTGCACCAGTCAGGGGTTCAAATCCCTTATATACATTGGCTGCAGTTTTTTCATCTCCTTTAAAACGCACCAGTGAAAATTCTGTTTCCACTGCACCGGGATTAATCAGGGTGACTTTAATACCATACTTAAGCAAATCAATGCGCATGGTCTGCGTGATAGAAACCACGGCTGCCTTGGTAGCACAATACACATTATTATTACTGTATGTTTCAATCCCTGCAATGGAGCCAATATTAATAATGTGTCCTTCTTTTCTTTCTATCATCCTTTTCATCACAATCTGCGAAACATATAAGAGTCCTTTGATATTGGTATCGATCATGGTATTCCAGTCTTCATCCAATCCTTCATTGATCGGATTCAATCCTAAAGATAAGCCTGCATTATTCACCAAAACATTTATATTCTTCCATTTTCCCTGCAGACATCCGATATGCTGTATTACCTCAGGTTTTTGTCTTACATCAAATACAAGAAGTAAAACATCCACATTATATTCTCCTCTGATTTTTTTTGCGAGTACCTCCAAATGTTCGGCTCTTCTTCCGGTAATAATAACATCAAATCCATTGGCTGCAAATTTCAGCGCAGTAGCATTGCCAATGCCACTGGTGGCTCCTGTTATCAATGCAATTTTATTCATAAATATTTTTTTAAAAAAGAAAATTTGTTTACCAGTTTTTGCTTATCCAGGATCACGATGAACATTACAAAAAGAAAAGGCAAAGCAGGAACTTTATATCTGACAATAGCTCCCATTACCGGTGTGATTAAACCAGTGAGTACAAATGTGATCAAAACAAACAAAAGGCAAAACCAAAAAAGGTTTGCATTTTCTTTTTTAAATTTTGAAAAAATAATGCAAATCATCATCATGAAAATGATCAACAGGTTTTCCAGGCCGGCCAGTAGGATAAAGGGAGAGCGGGATTCAAACACAAAAGGACGGAATAAAGTATTATATAAAGCTTCCGGTGAATGAATAATAAAACTCCACGTGGTGGGTTGAAGTGTGCTTATTTCAATAGTGCTCCCTGAATTTGTTGCATTGGCTAACCTAATAAAATCGAATTGTTTGTTAGTTAATGTCTCCAGCAGATTATGTTCAGGAAAAATATAATGAATATTCAAGCCCGCTATAAGACAAACAAGGATCACTATAGCATACCTTACAGCAACCCATCGCATCTTTGTTTTATAAACCCAGAAATAAGTGATCATCAGAGGCAGAATGGTAGCTAGAATATAAAATTTCAGGAACATAAGCAAAATCAATGCAATCAGGATCCAAAACAGTGAGAGTAGTGAAAATCCTTTTGTAAAAATTTTATCGCTATAAAATAATAGCATGCCTAAACCAAAGAAAAGCAGGGTTTCTTTTAATACTCCGGAGCCCCAGAACAGTACTGATGGCAGCATGAAAACCGCAACAAATAAAATATTTTTTTTATCTGAAAGATGCAGCATAAAGAATTTGTAAATCCCTGTAAGCCCTGCCAGGGAAAGGAAACAAACAAACACAGTATGCACATTATAGTATCCGAAAGAAAACAATCGCAGCAGTGCATTTAAACGGATCATGGTATGGCTGTCGTTATAAAGATTGCTTTCATAAAGGCGATACCAGTTGTTCATCTGATGGTAGTATATATCAAAATGGGGGCTGTCATTATCAACGCCGAACAGCATTTGAAAATAATCCAAAGGGTGCGTAAATAAAGCATTGTACATCACCTTACTGTCATCAAAATATTTAAAAATATCGGCGGTACTGCGGTCGGTGTAATAATATGTATAAACCAAAAACATTAGGATGCCTGCAGCAATTTTTAAAATAAAAACAACTGGTAATGCTTTTTTATTTAATCCTTCTATCTGAAAGAAAGGAGTTTTCCAGATAATAAAAAGAAATAGGACTGTATAAACTATGGTGAGCAGAATTTCCACTGATATTAATTAAGGTGGTAAAGATAAAAATTAAATGATAATATGCATTTTGATAAACAAAATTTTCACGAAAAAATATTCTATTTAAACTATCAAAAGCCTATTAATCCTTATATGGGAAGGTTCTTGCTTTAACAGGTAAAAGCAGATTAGTCTTTCACAAACTTTTTAACGATCTCATGCTGATTATAAATAATCTTCAACATGTAGATTCCTTTCGCGAGATTGTTTATATCGATTTCAGATTTAGAAAGATTACTGGTACGAGATAAAATTAATTTCCCCTGCAAATCATAAACTGAAATATAAATATCGTCCAAAAATGAAGAGTTATCAATGGCATAATTCAATATCTCAGAAGCAGGATTAGGGAAAACTGAAAGATGATTCACAAGACTATATTCATCGATACCGATAGCGTTGGATAAAACACATCTCCAGACCCCGGCAGTATTGGTACCTGCATAGATTTTTTTTCCGTTAATATTTAATGAAAAAATAAATGGATTGGTCAATCCATAATTAATAGGAGTCCAACTGGCAGCATTATTTTTTGATCGGTACACACCACCGCCGAATGAGCCTGCAAAAATATTAGTATCCTTGATGGCGAATGCCTGTACGTACATATTAACCAATCCGGTGTTCTTAGTAGTCCACGACGAACCATAATTTGATGACAAAAATATTCCACCGCCACCGGTTCCTGCCAATACATCCGTTCCGTTAAAAATTACTGAATAAATATTTAAATTCGTGATTCCGCTGCTTTTGGCAGTCCAGCTGGTTCCGTTATTTGTGGATAAAAACACACCACCACTATTCCAGGTACCGGCAAAAATATTTGCGCCACTAATAGCTATTGATCTTACATGAAGATTTGTCAAACCGCTATTCTTAGCAGCCCAGCTTGCACCATTATTTACAGATAAAAAAACGCCACCATCTGTACCGGCAAATATATTTGTACCGCTTATTGCTATTGCCGTCACAGTAGTATTTGTCAGTCCGGAATTAACAGCAGTCCATGATGTGCCATTATTTGCTGAAAGGTAAACACCACCATAAGTACCGGCAAAAATATTTGTTCCGCTCACAGCCATGCATGTCACAGTCATATTTCCAAGCCCGTTGTTTTTTGCAGTCCAGGTATTACCGCTGTCTGTAGTCAGAAATATTCCAAGTCCCGCCGTTCCGGTAAATACTTCTGTGCCACTATTGGTAAAACAGTTAATGTAAGAAGCCGTAGGACAACTCGTCTGCTGCCATTGCGCAAAGCAAATCTGAGTAACAGATAAAATCAATAATAAAATGCCTAATCTTTTTTTCATAACGTGTAGTCTTAATAATATATTATTCCTTTACAAATCTCTTAACACAAAAACTTTTATCGTCTGTCACTCTTAAACAGTATAAGCCACCAGACAATTGACTTATATCAATTGCATTGTTGACATTTTTTTCGCTGATGATCAATTTCCCATTCTCATCATATATGCTCAACACTGCATCATCACTGATGTTTTCAAGGGTCAGTATATTTTTTGCAGGATTAGGAAATATTTTAACAGAGGATGAATTGTGATTTTCAGCGACATTAACGCTAGGAATATTCAGAATGGTAATATCATCAATAGCCACTCCTTCACCGCCACCTATAACAATTAACATAGTGTCTGTAGCGCCGATTTGTGTAGCCGGAATTCCTAAAGTAAGGCTATCCCATGAAGCAATAGTGGAAAATTGGCTCCAGATCACATAATTTGACGGTCCTTTTTTAATATTAACCTGCAAGGTAGGTGCTCCCCATAAAAGCGTATTACTGATAAAATAGCGGCATTTAAAAACCAAAGAATCTGCAGTTAAGTTCAGTGTTCCTGCTTTAAGCGAAGCCACATAAAAGCCACCGCAAGGTGATTGTGGATTTACCGCCAGAAAATGTGTCGGATTCTGGGCATTCAGAAAATTAACACTGACAGAATTAAAATCCGAAGTAGTTCCGCGCGAAGCAAAACCGCAGGTGGAAGGACCTTCTGGCAATTGAGTTTCGCCACCATTATTCAATATGCTGGTAACCGGTGAGGTTTCAAAATCTTCGTGAAACAAAACCACTTGGGCTTTTAGAACATGGATTTGCATACAGAAAAATGTTGTTAAAGTTAAAATTTGTAAGAGTCTTTTCATAAATATAATTTTTGGTTATTACTTTTTCTATTATTTTTATTTGTAAAGATATTATTTATCAATATACAGAAAAAAATTATTTTATGTTTAGTAATAAAAATTTGCCAATCTCTCCCATGCTTTTCCATGAATGAAAAGCCGTTTTCTAAAAATTCTGTACCTTTGCCTTTCAATAGAAAAAGATGAAGACTAAAAAAGACATCGTTGAAAACTGGCTTACAAGATACACCGGCCTGCCCCTTGCTAAATTTGGCAAATATATTTTGCTCACCAATTTTAATCATTACCTCAATCTTTTTTCAGAATGGAACAATGTGCGCATTGTAGGTGCAGATCGTAATATGCCCTGTGCCACATTTGAAGATATCACGATCATCAATTTTGGCATG
>Ga0182027_10002722_pt1 | contig 28399 bp, 24 predicted proteins | sample 712E1DmetaG_FD_121300 | JGI IMG/M metagenome (GOLD analysis project Ga0182027, IMG submission 121300) | Permafrost microbial communities from Stordalen Mire, Sweden - 712E1D metaG (Illumina Assembly) | ecosystem: Environmental > Terrestrial > Soil > Wetlands > Permafrost | place: Sweden...
TATCGAGGATGCTCGAAAATCTGACAAAATGAAATTTTGAGATTTTCGGCACTGGTTAGAAAGGCTTTATGTTTTATTATTTGAAGTGCTTGTATTGAAATATTTTTGGGTCCCATAGCTCAGCTGGTTAGAGCACCTGACTCATAATCAGGGGGTCGCTGGATCGTGCCCAGCTGGGACCACATTAAAAAGCCGCATTTTCCAATGCGGCTTTTTTTATTATAAATCGAATTAATTTCATGTTTCCCGATTATATTAACTACTCTGAACCTCCCGGAATTAAATTAACTTTAACACAAATTCTTTTTTATGCCCCGACTTTCTGAAGAAGATTTTAAAAATATCGTAAAGAATACGCCTTTAATATCAATTGACCTTGTCATTGAAAATTCAAAAGGTGAAATTTTTTTAGGGTGGCGAAATAACCTGCCGGCAAAAGGTTATTGGTTCGTACCGGGAGGACGTATTTTGAAAAATGAACATTTTGAAGATGCATTTAAAAGAATCGTCAAATCGGAAACCGGGCTTGATTTACCATTAGAAGATTCTGTTTTTCTGGGCATTTATGAACACATTTATCCGGATGAAAATTTTTCCGGAGATCCTGCTTTTGGAACGCACTATATTGTAATTGCTTATAGAATTAAGCTGTCTGAATTACCTGAAAACCTTCCCCATGAGCAGCATACAGAATACTGGTGGGCATCGTTGGACAATATTTTTGAAGATCCCAACATCCATGAAAATACCCTCAATTATTTTAACGGGCATCCTTCATTCGCCGGATAGATACAATGGTAAATCATCTTTCTTAAGCCTAAATGCCTTCAGTCTAAATCCCTTCCTAAATTGAAATTGATTAAAAAATAACATTCATTGCAAAAAACGGTAACCATTGCTTATTTTTGACTTCTTGTTTTATCTACCTTAAATATTTTTTATGATCGCATTTATTGAATGGAATGTAAGACCTCAGATTGTTGATTTGGGTTTTATTGAATTGCGTTGGTACAGTTTGTTTTTCTTGTTTGGATTTATTGGTTGTTATTATATTTTAAGTAAAGTATTTAAGAAAGAAGGTATCCCTATTGAACTGCTCGATAAACTTACAATTTATGTTGTTCTCTGCACAATCATCGGTGCACGGGTAGGGCATTGTATTTTTTATGAACCTGAGACTTACCTTAGACACCCCCTTAAAATCATACTTCCTTTTGAAGGCACTATTGGCAAAAATTTTCGTTTTACAGGTTATCAGGGCCTTGCTAGTCATGGCGGAACATTGGGTATATTAATAGGAATTTATTTTTATGCCCGGAAAACAAAGAAACCTTATTTGTGGGTACTTGACAGACTAGGTATGGTCACGGGATTTGCTGCTTTTTTTATTCGCATGGGGAATTTGTTCAATTCGGAGATCTATGGAAATCCTACTTCTCTGCCCTGGGGTTTTAAATTTATGAGGGAAGCAGATTATGGCACTCCTCTTAGTCAGATAGTCCCAAAACATCCGACTCAGATTTATGAAGCCCTCTGTTATTTGATTATTTTTATAATCCTTATTTCCATCTATTATAAAAAATATCCAAAACTTAATCAGGGCTATCTTATCGGTTTGTTTCTGATTATGGTTTTTACTACACGATTTTTTATTGAGTTTTTGAAAGAAAACCAGGTTGGTTTCGAAAAAAATATGCCTATCAACATGGGCCAGATTTTAAGCATACCTTTTGTGCTTTTTGGAATTTACCTTGTATACAAAAGCACTAAAAACCCGCAAGCATTTAAATCCATTAACCCTTCCAGGTAAATCATTGCTTTTTAATAGCTTTGTAAATTAAACCGTAACGCGATTCCGAATGTCAGAAATTGGTTTGTTCTTTGGTTCGTCTACTGGCAACAGTGAGACCATTGCGCGTATGATCGCACGTTGCTTTTTACCTGTTCCAATCGATATTTATGATGTAATTCACAGTCCGACCCGATCAATAACGAACTACAAAAAAATGATTTTTGGAATACCTTCCTGGAATAGCCATCCTATTCAAGACGATTGGAAAGATTTTCTGCCTGATATTTCCGAAGTCAATTTTGCCAAAAAAAAAATCGCCCTCTATGGGTTGGGAGATCAGATAACGTATTCTGAGAATTTTCTTGATGAAATGGGGGTTATGTATGACTGGCTAATAACCCGCAATGTTGAAGTTGTAGGTTTTTGGCCTGCGGATGGTTATTTTTTCAGAAGGTCCCTGGCATTACGCCATGGAAAATTTGTAGGTCTTGCACTTGATGAGGACCAACAAAGTAATCTTACATCAATCAGGGTCGACATTTGGGTAAAAAATCTTAAAATAGAATTCGGTGTATGAAAAATAATCTTATTGCAATTGATATCCCTTCAATACAAAACAAATTAAGTGAACAACCTTTGCATGAACTCGCAGAAGTTATGAAAAATGCCATTATTGCAAATGGTATCGAAAAAGTTGCTTTTAATAATTCATCCCGTATAGGGCTACAGAATAGTTTTACCCATGAAATAAAGTCAGGTAAAGTTACATCCCAGGAAAAATCAGGCCGTTGCTGGATGTTCGCCGGGCTAAATCTCTTTCGTTATCCAGCTGTTAAAAATTTAAATATCGATGATTTTGAATTCTCCCAAAATTATCTGATGTTTTATGACAAGCTTGAAAAAGCAAATTATTTTCTTGAATCCGTCATAAGAACAGTTCATGAGGATATCTATAGCCGTATTGTTATGTGGCTGTTACGAGATCCTTTGCAGGATGGTGGTCAGTGGGATATGTTTGTGAACCTCATCAACAAATATGGCGCTGTACCTAAAAATATTATGCCGGAAACATTCCATAGCGGTAATAGCGCTCTCATGAACCAATTACTGACTTTACAACTGCGTAGTTGGGCCTCATTATTGAGGTCAATGCATTCTAAAGGAAGTAATGAAGAGGACCTTCGGTTGAAAAAATCAGAATTGATTTCCGAATTTTATAGGTTGCTCACTTATTTCTTAGGTGAACCTCCAATGAAATTTCATTTTGAATTTCGGGATAAAAATGGAATTCACAGCAGTATTGATAATCTTACACCACAACAATTTTTCACAGAATATGTCAGGATTGATTTAAATGAATATACAAGCCTGATCAATGCTCCGACTCCGGATAAGCCTTTTGGTAAGGTATATTCAGTAGATTTTCTTGGCAACGTAATCGAAGGTAGAAAAGTTCTTTACTTGAATACAGAACTCGAAGAACTCAAAGCCTGCGCTGTAAATCAAATTAAGGATGGGAATCCCGTATGGTTTGGATGCGATGTCCGGATACAAACAGAACGTCAAAAAGGTCTGATGGACACTAAGGTCTTTTTATTTGAACATGCCCTGGATACTGAAATGAACTTAGATAAGTCTGCCAGGTTACTTTATGGAGAGAGCCTGCTGACGCATGCGATGGTTTTTTCTGGTGTAAATCTTAAAAACGGCAAACCGGATCGTTGGAAAGTCGAAAATTCATGGGGAGAAGAACGCGGTGAAAAAGGTTTTTTCATTATGAGTGATCGATGGTTTGATGAGTATAATTATCAGGTGGTTGTGAACAAGAAATACTTGTCAGCTAAAATGCTTGAGGCGCTGAATACAGAACCTACGATATTACCTCCATGGGACCCGATGGGATCGCTTGCCAGAATGAGATAATCAGGGGTAATTTAAACAAATCAACGATGGCACATATCCACACCCACCATCATACACATAAAAATCCTGAATATTCAAAGGAGTCCAGACTTCTTGCTACCACAGCTCTGAATATCGTAATTACAATAATTGAAATTATTGGCGGATTAGTTTCCAATAGTTTGGCGCTACTTTCTGATGCCATTCATAACCTGGGTGACACATTTGCCGTTTTTCTGGCTTACCTGGCCCATCGTGTCAGCAACAGAGATGCAACAGAGAAAAAAACCTTCGGATATAAAAGAATAGAAATCCTGGCGGCATTTCTCAATGCAGTAGTATTAATTGTTATTACCATTTTTCTCTTTATTGCTGCATATCATAGGTTACTGTCACCAAGTCCGGTTAAAGGAATCATTATGTTTGTTGTTGCTGTGGCAGGCCTTTTTGCCAATTTATTAGCTGTTTTAATTCTCAAAAAAGAGACTCATCAGAATTTGAATATCCGTGCGGCATACCTTCACATGCTTGGCGATACCATCTCTTCTGTCGCTGTTATAATAGGCTCAGCAATCATTTATTTTTTTAAGATTTATTGGATTGATCCTGTAATTACAGTGATTATCGGTCTTTACATAATAAAAGAAGCCTATTCTGTTTTAAAAGAAACAGTTGACATTCTCATGCAAGGGACCCCAACTTCCATAAATCTTCCAATCGTAGTTAATGAGTTGATGAAGCAGAAAGAAATTGATAATATTCACCATGTACATTCCTGGAAATTAGACGATAAACAAATCCACTTCGAATGCCATGCCGATTTAATCAAAGATTTGCCAATTAGTGAAACGGATCTTATACGCCTCGAAATTGAACAGATGCTAAAGAACAAGTTTGGCATATTGCATGTTACTATCCAGTTCGAGTATAATTGTTGTGCCGAAAAAAGTATGATTCATCCTAAGCGTAAACATTAATATGCAATATATTTATCTTTATTTAAGTAAACTGATTGCCCTGATAATCGAGATGTCCCCATGGCTTCTATTTGGTTTCCTGATGGCAGGTCTACTTCATGCTTTCTTTCCGGAAGGAAAGATTAACCGTTTGTTAGGCAATACCAGTATGAAATCGGTATTTAGGGCTGCACTTATTGGTGTTCCACTTCCGTTATGTTCCTGTGGGGTCATTCCAACTGGCATTTCAATCCACAAAAATGGTGCATCAAAGGGTGCTGCTGTATCATTCCTGATTTCCACACCTCAAACCGGCGTTGACTCCATTATGGTAACATACTCCCTTTTAGGTTTACCTTTCGCCATAATTCGTCCAATTGTAGCTTTTGCAACCGGTATATTCGGAGGTGCTGTGACAAATATTCTCGTACCTGCCGATGCTCAAAAATCAATACCCGATTCTAAACCAGGAAATCTGGCAGATGAGAATAAGAAAAATCCTTTTTTAGAAATTTTCAGATATGCCTTTATTGAATTGCTGGAAGATATCGCAAAATGGCTGGTGCTTGGACTGCTTTTGGCTGCCTTGATATCTGTGATTGTGCCCGATGATTTTTTTACGACTTATATCCACAACGAATTTTTGGGAATGCTTATCGTCCTTGCAATTTCCATCCCATTGTATGTTTGTGCAACTGGTTCTGTTCCCATCGCAGCCGTATTAATGATGAAAGGTATTTCCCCGGGGACTGCCCTGGTTTTTCTGATGGCAGGTCCTGCCAGTAATGCAGCTACCATCACAGTAATAGGCAATGTTATGGGGCGGAGGACATTATTCATTTATTTAGCTACCATCGCATTTGGTGCACTTTTTTCCGGACTTATTATTGATTACTTTTTACCCCGCCAATGGTTTATGTTTGCAATGGGGCCAATGCACAGCGGACATACACATGAACTCCTCCCCTATTGGATTCAGGCACTGTCGGGCGTTACAATTACTTTACTAATATTGAATGTATTTATTCAAAAAATTATTAAAATTGTAAGAGCAAAAAAAGAATTAAAAATTGTGAAGATAAATACGATGAATGAAATAAAAGTTTTTGTGAGAGGAATGACATGCAACCATTGTAAAATGAGTGTTGAGACCAATTTGAAGAAGATTGAAGGAATTGAAAATATTGTTGCTAACTTAGAAAATGAAACCGTAACCATAACCGGTGAAAAAGTTAATCTCGACAGGGTAAAAGAAACAGTTGAAAGTATTGGTTATAAATATGACGGGAAAGTTGCATGATCTAACAGCAGTGATAATAAATACTCAGAAATACAAACTCAATATATAATATGTTTACATTAGTTTTGCTGCGTCACGGTGAAAGTACCTGGAATAAAGAAAATCGGTTCACAGGATGGACAGATGTTCCCCTTTCCGAAAAAGGAAAAGAAGAAGCTAAAAAAGCGGGTCAAATTCTGAAAGAAAAAGGCTTTAAATTCGATATCGCCTATGTATCGGTATTGAAACGCGCCTTAAGTACTCTCTGGATAGCCCTTGAAGAAATGGATCAGTTGTGGATTCCCTGGGAAAAGTCGTGGAGATTAAATGAAAGACATTACGGAGCCCTTCAGGGTTTAAATAAATCTGAAACCGCTGCTAAACATGGTGAAGAGCAAGTATTAATATGGCGTCGCAGCTATGATATTCCGCCTCCTGCCCTTGAAAAGACAGATGATCGTTATCCTGGAAAATTAAGGGTATATGCTGATGTCCCTGAACAAGAACTTCCGGTAACAGAAAGCCTTAAAGATACTGTTGATCGTTTTCTACCTTACTGGCATGAAAATATTTCGGACATAATTAGATCTGGGAAAAGAGTGATTATCGCTGCCCACGGTAATAGTCTTCGTGCTCTCGTAAAATATCTTGATCGCATGACCGAAGATGAAATTCTAAAGTTAAATATACCAACAGGAATACCCCTTGTATATGAACTTGACTCACATTTAAAACCTATTCGACATTATTATTTAGCCGATCCTGAAGAAATAAAAAAGGCTTTAGAATCCGTTGCAAACCAGGGTAAAGCAAAATAGTTTCCCGGCTTCCTTTTCATAATAAATTGATTGCTGATAAATTTGGATTTCTTATTTTTTGATAAAATATCCTCTGATATGAGATCTTTGAAAAGAGTATCTGGATTTATTTTTATTGTGCTACTGGTAACAGTAAGTTCAGTTTTATTACATCAGCAATTTAAAAGTTGTCAGATAAAAATTCTTTATCCATGGAATGGCGCACTTTTTCCTATTGATTTTGCTTCCCCTACTTTTAAATGGAGAGACAATTATAAAGAATCAAATACCTGGGAAATAACAGTTGGTATACACAACAATAAATCCTTTGTTACCAGAATAATTAACACCCCCACCTGGAAGCCCGATTCAACTACCTGGGATAGTTTACGCAAATATTCAAATTTCGAAAATCTCGAATTTAGGATAAAAAGAATAAAACGCAATCATTCCCTTTTTTATTATCAAAAATCAACCGTAAGTTTTCAATTCTCACCGGATGAAGTCGCTGCTCCGATTTTGTATCGTACCATTCCTCTCCCCTTTGTATTTGCTGAACAAAATCCCCAGCTGGCAGGTTACTCATTATTTAACGTTGCAAGTTACCAACCTCCTCACATTGCACTGGATCATTTCAGGGTATGTGGCAATTGTCATTCCTTTTCACGCGATGGAAAAACAATTGCTTTAGATTTCGATGCAGAGAAACGAGATAAAGGTGGATTTTTCATTGCGAAGGTCGACTCAGTAATTACTTTTAACAAAGATAATTACCTCTCATGGTCGCGAATGAAAGGACATAGTACTTTCGGATTATTTTCAAAAATTTCCGGAAGTGGAAGATATATAGTAACTACACTGAAAGATAGAGTCGTTTCGAAGGGTTTTGATGAAATAAATTTGTTTGCATATTCTCAATTGTTCTTCCCCGTGAACGGAGTCCTGGTTGTTTATGACCGGATTACTCAAAAAGTATGGGAACTTCCCGGGGCCAATGATACATCATTTGTTCAGAGCAATGCTGCATGGACCCCCGATGATAAATATATCATTTTTGCAAGATCCAAAGCTCTCCCATATCCTGACAAAAAATCAATGTATTCTTCCATAATCACTGATGAGAATTTAGTCAACGATTATGTTCATGAGAAAAAAGATTTCAAATTTGACTTATACATCATCCCTTTCAATAATGGAATGGGAGGAATCGCTCAACCCATTAAAGGAGCATCCGATAATGGCAAGAGCAATTATTTCCCGTCCGTTTCTCCGGATGGCAAATGGCTGATCTTCTGTGAATCAAGTAATTTTATGATGCTGAGACCCGACAGCAGGCTCTTTATTGTTCCACTGAAAGGAGGAAAAGCCCAATATCTTAACTGCAATTTCCCTTCCATGAATTCCTGGCATGCTTGGTCACCAAATGGTAAATGGATAGTTTATGTCTCCAAAATTCTCGGAATGTATACTAATATGTTTTTAGCTCATATAGACGAGAATGGAAATGCATCCGTTCCAATATTGTTAGAAAAGTCAAAAAGAGATGATTGTGCTGCAAATTATCCGGAATTCATTCGCCGGAACCCCAATGATAATTTTTCCATGAATTATGATTATATAAATACCATATTTATTCAACAAGCCATTCTTGACAGTGATCTGGAGGGGGCAAAAATCCTGTTAAAAAAGTATCTGGATCAGGGAGGAGCAACTAATCCATTGGAATATAATGATTTAGGCTTAATTTTTTATAGTCTGGGAGAAAAAGAAGAATCCAAAAAATATTTTGCTTTGGCCAGTCAATTTGACTCAACTTTTTTCAAAAGATATTGATTAATATCAACCAGGCAGGGTCGTTTTCTACTAAACTATACCAGTTTAATAAACAGATCCGGTAAATAGATATTGTTTCTCCTGCTTTCACAAGAACTAATCAGGAAATAGTTGTCATTTACCGATAAAAATATTCGATTTGCCGAATTAGTATTTCATTCATATACTAACAAGTCTAAATTTGATCAAAATTAAATACTATACAAATGGAAAATCATCAAACTCAAAAAAGAATAGCGGTCGGAGCAGTTGTACTATTAGCTGGCCTGGCATTATTGTTAAGTAATCTTGGATTTCTCGATTTCGAAATAAGAAGATACATTCTTAGATGGCAAATGATCCTTATAGTCATTGGACTAATTTTTGTCTTCTCGAACGAAAAAAGAGGTACTGGTATAATTCTTTTAATGATTGGTATCGCTTTTTACATTCGCGACCTTTTCGATCTTAGCTTTTCATTTTGGCAAGTCTTTTTGCCATCGATGTTAATTCTGGCTGGAATTTTAATTCTCTTCAAACATAAAATTGGATGCACAGATTATCAAAAAAAAAGTTTGAGCGACGACGATATAATTGATGAAGTAAATGTCTTTGGCGGCGGTGACCGGACAATTGTATCACAGAATTTTACCGGCGGCAAAATTCTGGCCATTTTTGGAGGTTCAAATTTTAATATGTCCCGTGCAAAACTGGCCCCCGGAGAAAATATCATTGATGTTATGGCCGTATTCGGAGGCATGAAATTAATTGTTCCCGAGGATTGGAAAATAAAAATAAATGTCATTTCCATCTTTGGTGGTTTTTCGGATAAGCATACACATATTAAGAATTCCGAAGTTCCGGCTGAGAATGTCCTTATAATCAAAGGATTCGTTATGTTTGGAGGTGGAGAAATTAAAAGCTATTAAATAATAATATGAAAAATTAGCCTATTAGTCCGTGCTTCATCCCATACTTAAATACAGAAAAAATCTGATTGGATATATAATAGTTTGGACGGTTATAACCGTCCTAAACTTTTTTATTCAGCTTCATTTCTACAATTTCGATTTTACCAGTTCTCTAACCGAATGCCTCGTTTTTGATGTACTCTTCGCAATTCTGGGAATTGGAATCTGGTACCCGGTTTATTATACCGATTTGGAAAAAAACAGGATTTTTCACTTATTGACAAATCATTTTGCAGCAGGGCTATTGGCAGTAGGACTGTGGATTTCGGTTGGTTATTTTATATTGACGTCAATCTTTGTTAACTCTTTGGATTACATTCATTATTTTATCATTTCAATTCCCTGGAGAGTAGGTTTTGGTTTTTTGCTGTATATGCTTATTGCATCAATTTATTATTTAATGATTTATTACCAGAATTTCAGGGATAAAATGATTGGTGAATCGGAATTGAAAGCATTGGTAAAGGAATCGGAATTAAATTCCCTTAAGGCACAAATTAATCCTCATTTTCTATTTAACAGCCTCAACAGCATCAGTTCACTTACCATGATAAGTCCGGAAAAAGCTCAGGAAATGGTGATCACCCTCTCGGAGTTTCTCCGGTATTCATTGTCACAAAAAAATGAGTCCCTAACGACCTTTGAAAAAGAATTGAGAAACATTGACCGTTACCTGGGTATTGAAATAATAAGGTTCGGAAAAAAGTTGTTGGTTAAAAAAGAAATCGAAGATTCTTGTCTTAGATACCTGCTTCCCGGTTTAATTCTACAACCAATTATTGAAAATGCAGTTAAATATGGCGTTTATGAAAGTATTTCCCAATCCAATATAATACTTTCAGCGCATTGTTCCGAAGACATGTTAATTGTATCTGTAAGAAATGATTATGATCCTGAATCTGTTTCGCGAAGGGGTGAAGGAATTGGTATACGAAATGTTTCAAGTAGGCTAAAAATACAATATAACCGTGACGATCTTATAAAAATGAGTAAAGACGAAAATATTTTTGAAATAACGATGAGGTTTCCTCAGACTTTTTAAAAATTGAGCCATGGAAAAAATTAGGGCCATCATTATTGAAGACGAAGAACTTGGCCGCGAGCTAATTAAAAACTATCTCAAAGACCAGGTCGAAATCGATATCATTTCTGAATGTGAAAATGGATTTGAAGGCATTAAAATTATTCAGGAATTAAAACCCGATCTGGTATTTCTGGATATTCAAATGCCCAAACTGAATGGATTTGAAATGCTTGAAATTTTGGATGAAAAGCCGGAAATAATATTTACAACGGCTTTCAACCAATACGCGATACAGGCTTTTGAAAAAAATGCCGTAGATTATCTTATGAAACCTTTTTCAAAAGACCGTCTATTAGATGCTTTAAAAAAAGCGATACAACGTATAAAAACAAATGTCTTAAATAACGAGAAAGTAAATAAATTAATTCAGCATCCCCTCGATGAAATAATTGAACGGGTCGTTGTAAAATCCAATACCAAAATCAGTGTTATACCAGTAGAGAAAATAATTTATCTTGAGGCCGAAGATGACTATGTTATGGTTTATACCCATGAGGGCAAGCATCTTAAACAGGCAACCATGAAATACTTTGAAGAACACCTTGATCCTAAAGAATTTATGCGTGTTCATCGTTCATATATTGTACGGATCGACCAGGTTACGCAGCTTGAACCCTATGGTAAAGATAGTTATGTTGCAAAGCTGAAGGATGGCGCATCTGTACACATAAGTAAGAGCGGGTTTAAAAATTTAAAGGACAAATTAAAATTCTGACCTAATGATTATAGCACAGAATACTAAAATAGTCCTTAGATATCTCGAACTATCGGATTTGGAAGAATTAGCAATCCTGGCAAACAATTCGAAAATTGCAAATAATTTGCGCAATGGTTTTAAAAATCCATATAATTTAGAACATGCACATGAGTTCTACTCTATGATACAACAGCAAAACCCACAGAGTTATTTTGCAATCGGATACGAAGGAAATTTTGCAGGTATGATCGGCCTTACAAAATTGGAGGATGTTTATTGTAAAACGGCTGAAATAGGCTACTGGCTTGGCGAACCTTATTGGAACATGGGCTTAATGACCGGGGCCGTTAAATTGGTTGTAAAATGGGGATGGCAAAACCTTGATATAGTCAGAATACATACTGGAATATATAGTCATAATAAAGCTTCAGCACGGGTCCTGGAAAAGGCCGGATTTAAATTTGAATGTGAATTTATTCATTCTATATATAAAAATGGGAAAGTTCTGAACGAGTTGCGCTATTCTATCCTTAAACCCTGATTAACCCCAAAAAGAAGCTTCTTGCATGTATCTTGTAAATAAAAATGAACCTGCCCGAAAAAATTCAGGCAAGTTCATGTCAATGATTTCAGTATAAATCCTAATTATTTATAAATGCTGTACTACTTGGTATTATCCCTGCTTCATAAGTTCCAAGAAGATTTCCCTGCTCGTCATAGCGTCTTAATATCCCGGCATCTGTATAGGTTGGTGTAATTGTTACATAAACTTCACCATTGTTCGGATTAACATTAAATCCGTATGCATAATCCTCACAGATTTTGGTTGGTGTATTTTCGGTTTGGGCAACATTTAGCGTATAAATCCCCCCAAATGAATAACCTCCGCCAAAATACAGAAGGGAATTATCCGGACTAATTTCGAGTATCATAGCATGTTCTGAATTCGAAATAGTGACCCTGTGCTCAACTTCCAAACTGTTTATATTTATTCTCACCAATTCACATGCTGATGAATCAATCAATTTATTAGATGCATCATATACTTCCTTGCCATAACAAAGTACCCACAAATCAGAATTTTTATCGAGTTTAATGTCTTTAGGGTTAAATCCGACTACAATGGTGTTAGTTACAGTTTCACTGGTAAGATTTATTACTGAAATCGTCGAATCGATACCATACATACCGCCATTTGCAACATATATAAAATTGCCATGTATAAGCATTTTCTCCGGACCGGCACCCAGACGAATGGATTTGGTAATACTCATTGAAGTTAAATCAAGCACTTTCAAAGAACTGTCAGCCCAGCATGTTACGTATCCCTTGCCATTTCTGGTTGTCATGTATCTTGGCGAGCCAACTCCGTCAATTGTAGATACTTCATTGAAATTTTTTCTGGAGACAACTTCAATCTTGTTCGAGGAATTTACAACCAGAAAGACATAACTACTGTCAATGCAAATCGATTGAAGTTCATCGCCCAGTGAACGATCATTAACTTTGGTGAAAATATCATTCACAATTGAGTTATTTGCAAAATTGAGATAACTGACAGATGCATTGCTTTTTCCATAATTCCCTTCGTTAGCAATTAATGCACCATTCGTAATATTTATAGAAAAAGGAGTTTCCTTTTTACATGAAATTAATACGAAGATTGTGAAGAGGTTAATGACAAATATTCCAGATGAAAGTTTAATTTTTTTCATAGTAGATTGAGTTATTTATTGAGTTTCAGGTTTATTCCAAACATAAAATTTGTGGGAGGCATCGCATAATCTTTCATTACTTGGTATTTTGTATTGGTCAGGTTGTTAATTTTAAAATACACTTCCAGTTTTTGATTGCCGAGCTCAATGTATCGGTCCAATGTAATTCCGATTAATGCATATGCTGGTAAAGGCTCATTCACATTATCGTAAAATCTCTTACCATAGTAGGCCAATGAAGCGGTGAATGAATATTGCTTATATGACAATGTATAATTTATACTTGCTTTATGCCTTGGAATATACAGCAGGTTTTTCAATGTTGTTATCTGGCTAATGGGATCGTAATCACTAATTTTGGCATTTACATAAGTATACAGATATAAGATTTTTTGATGGAAGAAGGAGTTTTTGATTTCAGCACTTCCCTTAAATTCAATGCCGTTTGTAATCCCTTTATTAAAGTTCTCAGGTTTGAAATTCTGTAAGCTGTCTGCCATCCAAATAATCCAATTATTTATGACTGACTCGTAACAAGTAAGTTCATTTGAAAAATGGGTTCTTCCCAGATCGAATAAGAATTTTGGCCCGCCTTCGATGCTATAACCAGACTCCGGTTTCAGATTTGGATTCCCTTCTGCATAGGCATCCTTTCCCCAATACAATTCATTGAAAGTTGGCAACATGTAATTCTTTGACGCATTCCCAACAATATGAATCTGCCGGATGCACTCATATTCAACTCCGCCAGAATAGACAATTGGAATGATTGAACCATCTACGATTTCCTGTCGCACATTAAAAACGGCAAGCAATTTTTCAGCAGAAGACTTATATAAGTATGACCCAAAAAAAGCCATTCTTTTTCTTTGAGGACTGTTTGCATAATCATCCGAAATGCCAGATTCAATGGTATAGTTGATTCCTATATCGATCTTATGTCGTAGGGAGAAAATGTATTTTGTTTCAATTTCATTAATACTTGTGAGTGCTCTGCTTTTTGCGCCATCTGGATATTGTACTGGATCTGTATAAATTGTTTTATCAGAAAATAAACCCGAACGCACATTTAACAACATTTTTGTCGTTGAACGGGCAAAATTCAAAGCCAACCGTATGTTTTCATCTGACTGGGAGGTCCTGCCCGGTCGCGTATCAGACATAAGTGTAGGTACGTTTTTTAAGAACGACTGATACCAAATGTCTGCACGAACAATAGAGTTAGTTGAGATTCTATATGCATTTTGCTGCATGATTGCATATCCTTTATATCCAGCATGTTTAAGTGTATCAATAGGATTACCTTGCTTCTCTGTGTTAACAAATTTAAAATCATTGTCCCCATACTGATAATATAATCTCGTAGCAGTGGCAAATTTGCTTGAACTGTAATTAATTATTGATGACAGGTTATAGGTATTAAAGCTTCCAGCCATTCCTCCAAGATCAACAGAGAATCCTCTATTAAAATTGAGGGAATTATTCAGGTGAATTGAACTGGTAGTGGCCCCACTGCCAAACAACGTACTTGCCCCTCCATATTGAATTGTCAGGCCATCAAATAAACTTACGGGGAGACCTGAAAAATTAAGGCCGGCATTCATGGGGTTTCGTAAGTTGAACCCATTCCAAATAACAGCAGTATGTTCCGATCCCCCACCTCGGGTTGATATGCTGGCAAGTCCTCCAGGACCATAAGTATTTACAGAAATTGCTGTTTGTTCTGAAAGTAATTCTGCCATTGACTGGTTTCGATAGTGTTGAAGAACAGACGTATCGATTATTTGAATTTGTGTTCCCACAGCAAAATCATGCAAACGACAACTTCTCACCACTACCTCATCCAAAGCATAGGTACTATCTGCTGTTAAACCTGCAGATGCGGACACGCCCGAAATAGTGGTAAACACTAAAAATACTATCAAATAAACTACACGCACAAGCACAAATGATTAAATAAAACCTAATCATTTGCAACTTTAGGGTCAGATGAGTATATCGATTGTTTTTGAGGCAATCATTACTCGGCTTTTTTCCCGCAAGCTACATAATGAGGATATTAAGAATGGCAGGTCTTCTGACTTACTCCCTTTAGGGCGCCTTCCCATCTCAACAGATTTCAGAGACAGTGGCAAGAGTGCCTAAAATGCCGGAGCTTACAGCAGCGGGAACTGCCCAGGACTTACACCTGGTTCCCTTTTCAGCTTCTTTCCAGTTTGGAAAGTTTGCACCATTCAATATACAAGTATAGAGCAAAAAAACGATCCCGCAAAATAATTTTTATTTTGGTGTTTTATAATTTCTATTTTTGTGACTACCGAACAGATGATATCGCAATAACTTAATTTACAACAATGCCCGATCGCATAAAACGTATAAAAGCCGTCTCATGGGTAGGAATAGGTGGCAATGCTTTCCTTGCTATATTTAAAATTTATGCCGGGTACACTTCAGGAAGTCTTTCTGTTGTAGCAGATGGCATCGATTCCAGTGGTGATGTTTTCATTTCAATAATGACACTATATATTGCTTATCTTTTATCAAAGCCACCAAATCTCAGATTTCCATATGGTTATGGGAAAGCCGAACCTAATGCCACCAAAGCGCTTTCGTTCATAATTTTCTTTGCCGGCGCACAGCTTGCAATATCATCAATAAGAAAACTGTCAAGTGGACATATCAGTCAGATTCCGGGAAAATTAGCCATTATAGCTATTGTAATCTCTATTATTGGCAAATTAATACTTGCCTGGTATCAACTCTATATTGCGAAAAAGACCAAAAGCAGCATGTTATATGCCAATGCAAAAAACATGCAAGGCGATGTTATTATATCATCTTCTGTTTTACTGGGCCTGGTCTTTACTTATGTCTTTAAACTTCCAATACTTGATACAATTACTGCATTGTTGGTCAGTGGATGGATTATCTGGGTAGCGATCCGGATTTTCATTGAGACCAACCTCGAATTAATGGATGGAAATGTCGAAAAAAATGTCTACAAAAAAGTTTTCGAAATAGTTGAATCTGTTAAAGGTGTGAAAAATCCTCACCGAATGCGAATCCGTCACGTCGGCCATAAACTTATGGTCAATGTCGATATAGAGCTTGATGGCGATATGACATTACATGATGCGCATGAAATTTCACATGTTGTGGAGAAAGATATTAAGACCGGTTTAGACGAAGAAGTTTTGGATGTCATAATACATGTTGAGCCTTATGGGGATGAGACCGAAGAGCAACGTTTAGGGATATCGAAGGAAGGGCTTTAAAAGAACCCAATATTTTGCTTTAAAATCTTTATAATAGTCTGATCAGAAATGTATGACTGTATCAAGTAGATATCTATCTTTAAAACAACTTACATTGACTACTTACTCAACAACAGAAACTATTTCAAAAAAAAATTTGCTCTGTTATCTTTGTACCATCATCGTAAAACATTCTTGCTTCCTAACATATTATTAGTGAAATTTCATCTCTTTGGCAATTTTAGTTAAATTGCGTGCAATTATAATATGTATATATAGTACTATTGAATAGTTACGAGTAAGATCTACAACTAGATAGAATTAAATGAAAAAATAGTCAATTGAGTAGTTGCTAAGTTTTAAACAGAACATTCGATCTAAATAATATTAAATATTACTAATCAATGCATAAGAATTACATATCGTCCCCTGCTTGTGGTCTGGTAATTCTATTATTTCCTCTTTTGTTAAACTGTAAAAAAGAAACAATCTCCTCCCCAACAAAAAATTGTGCCACCCCTATAGCCAATGCCGGACAGGATCAATTCAATGTTGTCGGAGAAACGAACATTGCGGCAAATTACCTCGATACGGGTGAAAAAGCAAAATGGCAAATAGTGAGCGGTACTGGTGGCATTATAAGTGATATTACTAAACCATTCTCCAAATTCAGTGGAACTCCAGGTCAAAATTATACACTTTGCTGGACAGTATCAAACAGTTGTAATAAGACATCGAGTGACACGGTTCTGATTGGTTTTGGATGTGTCTCTCCAATTTCTAATGCCGGACCAGATCAGTTATATAGAGAGGGCATCTCAACCACCCTGGCCGCAAATTACCCAACCATTAACGAATACGGACGGTGGACAATTGTTAGAGGTATCGGAGGACACATTGCTGATAGTAGTATAAGCAACAGCACATTCACGGGTTATGCCGACCATAGCTATACTTTAACCTGGACTATTTTTAATAATTGCAATGAAACATCCGTGGATAGTATTATAGTTGGTTTTAAAAAAAAATTTGTTTATGGGTCTTTGTCAGATATTGAAGGCAATACCTACAAAACTATAAAAATAGGCTCACAGACCTGGATGGCAGAAAATTTGAGAACTACAAAATATAATGATGGTAATTCAATAGAGCTTGTATCCGATAACAGCAATTGGGCAAATCTTGGTCATGGAGCCTACTGTTGGTACAACAATGATATTTCAAATAAATTACCCTATGGCGCTTTATACAATTGGTATACAATTCAAACGGGGAAAATAAGCCCTGTTGGTTGGCATATTCCAACTGAAGCCGAGTGGCTCACTTTAGTGTTGTTTGCTGATAGTAATGCTATGGATAAATATCCAGAAAGCCAAATAGCTGGCGATAAATTAAAAGCCACAAGTGGCTGGTATGATGAATGCAACAGGGGATCTGACGAATATGGTTTTGCAGGTTTGGGAGGCGGTTATCGCAATGGTAATTCATATGAGACTACAGAATTTTTAGGAATATTTATTGATAAGGACCTCGGTGGTCTTTGGTGGTCGGAAAGTGTATTCCCCGGTGCAGGCGCAAGGGGTTTCAATATATATGCTTGCGAATCAGATATGGTAAGTAATTATCATAGCTTTTGCTATGGTTTATCTATAAGATGTATTAAAGATTGAATTAATATATAATTTAAGACTTATGTCCAATTGTGAAAATGAATCGGACATGTCTTATATAATGATTAAAAAATAAATCCTTCATGAGTAAAAAAATTATTTTAATCCTGGCAATAAATGCAATAAGTCTTTATTGTTTTTCAACTGTGAAAAGCACCGTATGTAATGGAAACTGGAATACTGGTTCTGTATGGAAAGATGGTAACTTACCTGTTCTGAATGATACAATCATTATTAACCATCACTTGGTTTTAAATACAAGTTTTGAATTAAATAATAATGTACTGATAATTAAAAATAATGCTGAATTATTTGTTGATCATGACTTTACAATATCATCCGGTTCAAAGATTATTAACTACGGACGTTTAATTGCCCCTCAGTTCATATTTTATGGTTCTTTAATTACATATGGCAGTACAATTACCGATGATTCTTACACTGATTATTTTAAATTATCTACATGCACTCCTGTAATAATCTCCTCCGAAAATGACACTCTGCTGGCAAATACCGTTGCAAATAAATATGAATGGTTTAAAAATGATCAAATACTCGAAGATACCTTACAAGCAATTTTAGTAAAGGAAAGCGGATATTATAAATGCAGATATAAAAAGAATACATCAGATACATATAGTGATTTTTCAGATAGCTATTACAAGAAAATAACACCGAATGCACTCAATGAAATTTCTGATAAGAATATCTCAGACTTTATTGTATTTCCAAATCCTGTGACAGATGATTTATTCATATACAAAAATCGATTTTCAAGTGATATAATTATTGAACTCACAAATATTCAGGGGGTTGTCCAAAAGAAACTAACATCAAGCGAATCGAAAATTACTATGAATGTAAGTGAATTAATTCCAGGTTTATATTTTATAAAAATGACAACCCAAAATTTTCAATTGATCCAAAAATTCATTAAAAAATAAAATATCGATTTTCATGTTTTTTTAGTCCTGTTACCAAGAATATTTGGAACTATTGCATAGTACTTAGAAACATATTTTACTCCAAGCTGGCCAGCAGTTACACTAAAACGCCTGGCATCGCTTAATGAATATGTCGAATATATATAGTTGATTCCGTAAGTTATAATTTATATACATTTACTTAGAATTAGATTGTATCAAACCTTGAATTAATAACACAAAATCATGCAACAACTTTACAGTTTTGATCTGGAGCAAGCAATATTTGTTGTGCGAAATTCCGGCTAAAACAGTATGCCGGGTGAATAGTTTGCGTTTTCCAATGAGTGTCTCCGGAAAACTTTAGATAAAATTACTGATGAGTTCGAGCAATTCCGTTGGCTCATATGGTTTATAAATATAGCCGTCACATCCCGCTTTTAAACTTCTTTCTTTTTGTTTTTGATGCATTGTAAATGCAGTTTGAGCAATAATTGGCAAACCAGGGCGAATGTCTTTTATTTGTCTGGCGGCGGCGTAACCATCAAGTTCCGGCATCAGAATATCCATTAACACCAGATTTATATGAGGATACATTTTAACCAATTCAATAGCTTCCAATCCGTTTTTTGCTTCAAGAACTTGAGCACCAGTCCTTTTAATAATTTCATTTAGATAAAGAAAATTGTTTTTTTCATCCTCTGCAATTAAAATAATTTTCTTTCGCCAATCAAAGGTCTTGAATGCTTTTGCTTTTTCCTTTTCTTTCTTTTTTAAAGTCTGTTTTTTTTCACCTATATCAAAATAGGGCAGATTAAAATAAAAAAAAGATCCTTCGTTAATTTTGCTTTGAACTCCAATTTGTCCGCCCATCAAGATAATAAGACGCTTTGAAATATAAAGTCCCAGACCAGCTCCCCGATAAAGTTTAGTGGTATCATCATCAATTTTACTGAAAAGATCAAAAATGTATTCCGTTTTTTCCGGAGGGATTCCTTTACCTGTATCACTTACATAGAACTGAATCATAGATGCTTCTTTCTCAAATTCTGAACTATAAATTGGCTTATAGCCCATCCGGATAATTCCTTGCTCTGTATATTTTAAAGCATTACTTAAGAAGTTTGACATGGCCTGTTCAAAACGATATTGATCCGTAAAAAGAAAATGTTCTTTATCATTTTCAAAATTGTCAAGAACCAGGTCTATTTTATTTAATTCCAGTTCCGTTTTTTCTTTGTAAAACTGAGCATAAAGTCTTTCCAATGATTTATCTATAGAAAATTTGCTTTTACTCAGCTGCATTTGATCCGTATGTATTTTTGAGATATCAAGAATGTCCTCAATAAGTCTAAGTAACATATGACTATTCTTGGTAATACGCGATACAAATTTTTCCTTTTCTTCACTGCCCAATTGCGGTTGGTTTAATAAACTTGCAAAACCTATAATTGCATTCATGGGAGTTCTTATCTCATGCGACATATTCTCGAGAAAAGCTGTTTTTAACCGATCCGATTCTTCTGCTTTCTCTTTGGCAATTTTAAGTTCATAGGTCCTTGTTTCAACAATTTTTTCCAGGTGTTGTCGATGTTTTTCTAATTCTGCAGTTTGATTATGGATCAAATTATTTTGCTCGCGTGAAAAAATTATTTGTGTCTCAATTTCTTCTTTTTGCGTCTGAATTTTCTTTTCCTGTAAATCAATTCTATCTGCTCTTTGCTGCAATTCAGTTTTAAGTTTTTGATACAGAAACTTTATTTTTCTTTCCCTCAGAATAAAAAATAATACAATTACCAAAGCAACAATTATACATGCCAGATAAACAGAATAAGGAGTAAATATCGCATTTCCTGGAATTTCCATCTTAATCCCGTTATTTATACCAAAACTGAAAAATAAGAAGCAACTGCTTTTCGTTAAGAAAAAACTTTCTTTATCCATTGCAGAGCTTAATAAAGATTTTTTTCGATTACAAATAATAATTAATCCTACTGCTTTTGAAAAGGTCTTTAACCAATTATTAATTTTCATAATAGTCGAATTCCAATAAGAATAAGGTTACTATTAAAGATACGTATTTCAAATATATTATTCTCAACCCCAAAAATAAATTTCAAAACAGGACCATCTTTCACCTTAGGTAAAAATGAAAAATTTTAAAATGCTGCTCAATCTATTAATAGAGACTTTTATTCGATTGAATTCCAATTAATTAGAATTATACCCTAAGACAGATGGAAACACGATTGTAACTATTTCTCTTTTGAAAATTTAAAAACCTGTAATAAATATACCAGAAGGGGAATTACCAGGGCAAGGCCCACAAAAAGCGCAATAATCATCATTTGCAAAGTTTTTTCCGGTGCAACTGCATTGTATATTGTTAGCGAGGATGATCCTTTCAATTTTATAAGAACCGGAAATTGAGAACCAAACCAACCGATTATAATGAAAGTAGTTTGAGCTCCGGCAATTATCCGAGCCATTCCAGTCATTTTATTCTTTAAAAAATACAAGAACAACGGGAGAAATAAAGTAGTAATTGATATACAGGTAATACTTACCCACGAATTAAAATATTCTCTCAATAAATAAACTCCGTCCCATTGGGAAGAAAGAAAAACAATTGCACCAAATATGACGAGTGCAAAAAGAAGCCTTTTTGAATATTTTATAAAAATTTCTTCTGTAATCTCATCCATTACCTCTCCTATTAAATAAACAGATGCAAGAAAAGCGAACAAAAAAACAACGAATATCCCTAAAGAAATTGAAAATAGGTTAAACCACGGTGAGATATATCGGATATAAAATGAAGCTGTAGGATCAGAAGTAATTCTCCCAGAAATAACAGCTCCTAAAGTAATCCCCAAAAAGAAAGGAGTTAACAAACTAAAAAACTTGAAAACAAAGGAATACACTCTGTGAGATCGATCTTCATATGGATCATAATAACGAAATGCAAAAGTAGTCCCACGGAAAATAATACCTATTAGTACAAGCATAATAGGTATATGCAAGTTTAAGGTAATCGTAGAATAAACTTCCGGAAACGCGTTGAACAATACAACAATAATTACGATTAGCCAAATATGATTGGCTTCCCAAACGGGTGCAATGGCTTTGGATATTATGTCAATGCCCTTCTTGCCCGTGAATATTTCAATTATACCTGCACCAAAATCGGCGCCTCCCAGTAAAACATAGAGTAGAAGTGAAATTCCAATAAAAATAAGTGCAAGTATAGTCATCTTTATAAGGATTATTTGGTCAGTTTTTATAATTCTCATGCATATACCTTATTTGTCTTGATATCAGGTAGAAAGACAAAACAGTCAGCAGAAGATATATTAATGTAATAACAATCATTGGGTATATAATTCCTGGCATTGGAGTGAGCGCTTGTTCTGTCCGCATAATATGATAAATGATCCAGGGTTGCCTTCCTAGTTCCGTCACTGTCCAACCCGCTTCAAGTGCCAGAAAGCCCAAAGGAGTGCTCAGTACAAGTATTCGCAGCCACCATTTTTTGTCCAATATATTTTTTCGGCGCCAACTAAAAAATAAAAATAAAACCCCAACAGCCGCCATTATCATTCCAAAAAATACCATCAGCTGAAAGGCCGCATGAACTATCAATACAGGGGGCCAATCTTCCTTTTTAAATTGATCGAGCCCTTTTACCGTTGCATCAAAACTTCCAAACGCCATAAAACTCATTAGACCAGGTATTTCTATGACATTTTTTAATTTCTGTTCCTGCATATCGGGAATACCTCCAATGACTAAGGGTGCATTTGCCTGAGTCTTAAACAATGACTCCATTGCCGCTAGTTTTTCTGGTTGCCTCTTTGCAATATCTTTTGCTGAAAAATCACCGCTAAAAGGTTGTATCAGAGCAGCCACTGTGGCAAATGTAAGGGCTATTCTGAAGGCCTTCCTATGAAATTCATTATTCTTCCTTCTCAACAATAATAGGGCATGAATTCCTGCCACAGCAAACCCTGTGGATGCAAATGCAGCAATAATCATATGTATCGATTGTGAAAGAAAGGCAGCATTAAACATGGCATGAAAAGGATCAATATTAATTGCTCTCCCATTAATCCAGTCAAACCCCGAAGGAGAATTCATCCATCCGTTCGCTGCAATAATAAAAAATCCTCCCGTTACCCCGGCAATTCCAACAAGCAATCCGGATAATAAGTGAATCCTTTTATTTAATTTATTCCACCCATATAAAAATAAACCCAAAGCAATGGCTTCTATAAAAAACGCTCCTCCTTCCCATGAAAATGGCATCCCAATAATTGGTCCGGCATTTTTCATAAATTCCGGCCATAACAAGCCCAATTCAAACGAAAGAACTGTCCCTGAAACTGCTCCAATGGCAAAAAACATTGCAACCCCTTTTGACCATGCCTTTGCTAATTGTAGATAAACATCCTCTCCTGTTTTCAACCATTTAAGTTCAGCAACAAACATAAAAAAAGGCATCGTCATGCCAATGGAAGCATAAATTATATGAAAACCAAGTGAGATCGCCATCTGACTTCTTGCTGCAAGGAAATCATTCATAAAGTTTATTTTCTAATTTAATACAATACAATTTATTCTCGTTTGTATGTTTTTCTTCGGAAGCATAAAAATTACAAAAAAATATCAATAAAATGGGAACATATTTTGTGCTTTATTAGTTTATTATTATTAAAATAAGAATTCATAGATTTGTTAAAATATATAAATCATAACGGACGATGATTTTTTTTGAGGGTTTTGGTTCACTATTTCCATATTTTATTTACCTGTCCCTTATTTGGATATGCCTTATTTTTGGATTCCGTGGAAAGATTGTTGAAATATTGCACCTCACAGGTACAAAAAACCAGGTAATCAGCCCGAAAACTTTAAACTCTTACGATACCAAAATTTTTCATTATTATGATTTTACAAAAACAGTTCATCATAATGAAAAAACAAACATTCCTTTGACCACTATCAAAGATTTCAATATCGTTATCGAGGATAAATGCAATCATTATAAAATAAAGAATTTACATTCTTACCTATGTACGAGCTTTTTTTATTCCTTCCATAGAAGAGGCCCTCCTTCGTTTTTTTCATAAAGAACATTTCCTTATTAATTTTATAATTTCTTCACTTATAATCTGAAGAATACCCGGAATTATTATAAAACAACTATCTAATTCGATCATTATGAATAAATTAATGATGTTATTTATATTGTCAGCTATTTTATTGGCTTCCTGCCATAAAAGCAATGATAATAACAATGAAATTACAGCGACAGTTTCCATGGAGGCAAATAGTACAAATGATGTGTATTATGGCTTTGCTAACGGTGTCGCTGGTTCTAATTTAAGAACTGATTGGGATATCGCATTCTCAGTCCCTTTACAAACGGCTACAATTCTAATAAACGAAGGGGCTGGTGTGGAATTGTATTGTATTGGTGATACAAGTGTTTGGAAATCCGCCGACACTACAAATTTACAAACTCGAATACCAAGATTTAATAATAAGTCCAATTGGAGCGACGGAGCTTTTAATTTATTTGCAACGGGGGGCTTTAATTTTGGCTGGGGCACTTACAATATATCAGTTCACAGTGTGTATGGAGATTCTATTTACATAATAAAGCTAACTGATGGATCCTATAAAAAATTATTTATCCGTAACAGAATTGGGAGCCCCGATACTTACGTTTTGCGTTGGGCAAATATTGACCGATCTGAACAGGTAGACACTTCAATTTCAGGTGTATCTTCGTTTGATAAAAAACATTTTGTTCAGTACTCCCTCGTAAATAAAAAAGTTGTTGAAGCTGAACCGGACAAAGGAAATTGGGACTTGCTATTTACCCGATATATAGTAAAAGTACCTGCCGGTCCCGGGGTCTTCTTAAATTATCCGGTTACCGGTGTATTAATAAATCCTGATGAACAGGGAATTAAGGTAACCGGAGTAGCTCCTGAAAATGCAAACTATACTGATACCACAGCTTCTTTTACGTCCCAGGCTGATATAATTGGCTGGGATTGGAAAATCAATGATCCGACAACTCGTTTATACTCCATAGCCCCAAATACAAGTTATTTCGTTAAACTTTCAAACGGGGTAATCTACAGGATATATTTTACCAATTTTGTCAGCAGCCTTGACGGAAATATAACTTTCAAAACAAAGAAGGTTGAATAAAATAATAAATTCCACGGGTAGAAAAGTTTCATGCTCAGGTTTCTGCTGCATGAAACTCTTTTCCCTTCTTATTTGTCTTAATATAATGACTTCTGCATTTAATCAAACGATATCGTTGGTATTGAAAGACAAAATAAACAATCACCCCATTGAATTTGCCCGGGTATTGATAAAATCACTGCATGAAAATAAGCAAAAAAGCATGCTTTCAAATGAACAAGGGGAAATCGAGACCCCTTCATCGCTTCCCGCTTATATTGCCATATCCAGCGTCGGATATAAATTATATATCGATACTATCAAAACATTTGGGCAGCATGTTTTATCCCTTTCGCCTGAATACTACCAACTGGATAATGTCGTGGTAACAGGTCAGTTTAGACCGCAAGTTGCAGACAAATCGATCTATCAGATTGATATTATTGATAGTCGACAGATGAAATTCAAGACTGCCAATAATTTAGATGAACTACTAAAAAATGAATTAAGTTTCCAGTCGAGAAATGAAGGTACCCTTGGCAATAATTTGAGCATCCGTGGATTAAGCGGAGAATACGTCAAGGTATTAATTGATGGAATGCCTGTGACCGGGCGTGAATTAGGTTTTATAGATCTTAGCATGATTGGTTTGTACAATGTTGACCATATTGAAATTGTTGAAGGGCCAATGTCTGTAATATATGGTAGTAATGCACTCGCCGGTGCCATAAACGTCATTACTTCCAATTACCCTAATTCTAATTTAATAGCCCATATTAATGCACATTATGAAACAGTAGGGATTTATAATTTTGATGCCATTTTTGGCAAACGCTTTAAGAATAATATTCTAACTGTGAATTTAACCCGTAATTTTTATTCAGGATGGAGTCCTTATGATACCTCAAGAGTCCAGATCATTAAACCCAAACTACAATATGTTATCGGGACAACATATCATTATAATAAAAATAGGTTTAAATTAAGTTATACCGGAAATCTTATTGATGAAGAACTTCGGGACCTGGGCAATCTAACCTATGATGGAACTGCACTTGATAGTTATTATTATACAACCCGACTAAACAATAGTTTAAATTTAGCCAACGTGTACAGTGAAAATTTTGCAGTGAACTTACAGGCAGGCTATTCATATTATCGTCAAAGAAAAATTACATATGAGAATAATCTGGTAAATCTTGAAAAATCAATTGTTGCAAATCCAGAATTGCTAGATACTACAACGTTTAACTTGATTTCTTCCAGAGGTTTTATCTCCAATATTCCCGGGAAAAAATTAGAGTATCAGACCGGCTTTGAAACATCTTATGAATTTGCCAATGGAAAACGCATGCAAGGATTTCGGGATATTTTCGATATTGCAGGTTTTACGAGTATTATTTATCGTCCTTCCCCTATACTTAGCTTACAACCTGGACTGCGTTATATCTACAATTCAAAATACAAAGCCCCGATAGTTTACGCACTGAATCTGAAAATCAATCCCGGGACTTTTGTTTTTCGGGCATCATATGCAAAAGGATTCAGCGCGCCTTCTCTAAAGCAATTGTACCTGCAATTTATTGACAGCAATCATGAGATTTATGGCAATGAAAATCTTAAATCTGAAACAGCCAATAATATAAATTTCTCGGGCGATTATACTGTTAATTATGTAAAACATTCTGTCACGATTGGAATAAATTTATTCTACAATTCGATATACCATGCGATACAACTCGCAATTGATACTGTCCATCCCGGCTGGGGTATGTATTTTAATGTTGACGGCAACGATTATAAAACGAAAGGAATTGAAACAACCCTTACATACAATTACTCGCCCAAAATAACGGTGAATGCAGGGGTTATTACCACAGGCACAGCAGTACTGGAAAAACAAAACATTTATGATTATTCTACAAACATTACATCATCGATAATATACCACGGTTTAAAATACCATTATGAGATTGCTGTTTATTATAAATATGTTGGTAAATCCAAAATTTATGCCGCCAACTTTAATGCCGATCACACAATACTTAATGTTTTGCAACAAACACAGGAAGACTATAATATGATGGATATAACATTTTCCAAGAACCTTATTAAAGATAAATTGACATTGAGTACAGGGGTTAAAAATTTATTTAATATTACGCTTGTCAATTCACAGGGAAGTGTGGATCCCCATGGCAGTTCTGGAAACTCAGTGATTACGGGATATGGCCGTTCGTATTATATCAAATTAAGTTTTCAATTCGATAAATTTTAAGTACAATGCGTCTGAAACAAAAATCATTACTACTTATACTCTTAATACCAATTCTTTTTTCATGTTTCGAAAAAGATAAGAAGGTCCTTCCTTACCCGGGCGAAGTTTCTACGATATCTGATAATATCGAAAAATATGAAAGTTATTTTGATTTTGAAACTGGCAATGTTATAAAAACTCACCTTGCAGATGCATGGCAATTGGGATTTGAATGCGGCACGGATGGATGGCATATTTTGGTAAATTCAGGGGCACAATGGCTTATTTACAACACAGAACAAACCCAAATTGATAGTATTTCAAACCCTCCTTTATCTGCCAGTTGGAAATACGACATACAAAAAGATTATCCTTTTTCAACAGCTGTTGGTGATTGGTTAGTGAAAGAAGGGTCATTAACAACTTATACTAAAAATGTATATGTCCTTGGAAAATATTCGGGAAATAATTATACCAATTTAATTCAGCTTGTCTTTTTTGAAGTCAATGATTCTATGTATCGATTTTTTTATCATGATTCAGCAAATGGATATTCTGATACAATAAACATTGTCAAATCTGATTCCGTGAATTTTGTATTCTATTCATTTACTGATAAACACCAGTTAAATCTCGAACCGGACAAATCTAAATATGATATTATATTTTGTCCATATTATGATCTGGCCACCGAGTTTGGTGTTACAATTCCCTATCTGGTTCGCGGAGTACTCTTAAATGTTTCCAAGACAAAGGCTCTGCTTGATTCAACAGATGCATACAATCAAATCCATTTTGAATCATTATTGGGCCAGGACTTTACAAACCAGCGCGATAAAATCGGGTATCTATGGAAAAGTGTCAATGTCAATACTTCAAGTGGAACTGCAGAATATACTATTAAAATCAATTATTCCTATGTCCTCCATACTGCTCAGGGTAATTATTTTAAAATGCATTTTTTAAGCTATATGCTCAATGGAAGTTCCGGATATCCACAATTTGAATACCTCCAACTAAAATAATTTCAGAATACTACTAAGCCCTTTACATTTAACATAATCATCTGTGGGCATTACTGGATTCGAA
>Ga0182027_10002723_pt1 | contig 28396 bp, 31 predicted proteins | sample 712E1DmetaG_FD_121300 | JGI IMG/M metagenome (GOLD analysis project Ga0182027, IMG submission 121300) | Permafrost microbial communities from Stordalen Mire, Sweden - 712E1D metaG (Illumina Assembly) | ecosystem: Environmental > Terrestrial > Soil > Wetlands > Permafrost | place: Sweden...
TTGGACAAGAGTGATTCTGCATGAAAGTGACTAAATTCGCATTATTCCTTTTGATGATGGCAGCCGGCACGTTAAGCCGTCCGATTCTCATTTGTTGGATATCGACATAAATCTGGCCGTTCACCACCGAACCTGTCCCCTTGATATAAATAGCCGGGTTACCTTTAATAAACCGGACATATTTATTTAGTATGCTCATATCGGAGGAGGAAATGCCCAATGCTGCTTCAAAATTCTTAATATGGTCAGTATGCAGCACGCCAGAAAATTCAGCCGTACCGTCGGCGTTAATCTTCAACTGGCAGCCGAGCAGCGCGGAGACCCAACTGTTGTCCATCCAGGCATTGATTTCGCCCTGGGTGATAACGGTATTTACGTTCTTCTGTCCGGAGAAAGAAATACTTTGACCCGGCGGCAAGTCAGGCGCTAAGGTGATAATTTGTGACCCGGTTTTCGCCTCCGCGTCTGATAAATCCTGCGAGGTGTAGGTCACACCCAGGTCTTGCGGTTTATTGGCGCCAAAAAGGCTGGAGACGCCCGGCACAATCCCGAGATACCCGCCGATTCCGACCAGCACCACCAAAATCACGATGATGCCGATAAGCAACCCGAGTAAAAATTTCTTCAACGACAGCCTCCTTGATTTTTTATTAGAGAAAGTATAACAATTCCGAATTTCGGTTGCAAGTGATTGTAAACACCGGCCAAATCCGTTATCCAAACAAAATCCGCTGCAGGCTAAACCATGACAAACCGGTCTCGTCTTTCTCCAACTGCCAAAAGGCATTACCGACTTTACTTTTTGTTTGTCGAACCGGTTTCACCCGCCCGATGGCATCCGAAATTCCTATTGTAATTCACGAGGCAGTTATCTATAATAGCTATATATCTATGGGTATGTTACTAATGATTAAATATGGCATGTTGTTGAATAAATCATCTCCAGCTGTGTAATTCTTGACGGTAAGACGGCTTTCGTATATAGTACACAGTAATCAGGGCAGTTTTTATGTAATTGACATCAGGAAATAACATCTCCATCCGCTGGAGTTGGGAAATTATACAAGGAGATAACGCATGGATAGTGGGAACCTGGCGCTGGCCAAGAAAATGGCTCAATCAATTATCAAAGACGGCACGGTCCGCGATATGGATTTATTCAACGATATCTCGGGGGTATTGAAATCAGCCAGTGACGACCCGGAAGCGAAATCGTTACTAAACAGAATTACGCTAATCAAACTTAGTTCCGCCAGCCAGAAAACCAGCACCCCGCCACCTCCGCAGAATGCGCCGCCGGTAGAGGAAAAAATCAGTCCGCCCGTCCAACCGAAGATAAGCCCACCGGTACAGGAAAGGGTCTATCCGCCAGTGCAGCCGCCGGTACAACCCAGGGTTATCGTGCCGCCGCCCCAGGAAAAAGTGTATCCACCGGTACAGCCGAAAAATAAACCGCCGATTCAAGCTAAACCGGCACCGGTTCAGAATAAAGCTGCTGCTCCGGTGCAACCCAAGGCAGCGCCGCAGGCGCAGCCTAAAGCCGCTGCTCCAAAATCGGAAATAAGCACCGGTAAAGCGCCGGAAGAGGAAAAAAACGATAGCATCCCGGTAGGGCTGTGGTTGCTGGCAATAATTCTGGTACTGCCCGGAGGTATTATTGCTTCGATGATGGCGAAGAAGAAAAATCCGGCCAAGTCCGGTTCACTATTAATTGTCGGTGTTCTGACATCCATCATTGCCGCTATGGCAATCTTTATCACGATGAAATATACCCTTTAATTCCGAATTTGTATCCCGGGAAATAAACAAGACCAAACGCCTCTGAAAAGGAAGTAAATTATTACTTCCTTTTCTTTTTCACCATCCGTATTTTACCCGTAATGGCGCGATAGAGTACAATAAAAAAAGAGTAACAAATTATTTAGGATAATGCAGCTGATACTGTTTTACCATATTTGATAACAATCCCCCGGGCCAATACCGCCCACGGTCAGATAAATCAGGGAAACCAATTCCGGTTTAATAAGCCGCAATGCCATCGCCAGTCAGCGCCTGCCTGACGGCGGACCGCAGTATCAAATATCCCTTGAATAAGGTTTCAAAGCGTCGTGGGCGGACGGCAAAGCCGGAATCTACTTTATGTCTGATACCGGAAAAAGGTAACAATTCTTTGAACAAACAAAAAATCTCCAACATACAGCAGAAGAAATCCGGCTCATTTCACGGCTACGGCGTGCTTTTCGCCTGTTTCTTTATTATTATGCTGGTTTACGGCGCGCAGGCTAGCTTCGGCGTTTTTTTCAAGCCGATGCTGACTGAGTTTCACTGGACGCGCACGGCGACATCCATTCCTTTTTCGTTGAATTTAATCCTTTCCGGTGTTTTCGCAATTTTCGCCGGTAGAATCAGCGACCGAATCGGGCCGAAAGCCGTTGTCGCTATCGGCGGCGTGATTCTCGGCGCCGGTTACATGCTGATGTCCCGCATTACGAACCTACCCGGTCTTTACCTTTCATACGGCCTGATTGTCGCAGTGGGTTCGAGCGCGATGTACGTCCCGCTGGTGGCGATGATTACGCGGTGGTTTCCTGAAAAACGCGGCCTGATGGTCGGTATTGCCGTCTCCGGCATCGGCTTCGGTATCGGGGTTGTGCCCATAATTGCCAGCCGCCTGATGGTCAGCTTCGATTGGCGCAGTTCTTTGCTGATTGTCGGTGCCGCCAGCCTGGTATTGATTGCCGGGCTGGCGCAGTTATTGCAAACCAGCCAATTGGCCCCGTTATCCGCATCAACCGGAGAAAAGCGACACCAAACACCGGCTCCGGCTGCAGCATTATCCTTCAACGAGGCGCTGAAAACAAGCCAATTCTGGCTGATTTTTGCAGCATGGCTGCTTTACGGCTTTTTCTATCAGGTCAGTTCCGTGCACCTGATTCCTTATGCGACCGACCTGGGGATGTCAGAACTGGCCGCCGCAGCACTGCTGATGGTAATCGGCATCATCGGGATTATCGGCCGGGCCAGCCTGGGGTTTGTCGGCGATAAAATCAATAATAATGTCACCCTGGCCATCGGTTTTATTGCGGTGGCGGCGGTTTTTTTTATTATCGCGGCCAGCGCCTCGGTCCCTGCGCTCTATATTTATGCCATAGTCTACGGTTTTTTCTCGGGTGTCGGCGTACTACTGGCATCGATTAATGCCGAACATTTCGGGCTGCAGGCGCTGGGAGCGATAACCGGCGCGGTTATCCTGGGCAATAACATCGGCGGGGCAGTGGGGCCCATTCTGGCCGGGCATATTTTCGATGTCACCGGCAGTTATCATCCGGCGTTTTTGCTGTGCGGGGCGACCGGTATCGCCGCCGGGATTGTCATCTGGCTGGTAAAACCGGCGGTAAAACACCAACGATAATAAAATGCAGTTTTACGGGGACACCTGCAGAGCCACATTATAGATGTAGAGGCTGATTCCGCCGGAGGTATTGACGTCACCGGTATATTTGATATTTGCCGTAACAACGTCATGAGGGTTGAACGTGCTCATATCCTGGTCGGTAACTACGCTGACGACGTCGCCCACGTTCAACGCGACCGGATTGAACAGCGTACCGACGTTCGCTGTCGATTCAATAACCACGTCCAACTGCCATGGGTATCCGGCTGCTTGAGGGTTAACATCAACTATTTGCACGGTGTCAATGCTATCGCTGTTGATTACCGCGCCGTTCACAGGGGAAAGAGGAGTTGTTGCCGTGACGGCAGGGCTTTTATGCGTGCAGGCCGCCGGCGCCAGTATCAGCAGCACAATCGCGGCCGCGAACAACAATCTTTTCATCCGGCCCCCGTTTTCAGTTTACTTAAATATCGTCAAACCAACAAATACCGAATTATCAACTATAAATTGCTTTCACCCAACAATATATCATGGCGTGAATAAAAGAATCATAAAATCGAGAAGACATCTATGACAATAATGTGTCATTTCCTGTTTCAGTCCGCAATCTCCGATTGCCATCCGTATGTTGATTATTCATTATCCGGGGTAATATAATCTGATATCATGGAGTTCTTGTTTCAGGGATGAAAAAGCTCAGTAAAGGAATTAAAGAAATTATTGTCGGGCTGGTGGGCGGGCTGTTATTCAGCGCCATCCTCAGCTTTTTCCAGCAGAGCGGCCTGATTCCGCAAAACCTGGTAATCTGGTTTACGGTTATCGGTCTCATCAGCTCGATTATCACCATCTTTTCTTTTCAGACGGCGGGCATTATTTTTACGCTGGGCTGGATACTGGGGGCCTGGCTGCTGAAAGGCTTTATGAGCAACACTGATTTTCTGGTCTATTTCTGGGCGCCGGTAGCCACACTGATTTTCCGGGCCTATGTCTTTCTCCGGAAAAAGGTTTTCAGCGTGAAACACTGAAAGGTGTTTTGACAGACAGCCTTTGCTCGATTATAATGGGAACAACACTACTGCGATGGGAGAATAAACCTGTGGTTTTGAGAAGAAGGCCGGAACAGCCCGCCGACGATGCCAAAGGCGCCGGGAACAACAGCGCCGACCTGCAGCAGCTTGAAGCGCGCCTGGATGCTCTGGACCGCCGGCTGGATAACATTGATTCGATGGTCACTGCCGTCGCCGAACGTGTGATGAACCGTCCATTAGTCATCGTGGCCACCTGTCCCCATTGCGGTAAGAATATGGAAATTGCGCTGATGGGCACTCAGAAACCGGCGAAATAACCGGACAAAGTATTTCCTTTTTTAAATTTTCCTATCGCTCGCATTCCGATTATTCCCTTTTTTGTGTCAAAATCTGCCGGATAACGACATCTTATCCACGGTGTCGAACAAACTTACCCATGTCTACCCGTTTGTTTAGGTTATTCCTGAACGTGATTGCGACACTTTCATTTCAGCTGAAACTTAGATATTAGTCAGAGTAACCAATTGCGGTTTAACGTCTTATTGACAATATTAATACCATTCCGGAGATAACGAAGCTACGTCAAAAACTGAAGCAAAAGTCCTGGAGTATAAGGTTTCCGGCTTTCCTACCATCTTTTTCAACGGCGGTACTGCCACTATTGGCGGTACTGCCGGTAACAGCACCGCTTGCTATCAACGCTATAAACCGATCATCAATCAGTTAACCGGAACAATCAGTCCGGTCAATATCACCGGCACGATGACCGTCAACGGCAAAGCAATCACCATTAATTCCACTGTCGCCAACACGAGTGGCAGTCCGGTCGCCAATGCCAAACTGACGGCGGTGCTATACGAAGATCTTGGTACCGACCAACATCACTACGTGGTAAGGGATATTTTGACACCGTCCGCGATCGGCAATTTAAACCCAGGTTCGCAGCAGACATTTAATCTGGCTTCTACCTATAGCGGCAATACCGCCAACCTGAAAGCGGTGCTGTACGTCCAGACTTCTTCCGGTCAAATCATCCAGGCAGTTCAAATCACGCAATAATCATTAGATTTATAATTTAGGGTTGTAGTAAATAGGTGTCATAAAACAACAAATGAAAAGTAAATATTATATTTTTCTAGGTATCTTTTTTCTAGCCTTCTTAGTGCTGGGATTTTGGAAAGGTGAGGCCTTGACGGTTTATATCAAGGCGATAGTGATATGACATTCCTGCATAGGAATCCCGTGAGGATTGCCGATGACTGGTTCAATAACAGACTTTTGAAAAGCAGGCGATGGACAATTCAGCTTGGCGGTCTCGTACTGATTAATTCTTATTTTTTCCCCTGGTTAAAACGGATACCCTGTGTGGGGCTAAACTGCTATGCCTGTCCGGCTGCCGTCTTCGCCTGTCCTATCGGGGCACTACAGCAGTTTTCGGTCAATCATAAAATCCCGTATTATACCATCGGTTTTCTGGGCGTCACCGGCGTGCTGATAGGACGTTTAAGTTGCGGCTGGTTCTGCCCGTTCGGATTGCTTCAGGATTACATGTATAAAATCAAGGCTCCGAAGTTACGATTGGGCAACCGCTTCGGCTGGACACGATACGCGGTGCTGGTTTTTCTGGTCGGCGTAATTCCTTACCTGACGCTGCAAACATGGTTTTCTAAACTCTGCCCGGTGGGCACAATCGAAGCAGGTATCCCGCTCGTTGCTATTAACGCGTCGTTAAGAAGTCTAATCGGAGGAATGTACATTATAAAGCTCAGTATACTAGCTGCTTTTCTGCTGGCAATGGTGTTTATCCGTCGACCATTCTGCCGTTTTGTCTGTCCTCTTGGCGCCATCTACTCTCTTTTTAACCGTTTCAGCCGTTTTCAACTCACGGTGGATACAACTAAATGTACTAAATGCGGTGAATGTAAAAAGAGTTGCCCCACCGATATCAAAATATACGAAAATCCGCAAAACTCGCAGTGCATCCGTTGTCTTGATTGCATTAAAAAATGTCCGACATCGGCGATCAAAATCAGCCAACAGTAAAATAGAAATACCACAATCAACATCCTGCCATTTAATGAATATCACTATTCCAGGAAAAACAATCTTCATCTAATAACTGGACAATATATTTTTAGTTGGCACGTCCGCTATCATTGTGTTCGTCACAATACGGCCTGCTTTATAGGACCAAATTTTTAATTCCTTTTTTTTGATAGTTTCTCCCGCTTTTGGTATTGTAAGACATATACCCCGTGTTCATTTTTTTAACTCACATATTCCTTATTGTTCTTGCCAATACCTTATGTAAAGGAGACTCCATGCTACCGCTGATAATCGTGATTGTTTACTTTATCGCCATGATTACCCTGGGGCTTTCCACCCGCAAACAGGCCCGCAGCGCCGGCAGCTATTTTGTCGCCGGCCGCAGCGGTTCGACGCTCTTTATCACCGGTTCCCTGCTGGCAACCATCATCGGGGCATCAGCAACCATCGGTATGGCGGGACTGGGGTTTGCCCACGGCCTGACCGGCGCCTGGTGGATATTATCCGGCAGCGTCGGATTAGTGGTGCTCGGTTTTCTTTTCGCGCGTAAGGTCCGGGAATACGGTTTTTATACCCTGCCGGCCCTGATTGAAAAGCAATACGGCCGCGTTCCCGCGCTGGCTGCCTCGATTCTGATTGTCGTGGCCTGGATGGCCGTAATTGCCGGGCAAATTATTGCAGCCGGCACGATCATGGCCGTGCTCGGTTACGGCAGCCCGACGCTCTGGATATGGGTTTCCACCGCGGTTTTTATTTTTTACACCGTGCTCGGCGGGCAGCGGGCGGCGCTGAAAACCGACCTGTGGCAAACGATTATCATCTTCCTGGGGATATTCGCCGGCCTGGCATTTGTTTTGTGGAAAGTGGGCGGTTTTACCGGTTTGAAAAACGGCTTACCCGCCAATTATTTTTCTTTCCCCGTCAGCGCCAAATTCAGTCCCAGCGAACTGCTGAATTACCTGCTGCTGGTCGGGCTGACTTATGTCGTCGGTCCGGACATGTATTCCCGCATCTTCTCCGCTAAAGACGGCCAGGTGGCTAAGAAGAGCGTATTCTGGACGGCAGGATTACTAATCCCACTGGCATTGGGGATTACACTCATCGGGATGACAGCCGCTGTATTATACCCGAATATTGCTGCAGGCCAGGCCTTTCCCACCGTGATCAAAGGGGTGATGCCGCCGGTATTGGTTGGATTGGTATTAGCGGCCCTGCTCAGCGCAGTGATGTCTTCGGCCGTGACCTGCCTGCTCAGCGTCAGCACGATATTGACCACGGACGTAATTCACAAATTCAAACCGGCAATCACCGAAGATAAATTGCTAGTCATATCCAAATGGGGGATTGTGATACTGGGCCTGCTGGCATTAGGCGTGGCATTACAGCTCAAAGAAATAATTAATTCGTTACTGTATGCCTATACCATTTTTACCGCCGGCATCATCCCGATTGTGATAGCCGGCTTCTGGAGAGAAAAACTAAAAATAACCAATACCGGCGCGTTGACCGCGATTGTCGTGGGCGGCGCCAGCGCCTTAATTATGAAAATATACACCGGCGGTTTGAAGGATGCCGATACTGCTGCCGCGTTAAATCTGCTGCCGCTCGCCGTGAGTACCATTTTACTATTTGCGGTCAGTTGGGGCGAAAGAGTTTTCCTGAAACAAAAGACAGTACTGAAATAGAGACGTCAAGCACTAAATCCTAAATACTAAATACTAAACAAAATCAAAATGCGAAGTTCAAATTTCAAAATCAAATATTTGAATATATTTGGGATTTCGATATTAGAGGTTAGTATTTTACCCCCTCATTTGCACCTTTTTTAAGGGGGTGCTAGAATGCAGACAATATGGATTACATGGAACGCGCCATCTCACTGGCCAAGCTCGCACTGGGTCAGGTCAGTCCCAATCCGGCCGTCGGAGCTGTAATCGTCAGGGACGACGATATTATCGGGCAGGGCTATACTCAGCCACCCGGTTCGTCCCATGCCGAAATTATGGCTTTGAACGAGGCTGGCGCCCGGACTGACGGCGGGGTGATGTACGTCACGCTCGAACCATGCTGCCATTTCGGGCGGACGCCGCCCTGCACCAAAGCGATAATCGCCGCCGGCATCAAAGAAGTCCACGCGGCCATGCTCGACCCAAATCCGCTGGTCAGCGGCAAGGGACTAAACGAACTGGAAAGTGCCGGCATTAAAACCCATCTCGGGGAACATACCGATGACGCCTCCGAAATTGTGGAATCCTATGTAAAGTTTATTACCACCGGAAGGCCGTTCGTTACCATTAAATACGCCATGAGTCTGGACGGTAAAATTGCCGCCCGCACCGGTGATTCCAAATGGATCAGCAGCGACGAATCCCGCCGTTACGTGCATTACCTGCGCTATACTACGGATGCGGTGATGGTGGGGGTGAATACCATATTAACAGACGACCCGCAGCTTACTTCCCGCGCCAGCATCCGGGGCGGCGTCGCGAAAAACCAACCGCTACGAGTCATTGTTGACGCGAACGGACGCACCCCGTTAACAGCTAAAGTTTTTAATCCTCCCGGTCAGGTTTTGCTGGCCGTGAGCGATAAAGTCACTGCCGCGCAAAAGAAAGCTTTTAAGCAGTTGGGTGCAGAGGTTCTGGAACTGCCGGCCAAAAGAGGGTTAATCGACCTCGACAAACTGCTGATTGCGCTGGGTAAAAAACAGATTACCGGTGTCCTTGTAGAGGGGGGCGCCGCGCTACTCGGCTCTTTGTGCGATAACAACTTAGTAGATAAAGCCGTTGTTTTCGTGGCACCGGTGATTATCGGCGGCGAGAAAGCCCGCACCGCCGTCGGCGGCAAAGGCGCCGATAAAGTGGTAAACTCAATTAAACTGCAGCGGGTCAAAACCCGGCGTTCCGAAAGCGACATGATGATTACCGGCTATATCGGGAGATGATAATTGTTCACCGGCATTGTTGAAGAACTGGGCAAAGTCAGCCTCATCCGGCCGGACAAACTGACGGTCAAAGCCGCCAAAGTACTGGCAGATGTGGAATTGGGGGCGAGCATCGCGGTCAACGGCACCTGCCTGACCGTGACTGAATTTACGTCTAGCTCATTCTCGGTCAGCATCCAGCCGGAGACTTTGCGCCGCACTAACCTCGGCTTTTTAAAAGCGGACGATGAAGTCAATCTGGAACGGGCGCTGAAACTGGGGAACAGGCTGGCCGGTCACCTCGTGCAAGGACATATTGACGATACCGGTAAAATCACCGCTTTCCGGCAAGAACAAAAATCCAAACTGATGACCGTGTCCGTGCCACATCCGTTATTACGCTACATGGCGGCTAAAGGGTTTATCGCGGTGGACGGGCTCAGCCTGACCATCGCCGAGCTCGGGGCCGATTCTTTCACCGTTTCGCTGGTGGAATTCACGCAGAACGCGACCACTATCGCCGGGAAAAAAGTCGGCGACATCGTCAACCTGGAAGTTGATATCATCGCCAAATACGTCGAAGCACTGCAGTCCCACCCCAAAGAAGGAATAACATTCGATTTTCTGGCAGAGCACGGTTTCACCCGCAATTGACCCTGCGCTGCTGTTAAATCCGGAGTAAAAGATGACATTATCAAGTATCCCCGAAATCATCCGGGACATCAAAGCCGGTAAATTCATTATCCTGGTGGACGACCAGGGCCGGGAGAACGAGGGCGACCTGATTATCGCCGCCGAGAAAATTACTGCGGAAGCGATTAACTTCATGGCGAAAAATGCCCGCGGACTGATTTGTATGCCGATTACCGAGCAGCGGCTGAACGAATTGAATATCCCGATGATGGTCGGGGAAAATACGGCGATGCACGGCACCGCCTTTACCGTTTCGGTGGACGCTAAAATCCGCGGCGTGACGACCGGCATCTCCGCCCACGACCGGGCGGAAACAATTAAAGCCGTGATTGACCCGGCCACCAAGCCGGGCGACCTGGGCAGACCGGGGCACATCTTTCCCATCCGCGCCCGTGAAGGCGGCGTGCTGGTCCGGGCCGGGCATACCGAAGCGACCGTTGACCTGGCGCGTCTGGCCGGTCTGTATCCTGCGGGCGTCCTCTGCGAAATTATGAACGAAGACGGCACCATGGCCCGCCTGCCGCAACTTGAAATCCTGGCGCAAAAACTGAATCTGAAAATCGCCAGCATCGCCGACCTGATTGAATACCGCCGCCATCACGATAAAATGGTGCGCAAGGTGGCAGAAGCGGTGCTGCCGACGAAATACGGTGAATTTAAATTGATTGCCTATAAAAGCGAAATTGATACCGATGAACATGTCGCGCTGGTGATGGGCGATATTTCCGGCGACGCGCCGGTGCTGGTGCGCGTGCACAGCGAATGCCTCACCGGCGACGCCTTCGGCAGCCTGCGCTGCGATTGCGGCGAGCAGCTGGACATGGCAATGAAAGCCATCGCTAAAGAAGGCCGGGGCGTTTTGCTTTACCTGCGGCAGGAAGGCCGCGGCATCGGGCTGCATAATAAAATCCGCGCTTATGAACTGCAGGATAAAGGTCTGGACACCGTCGAAGCCAATGTCAAACTCGGTTTCGCGCCCGACCTGCGCGATTACGGCATCGGGGCGCAAATTTTAACCGACCTCGGCCTGCGTACCATCCGCATGATGACCAATAATCCTAAGAAACTAATCGGCCTGGAAGGGTACGGCTTGAAAGTGGCCGAGACCATCCCGATTATCTGCGAGCCGAATGCTTTTAACCTGCATTATCTGGAAACCAAAGAAACGAAGATGGGGCATACCCTCGGCCTCGCCAATAACCACCCCGAGACGAAAACAGATAAGAAATAAGCCCAATCCATTCTGAGGAACACAGCGACGAAGAATCTCCATCTCAATTTAGTAAGCTGGGAGGCCCCTCACTTCGTTCGGGGTGACATTACATGTCACTTGACATATCATTATGGAAACTAGATACTTATATATAAGCAGGAGGGATTACAAATGAGCAAAGTTTATGAAGGGATGTTACAGGGCAAAGGCTTAAAATTAGCGATTGTTATCGCACGTTTTAACGAATTCATCACCGGCAAATTACTGGACGGCGCGCAGGACGCGATGAAGCGGCACGGCGTAAACGAAGCCGATATTGACATCGCCTGGGCACCCGGCTCGTTCGAGATTCCTCTGGTAGCCAAGAAATTAGCTGAAACTAAAAAATACGATGCGATTATCTGCCTCGGGGCAGTCATCCGCGGCGCGACGCCGCATTTCGAATATGTCGCCAACGAAGTTTCCAAGGGCATTGCCAAAGTCGGGCTGGATGCCGGGATACCGGTGGCTTACGGCATCATCACCGCCGACAATCTGGAACAGGCCATCGAACGCGCCGGTACCAAAGCCGGGAACCGCGGGTTTGACGCCGCAGTCAACGCCATCGAAATGGCCAACCTGTTGAAAGGCATTAAATAGCTTTTACGCTGTCACGATAAACACCGCGTCGCCTTTTCTGGCGCGGTCCGGTAATTTGATGCCGACAGCCGCACCCGCATTGGCTGCGGTGACGTTCGCGTTGTCAATCTGCATCGAGTCCACGGTCATCGTGATATCGGTAGTATGCCCCTTGATGTGAATCGTGTCCCCGATTTTCAGCGGAGATGAGAGTTCGAGACCGGCCACCATCGGCCTGGCGAAGAAATCAATGACGGTGCCAATCAATATTTCTGCCATCGGAGCACCTCCTGTCTCTTTGTCCCACTAGTATAGGTCAACTTTTAGGGTGAATCAAGCTTCTTAAACCGCTGACTAAAGATGTTATTATTTTGTAATTTTTTTACTCTCAATGTTGTAATTATTTTATTGTCGATGCCGCATAATAATAACGGGATTAGAACTGATTCTATAAAGAATACAAAATGATCAGTATTAAGCGGGTTTATACCCCTCCTTCTCCGGATGACGGTACACGTTTGCTGGTAGACCGCCTCTGGCCGCGGGGAATCAGCAAAGAAAAAGCCCATCTTGACGGATGGCTTAAGGATGCGGCTCCGAGTGATAAATTAAGGAAGTGGTTCGGACATGATGCCGCCCGCTGGCCGGAATTTGAAAAACAGTACCTTGCCGAACTGGCACAACAGGGCGAAAGGCTTTTGCTCTTATTTCAGGCTTATAATAAAAAGAATATCACTCTGGTTTACGCCGCCAAAGATACCGGGCACAATAACGCTATTATCCTAAAGGAATACCTGGACAAAAATTTAACTAAAGCTAAACCATAATCGGTTCTTTGGGTTTGAATTCGATATTCAAATCAAGAGCTTGTGCCACTCTGAATAACTTCCCGATGGTGATATTATTGTCGCCTCTTTCCAGCCGGCAAATCGCCGGTTGCTGCATGCCAATCATTCTGGCCAAGTCACGTTGACTTAAAGACAATTCATTCCGGCGGGCAATTATTGTTTGAATAATTTCACATTTGGGATTCAGCGCTTCATATGCAATTCGCGTTTTCTTATCTTTAAAAAGGTAATCTTTAAAATCTTTGAGGTCTGTCCCTTTCATTTGGTCACCACCTGTTGCATTATCAAAATGATAACATATTTGTTATCTATTTAAAATCATGTTATTCTTGCCAGCAGACCATTTTAATTTCCGGCGGGTAATCAGATTGATTCCCGCATTCGCGAGAGCGACAAAAAACACAATATGTATTATTCATCCAATCCCGTAGCTTAATTTTTAATCATTATGTTGTGTCGAATTTCGCCGTGCTTTATAATAGGCTATTCCCTCACATCCGAGAAAATTAAAGGAAACGCCGATGACAAACGCGATTGCAGAATTGAAAACTAAAGCTAAAGCTGCTAAGGAAGCCAGCCGCCCGCTGGCTTATCTTTCCACGGATATTAAAAATAAAGCGCTGCACAATGTCGCCGAAGACATGCGCAGCAAGACCAAAGAAATCATCGCCGCCAATAAACACGACCTGGCGCAGGCCGCCGCGAACGGCATCAACGAGACGATGCAGGACCGGCTGCTGCTGAACGAAAAACGCCTGCAGGCAATGGCCGATGATGTTTTAGTCGTGGCGGGGCTGCCCGACCCCGCCGGTGAGGTTTTCGATATGCGCACGATGCCCAACGGCCTGCTTATCGGCCGGAAAAGGGTGCCCCTCGGCGTCATCGGCGCGATGTACGAAAGCCGTCCCAACGTGACGATTGATATTTCCGCGCTGTGTTTGAAATCCGGCAACGCGGTAATTCTCCGCGGCGGTAAAGAGGCCTTTAATTCCAACCTGGCACTGGTGAAACTGGTACAGCAGGCCATCTCCAGGGCCGGCGTGCCCGAAGGCGCGGTCCAGTTTGTGGAAAATACCGACCGGACACTGGTCGGCGAAATGCTGAAACTCAACCAATACATCGATTTGATGATTCCCCGCGGCGGCGCGTCGTTCGTGAAATTTGTAATTGAGAATGCGGCCATGCCCGTCGTGGCCGGCGGCATCGGGGTCTGCCATACTTTCGTGGACAGTTCCGCCGATATGGAAAAAGCCGTGGCCATTGTTTATAACGCGAAGGTACAGAAACCTTCAGTCTGCAACGCACTGGATACAATTCTGGTGCATCAGGTAGTGGCTGAAGAATATCTGCCCGCCGTTGCCGCAGAACTGGCAAAAGCCGGCGTCGAATTGCACTGCGACAAACCCGCAATGAAAATATTAAAGTCGGCACCCGGTTTAAAACTGAAAGCGGCCGTAGCGGAAGACTGGGGCAAGGAATTCCTCTCGCTCACCGCCGCCGTCAAAGTCGTGGACTCGCTGGATGAAGCGCTGGCCCATATTGCGAAATACGGTTCCGGCCATTCCGAAGCCATTATCACTGAGGATTATTCGTCCGGGATGCGCTTCCTCAACGAAGTGGATGCCGCCTGTGTTTACATTAACGCCAGCACCCGCTTCACGGACGGCAGCCAGTTCGGGCTTGGGGCGGAAGTGGGCATCAGCACACAAAAAATGCATGCCCGCGGCCCGTTGGGATTGAAAGAACTGACCAGCTACAAATGGATTATCTTCGGCAGCGGACAGGTCAGGCCGTAGAGTAAGCCGTCGGCGATTAGCAATCAGTTTTCAGTTTTTTTGAAATTCAATATGAATACCGAAAAAACTTTATATGTCACGGAACGGAAAGATTGGCGGGCATGGCTAGCCAAACACCACAAAACCGACAAAGAAATTTGGCTGGTATATTACCATAAAGAAACCGGCAAGCCGCGGATTTCCTACAATGACGCAGTGGAAGAAGCGCTTTGCTTCGGTTGGATTGACAGTACCGTGCACAAGCTGGACGACGAGCGGTTCGCCCAACGTTTTTCGCCGCGAAAAAAGACCAGCAGCCTTTCCCAATCGAATATCGAACGTATCCGAAAGCTCATCCGCCAAAAGCAAATGACCGCAGACGGACTGGCGGCAATTGCGCATGTTTACGACCCGGAAAAAGATAAATCGGAAGAATTGGTGATTCCGCCTGAAATTCTGGAGCCTTTGCAGGCAAACAAACAGGCCTGGGAAAACTTCCGGCAATTTCCGGAGAGCTATCGGAGAATCCGCATCGCCTATATCGAATCACGTAAGCGCCATAGTCATGAAGAGTTTCAAAATTCGCTGGCGAATTTCATCAAAATGACCGCCAAAAACAAGCGAATCGGGTTCGTGAAAGAGCTGAAATGAAAAAGGGAGCGCTTTTACGCTCCCTTTAATTTTTATATTATTTTTCTAAACTATTTCCGGCGTGCGGCGTCGATGACCGCCTGCTGCACCGCGAATAACTCTTTAATGCCTTTCTCGGCCAGCGCCAGCAGGAAATCGACGCTTTCCTTGTTATACGGCTTTTTCTCGGCGGTGCCCTGGATTTCGACATATTCGCCTTTGCCGGTCATCACCACGTTGAAATCCGCTTCGGCGTTTGAATCTTCGTCGTAACAGAGGTCGAGTAACCTGGTACCGTGGACGATGCCGACACTGGTGGCGGCCACCGGCGAAGCCAAAGGTATCGAGGAAATAACACCCATATTCGCCAGTTTGTCCATCGCCAGGTAGAGGGCGACGTAAGCGCCCGTAATCGCCGCCGTCCTGGTGCCGCCGTCGGCCTGTAAGACATCACAATCAATGGCGAAAGTCCGTTCTCCCAGTGAGGTCATATCGGTCACCGCCCGCAACGAACGCCCGATTAAGCGCTGGATTTCCTGACTGCGGCCGGAGACCTTGCCTTTTGCCGAATCCCGTTCGGAACGGGTCAATGTCGCCCGCGGCAGCATCGCGTATTCCGCAGTCACCCAGCCGGTACCGCTTTTTCTCAAGTGCGGCGGCACTTTATCCTCCACCGATACCGAGCATACCACGCGGGTGCGCCCAAGTTCGATTAATACAGAACCTTCCGCATAACTCTGAAAGCCGGGGGTAATTTTCACCGGCCGTAACTGGTCGTAAGTCCTGCCGTCGCTTCTTTTCAACAAAATCTTCCTTTTACTTATAACAGATATTAAATTTCTGGCTTCTAACAGTATATCATTAACAGATTGAATTTGCCTTAATTATTTTATTAAGCAGGGCTTTGAGTTACGAAGACCCTGAACGAAATGAACGGGAGAGGGGCGCTGCGTATCGAGGTTGTCCGGAAATAGGACTACAGCGGAAAATATGGATTCCCACTTTCGCGGGAATAACAAACCGGGGAACCCAGCTTCAAGCTTCGCTTGAAGCTGGGTTCTTTTCGTTGTCCGGGCTTGACCCGACAATCGAGAGGTTTCGGATAATCTTTAAAAAGGGGGGCAGAGAACATAATCAGTATCTCCCGATTTCCCTTAACCGCGCGTCGCTGATGCCGAAATGGTGGGCAATCTCGTGCTTCACAACTTTCTCGACCTCGGCGATAACTTCCTCATCGCTGCGGCAGACGGCTTCGATTGTCTGCTGAAAAATCGTGATTTTATCCGGCAAAACCATCCCGTAATTACTGCTGCGCCGGGTTTGCGGCACGCCTTCGTAAAGTCCAAGCAAGATCTGGTTGGGTTTCAGGCCGTACTTTCGCAGTTGATTCGGCGACGGCCGGTCATCAACTACCACCTCGACATTATCCAGGTGGTCGAAAATTTCCGCCGGCAGGTTTTGCACCGCTTTATCCACTAACTCCTCGAATTTCTCTCTATCCATCGAAAACTCCGCTATCTTCCCCGCCTGTTTTTTCGTTATACAAACAGGATGCCACTGTTTTATATTTTAAGTATACTATTTACAGCAATTACGGATGCGTGATATGTTTCTCACTGAAAAAGCAGGAGAAATGATTTGAAAAAGTTGCTGTTGCTGCTTAGTTTCGTGATACTGATATCGCTGCTGGTCGGCTGCAACGGCCAGGACAAGGCCTCCCTTAATGTTCCGTTTACCCTGGCGCCGGGACAAACCCTGACGATTGCCAGCGAAAAGATGGATATCAAATTCGTCGGCGTGACGCAGGATAACCGATGCCCGGCCGGCGTAGAATGTATTGTGGCCGGTCAGGTGAGCTGCGCCGTCGAAATTACGAAAAATAATATCCTGAATCAGATAACCCTGACGGATTCCGCCGGGTCCGGAGCTTCCACCGGTCAGGATTTTCAGAATTATCTAATCCTTTTCAGCGTAACGCCGTCGCCGGTAGTGGGGAAAGCAATCGCCGCCGGTGATTACAGATTAACCTTGAACGTGAGCCAGTTACGTTATTGAGGTTTTCCCTTTCGAGACGAATTCTTTAACCCGCCGCTCGAAGATAGAACGGGGCAGAAGCACGTGCCTTTTACAGCCGGTGCAGACAATGCCGATGTCCGCGCCGACTCGCACCACCTGCCACTCGTAGCTGCCGCAGGGGTGCTGCTTTTTCAACCGGACCACATCACCGAGATTGATTTCCAACACTTACTATTTCACCATTTGTCATTCCTGCGCAGGCAGGAATCCATATTATTCGGCTGGATACCGACTTTCGTCGGTAAGGAGTAGTTCTTCGATATCCGGCTTGCCTCTCTTCTCCCTTGCCAAGAGAAGACGAAGATGAGAGAGAAATCCAGGGATTAGCATTCATATGGCTTTGGGTATTTGGAATTTGGTTTTTTCCTTTGTTACTTCTTTATTTCCTCAACGACTTTGCTAATCTCGTCTCTGAGGGTTTGCGCCGCTTTTTTGGCGGCGTTGGCGAAATCCGCGCCTTTACCAGCGTAAATAATCCCCCGGGAGGAATTAATAATAATGCCCCGATTGTGGGCGTCAATGCCGTTGCGTACGGATAACTCCAGGTCGCCGCCCTGCGCGCCGACGCCCGGAATCAGTATCGGTATATCGGGATGCGCCTGCCGGATGGTTTTCAGTTCTTGGGGATACGTCGCCCCGACCACGAGCCCGATATTGCGGTTAGTATTCCAGCGACTGGCTTTCAGCGCCACGATTTCGTAAAGCGGCATCGTTTTGCCTTCAAACTGACACGGCAGCGCTTGAAAATCCGCGCCGCCTTTATTGGAAGTGCGGCAGATGATAATCACGCCCTTATCCTTGTAATTCAGGAACGGTTCCAGCGAATCAAACCCGAGATAAGGGCTGGCCGTGACCGCATCGCAGTTCATCTGTTCGAACACCGCTTTGGCATAAGCCTGGGCCGTATTGCCGATATCGCCGCGCTTGGCATCCAGGATGACCGGAATGTCTTTCGGGATATGGGCGATTGTTTTATGTAAAGCATCCAGACCTTTTTCACCCTGCGCTTCATAAAAAGCGATGTTCGGCTTATAGGCACAAACGAAGTCTGCCGTGGCATCTATAATCGCTTTGTTGAAATCCAGCACACTCATGCCTGACGGAATTAACGCCGGGTCGGTATCCAATCCCACGCACACCAGGCTGCGGTTTTTCTGCACAGCGGCATACAATTTGTCAGTAAAAATCATTTAATTCTCCTGCTTAAGTGCTAAACATCCATTATTGTATTTTACAGGCTTTTTTACTACATCACTATCTTTTTCAAATCATTTTAACAGCTGGTATAAAATTTCTTCCGAGTAATATGGATTGTTCTAAATACACTACTTCTTGCATATATCTTACCACTTGAGATTGCTTCGTCACTATAGTTCCTCGCAACGGAAGTAAAAAAATGATTACATTTACGTGTTTACATTTTGTAAATAAGTAACCAAATATTAACACAATTATGAATTGACTTCACTACCCGGCTGCACTAATATTGAATTATAATTCACGGATGAATTTATTAGCGAGGCTGAATCGGCTTGTCCATGCTGCAAAGATTACCTTTATTCCCCCTTAATTCGACGGTCAACGACCGGGGGCATCTGGTCATCGGCGACTGCGACGTGACGGCCCTGGCCGCTGAATTCGGCACCCCGCTCTATCTTTACGACGAAATCACCTTACGCGCCAAGTGCCGAGAATTCCGCACGGAATTCGAAAAACGTTATCCGGAAGTTCAAATAATTTATGCCAGCAAAGCCTATTCTCATGCGGTATTGCTGCGCCTGGTGCAGGAAGAAGGCCTGGGGTTGGATGTCGTCTCCGAGGGAGAACTGGGGATTGCCGCGGCGGCTAAATTCACGATGGATAAAGTTTATTTCCACGGCAACAATAAATCCGTACGCGAACTGGAAATGGCACTACGGCTACGCGTGGGGCGAATCGTGGTGGACAATTTTCAGGAACTGGAAATGCTGGACAAATTGACCTCAGAACCGGGCGTTAAACAGGATGTCCTGCTGCGCATGACACCCGGCGTCGACCCGCACACCCACCGCTACACCTCGACCGGCTCGATGGACAGCAAATTCGGTTTTCCGCTGCCGCTGAAAGAGGAAGCGGTTGTCCGGGCGCTGAAAATCAAAGGCCTGAACGTGACCGGGCTCCATTTCCACATCGGTTCTCTGATTTTTGAACCAAAGCCTTATGTGGAATCGGTGAAGTCTGTCTTAAAATTTGCCGCGGAGATGCGTAAAAAATACGACCTCGAACTGCGGGAATTCGATACCGGCGGCGGGTTCGCCGTGCAGTACACCCTCGAACAGCCGGCGCCGCCAATCGCCGATTTTGCCGAACAAATTACCGCAACCGTTAAAAAAGAGTGCCGTCAACTTGGTTTGCAACTGCCGAAGCTCATTATTGAGCCCGGCAGGGAAATCGTGGCGCAGGCCGGTGTGGCCGTTTACACCGTCGGCACCGTCAAACAAATCCCGGCGGTGCGCACCTATGTCGCCGTAGACGGCGGGATGGGCGATAACGTCTGCCCGGCGATGTACGGTGAAAAAATGGAAGCGGTGCTGGCGAACCGGATGCGGGCGCGGTCGGCCGGCAAAGTGACAATCTGCGGCAAATTCTGCGAATCCGGCGATATCTTAATCCGCGACCTCGACATGCCTAAAACGGCCCCCGGCGATACTCTGGCCATCGCCGTTTCCGGCGCTTACAGCATCCCCGAATCAATGAACTATAACGCCTTCTTCAAACCGCCGGTGGTACTGCTGAACAACGGTAGAGCAAAACTGATCCGGCGGCGGGAGACATTGGCGGATATCACCAAATGCGATATCACGTAAAAAATACTAAATACGAATATCGAAATCATAAACAAATCAGAATATTCAAAATAAAAATTTGGATACCAATTTAGCACTTTGATAATACATGGTAAGCTATAGATAGGAAGAGAAAACAAAAAGTAACTTTGTGTTATAACTTTGGAATTTTAACTTTGTTTAGTACTTCGGATTTCGATATTAGGATTTAAATAGATGTGGACGGTAATCGGACAGGATAAAGCAGTCACTTTCCTGCAGAAAAGCCTGGAGAAAGACAGCCTGGCGCATGCCTATCTGCTGGTCGGGTTACCGCATGTCGGGAAAATGACGCTGGCGGTAAACCTGGCAATGGCGATTAACTGTGAATTCCCGGAACGCCCCTGCGGCCATTGCGCTGCCTGTTTGCGGATTGCCTCCGGCAAACATGCCGACGTCCAGGTCATCGAACTGTCTCAAATTATGGATTCCGAGGGCGATAGTAAAACCAAAATCAGCGTCGAGCAGGTGGACCAGATATTGCACTCGGTCAACCTGGCGCCGTACGAGGGGAAATACAAGGTTTTCATCATTGACGGGGTGGAATTCATGTCTATCGGCGCCGCCAACCGCCTGCTGAAAACCATCGAAGAACCGGTGCAGAACGTCATCTTCATTTTGTTAGCCTCGAACGAGAGCCTGGTGCCGGCAACCATTGTTTCCCGCTGCCAGCGGCTGGAACTCCTGCCCGTGCCCGGTGAAATCATCGCACGCGGACTTATCGAAAAGTATCAGGTTGCCCCGGAAAAGGCCAAACTATTATCCCGCATCGCCGGCGGCTGCTTCGGCTGGGCATTATCGGCCGCTCAGGATGACGCGCTGGTGCAGCAGCGGACGGAATGGCTCGACGCCTGGCGCGAAATGTTTGAAGCAGATTACGACCGCCGCTTCACTTTCGCAGCCAAACTGGTGGAAAAATACACTCAAAACCGCAGTATCGTCCAGCAAAAACTTGACCTCTTACTCGGCTGGTGGCATGATTTGCTGTTAGTGAAGGCTGATTGCGCCAAAGATATCGTCAACATTGATTATGAGAAAGAACTGCAAAAAATGGCGGCAGGCTACAGCCTGCGACAAATCAGGGCGTTTATTGCTAGAATACAGTCCGCCAAAGAACAATTGAGGTCTAACACCAATCAGCAGCTGGTGATGGAAGTATTGATGCTAAATATCCCGGAAAAGAAACCCGTAGAAAATCTGGTCGCATAATGAGGTGCGGTGATGGATGAACAGAATATCAACAATTTAGAAGATACCAATAAACCGGTAGAAAACGCAGCCCCCGCGCCGGCGGCAGATGCCGCTCCCGCCGCACCGGGCGCCGTCAGCGCCCCGCCTGTCCCCACAAAAACCGTGGGGGTCCGCTTCAAAAAGGCCGGCAGGATTTACTATTTCGACCCGGCCGGGTTGGAACTCGAGATTAACGACTGGGTGATTGTCGAGACGACCCGCGGCATGGAAGTGGCGCGTGTCGTGATTTCGCCCAAACAGGTTTTATCCAGCGAAGTGGAAGCGCCGCTAAAACTGGTCATCCGCAAGGCGGAAAAGAAGGAAATCCAGCACAACGAAGAGGTCGAGGCCAAAGAAAAAGAAGCTTTAGTCGAATGCGCCAAAATCATCACCCGCATGGGCTTACCGATGAAACTATTGTCCGCGGAATACAGTCTGGACGCCGCGCACATCACCTTTTTCTTCAGCTCCGCCGAGCGCGTTGATTTCCGCGAACTGGTCCGAGAATTAGCCGGCCGTTTTAAAGTGCGTGTCGAATTGCGCCAGGTCGGTGCCCGCGACGAAGCTAAAATATGCGGCGGTTTCGGCCGCTGCGGCCGCCAGTTATGCTGCGCCTGCTTCCTCTCGGAATTTGTCCCGATTTCGATTAAAATGGCCAAGGAACAGGACCTGCCGCTCAACCCGATGAAAATCTCAGGTGTCTGCGGCCGGCTGCTGTGCTGTCTCGCCTACGAACACGACTTCTACCATGATATGAAAGGCAAAATGCCGCGGGACGGCGCCACCGTGACCACGCCGATGGGATTTGCCCGAGTCGTCGGCAGCAACCCGCTGAAAGAAACCGTGGTCGTGGAACTGGAGACACAAGTTACGGTGGAGTTACCCATCAGCGATATCAAAGTGGTCAACCGCCCGATGATAAACCGGCCGGAACCGCCAGTCAACAACCAAGAAATCAAAGAACCGAAGGAAAACATCGTCCCCCCGGACGATAAACCGGCGGCATGATTCTTTTTAACATACAATTTTTACGGGGTCGTTAGCTTAACAACAATTTAAATTTAAAATGTAAGCTCCCGAATATACATAATAATGCCGAGTCCATGCCAAACCTTATAGATTGTCGGGTCAAGCCCGACAATGATAATATAAACAAAATAGCTTCAAGCAAAGCTTGAAGCTATTTTTTACGGTCGTTCTTGAAGCCCTCAGGCGGAAATACTTTTGGCTTTCAGCCAAAAATGTACAGGACCTGATAGGGAAGCCAGACATTAGTTTTCCGCGAATATTTTCAGACTATATCAGGAAACCTTACCGCATCCCTCTCATAGCTTTTTTTGCCGCGAAATACCCGCACATCCCATGAACCCCCGCACCCGGCGCCATGGCCGAAGAACAGATATAAACGTCTTTCATCGGCGTGTTGTAATTCCCCGGTTTTAGAAACAGGCCGAACGGATTTCTAACGCCGCCGGCGATATCTCCCCCGACATAATTGGCGTTTTCGGCTTCCATCGATGCGGTATTCATCATACTTCTAGCCCGGATGCGGCTACTGAACCCCGGCGCGAAACGTTCAATCTGCGCTTCGATTCTTTCCGACATGTCAATAGTGGAACCGTTGGGCACGTGGCAGTAAGCCCAGACCGTCTGACGGCCTTTCGGCGCGCGGGTCTCATCAAAAAGGCCCGGCTGCACCAGCAAAACAAACGGGAAATCGGGGTGCTCCCCTTTCCAGACTTCACCCTCCGCCCCGGCAATCTCCTCAAACGTCCCCCCGACATGCACCGTCGCCGCTTTCAGGCAGTCCTGCGCTTTCCAGGGAACCGCACCTTCCAGCACCCAATCCATTTTAAATATACCCGGGCCGTAACGGTGTGCCGACAACTTCTTTTTCGTATTTTCAGGCAACCTGTTACCGCTGATTGCGGCCAGTTGTTTCACAGTTATGTCAAGTAATACTACTTTGGATGGCGGTAATTCGGCCAGCGAGCGGACTTCCCGGCCCGTCTCCACTTCCCCGCCCATCTCCACAAAATGCTTTTGCAAAGCCTCGGCAATCCGCTGGGAGCCGCCCTTTGCCAGCGGCCAGCCGACAGCATGCCCCGCCGCCCCCAGCAATAACCCGAAAGCGGCGCTGCCCGGTTTATCCAGCGGCATTTTACCATGGGCCGCAATCCCGGCGAAAAGCGCCCGCGCCTGTTTGTTCCTGAAATTTTTAAATATCACGTAACCGGCCGATTGCCCGGCGGTTATCCCGAACCGGCCGAATGCCAGCGGGTGTTTCGGAAAATGCATGGGACTGAGGATGTCCGGCAACAGCTTGTCCCAGTTATTCACCAGCGGCCGCATCAGCCGCCAGTAATTCCGGCCGTCCGAACCCAGGTTTTCCGCCGTCGTTGTAAGGGAGCGTTCCAGCAATACCGCCGTGCCGTCATCCAGCGGGTGCGCCAGCGGTACTAATGGATTCAGCCATTCCAATCCGTAGGCGGACAATCCCAGTGAGTTCAAAAACGGCGATGCCATCCCCAGCGGATGCACTGCCGCGCAAATGTCGTGGATGCAGCCAGTGTGGGTTAAATCGTCGGAACGCAGCCCGCCGCCGATTGTTGGCTGCGCTTCGATAACTAAAACGGAACGCCCGGCCTGCGCCAGGGTGATGGCCGCGGCCAGGCCGTTGGGGCCGGAACCGACCACTATGGCATCGTATTTTTTCTCAGACATCAGGTTATTTCCCTTCCCCTTGGCTGTTTTTCTCTGACTTTTTCATCTGCCGGAACGGCATGTAAAAAATAGTCCTTATCTGAGCATTGTACCAGACATTGCCGGCCTGCGGCCATTGTAGATGCCTGTCCACGCAAACCGGAGCCACGGTAACCACCGCCGGAACCTCCAGGTATTTCGCCAGCGAGGTCAAGACATGTTTCCAGATTTTAACCTGCATCTGCGCCCCGACCGCCCGGAAAGCCGCCTCATAAACAAAATCACCGGCGCGCGCCAGCCCCAGGATTTGTACTGTAATTTTGCCATCGGCTTCGATGGCGCTAAAAGTCACCCACCCTGATTCGGGATGTCCCTGCGGCGTCATGAAAGTGAACGAAACATCGTCGGCATAGAGCACCAAGACTCCCGTAGAAACCGGCCCACCCGGCGTCGAGGAATCAATGGTCACGATTTCCCCCGGCGCAATCCCGGATGGTGAGGGATAAAACCGGTTATAAGCGGGCTGAAAAGCCGGCAGGTTCTGTTTTAATATTTTAATTATTTTCTGCGGGGATAAATCCGGCTTGTCAATCTCCAGCCGGTAGGTTTTCTGCCATAATTGCCCGAAGCCGTCCACGGGTCCCACCGCCCGCCGTCCTGCCACGTTCCGGTTAATCGCCGGCGGTGGCAGTTCCGGGACACTCAACCGGTCAACCGGCTTCGCCCAGAAGGTAGTATCAAATGAAAGGTTTAACTCAATTTCAGCCAGCGGCGGTTTGTCCGGAGTAACACCGGCGGTAGTAAAGGCACCTGCTTTGCTGCTGCATATCACAATTGCCTTTTCCAGACCGGTGACTTCGAGGACTTCCCGGTAATGCCGGTTTACCCCGAATGCCAGCAGATGCTGGCGTCGGTGCCTGGCAACTGCATTCAATTTGGCCAGTTGACAGGCGCCCAGACCGTTCATGAATTTAACAGCCGAGAAATCCAGCAGCAGGCTGCCTTTTTTACCGGATTTTTTCGGAACAGTGGCATCCAGTATCGGTTTTTCGTTTGGGTCCGTCAATTCCGCCGGCAGTTCCGCTAAAAAGACGTTGTCAGCCAGGCTTACAAAGTTCATTATCCCCTCCTGCAACCCATGATTTACTTTCCCATGCGATGAATGACAGGGCAGGAACAAATCGGTGTCGGTCGGGTACGAACCTGTTAGTGCGGGAAATACCGCTCCCATTCGCGGCGCATTTTCATGTAATGAAGCGGCAGGTAGGAATAGCGGCTGTTTTGCGGCGGCGCCGGGGTTTTGTGCAGTTTCATGTTGGCCTCTTCCGGGGTCCGGCCGGCTTTGCGGCGGTTGCAAGGGGCGCAGGCGCTGACGACATTCTCCCAGGTGTGCTGCCCGCCGCGGTAGCGCGGGATGACATGGTCGAGGGTGAGCTGTTTAGTTTGTTTGCCGCAGTACTGGCAGGTGAACTGGTCGCGGTTGTAAATCTCGGCGCGGCTGATTTTGCGGGCGACATGGAACGGGCGTTTGACGAGGTAAGGAAGGCGGATGACTGAGGGGATGGGGACTTCATGGTTGGCCGTGTGGATGTATCCATAGCCATTTTCCAGCATTTCAGCCCTGCTCTGGTACAGCAGCGTCAGGGCGCGCCGGACATGACAGATGTTCAAAGGTTCGTAATTCTGGTTCAGGACAAGGACGGAATGGTCAAGCATTGCGGTACTTCTCTCTCTAGCAGAATTAGTTTTATTCTACTGGAAAATCAAGCAAGTGTGCAAATACCGAGCGTATTAAAGAGAAAACAACTTGAAATCTTCCTCATTCTTAAGGAGGGAATAAGGGAGAATTCTAAGTACCGGCGGGAAGCTGCACGAGAAAATTTGAAGAATTCCGGTGCTGTTGCCGGCAGAAATTGCACACGCGTGAATCGGCATAACGATCATTTTTCATTTCCTTATTTCAACATTCCCTATTTCATGTGTTGACAATTCATCTTTACTCGTATAAATTAAGAAGAGTTTTACTCATTCCGGCGTGGAAGTTGCGTCACTATCATATTTGGAGGCAAGCCATGACTCCGCAAACGACCTGGCGTAAAATCGACGATTATCCGCTGTTCGTCATGGATATGTATGAGGATTATCACTTTGACGGCTATCTCAAAACAGGAATATTGCCGCTGCCGCCAGGCTTTAGCCTGCCATCCGGGGGTTGTTCCTGCTTTTCGGCATTCAATCTGCCGAATCAGGCAATTTTCGGCCGGAATTATGACTGGACTAAAAACATCCCTATCCTGCTGTTGTTTACCCATCCCGCGAACGGCTATGCCTCAGCATCGATGGTTGACATTTCTCCGGGCTTTGGAACTAAAGAGCCGGTATGGGATGACACCCGCGACCGCCTGTTATTATCTTTAGCGCCTTATATCCCTTTTGACGGCATGAACGAACGCGGTTTGACGGTGGCTTTGATGAAAGTCCCTGAAGCGCAGGCGCCGGTAGACCCGAACAAGGTAAATATCATCTTCCTCGCTGCCATCCGGTTGATGTTGGATAAAGCTCAATCAGTGGATGAGGCAATATCGTTACTCGAGGCCTATAACATCATATATCTCCAGCAGCACCTTCTCATCGCCGATGCTCTCGGGAACTCGGCAGTAGTCGAGTTCGTTGACGGTGAAATTAAGGTCATTCGCAGTAAAAAACCATGGCAGGTCTCTACCAACTTTATCCTTTCCGGCAACCTGGAATCTCTAAGGTCGGTGTGTCCGCGGTATGACACCCTTAACCGAACACTCGAATATGTCCATGGCCGGATTTCAACCGAAAAAGCGATGTCCTTATTAAAAGATGTTTCCCAGCATGATACGGGAAAAACTATTTATTCAATGGTATATAACTTGGTAAGCGGCGAAATTGATATTGCCGTCGACCGGAATTTTGACCATCTATACCTACGATCTAAAAATGAAGAAATAACAGACGCCGGCATATCCGTTACGCGGCGCGTTTATATAACTGATGCTGTTTTTTCGGACGTGGAATTTGATTTCTACCTACTTCGACACGCCGAATTCGCTGATATCCAGATTATAATTCTTACCGTCGGTCACACAAAGACCTTTGCCCGGAATCAGAATGATTTTTAGCTCTTCGATGTTAACGTCTTTGGGGATGATATTAATATTAGTCCGCTCGTTCGGATAAATGATCCGTTCCGTTACATCAGGTTTGCGCGTGACCCCTTTCATGATATCTGAGATCCAAACGTATCCGGTAATCCGCAAAGCATTTTCCGAAGCGGCCAGGACCTGCCCGGTAAAGAACCGGATGGGGTCTTCAACAAAATGACGCCGCTCAATTACGCAAACCTTTTCTTCCGGATTGATTATCATTTTTCTGTTCCTTACGTTAAATCGGTATGTATGAGACATTATACGCTTTGAGAATCCGGGTTGTAAACCGCCCTTTAATAAGACATCGTAAGAAGCGGAATAGCGACCAAAACAATTGCTAAAGTGTCAAAAACAAGCCTTAGCGGTTTAACCTAAGCCAATCTGTTTCATATAGGTCATATTGTCCCAGAACAGCCATTCCTCAATCATCACGCCATCTTTCCAGTGCCCGACAGTGCACATGGTAATGGAATACTTTTTACCTGTCGGCGGGATAAATTTCCCGTCCCCGGTCGGCATGGGCAAGGTAAAAGTGCCGGTCATAACGCCAATCACTGCTGTCCAGTCTTCCGAGCCGATCTTGACCGGGTGAACTGCAATATTCGTATCGGGAGCATAGACAAACATCGCGTCCAGATCCTGGATATGCCGCTCGATGCCTGTCGTGGAATGGCCGTCCGGCCAGTTGACTTTGACGTCTTTGTGGTGACTTTCATGCAGCCGCGTCCAATCCCGTCCGCTAAAGACTTTAAAATCAAGCTCGTCGAAAGTCGTCAGGTTCTTCTGCACGGCGGCTTGCGCATCCGTGAACTTTTTTAATTCCTTTTCCATTTGCGCAATCTTTGCCTGCATTTCCGGTGAGCAGCCTTGAGCATTCTTTTTCTGCATGTTAATATCCTCCTTTGACACCCTTTCCAGCCCTAGCATACTCTTTCCGTAATTGTTTTCCAACGACAAATCCCCATCGGGATGTTTACCATTTCTTGGTAAATATCACTGCTGTCCAAGATAATTGGATTATGTGATTTTGGATGGGTTTTTCATGCGTAAGAAGTAAATCTCTCCGTTTCTTTAATTTTCTACCCCCTTTCGCTGATAGTGGCATAAGACAAAGAAATCATATGCTGTCTAAAACGCCAATTCCAATTGAGAGTTAGGCACTTCGGGCGGAGTTTCAAA
>Ga0182027_10002724_pt1 | contig 28392 bp, 32 predicted proteins | sample 712E1DmetaG_FD_121300 | JGI IMG/M metagenome (GOLD analysis project Ga0182027, IMG submission 121300) | Permafrost microbial communities from Stordalen Mire, Sweden - 712E1D metaG (Illumina Assembly) | ecosystem: Environmental > Terrestrial > Soil > Wetlands > Permafrost | place: Sweden...
GCAAGTCGCTGAAGAATGCCTGCAAAGTGACGGTTTTTGTAAAAGATCTAAAGTTGTCGCAGTATGAGTTACAATTCGCGTTATGGTTATTGGTTATTGGTTGTGCTTGACTACAAATCTAATCTATGTTAGATTACGTTTTCTTGAAAGAAACATTATAAAAATTTTAATTTGCCAGAGGGGGCCATGTCTAAAATCAAATCTGTCCAAGCACGCGAAATTATTGATTCCCGCGGGAATCCTACTATAGAAGTTGATGTTTTGTTGAGTTCCGGCGCTTTTGGCCGCGCCGCTGTTCCTTCGGGGGCATCTACGGGGGAGCATGAGGCTGTTGAACTGCGCGATGGGGACAAAAGCCGATTTGGGGGCAAGGGTGTTTTAAAAGCGGTTCATAATGTCAATACCACCATTGCCAAAGCCGTTAAAGGTAAGGACGCAGATTTTAAAGCCATTGATCAATTGGTCATTGCATTAGATGGCACGGAGAATAAAGGCAAATTAGGGGCCAATGCGATTTTGGGGGTGTCTTTGGGGGTCGCTAAGGCTGCGGCCAATGAAAAGGGAGAGTCTCTCTATAGATATATCGGCGGCTCCAAGGCCCATATTTTGCCCGTGCCTATGATGAATATTATCAACGGCGGGATGCATGCGGATAATAATTTGGACATCCAGGAATTTATGATACAGCCCAGCGGCGCGCCGACATTTTCCAAGGCCCTGCAGTGGGCGTGTGAAGTTTTTCATGCTTTAAAAGGTATTTTGCATGATAAGAGTTTGGCCACTTCCGTCGGTGATGAAGGCGGGTTTGCTCCCAATTTGGGCAGCAATGAAGAGGGTTTGGATATCATCATCCAGGCCATTGAAAAAGCCGGGTATAAGCCGGGCCGTGATATTTTTATTGCCCTGGACCCCGCATCGACATCTTTTTATGACAACGGTCAATATGATTATGATGGCAAGAAGGTTTCTGCGAATGATATGATCGAGGCGTATGCTAAATTGGTGGCCAAATATCCGGTTGCTTCTATCGAAGATGGTTTGGCTGAAGATGACTGGTCAGGCTGGAAGGCCATGAACGAACGTTTGGGTAATAAGATCCAGATAGTCGGCGATGATATATTTGTGACCAATGTCAAGCGTCTGGCGCGGGGTATTGAGGAAAAATCCGCCAATGCGATTTTGATTAAAGTGAATCAAATCGGTTCCTTGTCCGAGACTTTGGATACCGTTAATTTAGCGAAGAAAAATAAATTTCATTCAATCATGTCGCACCGTTCCGGTGAGACGGAAGATGTGACGATCGCGCATCTGGTCGTTGCGACCGGTATAGGCCAGATTAAAACGGGTTCGTTGTCCCGTACGGATCGTGTGGCCAAATATAATGAATTGCTGCGTATTGAAGAAGAGTTGGGCAAAAAGGCCGTTTATGCCGGCACCCAATGGAGTAAGATTTATTAATAACACTTGTCATTCCCGCGAAAGCGGGAATCTAAACATACATGTTAAAGAACGCTCTTTCGTTATTTATTATTACAGTTATAATTCTTGCGGTTTTTTTGCCGTCCTATACGACGATGCAGGATTTAAAGCGAAAAAATCGTGAGTATGCCCAGAAGATAGCCGAACTGGAAGCCAAGAACAAAAAGTTTGAAGAAGAAAGACACTTGTTACAAACCGACCCGGATTATGTGGAAAAAGTAGGGCGTGAAACCATGGGGCTGATTCGTCCGGGCGAAACAGTCTATAAAATCGTTCCGGCGCAGAAGAAGTAAGAGATATCGCGGGGTGGAGCAGCCCGGTAGCTCGCCAGGCTCATAACCTGGAGGTCATAGGTTCAAATCCTGTCCCCGCAACCAATGCAAAGCATTAGGAGTCAGTGACTTAGGTCATTGGCTCCTTTTGCTTATATCCCACCCAAAGCCTTCGTGATAGCACTGTGATAGCAAAATAGATTTCCTTTTTATTGCCTTTCCGGCACAGCCCCATGCTGTGCTTTTTTTATTCTTTTAAAAATATTTCCGGCACCCAGCCCAAAAATGCCGTATGGGGCTAGTAGGGGGTTAAAATCAAATAAATCCGGCACTTTGCAAAAAACCTCCGTATAGAGCTTAAGGAGGGGGGTGATCATTGATTAGGGATGCCAGTAAGACATTTTTTCTGTGGATGGATAAGAACGCCGCACTGTATATCAAGCGGCATATGGGCAGTTCAACCCTTTTGGTTTACCTTTGGCTATGCTTTCATGCCCGGTCAGACTATCAGACGTGTTACCCCTCCATTACAACGCTGGCGAAAGAGGCCGGCCTTAGCCGCATCAAGATCACCAAAGCAATTAAGGATCTGGAAAGAAGTGGACTCATAACTGTCAGACGGGCATTAGGAGAGGTTAATTTTTATCACTTATTGCATTTTGATTCCAAAGCCGCTTGTGGACAACCCTGTGAATTGCGAGGGCCACCCGTGCCTGTTTAGATACGGGTGGCAGTAGCTGCCTGGATACAGGACCCATGTCCAGGTAGACACTCTAATTAAATAATAGATTCATAGAAAAATAGTAGTAATCGATTGAACATGTGGATAAGTAAGTTTAATGGGTCCTTCCCATGGGGGTGGCTTAAGCGGGTCGGCAGGCGCGCAGGCTGTTCGTCCACAAATATTACTTTTTGTGGTTTACGTTTACAGAATTTGATTGTGAATAGGAGAATCTAATTGTCCGTCGATGAATTCAATTTTATAAGATTTAGGGCATGTCAAAAATGCATTTTTTTGTCAACCTGATGTTACAACAAGAAAGGAATTCGTATGGTTAAGGAGTCATTGATGGGTGTGCAAGAATTAGCGGCAAAGCTCAATGTTCCAGTCAGTTGGATTTATCAGCATACCAGGATAGGGCCCAAGGCCATTCCGCACATAAGGGTGGGCAAATATGTCCGGTTTGATATCGATGAGGTTATGAAATTCTTTAAAAGCCAAGGGCATCCGGTTGTTGAATAAAGACCTTGCCAATCGTGGAGATTATGGCCTAATACAGATAATCTTTTTAATAGGGGTATTGTTGCTATAAAGGTTTAGAAATATGGCTCGTGGATCTGTGATCAAGCGTTGTGCGGTATGCCGCAGGGAGGGCAGGAATCAATTTACTGCTTGTAATCATCCTGAGCGGATGTACGGCATTTTTTACCGCGTTGGTAGGAAATCAGTTTTTAAAACCGTAGGCCCCAATAAAAAAGACGCCGAACGCCGCCTTGGGGAGGTCATGCGGGACATCAATCAAGGCACATACTGTGATTTAAAGGCTATTGCTTTTGAGGAGTTCTCCAAAAAGTGGTTGGAGACTTACGCGGCGATGAGTGTCAAGCCCTCAACGCTTCGTAATTATGGGGACGCCGTGCGTTGTCATTTTATCCCGGCCTTTGGCCATATGCCGTTGGCAAAAATTCACGAAACAGACATTCGCGGCTTTATTGCTAAGACGCTCAAGAATCGCAAACCCAAGACGGTAAACAATTTTCTGATCATGCTTAAAACTATGTTCAAGCACGCCAAACGCTGGGGCTATGTGAGGGAGAACCCTGCGTGGGACATTGAGCATCTGCGTGATGAGCACAAGGAAATGGACTTTATCACGCCCGAAGAAGTACGGCTATTGCTCAAGCACGCGGATGAGCCCTGTAGGACAGTGATTCAGATGGCTGTGATGACCGGCATGCGCCGGGGTGAAATATTTGGCCTTCAGTGGGGCGACATTGACTGGTTTAACAACACAATCCATGTCCGGCGTAATCTTTACTGGCATTCCAAGCGGGCAATGGTTGGCCGTGAGGATGAGCCGTTATGGTGTTTTTTATCACCCAAGACCAAGCGTTCAGCGCGGTCAGTGGTCATGTCCCCGGCCTTGAAGAAGATTTTAGAAATTCACCGCATAACCGCCCCAGTAGGCGTTCATGACCTGGTATTTTGCAATAAGATGGGCAACCCCATAGACCCAAACAATTTTATCCAGCGGGAATTCCATCCCGCGATGACCCGGGCGGCCTTACGCAAAATCCGTTTCCACGATCTGCGCCACACCTATGCCACGTTTCTGATAGCCCAAAACGAAAACATCAAATTCATCCAATCCCAGCTGGGCCACGCCTCCATCCAAACCACCATCGACCGATATGGCCACATCCTTCCCAACACCCATCATGGCGTTGGCGAGCGGCTGGATAGGCAGGTGTTTGGGGATCAGGAAAGTAGCTTGGTGGCTAACATATAACTAATATATGCAAATCTTGAAGTTACATATAGACAATATATAAGAAATGAGAGGTATCTATAAAAACATCAAATTCATCCAATCCCAGCTAGGCCACGCCTCCATTCAAACCAGAATAGACCGCTACGGCCACAATCCTGCCCAATACCCACCATGGCGTTGGCGAGTCGGTTGGATAAGCAGATATTTGGGGGAATAGACTATTTCAATCCAATTTGTACAACCCTTTAAGAGTCAACAATTTTTAACCCAGTTGCAGAGGAATTCTTTGTTATTTCAAAAGGTCGAGAGTATAATAAAAAAATTTATGGGTAGAATTATTGAGAAGGAGTCCTCTTGTGAGTAACTTTAAAGAACGCGCTAATTTTATTTGGGGTATCGCAGATCTGTTGCGAGGTGACTACAAACAATCTGAATATGGCAAGGTAATTCTTCCTCTGACAGTCCTTCGCCGATTGGATTGTGTGCTGGAGCCGTCCAAGCAGGCGGTGTTGGATTACCTCCCCCAGACCAAAGGCCTGTCGCCGGATGCAATCGAGACTGTCCTTAAGCGTAAGGCCAAGCTTTCTTTTTACAATAAGAGCAAATTTGATTTCCAGAAGCTGATCGCGGATCCGAGCGATATTGCCGCAAACCTCCGCAATTATATCACGGGATTTTCCAAGAACGCCCGGGATATCCTTGAGCATTTCAATTTCGAAGACCACATTGAGCGCCTCGATAAGTCCAACCTGCTTTTCCTGATCATTAAACGATTTGCCGAGGTTGATCTTCACCCAGAAGTTGTTCCCAATATTGAGATGGGCTACATCTTCGAGGAGCTGATTCGTAAGTTCGCTGACCTCTCCAATGAGACCGCCGGAGAACACTTCACCCCGCGCGAAGTCATCCGGCTCATGGTCAACATTCTCTTTCTGAATGATAAAGATGTCCTGACCAAGAAAGGGATCGTCAAGACGCTTTACGATCCGGCTTGCGGAACCGGAGGAATGCTGTCTATCGCGGAGGAGTATTTACGTGAATTAAATCCTGATGCCAGTCTTCGGGTGTTTGGCCAAGAGCTTAATCCGGAGTCCTACGCCATTTGTAATTCTGACATGCTCATCAAAGGGCAGAATACGGACCACATCAAGTTCGGCAACTCCTTCACGCAGGATGGGCTAAAGGATGAGAAGTTTGATTACATGCTTTCTAACCCTCCCTTTGGTGTTGAATGGAAGAAGATAGAGGAGGAGATTGTCAAAGAGCATGAGAAGCTGGGGACATCTGGACGGTTTGGCGCGGGGCTTCCGCGCATTAGCGATGGTTCTTTTCTTTTTCTTCAGCACATGATTTCCAAAATGCGTCCGGAGAACGGCGGGGCGCGGCTCGGGATTGTCTTTAATGGTTCGCCTCTCTTTTCCGGTGGCGCCGGTAGTGGTGAAAGCGAGATCCGCAAATGGATCATCGAAAACGACATGCTGGAGGCGATCATCGCCCTCCCCGACCAGCTTTTTTATAACACTGGGATCTCAACGTATATCTGGATTGTCACCAACCGTAAGGCCAAAGACCGCAAAGGCAAGGTTCAACTTGTTAACGCAGTTGGATTTTTTAAGAAGATGGCCCGGAGCCTTGGCAATAAGCGTAACGAAATTAGTGATGACCATATTGAGGTGGCTACGAAGATTTATGGTGCGTTTAAGAATGCCGAATATTGCAAGATTTTTCCGAATGAGTATTTTGGTTATACCCGCGTAACGGTCGAACGGCCGTTGCGGTTGAATTTTCAGGCTTCACCGGAGAGGATCTCCCGACTTGACCAGCAGTCTGGCTTTGTTATCCTCGCCAAGTCAAAGAAAAAGGGCAAGGAAGGCATTAAGGAAATCGAGGAAGGCGAAGCCTTGCAGAAAGCCATTAAAGCGATGCTCACGGGCATGGACGGCGCCAAAATTTATAAGAATCGGGAGAAATTTATAGCGGTCATGGATGCGGCTATCGACAAGGCCGGGCTTAAGATCAAAGCGCCGGTCGTGAAGTCGATCCTTGAAGCCCTATCGGAGAGGGATGAGGAAGCGGATATCTGCAAAGACAAAGACGGGAAACCAGAGTCAGACGCAGAATTACGGGACGCGGAAAATGTTCCTCTTTCGGATAATATTGACGACTATTTTAAGCGTGAAGTTCTGCCTCATGTCCCAGACGCGTGGATGGACCGAAGTAAGGACAAGGTCGGCTACGAGATCAATTTCACTAAGGAATTTTATAAATACACACCCCTTCGTAGTCTTGAGGAGATTCGAAAAGATATTCTCACCCTGGAAAAAGAGACTGAAGGGTTGATGAAAGAGATTTTAAATGGGTAATGAAGAAGATAAACAAAGTGGAGGCTGGTTCAGTCAAAATTGGATGGCCTTGGTTGCTTTGATAATTTCAATTGGCGCTCTTGCGTATACTCACTTGACATATGATCTTCAGGCGAAGTTGTCTCATTTGCATATAGAACCTATCATAAAGACGAGTTTTGACTTACCGCCTTATAAGAGTCCTGTTTTTGTTGTGTTTAATGAAGGGAATATTCCTGCGGTATCTGTAAGTTGTGGGTATTCCGTATTCACATTTAACAAGAGTCAAAAGAAAATTGAGACAGCAGCTAAAGCGGGGCGTGTCTTTAGTCCGGGCGTAATATATAAAGAATCACTCAAGTCTACTGAATATGCATCGATGGATCTTCTTGGAGTACAACCTGCCAAGAACACTCTCGTAGTGTATCAGTTTGATTTAGTTTATTTTCGTGAACAGGATATGAAGCAATTCACAAGAAAGGAATATTATTTTGTGGATAATGGCCGAGTGTTATCTCTTTCGGATTTCCGTTCTAATCCATTATATCGTGATGTCATGTATCAAATTTCTCAAACGGTTGTTCCAGATTCCAATTGGATGCCAGGGACGTTGAAGGCATATTTAGATAATCAGAAGAATTTTCAAGAACTACATAATGATACTTTAGAAAAATGAAAAAATATCCAGTATATAAAGATTCAGGGATTGAGTGGATCGGTCAAGTGCCACAAGACTGGAAGGTGAATAGGCTCAAAACAGTCTGTGCTTTTACTTATGGAGATTCTTTGGCAAATGAAGATCGGATTGAAGGTGATATACCGGTTTATGGGTCGAATGGAATTGTGGGCTATCATAACAGGTCAATCACACATAAGCCATGTATCATCATTGGCCGTAAGGGTTCATATGGTAAAGTCAATTTCTCAGAAACAGAATGTTTTCCAATTGATACAACATACTTTGTTGATGCTCGTTTTGCCAAATGTGATTTGAGATTCCTTTATTATGTTTTACCGCTTTTGGAGCTGGATAAATTTTCTAAAGATACAGGTGTTCCAGGTCTGAATCGGGAAGACGCGTATAATAAAGAAATACCGGTGCCCGAAAGAAAAATTCAGCAGATTATTGTGAAATACCTTGATCATAAGACTACGCAGATTGATGTTTTGATCGCCAAAAAAGAGCGGATGATTGAGCTTCTGATAGAGGAGAGCGCTGCGGTCATCAATCAGGCGGTGACTAAGGGGCTTGATCCAAAAGTCGAGATGAAAAATTCTGGTATCGATTGGCTGGGTAAGATTCCGAAGCGCTGGCAAACTAAGAAATTAAAGTATTTACTCAATGATGATGTGGGTATAAAAATTGGCCCATTTGGGAGCTCATTGAAAGCGGAATTTATAAGAAATTCTGGATATAAGGTTTATGGTCAGGAGAACGTTATCGAAGACGACTTTACCGTAGGATATCGTTATATTGACGAAGACAAGTTTTCGGAATTAGCGGTTTACGAGCTCATTTTCGGTGATGTTATTGTCACGATGATGGGAACGACTGGAAAATCTAAGGTCATTCCTGAAGGAATAGCAAGAGGCATTATGGATTCGCATCTTTTAAGAATGCGTTTTAATTCGTTAGCTGTGCCAGAATTTGTTTCGATGTTAATAAATGACTCGTTTTATATTTACTCCCAATTAAAGATTTCCTCTAAAGGCTCGATTATGGAAGGGCTTAATTCAACGATTGTTTGTTCGTTATTGATTGCATTGCCTTCGTTGAGGGAACAAGAAGAAATTCTGCATTTTTTAACGATTGAGTTGCGCAGAATAGATCACATTTTACAGAAAGAAAAACAAGGAATTGAGTTATTAAAAGAATACCGCACTGCCCTGATTTCTGAGGTGGTGACGGGGAAGATTGATGTGAGGAATTAACCATGGATATTGCTGTATTGGTTTTTATAGGAGTTGTTGTTTTACTTTTGAGAGAATTCTTTCCTTCTTATTTTAAGAAGAAGGGTGAAAATCTTGCGACTAAAGAGGATATAGAAGAAATCACCAAGAAAATGGAAGGCATTAAAGCTTCAATGGGGTCTCAGCTTTTTGTGCATCAAACACGTTATCAGAATGAATTTAATATTTTGATGGATTTATCTGAGAAGCTTATTGAATTAAGAGATTCTGCATTACGACTGAGACCAATAATAGACCAGATTAATCCAGGGCAGACAGAGGATGAGCGAAAGCAAGAGCGTTTAAAACAATATCATACGGCTGCAATGGAATTTTATAAATTATATGAAACAAGAAAACCTTTTTATCCAGATGGCATTTATGCCGGTATTAAAAAGTTAGATTATATTGTGTGGAACGAAGTAGTGCAATACCGGCATAGTTCAGATAGAGGGAGAGATTTTGATGCGCAGTATTGGGATAAAGCCAAAGCTAATGCTGAACAGATATCAAAGATTGCTGATGAGGTTATTGAATTAATTCGTAATCGTATTAAGTATTGGGAAGAATTTAAGATTGAAAAATGATAATGAGGGTTTATGTCATCAATCGTAAATGAAGAAACTTTTGAAGAACCCATCGATCAAAGATTGATTAGTCATAAGGAGGGGTTAAATGCAAGAGCTTTTTAATGTTTACTGCGATGAAAGTTGCCACCTTGAGAATGATAGGGAAAAAGTGATGACTTTGGGAGCTCTTTGGTGTCCGGTACAGAGAACGCAAGAAATATTTTCGAAGATGAGGGCTGTTAAAACAAAGCACGGGCTTGCGACTGATTTTGAGGTGAAATGGACGAAAGTCTCTCAAGCCAAGACGGCTTTTTACATTGATTTGTTAAAGATATTTTTTGATGAAAAAGATCTTCATTTTCGAGCAGTTGTCATTGGGGGCAAGGATTTGCTGGAGCATGGGAAATTTGATGGGCAAGATCATGATGTTTGGTATTATAAAATGTTCTTTGTTCTTTTGAATGTGATTCTTGATCCATCCGCTGGTTATAAAATCTATCTGGATAAAAAAGACACAAAAAGTGGTGAAAAGATCAAAAAGTTGCATGATGTCCTATGTAATAGCAGGTATGATTTTTCAAGGGATATTATTCAGATGGTTCAGTCCGTGCATTCACATGAGATAGAACTGCTTCAGTTGGCAGATTTGCTGATCGGGGCGATAGGGTATGCAAATAAAGGTTTGAACACGAATTCTGGCAAACTGGAACTTGTCCAATATATGCGGAGTCGTTCCGGGTACAGTTTGAATGCCAACACTTTGTTGAAGGAAGATAAATTAAACTTGTTCTTTTGGGCTCCAAGGAAAGGCTTTAGTCATGACGAATAATGTCAATTGGCTTCCTGGCATAGTAACTTTAGAAGATTCTGGGAATAATTGGGACCGGTATTTAGAGGCTGTTTATTCTATTTATAAAGCGGATTTTTTAGATAGCCGTCCATCTTATAGAGGGACATTAGTGGGAGTAAAGCGGTTACCGATTGAAAGGGGGAAAGAAGCAGGATTTTGGCATCTGATTCAAGAAGGACGGGAAGAGGATGATCGAATTCCTAACTTAAGACGTTGTGAAAGAATCCGTTGGCCGCGTCCTGTTATTGAGCATGGTCACGAGGTTTCTATTTGCGCGTGGCGAAATGTGCGACATACCAAGGCTGGAGTTCAGCGAAATATTTGTTTATGGCTTCAAGAACACGAGTATTTAGTGATATTGCGTATCAGAAAGAATGGGGTTCTTTTTTGGACGGCTTATCCGGTAACTGAAGAGCATAAGAAGAGAAAATTGTGGCGGGAGTATGAAGAAAGCAAAAAAACAGGGGACGCCATTTCTGACGACCCCGATACTCCTTCTACACATGGTAGATGAGCTATTTAAAATATAACACATTTTAACATAAAAAGTAGAGAAAAGTAGAAAAAAGTGGATGAGGCAAAATGAGCTCTATAACCAATGAAAAAGCCTTTGAAGAAGCCATTGAACAAAGCTTGATCGTTCACGGTGAGTATGAAAAAGGCGATCCGGCGAAATTTGACAGGGCCCTTGCTATTGACCGGGATATGTTGTTCCGTTTCCTTAAAACTACTCAAAAGGATATATGGGATGCCTTGGCTGGAATACATGGCGTGGATGTTGAAAAGAAATTTCTCTACCGGCTTAATCAGGAGCTTGAGGTGCGGGGCCTGTTGGATTGCCTTCGCCATGGGATTACGGATTACGGCAAGAAGTTTTCCCTTGCCTATTTTAAGCCGGTCAGCGGGCTTAACCCCACCACTCAGAAACTTTACGATCAGAACATCCTCACCGTCACCCGGCAGGTTCATTTTTGTGAAAAGGACGAGCGTTCTGTTGATATTGTGTTATCGGTGAATGGCCTTCCAGTGGCTACGATCGAGCTCAAGAACCAATTTACCGGCCAAACAGTGGACAATGCCAAGCGGCAGTATAAATATGACAGAGACGAGCGGGATCTTCTTTTCCAATTCAAAAAGCGGGCACTTGTTCATTTTGCTGTGGATACGGACGAAGTCTTTATGACCACCCGCTTGCAAGGGGGTAGAACAAAATATTTGCCGTTCAACAAAGGATGCAATAAGGGGAAGGGTAATCCAGTTAACCCCAAAGGCGGTCACAAGATGGCTTATCTTTGGGAAGAGGTGCTTGTTAAAGACAGCTGGATGGATATTCTTGGACGGTTCGCGCATTTGGAGACCAAAGAGATTCGCGTTGATGGGCGTAGTGTTCGTAAAGAAACAATGATCTTCCCACGTTATCATCAGCTTGATGCTGTGAGAAAGCTTGGGGCCGATGCTCTTGCTAACGGCTCCGGTAAGAATTACCTTATTCAGCATAGTGCTGGAAGCGGTAAAAGTAATTCCATTGCATGGCTGGCCTACCGATTAGCCGGAATTCATGATGTAAAAGATAAACGGATATTTGATGGCGTTATTGTTATAACAGACCGGCTGGTGCTTGATCAGCAGTTGCAGGACACTATTTATCAGTTTGAACACAAGACCGGCGTTGTTGAGAAGATTGATAAGGATTCCAATCAGCTGGCGCAATCTCTCACCAGCGGGACAAATATTATCATTACCACGTTACAAAAGTTTGGATTCGTCCTTGATAAGGTCAAAGGTCTGCCAGCACGCAATTATGCGGTTATTGTGGATGAGGCGCACAGCTCGCAGGGTGGTGAAATGGCTGGTGATCTTAAACGGGCACTCATGGTCCCGGATGACGGAGAGGTTGAGGACGGCCTTCGTGAGATGATGAAGGCCCGTGGTCCGCAGAAGAATTTGAGTTTCTTTGCGTTTACCGCGACACCCAAGGCCAAGACGCTTGAGGCATTTGGTCAGCCCGGGCCGGATGGCAAGCCGGAGCCATTTCATTTGTATTCAATGCGTCAGGCGATTGAAGAAGGTTTCATTTGGGATGTCCTTGAGAGCTACACGACGTACCAGTCATTTTATCAACTCAATAAAAAGATCGAGGATGATCCGGAGTTGAATAAAAAGAAAGCCGCATCTGCTATTGCCCGTTTTGCTACGCTTCATCCCTATGTTTTAGCCCAGAAGACCGAGATTATCATTGAACATTTCCGTCAGGTCACCATAAAGAAGATCGGTGGCAAGGCAAAGGCCATGGTCGTTACAGCCTCGCGGGAGCATGTAGTCCGGTATAAACAGGAATTTGATCGTTACTTAAAGGAGAAAAGTTATAGAGATATCAAGGCGTTGGTGGCGTTCTCAGGCACGGTACTTCTCGATGGGATTCCACCGGAATATACCGAACCTAACATGAATGGTTTTGGAGAAAAAGAATTGCCCGATAGGTTTGCAGGGTCGGAGTATCAGATTCTGTTAGTTGCGGAAAAGTATCAGACCGGTTACGATGAGCCTCTGTTGCATACTATGTATGTAGACAAGCGTTTGGATGGCGTTAAGGCAGTTCAAACCTTAAGCCGCTTGAATCGTACTTGTCCAGGCAAGGAAGATACGTTTATTTTGGATTTCGTTAATAAGCGGGAAGATATTCTCGCGGCTTTCCAGCCGTATTATGAGCAAACGCAGTTGACGGATATTACAGATCCGAACAAGCTCTATGATCTTAAACTCAAGTTAGATTCTTTTAAGGTTATCGCGCAGGGGGATGTGGAAGCTTTTTGTGAGGTCTTCTTTAAAAACAAAGATCTTCATAATAAACGTGAGCATGGCCAGTTGAACGCTTTGGTAGATGTCGCTGTTGTCCGCTTCGATGCTATCGAAAAGGATGAGCAAAAGGATGACTTTGTAAACACGCTGGGGGTGTTCGTCAGGCTTTATGCGTTTTTGGCACAGATTATGCCGTTTCAGGATGTAGAGCTTGAAAAGTTTTATGCATATAGCCGGTTTCTTTTAAAGAAACTGCCGGGACCAAATCATGGGCCCCGCTATAATCTTGGTGATGATGTTGCTCTTGAGTATTACCGGTTGCAAAAGATATCTGAAGGTCAAATCGCCCTGCAGAAAGACTCCGGCGCTGCCATTAAGCCTATGTCAGAAGCTGGAACGAAAAAGGATAAGGAAGAGTATGCTCGTCTTTCCGAGATCATTAACCTTCTTAATGATCGGTTTGGCACAGATTTCACTGAAGCGGACAAGCTATTTTTTGATCAGATCGAAGAAGAAATGGTGTTGGATGAGAAGCTTGGCCTTCAGGCGCGTAGTAATACCATTGATAACTTTAAATATGGCTTTGATGATGTTTTTATGGATAAGTTAGTCGAGCGCATGGACCAGAATCATGATATTTTCAACAAGATCACAGATGATAAAGCCTTCGGGGCAGTCGTTAAGGATTATTTGTTAAAGAGGGTTTATGAGCGTCTGAAGCAATCTGATGAGGGTAAACCGCTTTTCTTTAACGATGTTATTCCGGAAGGTAGTTTCGAAGAAGGTTATTTGCCGGTTTATGACCTTAAGGCCGTGGCAACGTCATTTGTTGAACAACGAGCCCCATCGGTCAAAGGTTGGAAGCCGTTGGGTGGAGTTTTTAAATTAAATAAAGATATGTTTATTGCCCAGGTCATTGGCAAATCTATGGAGCCAACAATCAAAGATGGCAGTTGGTGTCTTTTTCGACCTGATCAAGGCGGAAGCCGTAATGGCAAGATTGTATTGGTTGAATCACGAAGAATAACGGATCCTGAAAATCAGGCCAGTTACACTATAAAACGTTACCATAGCGAGAAAGAAAATTTGGGGAATGGTCAATGGAAACATAAAAGGATCATTCTTTCTCCAGACAACAATGAATTTAAAGATATTATTCTGGAAAATGTAAATGAAGAGGAGTTTCACGTCGTGGCGGAGTTTGTTCAAATAATATCTTGATTATGCAAGAAACCATAATTTCATTCTTAATCACTAAAGAAGAAGCCGACCTGCTGGAACGCGTTATTTATCTGGAGCCTAGTATTGATGAGGTTTTAGATAATGCGAAGCAGGAAAAAGGGTTGGTGCGGCTTAAGCTGACGTATGATGATTTAAAAGATTGCTTGGAAGCCCTGTCTTTTGAGGCCATCCAAAATGATGCGCCTAAAGAGGAATTGCTGGCTTTGTATGTCAAAATGCAAGGGTACGGCAAATTAAAGGAATTGATGGGGAGGCATGGCAAGGTAAAAAAGACGGTTTCGAAAAAGGGGACGGTGTTCATTCTTGAAGTGCGGATGCTTCCGCATTTTTCTAAGGGCAAGAAGGTGGTTAGAACCATCGCTATTTCCGGCAAGAAAAGTCTGTACCAATTCGCTGGAGCTATTATCAAATCATTTAATTTCTTTTTTGATCACTGTTTTGCCTTTTATAGCGAGGTTGATGAGCAGCATCTCAAAATGGAACATAAAGAGATTTATGAGTTGTTTGTGGATATTGGTGAGGAACCGACAGCCCCGCATGCCAAGGGCGTTAAAAATGTTAAAGTGGAAGAAGCTTTCTCTGAGATCGGCAAAACCATGTTGTTTAGGTTTGATTACGGGGATGATTGGCGATTTGCGGTGGAATTAAAGAAAGTCCGGGCCATGGTTCCGGGAGAGAAATTGCCGGTTGTAGAAAAGATGGTTGGTAAAGCACCGTTACAGTATCCGCCGGTTAAAGATTCCTGAAAGGGACCATTTTGTTGACATCAACAAAATGGTCAAGATGAAGTGTCCGAAAAAATCGGACAACTGAAATTAAAGGCTTCCATAGAATTTTACTCTTCAAAACTACTGCACCTATGGTGGGGGAGAAAATGCCTATTATTAAACTTAGTGACATTGTTGATGCCATGCAGATGCAATCTGAAACAATGTTTAATTATTTGAATAAAAAGACTGGAGAGATTGTCCCAATCAGTGAAGAAGAAATGGATGCGGCGGAGAATGACGAGCCCATCGAGGATGGCCCAGAATGGCAAGAGGAGGGTATCAAGACAGCAAAGGAAATTCTGGAGACTGATGATTATATCCCCTTGCCTGCACAATTTGATATTCATGAATATGAGATGATGGAGAAATTTTGTTTATCGATAAAGAATCAAAAAGTCAGCGATGATTTATTTAGCGCAATCAAAGGCGGCGGGGCCTTTCGGCGATTTAAAGATAAAATTCAGCAACATGGGGTTGAGCAGGACTGGTATCAGTTCAAAGATCATTCTTATCGGGAAATGGCAACGCAATGGTGTGAAGACAATGATATTAAATTTATTGAAGGTTAAGAAAGACAATTACCTGAAATGATACCAACCTACGACCTTAATAAAATCAAATTCGCCACCGATGAGGGGACGTTTCAGCGTGCGATTGAATTGTATGAAAGCGGCAAGGTGACTCAAGTCGAGGAGGCATTTGGCGGTTTTATAGCTGTTGTCCAAGGGACTCAACCCTATCATGTTTCCGTCTCTGGCAGGAATTATAAACATGGTCACTGCGCTTGTTATCTCGGGCAAAAAGGAACGCTATGCAAACATATGGTTGCCTTGGCCCTTTATGCAGTTCTCGATGGAAAGCCATTGGACTGTGAGGATAAGCGGCAGCGGGGTGAAGTTAAGAGCAGTGACCGAAAAGAAATGTTGAGCGGTGAAGAATTGGTTAAGGTCAAGGCAGCTATTACCGAAGCCACGAGGTATATCAAATCTTATCGGGGACCTTCACGTACTTGGTTCGCGAATCAGGACTCCTTGTGTGAAGGGTGCGCCCGTCTAAGGGCTGTTGTCTCCGGCCTGCCGGTCAATGAACAAACCGCAGATCTTTTAGTGAAGCTGTTGTTGCGGCTGGACAAAAAGTTACAGGTCGGCGGCGTGGATGACTCTAACGGGATTGTGGGTGGTTTTATGAGTGAGCTTGTGGGAATGCTTGAAAAATTCGCACAAGTTGACCCTATATGCATTGAAGCATTTGAGCCGCTCGTTGGCATACAGACTTGCTTTGGATGGGAGGAGCCACTTGTTAAGATTCTTGATGAAAGAGGCATACAATAGAACATTTTAAAATAGGACTTTATTTTATATTTGACTTTATAAAATAAATATGCAGAATTAATGAAGGCGTACCGCTCGTTGCGCGCCATGTTCGTTATCGAATATGCAATAGAATAAACAGAAGCCTCCACTGCCGTATCATCCCTGCCGCTTCTATTTAATAATTCCTTTTTTGACAGCGATTTATATGAAACAAAGCACCATTTCATTCTTATTGACTCCCGATGAGTTCAAGCTATTGGCCAGTATCGTTTACCTTGAGCCGGCTCTGGATGAGGTTTTGTCGAAGGTCAAAGCAGAGGAGGGCAGGTTAAGGATAAAGTTTCTCTATGAAGATTTGGAAGATTCTTTAAGCGCGCTGGCTCATGAAGTTGAGCATGAGAGTGCTATCGGCCGGCGTCATCAGATATTCGTGCTTATTGGAAAACTGGAAGGCTATAAGCTGCTAAGGGAGCACGTTCAGGCCCAGGGCAAGGCTGGTATCAAAAAGAAAGCGCCACCGTAACCACCTGTCAGTGATCTTGAAGGCATTTAAAAAGTCTTTGTAATTGGCGATATATATGGTAACCCTAGAGCGAAATGATTTTTGAGGCAAGAATGAATTATTGGTGGACTTCAGATTATCACTTTTCACATTTCAACATCATTTCTTACTGTAATAGGCCGTTTCAAACAGTTGAAGAAATGAATGAAACCATTATCAAGAAGCATAATGAAAGAGTTAAGCCCGAAGATACGGTTTTCTTTTTAGGTGATTTTATTTTTAAAGGTGGGAAAGAGGGCGGGGTGGAAAAGTACAGGCTTTTTGAAAAGCGTTTAAACGGAAAGTTTATTTTTATTCAGGGCAATCACGATAATAACAACAGTTTAAAAACAATCATCACAAAAATGTATATTTATTACGGTTCTAAAGTTATTTGCATGACGCATAAGCCGGAACATGCTGACCCTAGAGTCCCGTTGAATTTTTGTGGACATGTTCATGATAGGTATAAAATAAAAAGGTTAAGTGAGAATTCTTTGATTATAAATCTTTCAGTGGAAGTGTGGAATTATTATCCGGTGTCTTTTAATCAAATTAATTCTTGTGTTGCTGAGTTTTTAAGGCAAGAGAAGGAGCAAATAAATTGGATTATATAACTAAAAATCAGAAGGATGCTTCAAAATTTACCTTGCCAGGGGTGTCTTTAAGACAAACTCGTCAATTGCTGCCAGATGATTTAATTCTTTTGGTGTACCGCGGGAGCATTGCTCATGACATGTATGTCCCCCAAAGTGATCCCAACAGTATTGATGATAAAGATATCATGGGGACTTTCATAGGTCCGGACGAATTTTATCTTGGGTTTGCTCATAGTGAATATAAGGGGGTCTTTATTGGCGAATGGGATGCAGTCAGCTATGAACTGCGAAAATTGATGAGCTTATTGATTAAAAGCAATCCTAATGTCTTAAGTATGTTATGGGTCGATGAAAAGCATGTGCTTTTTCAAGATGATTTTGGTAAAAAGTTGCGGCAGAACAGGGACATTTTTTCAGCAAAAACAATTTACCAAAGTTTTACAGGGTATGCGTATTCTCAGTTAAAACGCATGACACATTTTCAGTTTGAAGGCTATATGGGAGAGAAGCGCAAGAAATTAGTAGAGCATTTTGGATATGACACAAAAAACGCGGCGCATTTGATCCGTTTATTACGTATGGGAATAGAGTTTTTACAAGAAGGCATCTTATACGTAACAAGGTCTGATGCGCAGGAATTGCTGGATATTAAAAAGGGCGCGTGGACATTGGAACAAGTAAAGACAGAAGCAGAAAGATTATTTAAAGAAGCAGAGGAGGAATTTGTAAAGAGCAAATTACCTGATGTTGTGGATGAGAAATATGTGGAAAAATTCTTGGTTGATATGATTAAGAAATACAGAGGGTACTGATGACGCTTATCAATAATAAGGTAAAACAGTTTGTCAAAGGCAATTGGGGAAAGCCGGCAAGCCTTGAACAAGGATTAAAATTGCGACATTTAGACATAGAACCGCAACATATTCGTGGGAAGAAAAAGAAGCATAAATGGAAACGGGAATATGTTTATGAAGGATTTTGTTGTCCTTTTTGCCATAGAGAGCTTCCGGAAGATGAAAGCAAGAAAACATGCAGGTATGTATTTAACCGGGCCACAGCCTGTCCCAAATGCAAAGCCTTTGAGGTCAAAGAATGTCCGGCCTGTAAACGAAACACATGGTATTGGCAGGGATGGTATAAACATCAAGGCCGTCTTGGTTGTGGCTTTGAGGGGAAAAAATTAGCAAGGCATTTATGAGAATTGTGGCCATTGGCGATACACATACTCAACATCACGATGTTGACGTCCCTGATGGGGATGTGCTTCTATTTGCAGGTGATGGTGAATTTCGATCAGCGTTGGATTTAATCGATTTTAATAACTGGTTATCTACTCTCAAGCATAAGCATATTATTGTCATAGCCGGCAATCATGACTTTTTTTGTGAAAGTCATCCCAATGAAGTTAAACAATATTTAACCAAAGCTGTTTATTTAAGAGATGAACGACATATTTTGCCTAATAGGATGTCTGTGTGGGGTTCACCGATGACTCAAACATTTATGGATTGGGCATTCATGGAAACAGATGAGAATTTGGATCGATACTACTGGAGCAAAATCCCAAAGGATACCGAAATACTTTTGATACATGGTCCTGCCTATAAGCATTTAGACGTTGGCAGACCCAGATATGGTCATTTGGGGAGTAATACGTTGGCTAAGAAAATAGAAAAATCGAAAATCCCTTATGTCATCCATGGGCATATACATGGTAGCTATGGCATAGAAAAGACAAAGGATACGACCTATATCAATTGTTCTGTTTTAGATGAAGATTATCAATTAGTTAATGAGCCCATTGTTATAGACGTATGAAGCAAGATTTTTCTCTTATTTCGAGGACTAAATGGATAATTCAAAAATTTTGCAACTAACAGACGACGAACTCATTGCATTTTTCGATCAGCTTTTTCCATGCGGCTTTGCTGGTGAAGATGTCTTAAGTGAAATTGCGCCGGAAGGATGGCAGTGTTCGCCATTGCTTTCTTGTTTTCATCCTTCACCGGAGCAGATATTTAAGGAGCATCTTCAAATCCATCGTAATATCAAGAAACTTATTCATGACAAGGATCAAGGGGGGCCCCAACCGGCACTTGAAGATATCCGCGCAGAATGGAAAGATACCCCGGTGAATGTTACAGATGAAGTGACAGAGCTTGTAGGTCGCTGCCTATGGGATATTTTTTCGTGTAATCATGAGGTGATCGCAGCAGATGGACGTCTAGTGGATATCGGCTCCTTTCGCGGTGCCTCCGCGTTTCTTGATGGTTTTTTAAGTAGGAAATTGGAAAAGAGGGCGTTGTGGGAAGGCGATTATATGCGTTTCTATATGGGCACCAGTTGGTTACAAGTCCGTGGGGACTTGAAAGTTGTTTACGCTATGATTTTTAAACGATTAAAGCTGATTAGGGCGGACTGGGAATATCACTTTTCTGAAATCCACCTTGTGGACCTCATGCCGTTAAAGGAGGATCTTGAATCGCCAACGGTGTATTCGCCGTCGGAAGCATGGGAGGCTTCGCAGGAACATGAACAGCGTCAGGCAGAAGTGGAGAAAATGCGTACTGAATTAACAGCAATGAACGATCAATCGCGTAAAGAGGCTATGGATCAGCCCATGCCATCCACGGTGCGTGAGTATCATGACGTGTATGGTCGCAATCCGCGCGGTTGGCCGCCGGGCTAGTTCAATTTGAAGAGGGGGTAGCAATATGATGAGAAAATTGGCAAGTATTCAAAGGATTAAAGCATTAGACCCGATTGCTGGGGCAGATGCTATTGAGCGGGCTACTGTCTTAGGTTGGCAGCTAGTTGTCAAGAAAGGCGAATTTAAAGTGGGAGAGCTGTGTGTTTATTGTGAAGTCGATTGTCTGATGCCAGATGATCCAAGGTTTGAGTTCCTTAAACCCAGGGGTATGCGTATAAAGACAATTAGATTGCGCGGTCAAATTTCGCAAGGGATATGCTTTCCCTTGTCAATCTTGCCGGTTAGTTTCAATATTCAGGAAGATGTTGATTGCACAGAAGTTTTAGGAATTAAAAAATATGAACCGCCCATTCCAGCATCCTTAAGTGGGATTGCCAAAGGCCCGTTTCCTTCATTTATTCCAAAGACTGATGAGCCTCGCGTTCAGATTTTACAGGAGATGCTTGATCGGTATAAAGGCCAAGATTGTTATATAAGCGAGAAAATCGACGGCAGTTCAGCAACGTTTTATGTCCACAACCAACAGTTTGGTGTGTGTACACGTAATTTCGAACTCATGGAAGATCCCGAGAATACTATTTGGAAGATTGCGCGGGAATTGGACATTGAAAAGAAATTACGATCAACCGGGATTAATGTAGCTATTCAAGGTGAAGTGATTGGTGAAGGGGTTCAGGGAAACCCATTAAAATTGCGGGGACAAAGTATAAGATTTTTTAATGTGGTGGATATTGACCGGTATGCGTATTTGTCATTTAACCAATTTATAGGATTTATGCGAACTTTATCATTGGAAACGGTCCCCATCATTGCTGTTGGGTATAAGTTGGACAATGATATCAATGCTCTGGTCAAGATGGCGACAAGAAAAAGTCTTATTTGTCCCAATGCATGGGCGGAGGGGATTGTAATACGGCCGTTGGTAGAGTGTATTGATTCGGTCATCGGCAGGGTTTCTTTTAAATCTATTAACCCCGAATTCTTACTGAAAACTGATCAGTGACCAAATCAATTGTCATCGACGTATGAAATTACCAATCATTCACATTATCGGATTGCCGGGAGCCGGCAAAACAGCTCTTGCCAGGCGTTTAAGTAAGAAGTTAAAGGTTCCCATATTTGGCATTGGATGCTATAGAGCGCGCTTTCCAATGACTGCCATTGGGGAGGCAGATGCATGGCTGGCCTTGTTTCGTGATCTTTCCAAACGCGGTTGGAAAAATTGTATTTTGGAAACAACCGGTTTAAATGTTCGGGAAGGTTTTTTGTCGGCAGCCCTGCCGCTGGATAAGATGATTGTCGTTAAACTGGAAGCTTCACGTAAAGTGCTTTTGGAGAGGATAGGGCTGAAGAAGAAAAGCGAGCAAGGCGGAAAGTGGCTTTACAGTCAATATGAGGACAAGTACGAGTTTGTAAGAAAGATGTATTCCCGTTTTAGGGAAGTTCCATCTCATTTCGGTATTAAGACCGATCATAGGACCAAAGAACAGGTATTTGATGAGGCTCTAAAAAGAATTGAGTGTTTTATTGGATAAGGAACGGACATTGAATAAAAAGAAGATTAAAAAACCATCAAAGCAGGCGTTAGACAGCGGAATGAAGATAATGGCTCAGGAAATGCTTCGTATCACATCAAAAGCCGCAGTTTCTTATGCCCCAGTGGTTGATGATATTATTGCTTCTGACTGTAAAGATAGGCGTCATATTGAATCTACCTTGGATGGGATGTTGGATTTCTGCTGGGACAAGACGATGCTTGAATTGTTTAGGAAACTTTGCAAATATTATTACAATATCAATCCGCAATCTACCTCAGAGTATATTTTGGCCTATCGTGAGCTATGGGATAGCAAATGAAGCCGGGGAGGCGGGTCGGCAAGCGTGCATGTGGCCCGTCCGCGAAGTTAAATTTCATGTAACGTTACAACATTGGTGTGAAATGCTAAAAATGGACGTATCTTTCCCGTCGGAGGGATAGATTTCATTTATGTTTGTAGTGACTCAAAATGTAACATTGTCATGTTACATGCTCTTTTGATGTGTAGCGGGTCGGCAAGCGCGCATGTAGCCCGTCCATGTTATTTCTTAACAGCAGTTAAGTTAAGTGAGTAATACCGGCCATTCATATCGTCGTCGCTGACATCCTTTTATTAATAAGATTAATTAACTGCGACTTAACTTGGTTAAGTTGAGGAGGCATGGTTAAAAACGATGTTTAAATTCTGCTAGTCATGGTATATTATGCCGTTAATAAGCTACGGGTCCTTTCGGGTGGGGTGGGGCTTAGCGGGTCGGCAAGCGCGCTCGCAGTGCGTCCACATAATATAAAAATCGTGGTTTACGTTTACACGATAAAATCCTGATTAGGGTTTTTGATAATCGATTTATCGTCGATAAGTATGAGTGCTGTGGTTTTTGAGCAGTGCAATTTTGTCAACCAGGCTTTATTGGTCGCGCGTGATTCAATTATCGCACAGGTCGTGCGACAATTACTGGTGAGGTTTAAATTCTGTCGCAGGTTGCGACATAAATTTGAGGTGATGAATGAAAAAGGAAATAACTGGTAATTTGACTCTATTGAAAGAGATTCGTCAATTAATCATCGCAGCGCGAAGCGCGGTTGTTCAGAGTGTTGATTATATACAAGTCCACACATGTTTTTATATTGGCCGGAAGATTGTAGAACATGAACAAAAGGGTCTAAGCCGAGCAGAATATGGAAAGCAGACATTAAAGGAGTTAGCCAGGAAGCTGACTGATGAGTTTGGGAGAGGTTATTCTGAGAGAAACTTGGAGTATATGCGGAAATTTTATTTATTGTACAAAGACCGCCTTACTAAGATTTCGCAGATGGCATCTGCGAAATTGAACGATGGCTCAAAAAGCCAGATAGGGCCTGACAAATCCATGGATTTTCAGGCTTCCGGAATATCGCAGACGCAATCTGCGAAATTTGGGAAATCAGCATTCAGCTTGGGCTGGTCGCAATACGTTTTCCTGATGGGCATAAAAGATGAAAACATACGGAGTTTCTATGAAATAGAGGCTGTAAATAATAATTGGATACTGCCGGAATTGACCCGTCAGTTTAATTCTGGGCTATACGAAAGATTAGCGCTTAGCAGAGATAAAGAGGGGATCCGCAAGCTTGCCAAAGAAGGGCAAGTCATTGTTAAACAGAGTGATTTGCTAAAAGAGCCACTTGTTTTAGAGTTTCTTGGGATTGATGAAAAGGCAGGGTATTCGGAATCCGATCTTGAATCTGCGATCATTGATAAACTTGAGCATTTTCTGTTGGAGCTTGGCAAAGGCTTTTTATTTGAGGCGCGTCAAAAGCGGTTTACCTTTGATGAGGATCATTTTTTTGTGGATTTGGTCTTTTATAATCGTTTGCTCAGATGCTATGTCCTGATCGACCTTAAGATCGGGAAACTGACCCATCAAGATTTAGGCCAGATGCAAATGTATGTAAATTATTTTGACCGGTATGTTAAGGCCAAAGAAGAGGGGCCAACTATTGGAATTATTCTTTGCAGTAAGAAAAAAGAGGCTTTGGTTGAAATAACCCTGTCTAAAGATGCCAATATTCATGCTAAGGAATATCGTTTGTATCTGCCGTCAAAAGAAGAGTTAAAACGTAAGTTGCTCGATTGGACTAAAGATTCTTAAATATGATTTATGGATCAGCGAGGCGAAGGTTGAGAATCATTAATTTTTCCGTGCTAGCACTGTGCTAGCAGAATAAGCCCAAAGGGCGTCAAACAGGGGCAAACAACGAATAATTCAAATTTGCACAAGCCCTTATAACCCTAAGCATTAGCAAAGAATTTCAAATAACATCAAAGGTGTTGATACCTCTCATAACCTGGAGGTCATAGGTTCAAATCCTGTCCCCGCAACCAATAAAAAAAGACAGCCCTTTTGGGTTGTCTTTTTTTATTGACTGTGGACAGCAGGTTTAACCTATGACGCGGATCCCGCTAAAAATCACTCAGTCGAAAGATTGAGTGATTTTTAATTGTAATAAAAGCGCTTTTTCCCAATATCCCACCCACCTTATACCTCGGTACAATTGATTCGTTTTTTTTCTTCCCTAAAATAATAATATTATGGAATATTTCTCGATGGTCGCCAAATGGATCTCTGCCAAAGCCTCGCAATCGTTCGTGATTTTCTCAGTATTTTTTATTATTTTGGTTTGGGCGGTGGCGGGACTGCCGCTTCATTTTAGCGTGACATGGTATCTCATGTTCAGTACGTTTGAAGCGGTCATCTCCATTATAATGCTTTTTATCATTCAAAATAGTCAAAATCGTCATACCATTGCGATTCAGCTCAAACTTGATGAAATTATCCGCGCCACCAAAGGCGCTCATAACGAAATGATGGACATTGAAAAGCTCACAGATGAGGATTTAGCGAAGATTCAAAAAAAATATGGCTTACTGGCTGAGAAAACCAAAGAAGATTTAAAAAGAGGTAAGCTCGATACGCATACCCCGGACATTAACAAAACAATTATCGAAGGGAAAAGTGGCGGCTTACCATCTGTTATACCTCGGTACAATTGATTCATTTTAGACCTCATCCTAAAATATTTTTAAGTTCATTTTCAAAGCCGAAGGCCAAATTTCTCATTTGGATATTAAGGAGGGCCTATGGGGGGGATAGTAGGGCTGATAATTCTGGTTCTGGACATTATCGCCATTCTTGATGTTTGTAAAAGTTCCATGGACACACGCAATAAGGCATTATGGGTTATTGTGATATTGATTTTGCCGGTTATCGGCATGGTGGTTTATTTTTTAATTGGCAAGAGGCAATAAAAAAATGGTCAAAATGTTGGTTCATACGTTACGTATTTTTATCTGTACTGTTTTCATTGCGCAGTTGATGGGTTGCGGGACCATTCTTTACCCTGAACGCAAAGGGCAAAAAAGCGGCAAAATTGATGCAGGAGTTGCTGTTTTGGATGGTCTGGGGGCATTGTTTTTTATCATACCCGGCGTTATTGCCTTTGCTGTTGATTTTTATAATGGGACGATTTATCTGCCGGGCACGAGTTCAGGGCAGGATGTTAAAACGGCGGTCCAAGAGGCAGGGCAAGATCTTAAATCGGCGGGCCGTGATGTGGCATCTTCTATCAGACACAGCTTTCAATAAAGGCAGTGTCGGTATAAATCAAAAACAAGAAAGGAATCGTTCTATGAATATCAATTACTTAAAACTATCATTGGTCGCTATGACAGCCATGATATTGTTGATGGGGTTGTCCCTGCAGGCTTCTGCCGGCATTCCCGCGGTGAATCAGGTGTCGGGGAGAGTTATGTGGGTAGATGTTAAACTGGGGAAAATACAAATTAAGCTCAATGGCACCCCGGGCGCGGGAGAAACAAAAGAATACAGGGTTACTCGTCATGAAACCCGTGTCAAAGATCCCTCGGACAAAAAGTTTCTGACCATCGATGATTTACGACCGGGTGAAAATGTCACACTGGACGTTGTCAACGGTCAAGAGGACAAGATTATCGAAAAAATTGTTGCCGAGTCCTTGCAGGCGTCTGATTTTCAAGAAGCCACCGGCCAGCTTCAGGCCATTGATGGCCAAGCAGGAACACTTACTTTGCAAGAGCAAATGAGAAATGGGGCAGCAGAAGAGAGTAATCTATCGTATTTCATTTTTGATCCCAATAACGTCGTTGTCCTGCAAAGTCCGAGTATTCAACCAGTGGCATTAATGCTTAAGCCCGGAGATCAAGTGAAGATTCAATTTGTGCTAAGGGACGGAAAACAGCAAGTATATTCTATCACGTTGTATTCGCCACAACATTCGACTACAACCACAGTCACGACTACAACGAGTACACAATAGCGGTAAAAACAAGAAGGTCCGTTCCCTTGGGAAGACCGGGGTTTAGGGGTTGGCGTTCATGCGAGCGTCAATCATTCTTTCGACAAAAGCAAACATGTGCTGATGCACTTTATCTTTCAGAGCAGAACGGTCCCATTGAAAATTCATCCTGTAGAGATTCCCGGAAAGCCTGAATTCAAAAGGCAGTGTCCATGCATCCTGGACCATACCGAGGATGCTACGGCCAACGGGGGATTCGCCCAGCAGCGCTTTAGAGAAACGCACGGCCATTCGGCTGGAAACTAAATCTTCCGCATCAAGATGAAAAAATCCGTTTAAATGAAGGTCCTCTGTGCGCAAATTCAAATCTTCCAGCATTCTTGTATTCTCGTCTATTTTAAAATGGCAGGATAAATCCGCGCCGGAGAGATGATTTAACGTCGGCATCTGGAGTGTCTGTGCCACCCACGGCAGGAAAGTGAAATTATTAAAATGCCCATGGTGCACGATCAAAGCACCGGTGAGCTTTATATTTTTTAATGACTGAAGATCAAAATGGCCGGACAAAATACCGTCGCATTGCTGGAAAAAAGAAAAGGTGCTGCTTAAACGGTTAATGTCTATGGCGTCAATTTTGCCTTGTCCTTTGATTGGCCACGGCATGGCAGTTGTGTCCAGGAAAATCCGGCTGCGGTAACGTCCGCTACACATCCGTGCGGATAGAGTTATGATAGCATGGGACATTTTGGGCCAATGAATGCCGACTAAAAAATTTTCAGCCGAGATTTTATGTTCCTCATGGCTCACCCAAGAAATTTCCATGTGATTTGTTTTTAACCGTAAGAGCTCGGTATTCATGATACGTGCTTTTAAATTTTTAAAATCCAGATGCATGCTTTGCAAGATAAAAGGGGCATTCGGGGCAAAAAGAAAGTTCAGGTCCGTTTGTCCATTTAAGGTAAGACCCTCGGAGGTATTTTGGGCATACAGGTGCACATGCATGTCTTTTAAGGGAGCTGCGGCACTCAGATGCTGTTTTTGCCGCGAGAGGCTCATGTCCGCATCACATTGAAAAAATGTCTCCTTGGAACAATGCCCGGATAGCGCCACGTCATCGCCATTAACAGAAAAGGACAAGTTTTTAAGAACAATGCCGGTATCCTGGATATTTAAATGTCCGTTGATATCCAGAATGTAGAATTTTTTATAAAAAATAAACCCTTTCCAATCGATCGTGTTTTCCTGCCATCTGCCCCAGAGATTGATGGAAGATTGTCCGCTTTCTATGTTAAGTTTGTTTAAGTTGAAACCCGCCCCAAGCCTATCACCGTACAATTCATAATTAAATTTGTCCTTGTCCTTCCAGAATCCCCGAGCGGTAACATGGTTGTGTTTAAGGCTGAAATCTAATTTAAAAGGGAATGGATCACGGGTTTTATCTTTCGGGGTAAATCGTCCGTTAGGCACAAGTAATCGTAAATTGTCCTGGGGGAGTGTCCGGACCCATGTGGATAGACGAGCACCATGCTGCTGCCAATAATTTTCTAAGGCAGTAAAATCAATAGTCGCGCCATCCAATTCCGCGTAATAAACAGAAGGCCACGATGAAGATAGAGGAAGTGTTAAACCTATGACCATCCGGGAAGTTTTCAACAGGGTGGCCTTGCTATTAGAGGGAAGTACGGTGACGTGTTTCAGGATAATATAGTTGGGAAAACGGTAATGGATAGAACTAAAAGATATTTTAATTGCCAACTGTTGATTGATTAAATCGCGCAAGGCCGATGCATAGGGGGGAAGATGGCGGTTGATGGAGAAAGACATCACCGGGACGATCGCGGCAATTATCAAAATAAGAAGCCCTGCGTATTTCCATTTAAAAAGGGACCTTTGTAATGAGCTGATCATCCACATAAAGCTCCACTTTATCTATGGTAAAAACTAATTTGTGTTTATGCCCAAAACCTGAGAGAAAAGTAAAAGATTTCTTTTCGTTAAAGACAAAAGCTAGCTGGTGGAAAGAAGCCACCCTGTTATGGTAATTCTTGAGCGCGTCTGAATCCCCATGGATTTGGGCTATTTTAAAAAGATAGGCTAAGGCAATAAGCGTTTCTTCGCGCTTGGGATATTGGGCGCAGAAACTTTCGAAGACGTCCGTAGCCATGGCCAGGTCGTTCTGGTGAAAATAATATTCTCCTTCTGCAAATTTTGCGGGTAAGGCGTAGCGGGAATCAGGGTAAAGCTGGATGATCGCCTGAAAGCCCATAAAAGCAAAGTCAGCGTTTCCCTGTTGGGCCGACCTGACAGCGTCTTTCCATTCAAGGTCTGCTTCTGAGGCTTTCACACAAGGCGCTAAAAAACAACCCTGCAACAACAATGAAAAAATGATAACGGACACCTTCATCTCTTAAAGTATACCTTATGTTGGTAAAACTTCAAGCATGAGATAAGGGAGATAAGGTGACACACACTTAATTCCTTCTTGTTAAGGCCCTAACTCCGAATTAAAAGCTTAAAAAAGAGGAGAAAAAAAGAAGCCTCCGACGTAGAATGTGTTTGCGAGAACATCATATACATTCACCCAAAGGGTGAAAAACGGAGGCAATATGAAAA